>Ga0154020_10000807_pt1 | contig 38625 bp, 32 predicted proteins | sample Klosneuvirus_201_FD_109709 | JGI IMG/M metagenome (GOLD analysis project Ga0154020, IMG submission 109709) | Active sludge microbial communities from wastewater, Klosterneuburg, Austria - Klosneuvirus_20160825_MG | ecosystem: Engineered > WWTP > Aerobic digester > Activated sludge | place... | reverse complement strand
TCCTAGTCTCCTAGTCTCCTAGTCTCCTAGTCTCCTAGTCTCCTAGTCTCCTAGTCTCCTAGTCACTCCAAATTCGCGTGTCGTCGCATCATCGCGGCGTTACCCTGCCCGCGGCGCGCGGCCAGCATGGCGCCGATGCAGTCCAGGTAGATCGCCATCGCCTGCTCCAGCGCATTGGCGAGCGGCAGGCGCGTCGGCGTCGCTATTTCTGTCTTGACGGATGCCGCCGGTGTAATGACAGTCACATCAGCCACCTCGGCCAACGGCGTGGCCTGGCTGGAGGTGATTGCCAGCACCTGCGCGCCGCAGGCTTTGGCCTTGCGCGCCAGGTTCACGACCGTCTCGGTGCGCCCGCTGCCGGAGAGGGCAATAAGCAGATCGTCCGCGGCGATGGCTGGCGTCGTGACGTCGCCCACGACGTACACCTCCAGCCCGATTTGCATCAGCCGCATGGCGAACATGCGCAGGATCAAGCCGCTGCGTCCCAACGCCACGACAAAGACGCGCCGCGCGGCCAAAATCGACGCCACCATAGCCTCGGCGCTGACATCATCGATTTGGGCGAGAATGACGCAGACTTCCTCCAGATCGTGGCGGATCCACTCGGCAAGACGCACGGCATGACTCCTGCACTGTGTTCTATTTGCGGCGCGGCTCACGGCTACGGCGGCTGCGCTCCGGCTTGGTGGGTTTACGGGCTGGCTTGGGTTGCGGCGCCTCTGGCGGCAGCGTCGGTGCGTGCAACAACTGTTGGTAATAGTCGTCGAGCAGCATGGTCATGATCGGCAGCTCGTCCTCATTTTCCATCAGGCTGCGCACGAGCGGGACAAAGCGCTGGCTGCGCTCGGCCTGCAACTTGTCGCGATCGCGCAGTCGCGCTTCGAGCAGCGCGGTCAGCCGTTCGGCCACGACCGTCTGGACATCTTCCTCGCTGGGCAGCGGCCGTTCGATCATTGGCAGCTTGTAGTGTTTGACGATGCGGTCGAGCACGCTTTTGTCGGCGCGGCTGACCAGCGTGATCGCCACACCGGCCGCGCCCGCGCGCCCCGTGCGCCCAGAACGATGGATATAGCCCTCCGTGTCTTCCGGCGGTTCGTACTGGATGACGTGCGACAGTTCGGGGATGTCCAGCCCGCGCGCGGCGACATCGGTGGCGACGAGAAAGCGCAGCGATCCCTCGCGCACGCGCGTCAGCACGCGCTCGCGGTCGACCTGCGAAAGGTCGGCGCTCAATTCGTCGGCGTCGTAGCCAAAGCGTTGGAGCACGACGGTGACAAAGTGGACATTGACTTTGGTGTTACAGAAAATGATGGCCGATTCCGGGTTTTCCACCTCGATAATGCGCACCAGGCTGCGTTCGCGCCCCATGTCCGGCACGACATAGAAGACATGCTCGGTTTCGGCCACATGGACGTGAGCGCTGCTGAGCGTGACAAATTCCGGGTCGTGCATAAACTGTTGCGCCGTGCGCATCACCTGCGGCGGGAAGGTGGCGGAAAACATACAGGCGTTGATGCGGCGATCGGGCAGATAGCTCTGGATTTCGCGCATGTCGGGGTAGAAGCCCATCGACAACATGCGGTCAGCCTCATCGAAGATCAACATCTCCAGCTTGTCGAGCACCAACGTGCGCTTGAGTAGATGGTCGAGGATGCGACCGGGCGTGCCGACAACGATGTGAGCGCCCTGTTTGAGCGCGTCGATCTGCTGGCCGTAACCGACGCCGCCATAGACGGCCACGGTGCGCATCCCGGAGCTGCCGCACAGGATTTCGGCTTCATGCCAGACCTGATGCGCCAATTCGCGCGTCGGCACCAGGATCAGCGCCTGACACGCGGCCTTGTTCGGGTTGAGCCGCTCCAGCATCGGCAGCAGGAAGGCGCCTGTCTTGCCGCTCCCCGTGCGCGCCTGGATCATCACATCCTGACCGTCAAGCAAATAGGGGATCGCCCGCACCTGCACCGGCATCAAGGTTTTCCAGCCCGCACGCATGGCGGCTTCAGCAATATGGGGCGGCAGTTGATCGACAGTAACTGTCGGGATGGCGTCAGTTGTGGTTACGGCGTCTGGATTGGTGGCGTCTAAATTAGTGACTTCTGAATTGGTGGCGTCTGAATTAACTAGGTCGTTCAAGCGGGACTCTCTTTTGTTTTGAATAAACACGTCGCTTTCTCATCCGATGATAGGTCGGGTAAGAGAATTGTATTTTTCAGTATCGCATAATCAGCCCTCTTTTAATAACCACTATTCCAACGATTGCTTGTAAACTGGACTTTTCAGCCGAAAGCTAGTGCACTGCGGCATAAATAGGCCGACAACTAGAAACCGAGTTTTTCCAAAAAACTCGGTTTCTCCGCAAAGCACCAACTAGCGGATGATTTGCGCCCTTCTGCACTAGCTATCCAGCATCGCGAAAAATAGCCCACGGATCGGACGGATTCGGCAGATGCTCGCAGATTTTATCTGAAAATCATCCGGCTTTGTTCCTCTGATTTGCCTGATCCGGCGCCTATGGAACCAGGCTGAACAGGTGCGCCGAAAGCACAGCCTCGTGGGTCAGTCAGCACTGACCCACGAGGAGAGGGCAAGCTGCCCTTATCTACCTGGCTATTTTCGAATCACAGGCAGATAGAGGCTTTGCAAGGTTGTAGTGGCGTCTGTCACCGTGAGGGACACGCGCACTTGCTGCACCGGCGCCGCGCCGCCCGACCCGCTGCTGCTGATCGACGCAATGCCGCTATAGTCACCTGCTGCCAGTCCGGATGGATCGACGCGCAGTTCGGGGTCGGCCGGGGTGACGCCGCTGGCGGCGGCCACAGAGAGCCAGGCGGCGTTGCTGCTCGCCTGCCACGCCAGTGCGCTGCCGTCGGGATTGCGCAGGCTGACGGTCTGCGTCTGTACGGTGGGGCTGCCCGCACTTGCTACGAAGTTGGTGGCCGGCGGCGCCACGATGAGCGCCACTGCCGCCGCCATCACATCGTCGCTGACGGTAACGGTGCGTTGGGCTGTCCCCACCGCCCCGCTGCTGTCCGTGACCTGCAGCGTCAGCGTATGCGCGCCGATCGTTTCGAGCGACGCATCGAGGGAGGCGCCCGCGCCCAGCAGGCCGTCCAGGTCCGAGTACCACGCAAAGGCGCTGTCCGGCAGCGTTACATCCTCGATGTCGGTGGCCACGCCAGTCAACGCGACGATCTGGCCGTAGCCGAAGGTTGCTCCTTCATCTGGCGTGATGATCTGCGCGGCCGGCGGCTGGTTGGGCACGCTGAAGAAGCCGGCTGAATCCGCCTGGCCGGTGTTGACGCCGTCGCTGACAAGGACGCGAATCTTGCCCTGCGTCGTGCCGCCCAGTTCGGCCAGCGGAATCACAACGCTCGACCCGGTCAGATGCAGGCGCAGCGGCGCATAGCTGGCGCCGCCGTCACGGCTGTAAAGCACCGTGGCGACCAGCGCATCGCCATCGGCGTCGTTGGCCGACCACGTCACGGTCAGCCCCGCGCTGTCGACAGTTTCACCGCCGGACGGTGCGGTGACGGCAACGGTCGGTGCATTGGCGCTGACGGCGCGCGTGGCCAACACAGTGGCGCCGGCGACGATCTGAATCTGGGTTGTACCGGCCACAAAGGGGACCTGCTCCATGACCAGCAAGGGCTTGGTCAGGTCGTCGGGAGCCTCCGTATCGGCGCGCGGGGTGAAGGGATAATTGGCCAGCACGCTGCCGCCGGCCCCGATCAAGCGGATGGCGTAGGCGCCCGGCGCAGAGCTCGCCAGCGCCGACGGCGCCGTCAGCCGATAGATTTCGTCCAGCGTCGCCGAAGGCCCGGCCGGCGTCACGCTGCCCTGGATGACCAGATAGTCAGCCAGCGGCGCGTCCACGTTGCTGGCGAGCGCCGCAGCCGCATTTTCGGAGACCAGGCGGTTGCGAATGGCTTCATAGGTGTAAGCTGAAATCCATTGGTTGTTACAGTAGACCATAATATCCTTCCACGTCGGTGGATAGACAATCGGCCCGCGCAGGTAGATGTCGAAGCCCCAGTACTTGTTCTGACCGCCTTGCCGGCCGATCGAGCCGCTCTCCCCCATGGGATAGCTCATGTCCGGCCCGCCTTCGTCGCCGCGGCAGGTGACATGGCTGCGCCCCCACGTGTGCGCCAGTTCGTGACCGGTGTACCAATCGCCATAGCTCTCGCCGTCGTTGTCTTTGTCCCAAGAGGAGAAGCCATGGTTGTTGGGGTCGCCGGTTGGCCCGGAAGCGATAAAACTGGGAATATCGGTTGCGCAGCCGCGCATCCACACCGCGCTGCTGGCGTCGGCCACCAGGCCAAAATAGCGCGTCGGCACGGCATCAATCCCCGCCCACTTGAGAAAGAGATTGTCCCAGAAGAGGCGGCCGTTGACTTCATCGCAGGTAGGGATGCGGTTGAGGTTGGTCATATCTTCGCTGTCGCGGATGACGGTCAGGCGTGCGATCGGATAGGCGCGGCGCAGCCAATCTTCCACCTCGCGCAGTTGCGTCTCGGTAGGCGCATAGAGCGTGCCGTTGTTGCGATAGCGCACGGAGAAGAGGCGCAGGATCATGCGCGGCGTGTCCACAAAGGTCATGCTGGTGCGCAGCGTATTGTCGCTGCGCGTCGCCTCATCGACGGCATTGGGCAGGAACGTGGGGTTGACCTCCGCCTCTATAGCCAGTGGCCCGGCCGCGGTCCAACTGTCGGGCAGGCGGAAGAAGAAGGAATCGCCCAGCGCGTTGCGGTCCGGGGAACTGAGCACCGTGATCGTCGGGTCGACGATATACTTGGCGCTGCCAAGTTTTACGGGTAGGAAATAGTAGAGGCCAGGTTGCGCGCTGGGCAGGATCGGGTCGCCGACGCGCTGGCCGTTGACGATGCGCCACAGCCGCGCGCCGACGATCGGGTTGGCGAAACCGCTCGTCTTCTCGACGTGGAAGCGGACAAAGGTGCGCTTGCCGGCAACGAGCGTCACGCCCAGCCCGTCTGCCTCCTGAATGCCCTGGGTGATCTCGAGTTGGGTGGCGGCGATGTTGGGCTTGATGGCAAAGATCGGCAGCTTGATGGGACGCACGAGCAGCTTGCCCAGATAGTAGGGCTGGGTGATCGGCAACGGTGGCTGCGTGGTCGGAATTTCCTCCACCGCGCCAGCGTCGCAATTCGGCCCCTGCGGCCGCAGGATGCCGCGCTGATCTGTGCTGACCGGACAATTGGCCGCGGGAACGGCATCGACCACCGGGCTGCCGACAAAGGGCAGGTGCGTCTGCGTCGGCCCGCCATTGTCCTTCAGCGTGTCCAGCAGCAGGTTGACAGATTGCTGGTCGCCCGTGCCGCTCAGAGCACAACTGCCATCACTGACCAGGTTGTAGCCAAGCGACTGGGGCGCAACGCCCAGCACGCAATTGGGGCCGGTCACACTGCCGGCGATCACGCTGTTCTGGAAGATCGGCGCTTGCGTCTGGCCGTCGATGTAGACATTGGCGTTGCTGCTGACGTTATCGACGTTGACCACGATGTTGCCGACCAGCGTGCTGTTGATCAGGCTGGCTGAGCCTGCACCCACGGGCAGTTCGAAGCGCACACCGCCGGCAAGCACACGCGCCCGGTTGCCGCTGATGGTGCTGTTCTCGACGCGTAAACTGCCGCCCCGGACGATGAGTGCGCCGCCATCATCTGCCAGGTTGGCGCTGAGCGTGCTGCGCACAATTGTGGTATCGCCGCGCGTGACCAACCCGCCGCCCGACCCTGCGTTGCCGACAGCCGCTTCGTTGTTGCTGACGCGGCTGTCGGTGAGCGTGAGCGTTGCGCCCTCATTCGTCCACACCCCGCCGCCGAGACCGCCGCTGCGATTGCCGTCGATGGTGCTGTTGGTGACGGTGGTCGCGCCGCCAAAGAGGCCGAGCGCTCCACCCGCACCGGTTGCCTGGTTGTTCAGGATCTGGCTGTTGGTGACGGTCAGCGAGCCGCTGTTTTCCACGGCGATGGCGCCGCCGATCCCGTCCGTCCCGTCGCATACCTGACATGATGACTGGCTGTTGCGCACGGTGCTGTTGTTCAACGTCACCTCGCCATAGACGGCGACAGCGCCGCCGCGACCTGGCCAGTTGCCGTTGCTCAGCGTGATGTTGTTCAGCGTGAGGCTGGCGCCGGCATTAACAATGAAGAGCTGGCGTAGCTCCTCGCCGCTGACGGTGATGAGGCCACCGCCGTCCACCACCACGTTGAGACCGCTGTCGACGACCATCGTGTTGGCCAGGATGGTATGCACGCCGCCACAGTCAAAGGTGACGCTGCCGCCGGCCATGATGGCGGCTTCCAGTGCGTTGCCGTCGCAACTGGCCGCCGTGCCGTCACCGACAACGCTGTCGGCGGGTGCAGCCAGCGCCGGCAGGTGGCCCAGCAAGCCCAAGATCAGCAGGATCGTGGTCAAGGCAGTCAATACGGCAAATCGGTTGATGTGCATGGTGCTCCTGGTAAGCTGGTGAACAAAAGTGAAATCTGGCGCGGGGAGGCGAAGCTGCTTTTTGACGAATTTGTGGCTGCAGTGGACAAACGATGATGCGCACCTATTCTGAAGGGTCATCCCATGAATGAATAGACCACCTTCAGGTACAATCACAGGTGCAAAAAGTGGTACAGTCGGTGTAGACAGAGGGAGATTAAGGCGTGGATGACGCACAGGTTGGACAGTGGATCAGAACGCGGCGCAAGCAGCTTGACCTCACGCGCGCGCAACTGGCGGCCATCATCGGCTATTCGGTCGAGACGCTCAAGAAGATCGAGGCGGGCGAGCGGCGGCCTTCCCGCGAACTTGCGGCCGCGCTGGCGCAAGTGCTGGCGGTGGCGCCGGACGAGCGCGACGCCTTTGTCAAGCAGGCGCGGGCCACCGCTCTCCCTGGGTCCGTGCCGCCGCGCGCGCACCAGGCGGGCAACCTCCCGCACCCGCTCACCCCCTTGATCGGGCGCGAGGCTGAGGTCGCAGCGGTCGCAGCGTTGCTGTGCGAGGCGGGCACGCGCCTGGTGACGCTGCTCGGGTCGCCCGGCGTGGGGAAGACGCGCCTGGCGATTCAGACGGGCCATGCGCTGGCTACGAAGTTTGCCGACGGTGTCTGGGTGGTCGATCTGGCGGCGCTGGTCGATGCCGATCTCCTTTGCACAGTCGTGGCGCAGACACTGGCCTTGCCATTGTCATCTGCGCACCACCCGCGCGCAAGTGTCGCCATGGCGCTCCAGCCCCGTGACCTGCTCCTGATTCTGGACAACTTTGAACAGATTCCAGCCGCGGCCGACGATGTCGCGGCGCTGCTGCGCCACTCTGCCCGGCTCAAGGTGCTGGTGACCAGCCGCGTCCCGCTGCAGCTTTCGGGCGAGCAGGAAGTTGTCGTCGCTCCCCTGGATGTCCATGGCGATGAGGATGCGTTGCTAGCTGAAGCTAACTGGCCGCCGGCGATCCGCCTGTTTGTGGCGCGTGTGCGCGCGTTTGATCGGCGCTTCACACCGGATGGCGCAACGCTTGCAACGATCGAGCAGATCTGCGCGCGGCTGGCCGGGATTCCCTTGGCAATTGAGTTGGCGGCCGCACGCCTGCGCGACCGCACGGCCGGCGAATTGCTGGCTAATCTCCAGGACAGCGACCACACCTTGGATCTGCTGACGCAAGGTGCGCGCGACCTGCCCTCCCGCCAGCGCACCTTGCGCGCCGCGATCGACTGGAGCTATCGCCTGCTGCCACTGGAAGAACAGCGGCTGTTCTGTAGCCTGAGCGTCTTTGCTGGCCCCTTTGCGGCCACACGCGCGGCTGTTGTGGCCGCGCCCTCCGCCGATCCACCAGATGCGTCGACCGAAACGGCGTTGGCGACGTTGGTGAATCACAGCCTGCTGGCCGTCGAGACAAACCTGGGCGGGGTCTCCACCTACCGTCTGATCGATACGATCCGCGCCTTTGCTGCGGAAGCCTTGCAGGCATCGGGCGCCGCCCCTGCCATCTGGTTGCGCCATGCGGATTTTTGCATCGACCTGGCGCAGCAGAATCACACGGTCTATGCGATTGAGCGCAACGAAGATCTCTGGCGACAGCGTCTTTCCGCCGACCAGGAAAACTTGCGCGGGCTTTTGCACTGGTTGCTCGATCACGCCGACGCGCTGGAGGCAGCCGAGCGTGCGCTTGAACTGTCTGGGTTGCTCGGTCACTTCTGGTACTTGAACGGCGGCTGGCATGAGGGGATCGGCTGGTTGACTGCTGCGCTGGATCGCTCTGGCGCGGCAGCCCCCTGTCTGCGCGTCCGCGCCCTGACGGTGCGCGGCATGTTGCACACATTACGCGCTGAATATGCGCTGGCGCAGAACGACTTCGCCGCCGCCACAGTGCTTATTCAAGAAGCGGATCTGCCCTTTGATCGGGCATGGCTGCTGTATCAGCGCGGCTATGCCTGGCTCCTGGCGGGCGAGCTGGCGCAGAGCCAGCGTGCACTTGCCGAGGCGACGACCCTGTTGCGCACGCTGGAACGACCCTGGCACCTCGCCCTGGTCACGGAGATGCTCGGTTCGGTGCTGGTCGAACAGGGTGAGTTGGCGGCGGCCGCGCCGCTGCTGGTTGAAGTCCTGGCCTTTCACGCGGCGAATGACGACGAGCCCAGCCAGGCCTCCGCCCTGAACATGCTGGGCGAGGTCTATCTGTTGCGCGGCGATCTCGACGATGCCGACGCCGCTTTTGCCAGCGCCTACGCCCGCTTCACCCGTGCAGGCCATCAGCACGGTCAGGCGTGGGCGGCGCGCAACCGTGGCTATCTGCATCTGTGGCGTGGCGACTTTGCCGCGGCCGCGGTTGCCTTGCAAGAATCGCTGCAAATGTACCGCACCCTCGGCGGTGAGGATGGCATGCTGGCGGCGCTGGAGGGCGCCGCCGGTCTCCTGGTTGCACGTGGCCAGATGACAAGCGCGGCGCAACTCCTGGGCGCGGTCGACGCATGGCGCGCACAGATTGGCTGCCGGGTTACACCCTTTGGGCAGCGCGTCCGCGACCGGTTGATGGCGCCGGCGGCTGCGCTGCTGGAAGCAGCGGAATGGAGAGCCTCCCTTGAGGCGGGATCGCGGCTGGCGAGGGCGGAGGTCCTGGCATTGGCGCTGGCAGCGCAATCGTCTATGATCGACTCTGAAAAATCATAATCGGCGGTTTACCAAAAGGAGCAGCGATGAATTCCGTATCTGCCAACGATGTGCACCGGACGAGTATTGTGATCGATGGCTTGAATGCTAGCTGGTTCTACGTCCCGTCTGTGTTGGAGCGGCTGGCGCTGGGTGGCGTGACTGCGGTGAATGCCACGATTGCGGCCTGGCACGATCTGCCGCAGACGATGACGCTGATTGCCGATCTGCTCGCCCTGGTGCGCGCTCATCAAGATCGCATCATGCAGGTGGTCGATGTGGCCGATATTGGCGCGGCGAAGACGAGTGGCCGCGTCGGGTTGATCCTGGGCTTTCAGGACACCGCGCCGATCGGCGACAAGCTGGAACTGCTGGCCGTCTATCGTGCGCTGGGCGTGCGGATTGTCCAGCTTACCTACAATCACTGCAACCGCGTCGGCTGCGGCTGTCTGGAAGCGGACGACAGCGGCTTGACCCCCTTTGGCCACGCGGTCGTCGGCGAGATGAATCGTCTGGGCATGTTGATCGATCTTTCGCACTGCGGGCCGCGCACCACGCGCGACGCCATCGAAGCGTCACAGCACCCCGTGGCGATAACCCATGCCAACCCGCTGGCGCGCTGCCCCAACCCGCGCAACAAGAGCGACGATGCGCTCCTGGCTCTGGCTGCACGCGGCGGCATCGTCGGTGCGGTGGCTTTTGCCCCCATGCTCACCTGCGACATGCACGCAACGCTGGATGATTATCTGGATACCATCGACTATCTGGTCAACCTGGTCGGGATTGACCATGTGGGGCTGGGGCCCGACTTTATGGAGGAGATGCCGGCCGAGATTGCGGCACAGGCGCTGCGCGGGATGCGCCCGGAAGTCGTGAAGCAGTTTGCCAGCGTGACGCCAACGACGGGCTTTGCCTCGATTGCTGAATGCGCCAATGTGACGCACGGGCTGCTGGCGCGCGGCTATCCGCCTGATGACGTTCGCAAGCTGATCGGCGGCAACTGGCTGCGTCTCTACCAGGCGGTCTGGTGAGATCGCCGGCGCCGACTTTTCATTGACACCGGGTATTGGCTACGCTATAGTACACGCAACAGCAAACAAAATTGCAAAACGTTTACTAAACAACATGCGCCATCGTTTTGATCCCGTATCATCCTCAATTCAAACAGCAGGGGCCAGCCATGAATCAGTCTGCAACATCCGGTCTTGCCAGGGCGAATGAGCCGCGCGTTCGTATCGCCCATTCGCCATTGCCCACCATTCCCTGGGAGGATCGCCCACCGGGAAGCAGCGCCGTCGTGTGGCGTTCGCAACGCAACCCGATCATCCCGCACGACTTGACGCCGACTTCCAACAGCATCTTCAACAGCGCGGTCGTGCCCTATGAAGGCGCCTTTGCCGGCGTCTTTCGCTGCGACGACAAGCGCCGTCAGATGCAGATCCACGCCGGACGCAGCGCTGACGGCGTCACCTGGAGCATCGAGCCGGAACGTATTCACTTTATGCCGGACAATGCGATGGCGGCCGAAGTCAACAATTTTGAGTACGCTTACGACCCGCGCGTCTGCTGGATCGAGGATCGCTATTACGTCACGTGGTGTAATGGCTACCACGGCCCCACCATCGGCGTGGGGTACACCATCGATTTCGAGACGTTTTATCAGATGGAGAACGCTTTTCTGCCCTTCAACCGCAACGGCGTGCTCTTCCCGCGCCGCATCAACGGCAAGTACGCCATGCTCAGCCGCCCCAGCGACAACGGCCACACGCCCTTTGGCGACATCTATTACAGTGAAAGTCCAGACATGGTGCACTGGGGACGCCATCGGCATGTTATGGGGACCAAGGGTGGCTGGCAATCCACCAAGATCGGCGCCGGGCCGATTCCCATCGAGACGAGCGAAGGCTGGCTGCTCATCTATCACGGCGTGTTGACCTCGTGCAACGGCTTCGTCTACAGCTTCGGCGCCGCGTTGCTTGACCTTGACCAACCGTGGCAGGTCATCGCCCGCGGCCAGCCTTATCTGCTGGCGCCGCAAGCGCCCTACGAACGCACCGGCGATGTGCCCAATGTCGCCTTCCCGTGCGCCGCGCTGGTGGACGCTGACACCGGACGCCTCGCCATTTACTACGGCGCCGCCGACACCACCACCTGTCTCGCCTTTGGCTATGTGGATGACGTCGTCGACTTCGTGAAACAGAACGCCTTCCCGTCATAGGGTCTTGAGCGTCTTAGCCTGGTCAGCGTCAATCGAGACCGCCGCAGCTTTCTTTGCGCCTTTGCGGGTCGTTTCTTGTCTTCGTCGATGCGTTTGGCGTCCTTGCCGCCGCCGTAACCCTGCATAGGACGAATCATGGTGGGATCGATTGCGCCGGTCTATGCGGCCAGCTTGCAATTGGTCTGCGAACCATGCACGGATGGTATGCGAAGTGATGGCGCCCAACTCAGTGACGCCATGCTCGGCAGCCTATTTTGTGAAGTCGTTCAACCGGAGCCGGTGCGCCGCGATGGCGGCCGGTCGCAGGTCGGGAGCTCGAGTCTCTCTCTAACGGCTTAGAAAACGCCTCTCTACACGGAGAGGCGTTTTTGCCGGCTGACGCAATGGGGCTGGTTGCCGAGACGTGGAACCGCGCCGCAATCTGCTGCGTTGCTTGGAACACGTTTGCAGACTTGGCAAGCGCGTACGGAATTGACAAAGGGTGTGCGGCACGCTAGACTTTGCGATAGGAAAGCGCCGTAAGGTGAATGGCGTCGACGAGTCTCCGAGCCGCCAAGAGTGGAGGCAAAAATGTCCAGTCGCTCGGACGCAAAGGCGATGGAATATGCAGCGGACATGCTGACATACAACACACGAAAAGCCACGAATGCAGAAGCTTCGATGAAACCTGAACGCGGTAAGAGCGGGCGCGTCGCCCAGACCGCCAGCCCCGCAACCGGGCCGATCTTGAGAGAACGACGTGAGGCGATGGGTGTGACTTTGGCCGAGGCTGAGGTTGCCACGCGTATCCGTCAGAAATATCTCGCTGCGCTCGAGTCGGATGAATGGGATCTCCTGCCCGGTGAAGTGGTAGGGCGTGGCTTCCTGCGTAACTATTCAACTTACCTGGGCATCGAACCAACGGAAATGATCGAGCGCCGGCGCGCCATTGCCGACGAATCGTTGGCAACCGTGTTGGCTGACACCAGCGCGGGGTCGCCTTTGCCACCTGAGCGCGCCGTCGATTATCGCCCAAAAGATGTGGCGCTGCACGACGAATCCGAAGAACTGGAATCTCCGCGGCGCATCAATCTGATGCCGCTTGTTGTTGTGCTGAGCGTTGCCGCGCTGGCCGCATTGGTCTGGTGGTCGGTCACGCAATTGGGAGATGAGATCGGCAATGGCATCGCTGCCGTACAGGAGCAGGTGGTGGCATGGCAACAAGCCGCGGCTGCGACGCCTGCCCCTGAGCAACGGGCAGAAGAAGTTGCGGCCCTGCCGGAGAATTTACTCGCACCGTCAACCGCCACCGAAAGTGTGAATGTGGAGCCAGGGGCAGAGGCGGCAGCGCCCGCGGTCGAAGAAGCTGCACCGCCATCCGCCACGGAGGCACCCCAACCCCTCGTCGAGGTCGCACCGACGCCAGAAGCTGTCCAACAGCCTGAGGTTGCTGCGGCGCCAGCCGTCGACTTATTGGCGCTCTTGCCGACGCCGACGCCACAGCCAGAAGTTGCTGCGGCGCCCGTAGCAGAAGTAACGGAGCCCGCCACCGTCATTACCGCGGCTAATTTGCGGCAGAGCCCTTCGACGGAAGCGCCTGTCGTCGGGGCCGCCACCGAAGGCGAGACGCTGACCATAGTCGGGCAGACAGCCGATGGTGCGTGGTTCCAACTCGAAAGCGGCGCGTGGATTTTTGCACAGTTGGTCAACAATCCACCTGTCAATCTTCCCGTGGTGGAGACGCCCACGACGCCGTGATCCCCATGATTTAAACAGATCAGTTGCTGCCCTGTGGTGGTGCTGGACAGAACAAACAGGCGAGTCGGGATTCCCGACTCGCCTGTTTGTTCTGTCCAGGTTGAGGTTGCTGAGGATGCGCGATTGATGCTCGGTCAGGCCGGGCTTGCCAGCTTGTGAAAATCGGGAATTTCTTCGAGCGGCACGGTATCGATCTCGCCGTCCTCCCCCCTGACCAGCCGGTAGACTTTTTGCGCTTTGTCTGTCATCAGCACGCCGTGCAGGTGGTCGATCTCGTGCTGGAAAATGCGGGCAAGCCAATCGTAAGCTTTGATGCGAATCTCCTTGCCATAGCGGTCCTGCGCCTTGATCACGACGTGTGTGGCGCGCTCGACATCAGCCGCCAGGCCAGGAATGCTTAGGCATCCTTCCTGTCCTACATCCGCACCGCGCTTCTTAATGATCTCCGGGTTGATAATCTCATAAACGCGCTTGGTGTTCTCCGGGTCGTCTTCGTCCTCGGGATACTCGATCACCGTGATGCGTTGGCTGACGCCGACTTGGGGCGCGGCCAGGCCGACCCCGGGCGCTTTGCGCATAGTCTCCAGCATATCGTCCAGCAGTTGATGGAGCGATGGGCCAAACTCGCGGACGCGCTGCGCAGTTTTGAGCAGCACTTCATATTCGGGATCATCGACTGCCACAATGTCTAACAATGCCATAGCTCCTGGCCATCCTCTTGAAGAATTGATCGTGACGCTGCTTAACAGCCCTTTCGTCACCCTGTATTTTGCAGGTGCATAGTAGAGGGTTTAGGGCGGTTTGTCAAACGTTTCCCCAGAATTCCTCAGAAGTCGCCGTTACTTTCCTGTCGGTCATTCGTCATCGTTGACGAACATACTGCGCACAGCGATTCCGGTAGTGTGGCGCCAAATCCGTAGCGCGTGTGCAATCTCTTGCGTCTCTTTGTCAACTATACGTTCAGGAGGATTTCAATGCGTTCTTTGTCAAGAACATTTCTACTCCTGCCAGCGCTGATCCTTGCCCTGGTATTGATTCCATCCGTGGTATTGTCAGCCGCCGGCAGCGCATCTGGCGCGTCGTCCGTCGATACGCTTACATCGATTGGAGCATTCGATAGCCAATCCATCACCGCCTTCCAAAGCCCGCCGGGCACCGTGCCGCCCCGCCCACCCGGCACCGTACCGCCGCCGCCGCCTCGCCCTGTGCCGCCGCGACCACAGCCAGTGGTGCCTGCACCGGCGCCTGCGCCCGCACCGGCGTCCAGCACGGCATCAGACAAGGCAATGATCTATCCGCATGAAATCGAGAAGGTGATCGGCGACCGCCTTAGCCCCACCATCTATGCGTTCACCGACAACGGTCTGCTCTATCGGTCGAACGATAACGGGCGCATCTGGTTCTTGATCCGCTCCAAAGTGGAAGTCGATGACTTCTTGATGAGCTCTGCAGATCCAGACGTACTCTACAGCGGCGCGGGCGCGAATTGCAGCGACCCGGCCTCTTCAAACGAACCATTCTACCAGTCGATTGATGGTGGCTACACCTGGGAAGAAATGCCCACAGCCCTTAATCTGCGCCCGTTGCTGATTGACCCGGCTGATCCATACCGCCTCTTTGCCACCGATTGCAATATGCTTTACCTGAGCAGCGATGGCGGCATGAGCTGGGTGCAGAAGCCAGACAATTCCGCAGCGCAGTTGTGGAGCAACTACCAGGTCGTGGACATGGCGGCGGCCGCATTGGTCGGCGACCCGACCCCGGAGCAGCCGCACTGGGATCAACTCTATGCGATCGGCGTTGACGCCAGCGGCATGGGCGTGATCGCCTTCTCCGGCGACGAGGGCGAAACGTGGGCCAACATCACCGATCTCAACCGGGCGCCCGAAGCCCTGCGTGTGGTCGTGGCGCAGTTGAAACAGGCCGGCGCCGTGTGGATGGTCTCCGACGCCGGCGTCTGGGCGACCGCAGATTTTGGCATTAGCTGGAAGTTGACCAGCCGGGGTCTGGGCGACCTGGCAAGTGCAGGTGCAAGCCGCTTGCATGATCTGACCTACGCCTACAACGGCAAGCTCTATCTCGCCACCGACCGCGGTCTCTACGAAAAGACAATCGACGGCGCGATCTGGGAGAAGACCAGCGACACCTCGTTTGGCAGTGAGAAGGCTGTGAGCCTGTTGCTCACGAACTCCAACCCGGAAGTGCTCTGGGTCAACACCGGGGATGAAGGCGTCTTCGTCTATCGCATCGAAGAAGATTAGCCGTCCAGTAAGTTTCAACCTACGGTTCAGCCAACAAGAAGCGACGCATGATTCTTCATGCGTCGCTTCTTGTTGGCTGCGAACAATTTTCGAGCGCGGCCGCCTAAAACCAGTCATTCTGCGCCTCTGCGCCGAGTTCGTCCTTTTCCAGACACTTTCTAGGCAGGGCGCATCCGCAACAGGCGCAGGCCATTGGCGACCACGATCAGCGTGCTGCCTTCATGGCCAACGACGCCCATCGGCAGCGGCAGCAGGAACCCATCGTACAAAATCGGCAACAGGATGGTTGAAATCACCAGCGTTACGATCACGCTCATAGAGAAAATGACATTCTGGCGGATGATGCGGTTGGCGCGGCGGCTCAACTGCAAAGCAAAGGGCAGCATCGCCAGATTGCTCGACATCAACACCACGTCGGCTGTCTCCAGCGCCACATCGGTGCCGCCCGCGCCCATCGCGATGCCAACATTGGCGGTCGCCAACGCCGGCGCATCGTTGACGCCATCTCCCACCATCGCCACATTGCCGGACTGGCGCAGCTTCTGCACCAGTTCCAACTTCTGTTCAGGCAGCAGATCGGCATGCACTTCGTGGATGCCGGCCTCGGCGGCAATATAGGCCGCTGAGGCATGATTGTCTCCCGTCATCATGATCACACGCTTGATGCCGTTTTGTTTGAGCTGAATCACCGTCTCGGCCGCCTCGGCGCGCAGGGTGTCGGCGACGGCAATGTAGCCCATGACTTCCCAGTCGCGATCCGCGCCCAGGGTGTCTTCAACTGTGCTGCGTCGCACCACCAGCATCACCGTCTTGCCCTGCCGTTGCAGCGCCGCCCCGATCATGCGAATCGCAGGCGAAAGATTCATATCCTGGTTCATAAAAAGACGGTCATTGCCGATGTAGATTGTTTCCACATGATCGCGACGGTCGAAGCGCGCCAGGATTCCCTCGCCGGCAATTGCCTGGAAGTCGATCGGCTTTTCCAATTCCAGCCCCATCGACTGGGCTTTTTCAATTACCGCTTTGGCAATATGATGTTCACTCAAGGTTTCTGCGCTGGCAGCCATGCGCATCACTTCCTCGACCGTGTGATTGGTCAGCGGGTGGACGTTGGTCACCAGCGGTTTGCCAGAGGTCAGGGTGCCGGTCTTGTCAATCGCCAGAATGTCGGTTTTGCCCAACAATTCCAGATACGCGCCTCCTTTGAAGAGCACCCCTTGCCGCGCCGCCGCCGCCACCGCGCTGAGCGCGCTTGCCGGCGTGCTGATCACCAGTGCGCACGGGCTGGCCACGACCAGCAAGGTCATGGCCCGGTAAAGCGTAATATCAAACGATTCGTTCAGGAAGAGCGCCGGCAATAGGATCGCCAGCAGCGTGGCGCCGATCACGGTGTAGGTGTAGGGCTGGCTGAAGCGGTCGATGAATTGCTGGGTGGGCGTGGCGTCCTGCTGTGCTTCCGCCACTAAATTGATGATGCGGCTGAGCGTGCTTTCTGAAGCAAGTTTGGTGACTTCGACTTCCAGCGCGCCGCCCCCATTGATGGTGCCGGCAAAGACCTGGTCGTGCTGGCGTTTGCTGACGGGGAGGCTCTCGCCTGTGATGGCGCTCTGGTCGATGCTGCTGACGCCGTTGACGACCATGCCATCCACGGGCAGGCGATCCCCTGGCTTGACGATCACGACGTCGCCGATCACGAGTTGTGCGACCGGCACAATCTCTTCGTGATCGCTGCGGCGCACGAGCGCGGTTTCCGGGCGCAGTTTGCCGAGTGACTCAATCGCTTTGCGGGTGCGCCCCATCGCATAGGTTTCCAGCGCTCCGCTCAGGGTGAATAGGAAAAGCAGCAGTGCGCCTTCCACCCACGCATTGATTAAGGCAGCCCCTAAAGCCGCGGCCAACATGAGGAAATCAATATCAAATCTGCCCTGGCGCGCTTGCTCCCAGGCGCCGATCACGCCGGAATAGCCGCCTGCAATAAAGGCAATGACAGCAGCGGTTGTCACCGCCCACCCGGGCAGGGCGCCGGTCACTTCACCGCCAATCCAGCCGATCAACAATGCGAGCAGCGTCACGATCGCCAGGACGAATTCGTAATTTTCTTTCCAAAAACCAAGCGTTCGCCACTCCGGACGTGCACCAGGCGTCATGATTGAATAGGGAGATACACTTTGTGCGGTCGAGGTGGTCATGATCTTTCCTTTATGTTTTGTGTGGGTTTGAAGCTGCTTTCGCCATGTCCCGAATCTCTTGAATCCGCTGCAAGCGACATTCATCGCAAAAACCGACCAGGTCGATCCTGGCGGCCGCGGTTTGGAAGTCCGTGTCCGCCAACACGCGTGTCGTCAGCATATCAATGCCCGGGTCGCCATAGTAGTCGGTAATCTTTTGGCAGCGCAGGCAGATGAGATTGACGTGTGGTTCGGGGTTGGTTTCATAGTGAGTGTGGTCGGAGCCAAAGCTAAGCTCGACGATAGCGCCGAGTTCCTGCAGAGTGTTGAGTGTGTTGTAGATCGTTGCGCGGCTGATATCCGGGTTGGTGGCCGCTAGTTCCTCAAAGACCTGATAGGCCGATGGATGGCGATTTGTGTTAGCCAGAAATTGGCAAATTGCCCGGCGTTGCGGCGTGATGCGAAGCCCGGCCTGCTTCAGTGTCCGCAGATAGTGGTCAATTCTGCTGGTCGGGTGCGTTGAAATCATGGTTGTCAAAGCTAGTTCCTCCTGAGGGCCGCGCCACTTTTTGGGTCAAGCGGATCTCGTGTGGTTACGTGCCGGGGACGGGCTTGCGGTGCTTCGGTCGAGCAGACAACGATCAGCCCGTCCCCGGCGCGTAAGCCCCGACCACATGAATTCCGGTTGAGCCCACTTTTCTTTCTGGGTGAAGGAGTGAAGACGAAACCGTCTACTCGCACGGCCATCGTCTAATTTAGAATGAATCCAAACTTAGGGTGATGATACCATGCCTGCTCATCGGCGTCAACTCCAATCCAGATTCATTCCGCAACCATGGCTGACAGGTCGCGCTCTACACCGCTGCGAAATGTCGGCAAAGTCGATATTGCTTTGACACGCCTATTGAACTCTGTTAAGATCGCCACGCATTTTTTCGGGATATTGACGCGCGGAACGTCGTTTTTGCAACAGAATCGCTAGCTTGTAAAGTGCTGGGGGCTAGAATGCGCTACATCGTGACAGGTGGAATTTTGGCGGCAACGCTGGGCTGGTTGGTGATGAGTTACCTGCCCTCGGCAGCCGCGGCTCTGCCCCAGATGGCCTTTGATGGCGCGGCCGCGCCATGGCTGCTGCCCTGGTTGGCCGGGCTTAGCTTACTGGTTTTTCTCGTCATCCAGCTTGACCTGGTGCGCGCTACGCTGCGGTGGTATCGCCCGTCCGCCACGCCTGCGATCTCTCAGGCGCTGGTTGAGTTCAGCCTCCCGCGCGGCCAGGAGCTTTTCTGGACGGTGTTGCCGGTGCTCGGCACGGTAATTTTGGCGCTGTGGCTGATGATAGTCAGTTAGCCAACTTAACAATTAACCCTACAGACAGTACGAGTTTGGTTGCATATAAGTGTTGCACCATCTTCGTAGCTCGCAATGTTTACGTTATTTTCACTAGTCGGACAGCAACTCAGGAGTAAAAGGGAAGATCTATGTTGAAATTGCCGCAATCGTCCACTGATCGAAAACACTTCATGATCGTTGGCGCCCTCGTTGTGGTGACAACCATTATCCTGGGGTTCTTCCTGCTGGCGATTCTGCCCATCAAGGCGCAAGCCTCAGTGCAGGCGGAGCCAATTCGCTGGTTGTTCCAACTGCATCTCTGGCTGATTGCCTTCCTCTTCTCGCTGGTCGTCGTCTTTATGCTCTATTCGCTGTTTGTCTTCCGCCGTCGCAAGGACGACACATCCGAAGGTGAACACTTCGAAGGCAATACGGCGCTGGAGATCGTTTGGACGGTGGTGCCGCTGGTGTTGGTGATCATTTTCTCGTTTATCGGCCTACAAACGCTGCAGCAGGCGACCAGCGGTGGTGACGATGTGCAGGTCGAGGCGGTGGGGTTCCAGTGGTCATGGACGTTCAATTACCCCAACGGCGTGACCAGCGCTGAAATGGTGTTGCCGGTGGACAAACCGGCGCTGATCTCGTTGCGGTCAAATGACGTCATCCACTCGTTTTGGGTGGCGGAATGGGGGCCAAAGCAAGACCTGGTGCCGGGGATGACGACGACGCTGCACATCACGCCTTCAAAGGTGGGCGAGTTCAGCCTGGCGTGCGCCGAACTCTGCGGGCTGTCGCATTGGAGCATGTTGGCGAAGATTCGCGTTGTGCCGGAAGATGAATACACTGCCTGGATGGATGAAAAGCTGGTCGCGCAGAATCTACAGACGGCCAGCCGTTGAGATTGTCACTTCCCCGCGGGAAGCGGCGGCGCCGCCTCCCGCGCTGGTTTACTATCGATTGAAGTCCTGAATGTACAGCGGGTGCGTGAAGGAGAAAGCTGAACTATGCGGTTAACATCTCTAGGAGTCGTGCGCGGGCTAATTGGTTACTTCACCGGTATGCTCATTGGCATGGCCGTGGTGGTGATCAGCCGGCTTGTGCTGGGCATGTCGGCGTGGGATCAGGAAGCGGTTTGGGTGGGTGGCATCGTTTTTTCCATCATCGGCTTCCTGCTGGGCGTGGGTGCGATGTCAGACTGGCTCAAGTGGACGCGCGGGGTTCAAACGCCGCTTCGCCACGGGCCGCCCGTCGATCAACCGGCCTGGACGCGCTATTTCGGCGTCGATTACAATCATAAAGTGATCGGGATTCAGTACGGTGTGACAGCATTTCTGCTGTTGGTGATCGGCGGCAGCTTTGCGCTGATTTTCCGCTCCGAACTGGCGGATTCCGGCATCACATTTTTACAACCAGGCACTTATAACACCGTTCTGAGTATGCATGGCTGGGTGGCGTTGGCTGCGATCTTGTTAGGCATCGGCGGCATCGCCAACTATTTGGTGCCGCTCATGATCGGCGCCGAAGACATGGCATTTCCTCGCCTCAATGCCTTTGCCTACTGGATCAACGTGCCGGCTATTATCACGCTGCTGATCAGCATGTTGTTTGGCTGGGATTCGGGGTGGACGGCCTATCCGCCGTTGAGCCTGCGCGGGCCGGTCGGCTATCAGATGGTCTTCTGGGCCATCTTTGGCATCGGTCTCTCCTCGATCCTGGGGTCGCTCAACCTGATTGTCACGATGTTGCTGATGCGCCCCAAGGGCATGACGCTCTTCCGCATGCCGATCTTGTGCTGGGCGATCCTGGCCACCAGCATCATTCAGTTGACGGCGACGCAGCTGATCGGGCAGGCATTTCTGATGCTTTCCTTCGAGCGCACGCTGGGCATGCCGCTTTTCAACCCCATCTACAACGCGGCGGGCGAGAACATCGGTGGACAGCCAATTTTATTCCAGCATCTGTTCTGGTTCTACTCGCACCCTGCGGTTTATGTCTTTGTGTTGCCAGGCCTCGGCATCATCAGCGAGCTGCTGCCGGTTTTCTCTCGCAAGCCGCTCTTTGGCTACCGCTGGGTGGCGCTTTCCAGCCTGGCGATTGCGCTGGTGGGCTTCCTGGTCTGGGGCCATCACATGTTCACCTCCGGCTATCAGCCCTACCTGCGCGTCGTCTTCATGATCTCGACGTTGCTGGTTGCGGTGCCGACGGGCGTCAAGTTCTTCAGTTGGCTGGGCACGCTCTGGGGCGGCCGCCTGACCTTCCAGACGCCGATGCTCTTTACGCTGGGCGCCATTTCGGTCTTCCTGATCGGCGGCCTCAGCGGCCCCATCCTGGCGACCGCCGCGACCGACCTCTTCCTGCACGACACGTATTTTATCGTCGGCCACTTCCACGCCACCATCTTTGGCGGCTTCGTCTTCCCGTTCTTTGCGGCCATCTATTACTGGTATCCGAAGATCACCGGGCGCATGTATAACGAGACGATGGGCAAGCTGCACTTCTGGCTGATGACGCCGGGCTTCTGGCTGATGAGCCTGGCGCAGATGACCGCCGGCACGATGGGGATGCGCCGCCGCATCGCCGACTACGACCCGGCGTTGGGCGTGGAAAATGTCCAGCTTCTGGTGACGATCGCCGGCTTCGTCATTGCCTTCTCGATCCTAATCATGATCTACAACTTGTTCACCAGCGCTGAAGTCGGCGTGCTGGCGGGCAACAACCCGTGGCGCTCGCGCTCACCTGAATGGCAGATTCCGTCGCCAGTGCCCGAGCATAGCTATGCCCGGCCGATCACCGTCGTGGGCGAACCCTACGACTACGGTCTCGCTGGGTCGACCTACATTGCCACGGCCGGCGCCGGAGACGACTAAATCACGTCCGGCGCCAAAGCGGCAGGGCATTCTGCGCATCAAGGCAGACGCGTAATCAAGCAGACGCATCGTCAATACGAATGAAGGGGAGAGACGAACGTGTTTAAGCAAGGCGGTTATGGCATTGTGATCCTCATCGGGCTGATTCTGGCCGCGCTGACGATCCTTGAATTCTTCATGGGCATCAACCACATCGGCGCGGCGCTGCTGATGTTGATTGCCTCGCTGAAAGCGATTTTGGTCATTTACTTCTTCATGCATGTGAGCCGCCTGTGGACGGCGGAAGGGGAGCACTAAACCTATGGCTGCTGTCACGACTTCTGCGCAGGCGGCTGCGCTCCACCCGCACGACGCACATGCCGGGCACGACACCTATGCCGCTCAACTGCGCATGAACCGGCTCGGTCTCTGGCTCTTCTTCATCTCCGAAGCGTTTCTCTTTGGCGGGCTGCTGACCGTGCGTTTTTTCCTGTGGGGCGCGGACACCCGGCCTGAGCTTGATCAGATGATCGGTCTGATCGTCACCTCCGTGCTCCTGATCAGCAGCGTCTCGATGCGGCTGGCCGAAACCGCGATGGAGCGGGGGAATCGCAAAGCGTTTTCCGTGTTCATCCTGCTGACCGCGCTTTTCGGTCTGATCTTCCTCGGCGGCGTGATGGTCTTCGAGTGGGGATTGTTCCCTTCACTTTACCCAGCGCATTTAACGCCGTGGGGTGATAAATATGGCGCTGTGGTCTTTGCCATGACCGGCATGCATGCCCTGCACGTGATCTCGGGCATCATTTTCATCCTGATCGTGTGGAACCTGGCGCGCAAAGGCAACTTCACGCAAGAGCGGCACTGGGGCGTCGAGTCATGCGCGATTTACTGGCACTATGTCGATGTCGTCTGGATCTTTTTCTACCCGGCGCTTTACCTGATCGGTACTGCTGTGCACGTAACGCATTGATACTTTTCGTTACAAATCAAGTTGTACGGAATGCGTAATGCATGAGCAGGCCAGTAACGCCTTTTCACGCATTACGCATTCCGTTTTCTAAGGATTATTCATGATGCATCCGTTGGTGAGGGCGCTTGTTGCGCCGTGGGAATTGCGCTGGGAGGTGTTGATCCCCATGCTCATTCTCGGCGCGATCTATGCGATCGGCTGGACGCGGCTGAGACGCCAGAGCCGCTACCAGAAGGTCGCCAGCAAATGGCGCCTGACGATGTACTATCTCGGCGTCGGTTCGCTGGCATTGGCGTTGCTGTCGCCGATCGATTGGCTGGGCAGCCAGCTGCTCACCTTTCACATGATCCAGCATAAGCTTCTGATCATGCTGGCCGCGCCGCTCATCTGGCTGGGCAACCCCTACCCGGTGGGCTTGTGGGGCGTCCCGCGCGCGCTGCGCGGTGCAGTCACGGCTGCCCTGGCCGGCGACGCCTGGTTCCGCCGTGGACTGAGCGCCATCAGCCAACCGGCGATTGCCTGGCTTATCTTCACGTTTATCTATTTGGGCTGGCACGATCCCAGCCTGTACGACCTGGCGCTGCGCGTCGAGTGGGTGCACAATGTGGAGCATCTCACCTTCTTCTTGGGCGCGATGCTCTTCTGGTGGCCGGTCGTCAACGCTGCGCCGCACCTGCACAAAAGCTTGCCGTACTGGGTGCGCATTCTCTACGTGTTGGCGTTTGTGCCGCCCAATGCCATCGCCGGGTTCGCCATCGCCAACTCCACAGAAGTGATCTATACCTATTACAACAGCGTTCCGCGTCTCTACGGCATGTCAGGATTGGAAGATCAGATGATCGGCGGCGCCATCATGTGGGTGTGGAGCAGCGAAATGATGATCGACGTGGCGATCATCATGTTGGGCGTTATCTCGCATCAAGAGAAGAAACGCAAGCAGAGGCAGGCCACAGTCATAGGGATGGTGGCGCTGGCCGCGCCGGAACAGCACATGAAGGCAGCCGGGTCCCCATGAAGCAGCTAGGATGCGGGTGGCGGGCGATGCTGCTGGCGGGGCTGCTGGGTCTTGCGTGGCCGGCCGGCGCGCTGGCGCACGGCGGTGGCGCGCCCCAAGTCACCGACGCGCCGGCCGGCCCCTATCGCCTCTTTGTGTGGACTAGTCCAGAACCGTGGCAGGCCGCGACCGCCGCTCACGTCACGATCGCCGTCACGCAGCAGGATGCTGCTGGTCAAATCATGCCGATCACCGACGCTCAGGTGACGGTGCGCCTGACGCTTGAAGGCCAGGCGACGCAGGCTGTGCTATTAACGGCTACGCAGATCGGGGCTGCGGCCGGTTACTACGAAGCGGATGATAGGTTGCCGGCCGCAGGCGTCTGGCGCGTCGAAGTGGAGGCAAATGGCGAGGCTGGCGTCGGCGCAGTCAGCTTTACCCAAACCGCAGCGCCGGCGGGTAATACGTTCAACTGGATGGTCTGGGGGGGCGGTGCGCTCATTTTGCTGGCGATTGTGGGATTTTTGGGCGCGCGACGACGCCAGCCGAAATCGCCCGCATCGATGCGCCATCCAGCGCCTTCTTCTATGCAGGAGTAAACCGTGTATATCCTCAAAATTTTCAGCAAAAAATGGATTTTTTTCACGATCTTCATCGTGCTGTCGATGGCGATGTTTGTCTGGCTGGGGTTCTGGCAGTTGGATCGTCACGCGCAGAAGCGCAGCTACAACGCCTTGCTCGCCGAACGCTGGCAGCAGACGCCATTCGACCTGAACCAGGAATCACTGCCCGAGAACCTTGACGCACTCGAATACAGGCGGGTGACGGGGGAAGGCGCCTTCGACTACGCTCACCAGATCGTGCTGAAGAGCCAGGTTTATCGTGACGCGCCTGGCATCGTGCTGGTGACGCCCTTTGTGCTGGAAGACAATCGCGCCGTGTTGGTGGCGCGTGGGTGGGTTCCCAGCGAGCTCAGCGCTCCGCAATCCTGGCCCGCAGTGGAAGAGCCGGCCGGCGCGCCGATGATCGGCCTGATCCGCCCCTCGCAGGCGCCGCCCAACGGCCAACTCTCGACGCCACCCGCCGCGCCGCAGACCGAATGGTACCGCATCGACATCCCGGCGATTCAGGCGCAGATGCCCTATTCATTGGAAACGGCCTGGATCCAGCAACTGCCTGAGCCGGCGCGCCCGCTCGACCGCCTGCCCGTGCGCGAGGAGCCGATGGCGCTCGACGAAGGGAATCATCTCGGCTACGCGGTGCAATGGTTTTCGTTTGCCATCATTGCTGGCTTTGGCTATATAATGTTTGTACGATTCCGCGAGCGTCAGGCTGCGCTAGGTTTGCGCAACCCTGACGCAGCAACGATGGGCGCAGAGGCGACGCTTGCCCCAACACCAGGCGATGAAGCCGTGAGCGATGCTCCGCTTCTGGACGCCGACCCTATGCCTAATGGTGATGTCAGGGCGACGACCGAGGACGAAGCCGTCGCAACGTTGCATCAGTAAGGCATAAATCTACAAATTTCGACGCCCTGTTGTCTGACCGTGTCGCCGTCGGTATGCGGGGGTACAGGCAGGCGCCGGGCAACTTGATAGAATCGATCTCATGATCAAAAGCACATCTGTTAAAGAGCAAGGCCAGGAGGATTCCGAGCTGACGCGCGATCAGGCGCTGGTGCGGCTGGCCATCAGCGACTACGTGATGCTGACCAAGCCGCGCATTGTCCTCCTGCTGCTCATCGTGACCTTTGTCCCGATGTTTTTGGCCGGGCCGTCGGCCCCGAGCGGCTGGCTGATCCTGTGGACGATGATTGGCGGCTTTCTGGCGGCAGGTGGCGCCAACGCGCTAAATCAGTACGTCGACCGTGATATCGATCACGTCATGGTGCGTACGCGGCGCCGCCCGCTGCCCGGCGGACGCATGTCGCCGACTCAGGTGCTGATCTTTGGGATCATCCTGGGCGCGCTGAGTTTTGTCGTGCTTTGGTGGCAGGTCAATCTGTTGTCGGCGCTGGTTGCGCTCTTTGGCCTGCTGTTTTATGCGGTTGTGTATACGCTGCTGCTGAAGCGGTCGAGCACGCAGAACATCGTGATTGGCGGGCTGGCCGGCGCGGTGCCCCCTCTGGTCGGGTGGACCGCCGTCGCCAATGAGATCTCCCTACTGCCCGTGATCATGGTGCTGATCGTCTTTTACTGGACGCCGCCGCACTTCTGGGCGCTGGCGTTGATGCGCCAGAAAGAATATCGCGCCGCGGGGGTGCCGATGTTGCCCGTCATCGCCGGCGAGCGGGAGACGCACCGCCAGATTCTGCTTTATTCGGTGTTGCTCCTGCTGATCAGCGTGCTGCCGGTTTTTCTGCAACTGCTGGGGCCGGTCTATCTGGTGCTGGCGTTGCTGCTCAACGGCATCTTTCTGGGGGAGGCCGTCGCCATCTGGCGCACGCCGTCGAATGCCAATATCTGGCGCCTGTACAAATACAGCCTGCTTTTCCTCGCCCTTATTTTCTTAGCGATGGGCATCGATGGACTCTTTTACACGGCGCCTGCCGGCGCTGTGAACTTCACCCTCCGTCTACCGTGGTAATGCAAAGGAGACAGGGGGACAAGAGCACTTCCGGCAAAGGATCTCTCCTTGTCTCCCCCTCTCCTTGTCTCTCCTTCTACTTCTCCACCCACACCGGCTCTGGGTGAATATCAGGCTCCGGGCGTGAGCCAGGATCGGAGCGGCCGCTTCCTTCGAGCCGGCTGATCACACGCACGGTCATGTCGTGGTCGCATAAAATCTGGCAGGAGAGGCGAACGCCGCTCAGCTCGCGCTCGGCGAGTTTGTTCTTCTCCGCCTCCGTCATCATGGCAGGCTCACCCTCGACGAACTCGACGCGGCAGGTCGTGCAACGACAGTTCCCCCCACACGCATGTAATTGATCGACGCCCGCCTCGTCTATCAGGGCGAGTACAAGCCGCTTCCCGGCTGGTGCGTCAAAAGTTCCCAGTGATTCTACTGTAAGTTTTGGCATAGCTTTTCCTTCTCTCGGATTGGTGGCGATGACACGACTTCCCGTGCATTTCTAATCTTTCCTGGATTGTGCGCGAATCGTTGTATGATTGATCACATTCCGCCGCAAAGCTGTAGCGGGACCTGGCTTTATCCAAACTGGGGCGCAAACTATCCCTGGCATGGCGCAAAAGTTGTTGGCTCAACCGGAATTGATGGGGTCGGGTCTTACGTGCCGGGGACGGGCTGAACGTTGTCTGCTCGACCGAAGCACCGCAAGCCCGTCCCCGGCACGTAACCACACGAGACCCGCTTGACCCAAGTTGTTGAACACACGAAATCGCTGTGCCGCAGGAGAAATTCATGTTGAAAGGGATCGCACGGCATCGACCAGACGGGATGACAGCGTTTCTCATCATCTGGATCGGCCAATTTGTTTCATTGCTGGGTACGGCGATGACGCGCTTTGCCCTGACCATCTGGGCTTTTCAAGAAACCGGACAGGCCACCACGCTGGCATTAGTTGGCTTCTTTTCGTTCGCGCCGACGTTGATCTTTAGCCCGCTGGCCGGCGCGCTGGTCGACCGCTGGAATCGCAAACTGATGATGATCCTCAGTGATCTTGCCGCCGGACTTTCGACTGGCGTCCTTCTGTTGCTTTATGCAACCGGACGCCTCGAAATCTGGCATCTTTATGTGGCAGGCGCGTTTGCCAGCGCTTTCGAGTCGTTCCAGTTTCCAGCGTTCTCGGCCGCCATGAGCCTGATGGTGCCCAAATCTCAGTATGGTCGCGCCAATGGCCTGGTCTCGCTTGCTGATTCGGCGACGACGATTGCGGCGCCGGTGCTGGCCGGGATGCTGCTGGTCGTCGTCGGCATCGGCGGCGTGATGATGCTCGATGTCGTCACTTTTGTGATTGCGGTGACGGCTGTTTTAGTGGTGGCGGTGCCACAGCCCAAACGTTCGCTCGAAGGCGCCGCGGCCGCGGGCGGACTGTGGAAAGAGTCGCTCTACGGCTTCCGTTACATCGTGGAGCGCAAGAGCCTGCTGGGGGTGCAGCTCACCTTCACCATCAGCAATTTTTTCTATTCCATTGGCATTATCTTGATTGCGCCGATGATTTTGGCGCGCACCGGCAATAATGAGCTGATCCTGGGCACAGTGCAATCGGCATTGGGCGTGGGCGGGTTGGTCGGAGGCCTCGTGTTGGCCGCGTGGGGTGGCCCACAACGGCGTATTCATGGTGTGTTGCTCGGTTTCATCGGCAGCAGCCTGTTGGGACTGACGCTGATGGGTTTGGGACAAAGCGTCGTGGTGTGGTCTGTAGCTGCCTTTCTGATGTTCTTTTTTAGCCCGTTTATCAACGGGTCGAATCAGGCGCTCTGGCAAGCCAAAGTGTCACCCGACGTGCAAGGGCGCGTCTTTGCGGCGCGCCGGCTGATTGCGCAGGTCAGCGGGCCGCTTGGCATGTTGATCGCAGGCCCATTGGCCGATCAATTCCTTGAGCCGGCCATGCAGGGCGACGTGTGGCTCGGCGCTCTCCTCGCCCCAATTTTTGGGAATGGGCCAGGCGCTGGCATGGCAGTTTTGATCGTGGCCGCCGGTTTGCTTGGCGTCACCTCGGGCTTGGTTGGTTATGCCATCCGCGCCATCCGTGAGGTCGATGTACTGCTGCCGGATCACGACGCATCCCCGGTTTGATTAAAGGCAGGCGATGATGCTTGCTTCATCACAGACGTTAAAGCACGAAGGCGTGTGCGATCATTGCGACCGGTCTACACTTCCCCATCTACTTCAGTTGCCAATGGCAGCTCATCAAAATGCGCCGTATGGATGGCGCCAGCCACAGAGGAGCGAACATGAAGATCGAACTCTTTGCAGACTATCAGCGTGAATCGCGCAAGACGTGGAATCTTATTCACACGGATCACCCCATCGTGTATCCGACGTTGGGGCTGGTGAATGAAGCCGGCGAAGTGGCCGGCAAGGTGAAGAAAATTTTCCGAGACAAGCAGGGAGTCATCTCCGAGGAAGATCGCGAGGCGCTCAAGCAGGAACTGGGCGATGTGCTTTGGTATCTCGCGCAGATCGCCACGGAGCTGGGCGTTGGGTTGGACGAGGTCGCCAGCGCCAACCTTGCCAAGCTCTTCGACCGGCTGGAGCGCGGCAAGATTCGCGGGGAGGGCGACACGCGATAAAGATAGCGATCCTATTTTCGTCACTGGCTGGCGCAAAAGATTGCGCGCGGCGCGGGGAAGCGGATGCACTGAGTTGTCAGGCGTCGCTTGCGTGGGGAACGTAACTCGCTACCATCCCATAACAGAAGCAATCTACGACGTGGTCGTTGACCAGGCCGCACGCTTGCATAAACGCGTAGCAGATGGTGGGGCCGACAAAGGTGAAGCCGCGTTGTTTGAGATCTTTGCTCATGGCTGCGGCAATGGGCGTTTGTGCTGGCAACTCGCCCAGACTGCGCCACTGGTTGAGGATCGGCGCGCCGCCGACGAACTGCCAGATGTAGGCGTCGAAGCTGCCAAATTCCTCCTGCACGGCAAGGAACGCACGTGCATTGCGGACAAAGGCGTTCACCTTGAGCCGGTTGCGTACAATGCCGGGGTCAGCGAGCAGCGCGGCAATTTTAGCGTCGTCATAACTCGCCACCGTCGCCACATCGAAGCCATCGAACGCGGCCCGGTAATTTTCGCGTTTGCGCAGAATCGTGATCCACGCCAGACCAGCCTGCGCTCCTTCCAGGCACAGCATCTCGAAGAAACGGCGGTCGTCGTGGACGGGGATGCCCCATTCTTCGTCGTGATAGGCGATGTACAGGGGGTCATTGCCCGCCCATGCGCAGCGCATCAGGTCGGCCATCGTCATTTCCTCGGCTGACAATTTGGGTTTGCTTCGTGTAACTTAGCGATACAGCTACAACAAAAATAGGCCACGGATAGTGCGGATTAGGCAGATTTTCGCGGATTTCATCCGAAAATTATCCGTATTTGTCCGTCTGATCCGTCTGATCCGTCTAATCCGTGGTCTATAAGCAGGCTGAACAGTCCGTATCGAACTTACTTCGACTTGCCCTGTGCGGCTACGGCCGCCGCGGCTTTTGCGATCTCCTCCTGGTCACCCAGATAGTAACTCTTGAGCGGCTTCAGGCTCTCATCCAACTCATAGACCAGGGGCACGCCGGTGGGAATGTTGAGCTTGATGACGGCTTCCTCGCTCATGTCGTCCAAGTATTTCACCATCGCGCGCAGGCTGTTGCCATGTGCGGCGATGACGACTTTTTTGCCCGCGTTGATCACCGGGACAATTTCGGCGTGCCAGTAAGGGATGACGCGCGCCACGGTCTCCTTGAGCGACTCGGTGAGGGGCAACTCTGCCTTGCTCAGGCCAGCGTACCGTGGGTCGTGGCCGGGATAGCGCTCGTCGTCCGGCGTGAGCACCGGTGGCGGCGTGTCGTAGCTGCGTCGCCAGACCAATACCTGCTCATCGCCAAACTTGGCGGCCGTCTCCGCCTTGTTCAACCCCTGCAACGCGCCGTAATGACGTTCGTTGAGCTGCCACGCCTTGATCGTGGGAATCCACATCAGGTCAAGCTCGTCCTGCACATACCACAGGGTGCGGATGGCGCGCTTGAGCACAGAGGTGAAGGCGATGTCAAAGGTGTACCCTTCGGCGCGCAGCACCTCGCCGGCCCGCTTTGCTTCCCCACGGCCACGCTCAGAGAGATCGACATCGGTCCAGCCCGTGAAGCGGTTCTCTTTGTTCCAGGTGCTTTCGCCGTGGCGAAGCAGCACGATTTTGTACATAAAGCGTTCCTTTCTATGTTTCGTTATATTTCACAAAAATGGGGGCGGCTATTTGTGCTGAAGATGCGCTTCCAGGAACCACAACGATTTGTCGATGCCGCGCGAGACTTCGGTGAAGAGATCGGCGGTGTCCGCGTCGCCGGCGGCATCGGCCGTGTCGCTGGCCGCGCGCACCGCGGCGCCGAATGCAGCATAGCGATCGGCCAGCGCTTCAACCACCGCCATGCCTTCGAAGGCGTCCGCAGGAAATTCGCTGAGGCTCGAAGCTGCGGCCGCCATGCGCACCGTGCCCAGCGCCATACCGCCCAGCGTCGTAACGCGCTCGGCAATAGCGTCGGCGTACGCCAGCAACTCTGCCGCAAGCTCGTCGAACAGTTCGTGCAACATGATAAAGTGTGTGCCCTTGACATTCCAGTGCGCCTGCTTGGTCTGACTGTGCAGATCGGAAACATCTGCCAGCCGGGCATTGAGCAGCTCGATCATCCCCGCTCGCACTTCCTTGCCCAGATCGATGCGCGTCGAGAAATGTACAGCTTTGGCGGATTTATTTTTCGCCATGAGAAGACTCCTCCTGTGAGTCAAATGAGGAAATGGAAACAGCGTACTCCACGATCTAGTATGGAGGCTGGCGTCCACTAAAACGGCAAGCGTGCACCCGGTCAGAGACGACCGACATATAGCTTCGCATCGTACTCCATGATGACGCGGTCGTGTTGCGCAGCGGCGGCAAACAGCGTCTCAATCGCCGCTACCATCGCCGGATAGGTGGGATGGTCGGGCGCCGGCATATAGGAAGTCGAACTGAGGCGGTCGATGACGGCCAGCAGATCTAACGCCTGCAGGTTGACGAAGGCGTGTTCACGATACCCGGCCGCGCCGAAAAACCCGGCCAGCGTCGTGGCGTCAACCACACGCGCGTGGTCGACCTGGGTGTAGTCCAGCCCAAACCGTGCAATGATCGCCTGATACCCATCGAGAAAGGGCGACCCCTGTTCACGCCGCGCATTCCAGACCAGCGCCACGCGGCCACCGGGGCGCAGAATCCGTTGAAACTCCTGGCGCGCGGTGGGCGGATCGAACCAGTGAAACGCCTGGCCCGCGGTGACAAAGTCGACGCTGCGCGCGGGCAGGGAGGTCGCCTCGGCCGTGCCGGCCACGCTGTGGTAGCCAGGATGCCCGCCCAGCAGGGCAGCGGCGGCCAGGCGCATCCGCTCATTCGGCTCGACTGCCTGCACCGTACACCCGGCGATCAGCAGCAGGCGCGTCAGCAGCCCCGTGCCCGCGCCCACATCGGCGACGATGGAGATCGGGCCGAGGCCATACTCCTCAACCAGACACGCCAACACAGCGTATGGATAGTGCGGCCGGCTACGCACATAGCTCTCTACGCGGTTATCAAAACGTTTAACAGTGTCAACCATGAAGATCCCGGAAAGATGATGCGTGATGCGTAATACGTGATGCGTGATACGTAATGCGTAATATGTGATGCGTCGCTTTTTACGCATTACATATTACGCACTACGTATCACATCCAGAACCGATACATTGAAAACCCGATCTCGACCAGTTCTGGCACAACGTTCAATTGCAACAGCAAGACCCATACAAAGCCCCAAAAGAGGCTGCTGAAGGCATCGACATACCAAAACATAAAGATGAGGAGCAGGTAGCCAAACGAATAGAGCGGCGCCAACATACGGTGCACGCTCATCGGCAGCCACGGCGCCAGGATGCCAAAGCCGTCCAACCCCGGCATCGGGATCAGGTTGAACGCAATCGCCGTGATCTGCAAAAAGATCAGCAGCGCAATTGCCGACCAGAAATAAAAATGTTCGAGAAAAAATGAAACATCAGAGACGAGCAGAAAGGGTAAAGCCAGGGCCATCGCAAACAGGCCGTTGGCGGCCGGACCAGCCGCGGACACCACGCTGCGCATCCAGCGGCTGCGGATCGCGCCCATGTTGACATAGACCGCGCCGCCCGGCAGGCCAATGCCGCCCAGGAGCAAGAAGACGACCGGCATCACGATGCTCAACATCGGATGGGTGTACTTGAGCGGGTTGAGCGTCAGGTAGCCGCGCTCCGCGGTGCTGTAGTCGCCGCCAAGGTAGGCCATGGCCGCGTGGCCGAACTCATGCAGCGCCAACGACACGACCCAGCCGACGGTGACAAAGACGAAGATCGCAATGGGCGTTGGCTCTGCGCTCTGGTAGAGATAGACGCCTACCCCTACCATCGTCGCCAGCAGGCCAAGGAAAATCGGGCTGACCGCCCACGCCCGGCGTGTGCTTTTGGCCTGTTCGGCTTGCTGCTGGCGCTGTTCGGCCACCGTGGCCGCGGACAATTCATAGACGCTCACCGGCGCCTCGCGCACGGTGGCGACGTCCACTGGCCAGGTTTGCAGCCATTCGGCGATCTCCGCCGTCGGGTTTGCCAACGTGCTCACCAGCAGATCGCGCGTGCTGGCGTAGTGAACGCCGGCGGTGTGCGCTTCGTCAAGTGCGCGGGTGAGCACCTGCTGCAGCGCAGGGTCGAGGCGTCCCTCCTCTTTGTTGCGGTCGTCGCCATGCCAACGCACCATCTGCCGCGAGTCAAATTGCGCTTTGATGCCGCGCTGCATCTGGTCGACGTCGAAGCCCAGGGCAGCCAAAACGCCGGTGGCGTCCGCGTCTTTCTGGGTCAGGACGCCATATAACACGTGAACCGGCGAAAGTGACAGGGCGCGCGTGCGCGAGGCAATGGCGCCTGCCTGTTGCAGCGCCTGAATGGCCTGTACAGAGAATTGTTCGGGTGACAGCGTCTGCATGGGTGCTCCTGACTGGACGGCGACGGTGCGCTTAGCGCTTCGGGGCGGCGGCTCTCGTCGCACCGCCATGACTATTATAGCTGCAACGCGCCGATCTCGCAGAAACAAGAAGATGCGTCCCAAAAATTTGGCAGCCCAATCGTAGGTCGGGCTATCAGCCCGACGTAGCTTCCATCATCTGGCTGAGCGTTGTCACCCTCGTCGGCCCGACCTACGCGGTGCGTCCCAAAAATTTGGCAGCCCAATCGTAGGTCGGGCTATCAGCCCGACGTAGCTTCCATCATCTGGCTGAGCGTTGTCACCCTCGTCGGCCCGACCTACGTGGTGCGTCCCAAAAATTTGGCAGCCCAATCGTAGGTCGGGCTATCAGCCCGACGTAGCTTCTGCAATCAGCAGCGGGGTAAGGCGCGGTTGTCCCGCAGGCGGCGCGTCGATCCTGGCTGGCGCAGCCGATTCGGGTATAATGCTGCTGCTGCACCCACCTGATCAACTACTCCGGGAGCACCGAGCATGACTGACCGCAATAGAAACCGTGCGCCCTTGCCGTCATGGCTGCCGCTGCTGATTACCGGCAGCGCGCTATTGCTGTTGATGATGTTGGGCGTGTGGAGCATCGTCGGCGGGTTCAACGCCTATTTCTGGCGTGACGCCGGCTTGAGCCTCAGCGTGCTGGTCGTTGCGGGTTTTCTGCTGTGGCAAGCGGGATTGCCTGCTAAATCTAGCGCAGCACAGCAAGCAAACCCAGCCATGTCTCAGACTGCTGTCTATCTTGTGACGCTGTGTGGCCTGCTGCTTGTCGTTGTCATTGTCTGGCTGCAAGTGACGAGCGGCTCAATGCCTGGCGCGCTGACTTCCAGCGTCGGGACGGTCGCCATGCTTGCCGCGGCGGCCGCGCAGGGACAGCTCCTGTCGCCCCTGGCGCACTGGGACACGCGCCGCTTGGGCTTGCGCGAAGTGAATGCGATCTTGCTGCTTTCGGTGGCTGCCTACTTGTTGCTGCTGCCGGCTGCACCGGCAACCCAGCCGCTTTGGCTGTTTTCCGCTTTGGCGACCGGGGTGGCCCTCTTTGCTGGACAGGCGGCCTTGCAGATGTTGCGTCGCCCCGGCGTGGCGGTGATGGTGTTTGCCGCGGTGCTCTTCTATCAGGCGTTGGCCAACTTTGCCCTGGCGCAAACCGGCGCTGCGGTCGCTCCCAATGGGATCGCCCCCAGCGCCGCTGCACAATTTCTGGCATTGGCGCCCGCCGCGGCCATGGATGCGCTCTACATGCTGCGCTTGCCCGACGCCGATGCACGCCGCACGCTGTGGCTGGCCATGGCGGCCGGCATCGTGGTCTCCGGCAGCGCGGTGGTATTTTTTATGGCGCAGCTTTCCGGCAGCGCGAGCTTTGTCAGCACAGAAATGTTCGGTGCGCTCGTGGCAAGTGCGGCGGTGGGTCTTTGGTGCGGTTGGTGTGGCGCACATTTTGGGCAGTGGCGCGCGTGAAAAATTCAGTAGTTCACGATTTGGTCTCACACGAAGACACAAAGTTAAAGATAGCGTGCTTTGTGCTCTTCGTGGCTTTATGTGAGTTTCGTGAAGTACTGAAATTGATTGATTTTGTCCAACTTTACCTATCAATGGAGCGATCCCATGGCCTGCTTGCAGTGCAGCTTCTTCTCTAATGTGCTAAACCTGTCCGTCGCCATGAACGTTATCCTGCCGCAGCCGCCGGCAGGCGCAAGTCACGGCGAGCACAAGCTGCCGGTGCTGTGGCTGCTGCACGGCCTCTCCGACGACCACACGATCTGGCAGCGGCGCACCTCGATCGAGCGCTATGTCGAGCCGCTGAATCTGGCCGTCGTGATGCCGGCCGTCGACCGCAGCTTCTACACCGACATGACGCAGGGCAATCGCTACTGGAGCTATATCAGCGAGGAATTGCCCCTTGTGGCGCGCAGCTTTTTCCCGCTTTCGCCGCGGCGTGAGGATAACTTTGTGGCCGGGCTGTCGATGGGCGGCTACGGCGCGTTCAAGCTGGCGCTCAGCCACCCGACGCGTTATGCCGCCGCGGCGAGCCTTTCCGGCGCGCTGCATGATTTCGCCGAGGATGCGGCCGCCAGCACGGATCCGGCCTGGGCGGCGGAACTCGGACGCATCTTTGGCGACCTGGATCACTTTACCGGCGGCGCCAATGATCTCTACCATCTGGCCCGCGGTGTAGCGCAACGACCGGTGACGCAAACGCAAGGGCCGGCGCCGCAGCTTTTCCAATGTTGCGGCACAGAAGATTTTCTCTATACCGGCAATCTCAAATTCAAGGCGCATGCAGAGGCGCTCAAGCTGCCGCTGACCTACGAAGAAGGGCCGGGCGACCATGTATGGGCCTACTGGGACAAGATGATTCAGCGCGTGCTGGCGTGGCTGCCCATCCAGAAAGAGATTGGTTGAAAAGCCAAACCACGAAGACGCGAAGCGCACAAAGCGCACAAAGCGGCGCAAAGTAATTTGATCGTGTTTTTCTTCGAACATCTTCGAGCCCCTTTGTGGCTTTGTGATGGCTTTTCAACCAGCGTTTTGAAGAGGAGACGACCATGAGTAGCTCACCGAAGACGCCTGCCCTTGCACCGCGCTCGCGCAAAAGACGCTACCCGCGCAATGTCTATGTGACGACGGCCGCTTCACTGCTGACCGACATCTCCAGCGAGATGGTTGTCTACCTGCTGCCGCTCTTCCTTTCCGGCGTGCTCAAGACCTCGACGCCGCTCATCGGACTGATCGAAGGCATGGCGGAGACGACGGCCAGCCTGATCAAGCTGGCGTCCGGCTATCTCTCCGACCGGCTGGGCAACCGCAAATGGCTCACCGTGGCGGGCTACAGCCTGTCGCTGGTGGCCAAGCCGTTGCTGGCAGTAGCGGGCGCGTGGCCGGCCGTCTTCATCGCCCGCTTTGCCGACCGTTTTGGTAAGGGGGTGCGCACCGCCCCGCGCGACGCGCTGATCGCCGACAGCGTCAGCGCTGACCGCCGTGGTGATGCCTTTGGCTTCCAGCGCGCCGGCGACACGCTGGGCGCCTTTATCGGGCTGGCAATTGCCATCGCTGTCGTCTATTGGACGCAGCAGCGCGATGTCGAACTGGAGCGGGCCACCTTCACCATGCTGGTCTGGTTGTCGATGATTCCGCTGGCGCTGGCCGTGGCGCTGCTGGCGTGGGGATTACGGGAAGTTAAGGCGCAGCGCCAAGCAACAAAAACGCCGGCGCGCCTCTCACTTATGGCGTTCGACAGGCGCTTTCGCTTTGCACTGCTCTGTGTCGCCATCTTTACGCTAGGGAACTCCGCCGATGCCTTTATCGTCTTGCTGGCGCAGCAGCGCGGGGCAAGCGTGCTGACCACGCTGCTCATGGTGCTGATGTTCAACGGCGTCTACACGATCTTCGCCCAACCCTTTGGCAAACTCTCGGATCGCATCGGCCGGCTGCGTGTGATCCTCTTTGGCTGGAGCTTCTACGCGTTGGTCTATCTGGGCTTTGCGCTGAGCCGTGACATGTGGCAGGTTGGCATTCTGTGGGCGCTCTACGGTCTCTATTACGCCATGACCGAAGGCGCCATCAAATCACTGGTGGCCGATCTGACGCCGAGCGCGCAGCGCGGCGCCGGCTATGGCTGGCTCAACGGCACGATCGGGCTGATGGCACTGCCTGCGTCACTGATCGCCGGCTTTCTTTGGCAAACGATCGCACCGTCGGCCGCTTTTCTCTTTGGCGCGCTGATGGCCGTGGTGGCGATCGTGTTGATCTCGCGTATGCGCGGGATGGCAATCTCTCATGCGTAGAGGCTGCCCGAAAAGTAACCACCAAGAGCCGAAGAACACGAAGCGGCGCCACGATACACAGGAGGACAAGATGAGAACACGCAAAACGGGGGCAACGCGGGTAATCGGCCTGGGCGTCTTGATTTCGCTTGTCGTTGCGATAGGGTTAGCCCTGCCTTTCCTCTCTTCGCGCCAAATGGGTGAAAGAGAGCGCCTGGCCCTGCCGTCACGCGCCACAGACAGTGACGTGACGCGGCTGGCCGTGATCGGCGACTTCGGCATGGATAACCAACCCGAAGCGGACGTTGCCGCGCTGGTGGCAAGTTGGCAGCCCGACGCCGTCATCACCACCGGCGACAACAATTATCCTGACGGCAAGGCGGAAACCATCGACGCCAACATTGGGAAACATTATCAGGCGTTTATCTATCCTTATCGGGGCAATTACGGCGCGGGCGCCTCTACCAATCGCTTCTTTCCGACGCTTGGCAATCATGATTGGCATACGACCGCAGGTTCGCCGCCGCTGCCGCAACCCTATCTCGACTACTTCACGCTGCCCGGCAACGAACGTTACTATGATGTTGTCATCGGCCCGGTGCATCTTTTTGCCATCGACAGCGACCCGCACGAACCTGACGGCATCGAGGAGAGGTCGGCGCAGGCCGATTGGCTGCGCAACGCGCTGGCCGCATCGACCGCACCGTGGCGCATCGTGGCGATGCACCATCCGCCCTATTCCTCGTCGTCGCGGCATGGCTCCACATCTTCGTTGCAATGGCCCTTTGCGGCCTGGGGCGCGACGGCCGTGCTGGCCGGCCACGATCATGCCTACGAGCGCATCGTGCAAGATGAGGATGATATCGTCTATTTTGTCAACGGTATTGGGGGCGCAGATCGCTATCCGCTCAGCACGCCGGTGGCAGACAGTCAGGTGCGCTTTGACAGCGATTACGGCGCCATGCTGATCGAGGCCACCACCAGCGTCATCACCTATACACTGGTGGCCCGCACAGGCGTCATCTATGACACCTATTCCCAGTCCGCGGCTGACTTTCCCCATCCTGCTGCGCCGTTGGTCTCCGGGATCGAGGCGCGCGTCGTCGGCAGCGAAAACGACGCCGAAGAGTCGCTGACCACCCACGCCGTCACCTTGAAGAGCAGCGATCTGGAGATGACGAGCGACCTCGACGATCCGGGGGAGGAGCAAGTGGTCGGCATGCGCTTCACCGGCGTGAACATCCCGCAAGGCATGACCATCCGCCGCGCCTATCTCGAGTTCACAGTGGACGAAGCGGCAGACGAGCGTACATCGCTCATCTTTGCCGGGGAGGCAAGCGACGCGCCGTTGCCCTTCCAGGCTGCACCCGGCGATCTATCAAAGCGAGAGCGCACCGCGGCGCATGTGGCGTGGGACAATATCCCTGCCTGGTCAGTCGTTGGCCTGCGCTGGCGCACGCCCTACCTGACGCCGATCGTGCAGGAATTGGTCAACCGTCCGGGTTGGCAGCCGGGTCAGTCGATGGTCTTTCTCGTCGAAG
>Ga0154020_10000806_pt1 | contig 38627 bp, 29 predicted proteins | sample Klosneuvirus_201_FD_109709 | JGI IMG/M metagenome (GOLD analysis project Ga0154020, IMG submission 109709) | Active sludge microbial communities from wastewater, Klosterneuburg, Austria - Klosneuvirus_20160825_MG | ecosystem: Engineered > WWTP > Aerobic digester > Activated sludge | place... | reverse complement strand
GAATCGATCACTGCGGGCGCCCCCCACGCGGCGGACAGTGAATCGCCCGCGTTCGCTGGGAGGCCCACGATGCGGATGCCTTTCACGCGCTCGTCGATCTCGACGACGACACGCACGTCCTCGACGCCCGCAGGCACTTCGCTACCGTCCGCGTACATCGCCGGGACCTTCGCGCGCGGCGTCCCCATCGCGAGGGATGCGAGCGAGCCCGGGCCACCGACGGTGGTGCCGAAGAACGCGGCGCCGAGCTCGCGGTGATAGGCGAGACGGCACAACGATTCGCGACACGAGAGGTCGACGCGCGTTCCCGCCGTGCGCCACGACACGAGGCCTTCGTTCGCGAGGTTCGTGCGCTCGAGAGGCTTGCCCCACAGCGACGTGAGCTTCTCGACGAGGCCGGTCGACGGCGCTTCGATCCCGATGCGCGCGACGACATCGTGCGAGAACAGCACGTACACCTTCGCGCCATCGACGGTCGCGATGTAGCGCTCGCGTCGCGCGGTATCTCGATACTGCTCGTCGCGCGTGTATTGCGTCATCGCTTTCGCGAGCTGCGAACGCGACATGCCGACACGAATTCCGTCGAGCAGCGGCGGCGGCGACATCGATTTGTCGAACAAGCCAGCCGGCGCCGCGGCCGACGAGCCCACAGAAATACCCATCGCAACGGCCAGCGCCGTGATCACCCGCATGCGAGATACACGATTCGGCATCGCACCGTGATCGCGCAAGCAAAACCAACGGGCGACCCATGAGAATGTTGTCGGATGAAGAAATCTCGTAGACGCGACGTCGGAGCTTCTATGAGGTGGCTAGCACTCGTCGCGTTGGCAGGCGGTTCGACGGCTCACGCGCAACCCGACATCGAGGCGCGCAAGCCACCTGTCGGTGCGATCGCGAAGCCGCCGTGCACCGTGCGAGCGGAGCTCGTGCCGGTCGTCGCCTCAAATCGCGTGTCGCTGAAGGTCGTGATGAAGAACAGCGGATCCAAGCCGGCCACGTTCTCGCTCGGAGCATCCTGCGGCGCGATCTTCACCATCAGCGGCGAGCCGGCCGTGACGTGTCCGCCGTCGCCGTGCCGGGCCGCACCGACGAAGACGTTCACCGTCGGTGCTCACAAGAGCGTCGTGCTCGGCACCACGCGCATCTCCGCCAAGGCCGGCCAGTGTCGCGAGCCCTTGCCGAATGGCTCCACGTTCTTTCAAGCGATCGTCACGACGGATCCGTACGAGCCGACGGTGTGCAGCGGCGCGCAGGTCCACGTCATCAAGGATGCGAAGACGGGCCGGCTGCGCAAAGCCGCCTTGACCGCGCCCATAGTCTCGCCCTCCGATCCACTCGCGCCGTCGCCCTCGCCGTCGCCCGTGACCAAAGCGAAGCAGTGTCCGGCGTGTGGAATCGGTTGTCCGCACGGCAGGCCGTCGCAGAAGGTCGACACGAATGGTTGTCGCGAGTGCGCGTGCGAGGACCTACGTCCGATCGCTCCGGCCAACCCCTAGCGGTCCCGCGTTACTGGATCGCGTCGAACGGCTTGGGCGGCACGAGGAAGAACACGTCGCGCGTGTCGAGCTGCGTGACGCCATCGCCGTAGACCGCGACGGTGGCACGGAACATCTGCGGTGCGTCGGTCGCGACCACGGTCGTGTTCTGCTTGCTCACGACCTTCCAGCACACAGGAGTTCCGGTGCGAACACCGACGAACTTGTCCTTGAACGAGTCGCCGTTCGTGTCCGTCACGGTCAGACCACTCGCGCATTGCGCGCTGCCGAGCTGCTGCGTCTCGAGGTGATCGATGAACGCACCGATCGCGTCGACCGAGTCGGTCGCGTCGTCGGTGGTCACCGCATTGAGATCGAGCGGCAGGCCGTTCGCGAGGCGAAGGATGCCGGTCTGGATCGCCGATGCCGCGCTCGCGCCCGAGCCGTTGAACACGAGCGGAGCGTTGCCGTTCATGAGGTCGATCGCGCCGGTGTCGCGCGCCATCTGCTGCAAGTCGGACTGCGTCGATCCGGATAGACCGTCACCGAGGATGCCGACGACCTTCGCCTTCGTCGACAAGAACTGCGGCTTGACCACGGAGGCCCATGCCGGCGTCGCGTATGTATCGCCGCCGCCGAACGGAGGCTCGTCCGTCGCCAGGAGCACGACCGGAAGTGCGCCCTGGCGGAAGCACGGATAACCGAACGTCTGGTAGCCGCCGTTCTTCGCGGGCGAGCCGTTGCACGTCGCGCGGGCGGGAACCGAGCCCATCGAGAAGCTCGCGCCGCCTTGGCCGGTGACCGCAGCGTACGCGCCGAACGTGAGTGGCTCGGCGGAGTTCGATCCGCCACCGTCGGTGATCGGGACGGTGGCGAAGCTCGCGTTGGGTTGGATGTCGACCCAGTTCTGGTATGCGGTCGCGCCGCCACCCTGGTAGCCGATCGTTCCCGCCCCGGCCCACAGATCGGGGATGCAGTTGCCCGGGGTGCCGACGCCGTACGGCGGACACGCGATGTTGCGAACCACCGTCGACAGGTTCGTCTTGATCGAGCTGATCTCCGCCGACATCGAGCCGGAGCGATCGAGCATCACGTAGAGGTCGACGGCCTGTAGCTTCGTCGAGAAGTCGAGGTCCGACGAGACCGGCATCTGCGGCTTCTGATAGGGGACCTCGAACACGAAGTCGCCGTTCGCGCGCGGGTTGTCGGCCGCGTTCGTCGGATCGGTGCCGGCGGCGGTCTCGATCAGATCGGTGACGCCATCGTTGTCGGTGTCGCCAGACAACGCGCTCGACTCGCCCGGATCGACGGTGCCGCTGCAGTTCGCGTCCTCGGAGACGTCGGGGACACCGTCGTTGTCGCTGTCGCGATCGAGAAAGTCGAGGTGCGAGTCGTGGTCGCTGTCGGCGGGCACGCCCGCGACGGTGCGCGCTTCGGCGCGATCGAGGACACAATCCCCGTCGCTATCGTCGTCGAGGTAGTTCGCGACGCTGTCGGTGTCGTAGTCGTCCGCGCCTTCGTACATGTCGAGGATCGAGTCGCCGTCGCTGTCGGTGTCGACGAAGTCCGGCGTTCCGTCGCCATCGCTGTCGATCGGGTCACTCGCATCGTGCATCTCGACGGTGTCGTCCATGCCATCGCCGTCGTTGTCGGTGTCGGCGTAGTTGCCCACGCGATCGTCGTCGATGTCATCGACGCCTTCGAGCTGATCGGAGCGGCCGCTGTTGTCGCTATCGAGATCGCGATAGTCCGGGGTGCCATCGCCGTCGCTGTCGACGGGGCCGGTGGCGAGATCCGCGTCGGCCGTCTCGCGATAGTCCGGGATCGTGTCGTTGTCGCTGTCCTCGTCGAGGTAGTCGGGCGTGCCGTCACCATCGGTGTCCGTGCGCGCCGACGCGCCCTCGTCCGCATCCGAGATCATGTCGCCATCGGAGTCGGTGTCGAAACCTTCCTCGTGATCGGCAGGTACTGCGCAGCCAACAACTGCGAGAAGAGCGAGCGAGAACAGCGGAGCGAGCTTCATACGTGCATGCGCGAAGTCCACACAGCGTGCCAACGGCTGTGTGCACTCGCGCCGCGGTCAACGTACCGATAGAAACCGACACCTGCTCGACGAACGATCGACATGGGGACACGCGATGCTCTGGTCGCAAGACCCTAGTGAATCCGTTGTCCTCAGTGAATCGTGAGAGCGACTACGTCGGGTACAGTCGCGGCGCGTGGGCACCGTCTACTTGATCCGTCACGGGCAGGCTTCGTACGGCGAAGCCGACTACGACCGGCTGTCGACCCGCGGTCAGGAGCAGGCGCGCGCGCTCGGTCGTTGGATGGCACGCGCCCGGCTCGACGCGATCTACTCGGGGCCGCTCACGCGTCAGGTCCAGACCGCCGCGTTCGCAGTCGAAGCGAGTGCCGCGCTCGGCATCGCACTGCCCGCACCGACCGAGATCCCCGAGCTCGCCGAATACCCGGCGTTCGAGATGCTCCAGCACCTGGTCCCGCGCCTCGTCGCCGAGGATCCGAAGTTCGCCGCCCTGACGAGCGCACCGACGCCGCGGCTGCTCGACGAGGCGTTCCACACGATCCTCGACAAGTGGGCCAACGACCACTGGTTCGTCGAAGGCGTCGAACGCGTCGGCGACTTCGTGGCCCGCGTGCGTCGCGCGATGACCCGGGTTGTCGAGAGCGCGAGCAGCGGCGCGCGCATCGCGTGCGTGACCTCGGCCGGACCGATCGGCGTCGCGGTTGGTTTGACGTTCGGGATCCCCGACGCGCGGATGGTCCGCACGTCGATCGTGATCCGGAATGCATCGGTTACGGAGCTCAAGTTCCGGAGCCGCGAGGCCTCGTGGTCGCCCGACCAGGTCTCGCTCGTCACGTTCAACGTCACCGCTCACTTGACCGAAGAGCTAACGACCGAGAGGTAGCCCATGGACTTCGATCCACCCGAAAGCGTCCGTCCCATCCTCGAGAAGATCGAGAAGCTCGTTGCCGAGGTTGTCATGCCGGCAGAGCACGAGATCTTCGAGCGCGGCTTCACCGCGTCCGCAGCGCAGCTCACCGAGCTTCGCAACAAGGTCAAAGCGGCCGGCCTGTGGGGACCGCAGATCCCCAAAGAGCTCGGCGGTATGGGCCTCGGCCTCGTCGAGCACGGCCTCGTCAGCGAACGCCTCGGCCGCTCGCCGCTCGGGCACTACGTGTTCGGCGCGCAAGCACCCGACGCGGGCAACCTCGAGATCCTCCACAAGTACGGCACGGCCGAGCAGAAGGCGAAGTACCTCGAGCCGCTCGCGCGCGGCGACATCCGCTCGTGCTTCGCGATGACGGAGCCCGAGAATCCGGGGAGCAACCCCACGCTCCTCTCGTGTCAGGCGCGCACGGAGGGCGATCACTACGTTCTCGACGGACACAAGTGGTTCACCTCGAGCGCCGACGGCGCCACGTTCGCGATCGTGATGGCGGTGACCTCCCCCGAGGCCGCTCGCCACGCACGCGCCTCGATGATCATCGTGCCCACCGACGCGCCGGGCTTCGAGCGCGTGCGCAACATCAAGATCATGGGCGACGCCGGCGACGGTTGGGCGAGCCACGCAGAGATCCGCCTGACGAACGTTCGCGTACCGATCGCCAATCGACTCGGCCCCGAGAACGCGGGCTTCTTGATCGCACAAGAGCGGCTCGGGCCGGGCCGCATCCATCACTGCATGCGGTGGATCGGGATCTGCGAGCGCGTGTTCGACACGATGTGCACCCACATCTCGCAGCGCAAGATCGACGACGAGAAGACCATCTCGTCGCGTCAGATCGCTCAAGCGTGGGTCGCCGAAGCGCGCGCCGAGATCAACGCGTCGCGCCTGATGGTGCTCCACGCGGCGTGGACGATCGAGAAGAAGGGCTTCGATCGCGCGCGCGACGAGGTCAGCTGCATCAAGTTCTACGTCGCGAACGTCATGCTCCAGCTGATCGATCGCGCGATCCAGCTCCACGGCGCGCTCGGTATCACGAGCGACACGATCCTCGCGCACTACTACGTCCACGAGCGCGGCGCGCGCATCTACGACGGCCCCGACGAGGTCCACAAGATGGTCGTCGCGAAGCGCATCCTCTCGCGGTACGGAGCGGGGCGTGCTGGCTGAAGACGCACCGAAATCCGTTCGCGCCGGGGAGGAGCTCGATCTCGCCGCGCTGACCGCTTTCATCGAGAAGGAGCTCGGTGCGCACGGCGCGATCACCGTCGAGCAATTCCCGGGCGGTCACTCGAACCTCACGTATCTCGTGCACCACGGCGATCGCGAGTACGTCCTTCGTCGCCCGCCGTTCGGCGCGAAGATCAAATCCGCGCACGACATGGGCCGCGAAGTCGCCGTGTTGTCGAAGCTCGCGCCCGTCTACGACCGCGCACCGCGGGTCATCGCGAACGAGCCCACCGGCGATGTCCTCGGCGCGCCGTTCTACCTGATGCAGCGTCGCCGCGGCGTCATCCTGCGCAAAGAGCTGCCCGCCGAGCTCGCCTCCGATCACGCGCGTATCCGCCGCATCTGCGAGTTACTCGTCGATGCGCTCGTCGACCTGCACGCAGTCGATTACACCGCGGCCGGCCTCGGCGATTTCGGGAAGCCCGCGGGTTACATCGAGCGGCAAGTCAGCGGCTGGACCGAGCGCTACACGAAGTCGCAGACCGATGACATTCCGGCGATCACCGAGGTCGCCACCTGGCTCGCTTCGCATCGGCCCACCGACGGTGCGCCGGCGCTGATCCACAACGACTTCAAGTTCGACAACGTGATCTTCGACGCGGAGCTCTCGCGGATCACCGGCGTCCTCGACTGGGAGATGACCACCATCGGCGACCCGCTGATGGATCTCGGCACGTCACTGTCGTACTGGTCGCAGGCATCGGATTCGCCGGCGGTGCTCAGGCTCCCGTTCGGCCCGACGGCATCGCCCGGAATGATGACGCGCGCGGAGATCACGCAGCGCTACCTCGAGCGCTCGGGCCGCAAGACCGACGACCTGGTCTTCTATTACGTGTACGGCTTGTTCAAGACCGCGGTCGTCGCGCAGCAGATCTACTATCGGTTTGCCAAGGGCATGACCAAGGACGCGCGGTTCGGCGCGTTCATCTTCGCGGTGCGCCTGCTCGGTGAACAGGCGGCGACCGCGATCGCGAGGAACGCGATCTAGCGGAGACCTAGCGGCTCTGGGTCGCTGTGCGGGAATGCGCGCGGGGTGATCTGCCCCGCCATGGTTGTCATGTCGCGCAGTTAGAGGCAGAAATGGAGCATGCGGTCCGTCTCGATCTGCGCGGTGTTGTGCGCGGTCGCCGCGTGCAATTCAGCACCAGCGGCGACGACGGACTTCTTCGGCCCCACGATCGAGCCGCCGCGCGGACTCGCGAAGCTCCAGCCGGGCATGTCGGTGGTGCAAGCGAAGCAGCTCGTGCCGGGGCTACGCGAGGATCACCGCGGCGTTCGTGATCATCTCGAGCTCGACTCGGGAGTCGCGGACGTGAAGCTCCAGGTCCGCGTCGATGCAGGCATCGTCGCGAGCATCGTGGCGATCGTGCAGGGACAGTCCGGGCGCGAGCTATTGACGAAGGCGTGGGGCGAGCCGGAGATCGCGAAGGACGCGCTCGGCCAGCCCGAGATCACGTGGTCGAGCGAAGCGACCGGATGGAAGGTCAAGCTCGACTGCTTGGAGCGCAACTGCCTCGTCGAGTACGTGCCGTTCCACGTGTTGACCGCGGAGTTCTTCGGCGCGCACGTGGTGCCGCCCGGTGCGCTCGTGAACCTCAAGGTCGGCATGAAGCTGGCGGAGGCGCGCAAGCACGCGCCCGGGCAGGTCGATGTTCGCGCGGGCATTGCCACGGGCGTCGACGGCGTGCGCGAGTTCACCGCCGTCGACGACAAGAGCGGCACCATCAAGGCGATCTATCTCAACCTGCCCGCTCACGCGGAGTCGCTGATCGCGGAGGCGTGGGGACCGGGGTTGCCGGCGACCGAGCCCGTCGGGAAGAACGTGCTCGTGTGGCCGGATCCCACCACCGGCTGGCGCGCCACGCTGCGCGACGCGCTCGGCTCGTCGCACGACCTCGCGTTCGACAACTATCTGCCGGCGGCCGCGTTGTTCGGCGAGCAGCCGGACGTGCTCGACGCGGTGCCGATCCTCAATGTCACCGTCGACGAGCTGAAGAAGCAGTTCCCGACCGAGCTCGTGGCCCAGGGTCGCGACTTCGTGCTCTCGCTGTTGCCGACGGAGTGGGAGCGGAGCGCGACGAAGATCTCGCTCGACATGATGGCCGGCCGCGTGCGCGCGCTGTCGTTCGACGTGCCGTTCAAGGCGCATCCGGCGGCGAAGGACGAGCTCCTCGATCTGTTCACGCACAAGTGGGGACAGCCCCGCGCGAGCGAGGACGATGGCAAGCGCATCCTGATCTTCCGCGACGGTGATCCGCGCGTCGAAGTGTACGAAGACAGCGAGCACGGCTCGTGGCAGATCGAGATTCGGCGTTAGGTGATCGCGCCGTGCGTGCGATCACGCTCTCGTAGTTCCGGAGATCGACATGTTTCATGCTCTCGATTCACTCGATGCGATCGTCGCCGCGGCCGCGCGCCACGGCCTCGACCTCGTGACCCCCACCCTCGACACGACGGGGCTCGACTTCCTCGCGGTTCACGGCCGCGATCCCGCCGGCACGCCGTGGATCGTACGTGCACCACGCCGCGCCGACGTTGCCGCGGCTGCCTCTATAGAAGCGCGCGTGCTCGCGATCGTGCGCGGGCGCTTGCCGGTCGCGGTGCCAGAGTGGCGCATCGCCGATGACGTGATCGCGTATGCACGTCTGCCTGGCACACCGGTGGTCACGCTCGATGCCGGCGCACCGGTGTGGAACGCAATCGATCCGGGTTCACCACCGCGTGCGTTCCTCACCGCGATCGGCACCACACTCGCAGCGCTGCAGCGCGTGACCGATGCGAGTCTGCCTGCACGAACGATCAGCGAAGAGCGCGCGGACTGCGCGCGAATCGTCCAGCGGTCGCGCGAGCTGCTCGACCCGCCCGCCGCGCTGCTGACGCGCTGGCAGCGCTGGATCGAGGACGACGCGATGTGGCCCGCCCACACGGCCCTCTCGCATGGTGATCTGCATCCCGGTCACCTGCTCCTCGACCAGAGTGGAGCGATTTGCGGCATCCTCGATTGGACCGAGGCGCGCGTCGGTGATCCCGGCATCGACCTCGCGATGATGTTCCGCTGCTTCGGTCGTGATGCACTGGATGTGATCGTCGATTCACTCGTCGCGAATGGCGCTACCACGTGGCCACGCGTGATCGATCACGCGATCGAGCGCGCAGCGGTGTTTCCGGCCGCCGCTGCCGACTGGGCTGCGCGGACGAACAACGACGCGATCCTCGCGTACGCGAAATCCGAGATGGAAACATCCGGCACTCGACACTGATCGAGTGTCACAAACGCCGGCCGCGTGACTCTACCGGCGCATGACGACCGATCACGAGCAACTCGTCCGCACGTGACCGTGTCCGAATCCCGCCGCTGACGGTGTCGATTCGAAGACGGTCCCGGGACACGCGTTCACGTTCTGTCTCGGGACACGCGCTCGTGCAGCTCTGCGCGCACGAACGCGACACGGAACTCGTGGCGTCTTCATTGCACCGCGGGCGGCTCACTCAGGAGGATTGCGATGAATGGGATTGTTCGTGGTGCATGGTTGTCGCTCGCATTTGCAGCGACGTCACTTGTTGGTTGTGTAACCGAGCCGACGGAGGAAACCGAGCCCGCCTCGGATGTGCTGCTCGGCACGGAGGACCTCGTCGCGATTCCGCGTGCGACGAGTGTCGAAGAAATGGTCGCGCGCACCACAAAGAATTTGCGGTCGAACGGAAGTGCATCGTTCTATCTCGCGATCCGGAAGAGTGCGCTCTCCGAACGGTGGTTCTGGTCGACCTACCTGGAGCAACTTCAACCGTTCGGCCCGTCGCCCGGCACGATGGGCACGCGCGTCGTCCGCTTTCGCGAGCAGAACGGAAAGCTGTTCGTGTTCGACGCCGACGATCGCCGCGGAACGAGCGACATCTTCGAGCCCGATCTGATCATCGACGCGTTCGACATCGTCGATAGCGGACCCTTCAATGCGCTGCCCGGATCCGGCAGCTTCATCTTGATCGATCCGTCGGCGGGGCAGAACCGCTTCGGTGCGCTCGCCGATTGGTGGGCCGAAGGTGCGGCGCCGGTGAAGCTCGAGACCGAGCTGTCGTTCGTCGAGGACTTCAAGGCGTGGAACGACGGCGGAAGCTTCGCGCACATCTTCGCCGCGTACGCGAACGAGCCGATCGGTGTACCCGACGATGTCGACATCAACGAGTTCCGGGTCGCCGCGACCACGCGCGTGACCCTGCGTCGCTACTACGAGACGCCCAGCTACACGCCGACGCCGAACCCCGGCGTGCCGCACTTCTTCACGAGTGACCCGCTGAACTTCAGTAACGGCAGCCCCGTCGTCCAACAGAACGCAGTGCACTGGGGCTTCAAGCCGGGCATGCAGCCGATCAAGTGGAAGATCGGTCGCGGCGTTCTGCAGTATCAGAACGATCCCGCGGTCGGCGGTGCGGATCTCGTCGGCGCGATCACGCGTGGCATCGAGTCGTGGAACTCGGTGTTCGGCTATCCGGTGTTCGATGCCGAGCTCGCGTCACCGAACGAGCGCTTCGGCGACGACCACGTGAACTACTTCATCGTCGATACCGATCCGACGCTCGGCTACGCGTACGCCGACTGGCGCACGAATCCGAACACGAGCGAGGTCCGCGGCGCGAGCGTCTACTTCTCCGGCGCGTTCTTCTCGCCGTTCCCCGAGGACGAAGCAGCGGGCGCCGGTGGAGCGCCCGCGCGCCCGGCGGCCAAGCGCAAGGCCGTCCCGCGCCTCGTGTGGCAGGACCAGCACACCGATCCGTTGTGCGTGCGCTATGCGGACGAGCGTCGCCACGACGAGTCGTCAGAGTCCACGCAGTTCACCGCGAAGCAGAAGCTCGAGAACTACGTGCAAGAGGTCGTGCTGCACGAGATCGGTCACACGCTCGGCCTGCGCCACAACTTCAAGGGCTCGCTCGTCCCGCCGACCTCGTCGACGATGGAGTACAACGTCGCCGACGTGTCGTTCGTGCAGCCGGTGCCCGGCCCGTACGACATCGAGGCGATTCGCTACCTCTATGGTCTGTCGCCGAACCTGCCATCGCAGCCGTTCTGCACCGACGACGACACGCTCTACGATCCGAACTGCGTGCGCTTCGACCCGCCGACGCCCACGCCGCTCTACGACTATCAGCTGCCGTTCTACTCGTTCGTCGCGAGCTTGTTCCTCGACGGATCGCTGCCCACAGAGCTCGCGGATCTGTACCTCGGCTTCTACGGGCTCGAGTCGATGGGCTACGCGCGCGCCGGTGACGCCACCGATTCGCTCGCGGCGTGGAGCACGCTCGTCGGTGGCTTCTGCGACTTCGCCGGGCCCAACGCGGGCGCGGACGCGGTCTGCGCCTACTGGTTCCGCGATCTCGTGAATCCGCAGGGCGCGATCGCGCTACCGATCAGCGACGCGACCGTGCTCTCGACCGTCGCTGTCGACGGACGCAACACGATCACGAACGGCGATCGCGACTTCACGGTGCGCCGCGCTGCCGTCGACGCGCTGAAGGCGCTGCAGAACCTCGCGTCGTACGAAGCCCTGCTCGCCGCACGTGACACGCTCGCAGCACAGCTGCCGGCGCTCGCAGGTGCGCAGAAGGCGCTGACGCGTGATCTCGTCGCGCGCATCGACGCGGCGACCTCGCCGTACTTCCAGTAGTCAGCCGAGCGTGCGCAGCGCGTCGGCGAGAATCGTCAGCGCGCTGCGCATCTCCAGCTCCGACAGATACGCGTACGACACGCGGAAGCCGTGCAAGTGCGGCGTGTCCGAGATGAACGCAGCCGACGCGTTCGACACGTGAACGCCACGGCGAAGCAGATGCGCTTCGAGCTGCGTCATGTCGACGGAGCGCGGTAGGTCGACCCACAGCGTCGGCCCGCCTCCGGGACGCGTCCACCGCACGCCGTCGGGCATCAGCTCGTCGAGCGCCTGTAGGCACGCGGCGTAGCGAGTGTCGAGCGCGCGCTGCAGCGACGCGAGGTGCGTGTCGTAGTAGCCGCGATCGAGAAACTCCGCGACGACCGCTTCGGTGATCCACGCGTTGCCGAGCGTCGACAGTCGCTTCATCGCGACGAGCGTGGGGACGAGCTCGGGCGACGCGGCGACAAACCCGACACGCAGGGACGGCAACAGCTTCTTCGTGAACGAGTTCACGTACAGCACGTTCTTGCCGCCGAGCATCCGCAACATCGGGCGGTACTCGCCATCGGACAGCATGTCGCTGCCCCAATCGTCCTCGAGAACCGCGACGCCGTGGCGCTGACACAGATCGAGCACGCCGCGCAATTCGCCCGAGGAATACGAGTAGCCCGTCGGGTTGTGGAAGCTCGGGATCAGATACGCGAGCGAAGGCTTCGTCGCGAGCGCCTTGTCCCATGCGTCGAGATCGATACCGCGAAACGGATCGAGGTGAAGCCCGACGAGATCGTTGCCGAGGCTCTCGAACAGAAGCTTCGCGTACGCGTAGACCGGCGATTCGCACGCGATGCGCTTGGTGGCGAGCGAGCGAGCGACGATGTCGAGCGATTGCTGCGAGCCGGTGGTGATGATGATCTCGTCGGCGCTCGCATCGAGGCCGCGCGCGTTCATTCGCTTCGCGATCGCCTCGCGCAGTGGACGATAGCCCTGCGCTTCGTATTGGGCCGGCATGCGCTCGCGGAGAACCGATCTCGCGCACTCCGCGATGCGCTCCGTGGGAAGCAGCTCGGGATCGATGAACACCGTCGAGAGCGCCGTGGTCCCGCGTGCGGGAAGATCCGGCCGCGACAGCGGTGGAGGCACCAACTGCGGAAGCGGAACGTGCGTCACCGGTGCGGGCGGGGTCACCCGACTCGGTTGGAGCACGAACATTCCCTCCCGCTCGCGCGCCTCCACGAGCCCGCGCGCGACCAGCTCGTCGTACGCCGCCTGTGCGGTGTTCTTGGACAGACCCAGTTGCTTCTCGAGGGCTCGGACCGGAGGCAAGCGGCTGCCCGCGGGGAGCGAGCCGGCGGAGATCTCGCGTTGGACGCTCGCGACGATGTCGGCGGCAGTCGCCCTCCGCGCACCTGTCGCGACGTGCAGACCTACATACGGCATGCGAGTCATGCCTCTCGATAACCTTCCGCCGGCCGATGGTGAAGGGACAACAGCGTGACAGCGATCGGGACAGACGTTTGTTACTATCCTCGGCGGTGAGATTTCTGGCGATTGTGGTCGCTGGCCTCTGCGCGTTCCATCCGGCACGCGCCTGGGCTGAATCAGGGGAGGAGATGCGCGCCCGTGGCGAGCAACTCGCGAAGGACGGCCGTTACACGGAAGCGATCGACGCGTTCAAAGCCGCGGAACGAATCGAGCCCCGTGCCCGTCACGCGTGTCTGATCGCGCTCGCGTATATCCGACGCGAGCTGTGGCCGCAGGCCGAGATCTTTCTCGACCAGTGCGAAGCACGAGCGACACAGGCGGATCCGGTGCCCGAGTGGGTGCCGACCGCGAAGCAGCAGCTCGCCGAACGCCTCGGCACGGTCAACGTCGCTCCGGTCAATATCAAGGTCGAGCCCGCGAACGCAGAGGTCCGGCTCGCCGTCTCGAACTTCGCACCCGACGAGCTGTTCGATCCGCGGCTGATCCATCTGCCGCCGGGTCGTCACGTGATCATCGCGACGGCAAAGGGCTTCAACGACGCGCAGAAAACAGTCGAGGTCGTCGACAAGACGCCACAGGACGTCGTCATCACGATGCTTCCGCTCACCACGGGTACCGGCCCCGACGCCCCTCCGCCGGTGACCGGTCCCACCGAGCCTGCGAGCAAGGTGCCGCTCTACATCATGGGTGCCGGTGGGGCGATCGTCGTCGGCGCTGTCGCGAGTCACCTGCTCTGGTACAAGGGCAAGCGCGACGATCTCGAGAAGGCCGGCAGCGCGGGCAACGCGACCGAGTACAACCGGATCCTCCCCAGCTACAACCGCGCGCGCGGCGTCACGATCGGACTCTATGCCGCGGGCGGAGCCGCCGTGATCACGGGCCTGATCCTGAAGTTCACGGTGTTCAAGGGCAAAGAGGCGCCGGCCCAGGTTTCCGTGGTCCCGATGAACGACGGTGGCATGCTCACGATCGGCTGGAGTCGGTGACAACGGGAGATGAGCGCAGCAGCAGATAGCAATCCGCCCGGCGAGCTCTATTGCACGACGTGCGAGAAGACGTTTCACGTCGGCGATAAGTGCCCGACGGACGGCACGCGTCTGCTCAAGCTCAAGACCCGCATCGATCCGTTCCTCGGGCGCGACCTCGACGGGCGCTACACCGTGCTCGAGAAGCTCGGGCAAGGCGGCATGGGTGCGGTGTATCGCGCGGAGCAGCACTCGGTCGGTCGCGAGGTCGCGGTCAAGGTCATCAACACGTCGCTCGTCACCGACGCTGAAGTGATCAAGCGTTTCCTGCGCGAAGCAAAGCTCGCCAGCAAGCTCGCGCACCCGAACGCCGTCGCCGTCCTCGACTTCAATCAGACCGACGACGGCGTGTTCTATCTCGTGATGGAGCTCGTGTCGGGACGCACGCTCGATCAGGTGATCCGATCCGAACGCGTGTTCAAGCCCGAGCGCGTCGTTCGCATCGGCACGCAGGTCCTCGACGCGCTCGACGGCGCGCATGCACTCTCGATCGTGCATCGCGATCTGAAGCCATCGAACATCATGCTGCTCTCGCAGGGCCGCGACCTCGTGAAGGTGCTCGACTTCGGACTCGCGAAGTCGGTCTCGCCCGATGCGACCTCGACGACGATGACCGGCATCGGCGCGGTCGTCGGTACGCCCGCGTTCATGCCGCCGGAGCTCGCGACGGGTCAGCCGTGCGATGGCCGCGCGGATCTGTATTCGCTCGGCGTGATCCTGTACCTGCTCGGGTCCGGCCGCCTCCCGTTCGTGTCCGAGTCCGTACACGAGCTCGTCGCGATGCACGGCTCTGACGAGCCCGCACCGCCGATGGCCGGCGTACCGCACCGGCTCGCGCAGGTGATCGATCGGTTGCTGCAGAAGGATCCCGCGAAGCGCTACCAGACCGCAGCGCACGCACTGCAAGCGCTCGAGACCTCGCTCGCGATGATGACTCCCTCGCAGGGGATCCAGATCTGGCCGAGCGACACGCAGCCGAGCATCGGTCCGTTCCCGGCGACGCCGTCGCAGTTCCAGCACCTCGAGACACCAGTGCCTCCGTCGGCGGTCCTCGACAAGATGGTCACGAACCCGACCCCGTCGAAGCGCGGTCGCAGCGAGACCGAGGTTCAACGGATCATCAGCGGAGAGACCATGCTCGCCGCGACGGCCGATCCCGTGCCCGCGACGAGTCAGCTCGATCTCGCACCGCCACGCCGATCGAAGCGCTGGCCGCTCGCCGCCATCGCGACGGTGGTCGTCGCCGGCATCGTCGCATTCGCCGTCACGCGCGGTGGCAGTGACAAGCCATCTGCCACGCCGCCCGAGGTCGCCACTCCGCCGATCGCGAAACAGCCCGAGCCGACACCGCCGTCGAAGACGCCCGAGATCGTGACACCACCTCCCGTCGAGACCGGAAGCGCGGCCGCCACCGCTATCAAAGAGCCACCGCCGGTCGATACGCGCGAGGTGAAGAAGCCCGACAAGAAGCGCGACCGGCGAGACAAGCGCGACAAGATCAAGCCCGCACCGACGACGGCGAATAACCCGCCGCCGATCAAGACCGAACCCACACCCACCACGAACGGCACCGGATCGGGCTCCGGTAAGAAGAACGCCCCCCTGCCGTTCTGATGACGCGCATTGCATGGGTGGCAGCGGCGGTGGTGGTGCTCTCGACGAGCGCGTGCTTCTCGCGTCCGGATCTGCGCTCGACGGATGGCGGGATCTCTGACGGTAACGACGACGGTGGAGATGGCGACGCCCCGATCGATGCGGCGTGCATGCCCGCCGAGACGCCGGCCGATCCGCAGCTCGATCAGCTCGAGCTCGATCACGTCAGCGCCGGGTACTTCCACGCTTGCGCGATCGACACCGCGGGCGACATGTGGTGTTGGGGCTCGAACGATCACGGTCAGCTCGGTGATCGCACCGACTCGCCCGGTGTGCAGACCGGCAAGCCCGGGAAAGCCTCGACGACGATCACCGGATGGACGGCGGTGTCGACCTCCGCGGACCACTCGTGTGGCATCGCCGGCGACCGTGTCTACTGCTGGGGTCGCAACGACGCGCATCAGAGCATCCCGGGCGGCGATGGCAACGACATTCTCCCGACCGAGGTCACGTTCGGAAACCTCACGCTGATGCAGGCCGAAGTCCCGGTGAAGATCTTCGCGGGACCTACGATGTCGTGTGCGATCACGAGCGAGAACCGCGGCATCTGCTGGGGCGACGTGAACCTCACCGTCGGAAGCGGCTCGCCCGTACCGGCGTTCCTGCTCGCGACGAACGCGAACGCGACGTGGTCGACGATCTCGCTCGGCGAGGACCACGCGTGCGCGTTGTCCGTCCCCGGTCACGTCTATTGCTGGGGCGAGAATTCGAGTAGTCAGCTCGGGAGCAGCGCCGCGTCCGATCGACAGTTCGCGGATCTCGAGCAGCGCGACTCGACCAACACGTTCACCTCGATCTCCGTGACGCGCGCGGTGACGTGCGCGACCCACACGAACGGCAACCTCGTGTGCTTTGGCTCGACGAGCGCGGGGCACCTCGGCAACGTCGCGGGCGGTGTCCTCGAAGACGATGACCTCGTCGTGTCGACGGGCACGTGGAACCGCGTGTCGATCAACTCGAACCACGTGTGCGTCAGCAAGACCAACAACAACACGCACTGCTACGGCGACAACTCCGACGGTGCGCTGGGTAACGATACGTTCACGTCGAGCCGCACGATCCAAGGCGTCGTCACGACGAACACCGTCGAGATCACGGCAGGCGAGAACTTCAGTTGCGCCCTCGACACGACCGATCATCTCTCGTGCTGGGGCTCGAACGCACACGGCGAGCTCGGCGTCGGAACGATCGCTACGAAGCGCACCCCCTCGCCGTCGCTGTTGCCGATCGGGAGCTGCGAGTCCGTGCTGCAGATCGCGGCCGGCGATCGTCACACGTGCGCGATCGTCGGAACGCAAGCCGACGCAGCCGGTCGCTTGTATTGCTGGGGCAACAACTCGCGGCGCCAGGTCACCGGCAACTCGATGGAGCTCTCGATCGCAAAGCCCGTGCAGCCATTCGCGGCAGAGACGTTCTCGCGCGTCGCCACCGGCGAGATGCACACGTGCGCGCTGCGCACCGACGGCGCCATCCGGTGCTGGGGCGACAACAGCGCGATCCAGCTCGGCGCCGCCGGGACCACGCCGTCGCTGCTGATGCCGCTCAACAGCCTCCCATGGATCTACGTGGCGGCGGGCTCGCGGGCGAGCTGCGCGATCCGCATGGGCGGCGAGCTGTTCTGCTGGGGTGCGGTCCCCGTCGAGGGGATGAAGACGACACCGACCAACCTCGGCCGCGTGGCGGAGGGCGGCACGAAGAACTGGACGAGCATCGCGCTCGGCTCGGGCTTCGGCCTGGGTACCGCGATCGATCCGGCGGACCCGAACCGCGTCTACGTGTATGGCTTCGCACCGACGGGCTGTCAGATGAACCAGATCCTCGCGAGCGGTCCGTATCCGCCGAGCAACCCGATGGAGCTCTACAACTCGATGCATCTGCGCGCGAACGTCGCCGCTGCACAGGCGAACGGTGGACACGTGTGCATCCACATGAACGACGCGAACGGAACGAACAAGGTCACGTGCCTCGGCGAGAACGCGAGCAATCAGGCCGGCCCGACCCAGATCGTCGGCCAGAGCTGCGTGACGTTCATGGATACGATGGCACCGCCCGGAGGCTGGCGGATGGCGTTTCCCGACGTGTCGACGGTGACCGCATCGCGCACGCACACCTGCGCGCTGGATGCGATCGGGCGGCCCCGGTGCTGGGGCGCGAACAATAGCGCCGAGCTCGGCAACCTTCCGAGTGGGAACCCGGTACCGGTCGAGGTCACGGATCAGCGGTTCGCCGAGATCTCGACGGGCGCAGACCACACGTGCGGCATCGCCGACTCGCGAACGAGCGTCTCGTGCTGGGGCGAGAACCGCCACGGTCAGCTCGGCGATGACGCGCGGTTCCATGCGGTCCCCACCCCCGCCGGTCTCGTCCCGCCGTAGATCGCGCATCGACGGAGCGTGGTACGGTTCGGGCCGATGTCGGGTCGTACCTTCGCGTTGACTCCAGGAAAGCGGGTCCTCTACCTGACAAAGGATCCCGAGAAGATCCAACAGCAGCTCGCGGGAAGCCTGACGCTGACCTCGTCCGACGTCTCCGCCGACGAGCTCCTCGACGACATCAACACCGACGCGATGACGCCCGCGTGGGTGTGCTTCGACTACGACCCGAAAGAGATCGCGAAGAACGCCTATGCCGGCCTGATCGTGAACGGCCAGCGCGTGGTTCCGCCGGGGGCGCTGCACGGGTTCGAGGTGATCGTCGCGGGCGCGCAAAAGGGTGTTGGCTCGAGCCGCGAGCAAGCCGCGCAGTGCGAGGTGTTCAGCGGATCGCGACTCGCGATCGCGTCGTCGTTCGCTCCGATTCACGCGCGCAACAACATCAACATCGGTCAGTTCATGGGCGATCACGCCCTGCTCCGCCGGCTCGAAGCGGGCGAGTCGATCGCGCTCGAGGAGTTCACCGCGGGACATGATGCGATCACGGTGCGCATCATCGAGAGTGGCGGCCTGTTGCCGTTCTGCGCGCGCCTCGCGAAGGGCGAGATCACGGTTCCACCGACGGGCACGAACGCGCGCCCGATGAACATCACCGAGAAGATTCTCGCGTCGAAGCTGTTGCCGGGCCAGGGCCAGTACGTGAAGCCCGGCGATGCGATCCTCGCGAAGGTCGACGCCGGCTATTCCCACGAGTTCACCACGGCGCAGGTCGACCTGTTCCTCGTCGACGAATACGGCGCCGAGTACAAGCTCCAGAACCCGACGAAGTTCGCCGTGTTCGAGGACCACCTGATCTACGCGACGGGTGTTCCGTCGATGGCGAAGTACGCCGACAAGATCGAGAAGCTGCGCGTGCAGCAACGCGCATTCGCCGAGCGCACGGGCGTCCGCAATTACTCGGCCGTGAACGGCGTGTCTCCCGGCATCTGTCATCAGGTCGCGCGCGAGCAGTTCATCGATCCGGGCGACTTCGTGCAGGCCACCGATAGCCACACGTGTATGGGTGGCGCATCGGGTGCGCTCGCGTGGGGCGTGGGCTCGACGGAGTACGCGGCTCTGCTCTATTGGGGCTTCACCGCGATGGTGGTGCCCGAGTCGATTCGCTTCGAGCTCACGGGCACGCTCCGTCCCGGCGTCACCGCGAAGGACGTGATGTTGCACATCCTCGCGACGTACGCGAAGCGCGAGGACACGCTGAACCGCGTGATGGAGTTCGGCGGCGAAGGCCTGTTCGCGCTATCGCCCGACGAGCGCGCGACGCTCGCGAACATGGCGACCGAGTGTTCGGCGCGCGGTGCAGTGATGGAGGTCGACGACACGATGCTCGCGTGGATCGCGTCGCGGCGCGCGGGCGCGAGCTCGGAAGCGAAGCTCGAACAGCTGCGCGCGAAGGTGGTGCAACCGGATCCCGGCGCGCACCACGACGGCGGCGTGCATCGCATCGCGCTCGGCGACATCGTGCCGATGGTGGCCACGCCCGGCGATCCCGATCGCGGCGTCGCGAGCGATCCCAAGAACGGCGCGCTGATCAGCGAGATCGGCAGCGTGAAGCTCGACATCGCGTACGGCGGCTCGTGCACGGCGGGCAAGCGCGACGACATCGACATGTACGCGCGCGTGATGGCAGATGCCGAGAAGTCCGGCAAGCGCGTGAAGGACGGCGTGCGGTTCTTCCTGCAGTTCGGATCGCAGGAGGTCGAGGCGTACGCGAAAGAGCGCGGCTACATCGATCTATTCGAGCGCACGGGCGTGAAGCTCATCAAGCCGGGGTGTGGTGCGTGCATCGGTTGTGGACCGGGCGTGTCGGAGAAGTCCGACGAGGTCACGGTGTCGGCGATCAATCGCAACTACAAGGGTCGGTCGGGGCCGGGCAAGCTGTATCTCGCGTCTCCACTCACCGTCGCGGCTTCTGCGGTTACCGGCGAAATCGTCGAGTATCGCGACGGGATGTTCGATGGCTCGAGCTAAGGCGACGAAGATCAAGCGGCCCAAGAAGAGCGCCGGAAACGTCGTCGAGATCCTCGAGAGCAAGCGTCCCCTGACGGCGCTGCGGACGTTCCTCGCAAATATCGGAGAAACGCCCACCGTCCAAGAGGGCCAGATCGCCCTCGGGGCCGCACAGCTCGCGCTCGCCGGCGATGATCCCGATGCCGCCGCGCTGATCGACCTCGTGCTCGCGCACTGGGAGCGCTTCCCGGATCGATCGGGCTTCCACGCCGAGGCGTTCTTGAACAACGCGTTCGAGGCCGACGGCGATCCCGCGCGACTCGAACGCGTCCTCATGTACGCGACGGCGAGCGGTATCGATCTCGTGACCGAAGAGGAGCCGGTGCCGGCGATTCCCGTGCGCATCGAGCCGCACGTGCGTCCGGTGCGCGCGGCGCTCGACGCGCTGATCGCGGATCTCGGCAAGCTCGGCCAGCCTGCGACGAGGAATCCACCCGCGTCCCTCGATGACGTGCTCGCCGCCGAACGTACGCGCCAGATCCAGCTGCCGAACGACTACCGCGCGCTCCTCACGATCACCGATGGCCTCGCGATCTGGGACAACACGTTCTTCGCGACCACCGACTATCAGTCCGAGACGCGCCTCGCACAGGATGCGCGCGAGTACATCGCGATGTCCTCGCGCTACGCCGGCATCGATGCGTGCGTGCCGATCGCGAACTGCGGCCAACCGAATGACTGGTTGCTGTACGACCCGCTGGGTCACGTGCGCCGCGGCGCGCCGGGCTACGTGCTCATGCTGAACGCGGACGAGCTCCCGCTCGACGATCTCGTCGCCGCGCTCGATCGCATCGGCCGTGTCGCCGCAGACATCCTCGCGACGAACTAACTAGGGCAGCGACGGACACGGGCAGTCGGCGCAGATGCCGCAGCGTTCGCGCGGCGCATCGCACACGCCATCGCCGCACCGAGGCGCTGCCATGTCGCAGCTCGCGCTCGGCGGACAGGCCGGCATGCACGTCGCCCAACAATCGGGATCGGCGCATCCAGCTAGCGTGTCCTCGTCGTCGTCGACCAGCGAGCGACACGCGGCGTAGGGACCGCTCGACGAGTACGCGAATTGAATCGTGTCGTTGGAATCGAGGAGGGTCTCGAGCGCACCGCCGATGATGACGACGCCCGCGCCTGTCGGTGACGAGATCATCGCGTGCTCGCGGATCGGCTCGGCGGTATCGAGGTTGACGAACGACCACTCGGTTCCATCCCACTCCCACGTATCGGAGGAGGGCGTTCCACCCGTGAGGACGATCCGGCGGCGCGTGGGATCCCACGCCATCGCAGCGCCCGCGCGAGGTGCCGGGCTCGTGGTCGGCGCGAGCAAGTGCCAGCCGGAATCGTCGAGCGACCACAGATCGCCGAGCTCGTTGCTGCTTCCGTCCTTGCCGCCGAACACGAGCATGACCTCGTGAATCGGATCGTAGGCCATCGCGTGCTCGGATCGCGGGTTCGGCGCCGTCCCGGCGACGAGCGTCCAGCCCGTGTTCGTCCACTCCCAGGTGTCACCGAGCGCACCGTTCGTGCCGCGGCCGCCGAACAACACGGTGCGCTTGCGGTGCGCGTCGTACGCGATCGCGTGTTGCTCGCGAGCCGGAATTGCACCGGACGTGCGCGAGGTCCATACCGTGCCATTCCAGGTCCAGGTGTCCTGACGGAGGTTGTTCGCGGCATTGCCGCCGAACAAGATCGTCACCGGATCGGTTCCGACCCAGCCGGCCGCCATCGCCGCGCTCTTCCGGAACCCTGGACCGGCTGTCGTCGTGTTCATCCACGATCCAGCTCCGAGCTCGAGCGTCACTCCTTGCGTCGTGAACAGCACCGCGCGCTGACGCCAGGGATCGAGGCTCGCGGCGTCCTCGCTCGTCCGCGTGAGCTCGACAAACGGACGCGTCACCCAGTTCGGCCCTTCGAGGCGATAGGTGTCGTTGAACACCGTGTCGCAGTTTGGACACGGCACGGTGAGCGGACGCGTCCCGCCGAACGTGATCATCTGCCCGGTATCCGGATCGACCGCGCTCGCATGCTGCTGCAGGAGCGGCGAGCTGTTCGAGATCTCCGTCCATTGCTGCCCGTTCCACGCGTAGGTGTTTGGCGAGGTCGGTGACGGTCCGATGATCCCGGTGTCCCGGATCCCTCCGTCGAGGATCACCTGTCCACGCACGCGGTCGTAGGTCGCCGTCGCCGACACCACGTCCGGTGCATCGACACCCCCGGCCACCTGCATCCATGCAGTCCCGTCGAACTCCCACGTGTCGACGGACCGCCCGTCCAACCCCGACGTTCCGGTGGTCAACACGAGTCGCTTCCGCACCGGATCGAGCGTCAGCGTGTGATCGGCGCGTGCGGGTGGTGATGGGGCGAGCGTTCGCTGCGTCCACTCTCCGTCCGCGAAGATCCACGTGTCTCCGAAGAACTCGGCCTTCTCGTTCACCCCACCGAACAGCACGACACCGACGCCGGGGAGGAAGGCCATCGCGTGGCTCGTCCGCGTGGGCGGCGAGATGGGAGGCGTGACCAAGGTCCAGCGATCGCCCGCGAACGTCCACGTATCGGAGAACGTCAGCGCGCCATCCGCACCGCCGAACATGACGGCCTGTGTTCCATCGTGCGCCATCGCATGTCCCGCGCGCGGTCCGGGTGACTGCTCGGGGCGAAGCTTGCTCCAGCCATCGGCGGCGAGCTCCCACGTGTCGTTGGCTGTTCGCAGGCCGGCGTTCGACACGCGGCCACCGAACATGATCACGCGATGCGCCGCTTGATCGGTCACCATCGACGTCGAGATGCGCACCTGCGGGAGCCGCGCGATCGCCGTCGTGCGCGCTACCTCCGGCGCACAGCCGCTGGAGCAGCCGTCGTGACCGAGGAGGTCACCGTCGTCGCAGAGCTCTGCGGCCACGAACGCACCGTCGACCTCCCGAACGGGATCGACGATCTCGTTGCCGCACACCTCGCTCGATCGGCAGTCGGCCGAGCAGCCATCGCCCGGATTGTTGTCTCCGTCGTCGCACGCTTCACCGAAATCGAGGCGCTTGTTGTTGCAGCCGGCGGGCAAGCACGCGCCGCCGAAACACGTGCCGCGATCGCTATCGCAACGATCGTTCTCCGCGAGCTGGTTGCAGGACTTCACCTGCTCCGGCGAGACACACTCGATCGTCCCGAGCGACTCGACCGGGAAGCACCGCGTTCCTTCGGGGCACAGGCTGCCGTCCGAGCACACATCGCTCTGCGAGTGGACGCACGACATCGCGAACAGCGCCAACAACCCCAGGCGTGTCATGACGCCAGTATCTCACCGCGCGCGAGCTAGCGCTGCTGCTTCAGCTTCAGAGGGTTCACACCTGTGAGCACGATCTCGCCGGCCTTGCCGATCCGGATCTCGGCCACCGGCGTCGCCTCGACGTCGGCGAGCGTGTAGCGGTCGGTCAGGAGCTGGATGCGTTGGTTGTCCGAGCCGCGCAGGCCACTCGCGAGGCGTTCGCTCGCGACGTAGCGACCATCGATCAGCACGTCGAGGCGCGCGAGAACCGCCGGCCCGTCGGGGAACGCGCGGATCTCGTCGATCGAGTAGCCCGAGAATGCGAGCGTCGACATGCCGAGCGCACGCGCCGCGTCGAGCAGCGCGATGCTCGCGAGCGCTTGCTGCAGCGGCTCGCCACCCGAGAGGGACAAACCCTCGCTGCCCGATGCTTCCATCTGCGCGGCGAGCTCCTCGACGGTGACCTCGCGTCCACCGCGCGCATCGTGCGTCGTGGGGTTGAAGCAGCCCGCGCAGCCGAGCGTGCAGCCCTGCATCCACACCACGAACCGCGAGCCCGGACCGTTGGCCCTGCTTTTCGGCTCGACGGCGTGGATCCGAGGATTCACTTGGCCGGCTTGGGAACGACGGGCTGCGCGCGATCACCGACGGTGACGCCGCGAACATCGAGGCGCTTCATCAAGATGTCGGGCGTGACGATGCCGCTCTCGATGCCACCCGACGGCACGAAGCCATCGTCGGTGCCGCCGGTGAGCTTGAGCTGCAGCTGGCTCTCGGTCGCCGCGAGGAAGTTGTACGTGACGATCTCTTTGCTCACGCCGAGCACGTCTTCCCACGCCGCGATCGGAATCTGATCGAGCTGCACGCCGCGCACGAGCTCTTCCTTGCCGTTCGGATACACCTTGTAGGCGAGCACCGCCGGCGGAGGCAGGTTGACGTCGGTGGTCTTGATCATCTGCACGAGCTCGCGGCGCGAGAACTCGGGTGCGCTCGTGATCGCGGCGTCATCGAAGCGGCGAATGACGAGGCCGTACTTGAGGCCCGATGCACGCGCCGTGGCGAGCAGGCGATCCTGCAACGCCTTGCGCGAGACCGCGCCCTTGCCGTTCACGAACAGGTTCGTCGCGCTGCCATGGAACGCGCCACCTTCGGCGGTGCGGCGCGCGTGACCGTTGGACACTTGGCCCTTCTGCGACGGCGTGCGCGAGAGCAGCAGCGTCTTCAGGAAGCCGTCCTTGACGACCTCGACGCGCTTCGCCTCCACACCTTCGTCGTCGATCTTGTAGCCGCCGATCAGCGCCTTGCCGCCGCCTTCACGCGCGGTCGGATCATCGACGACGGTGAGCGACGGAGCGAGCACGCGCACGCCGACTTGATCGGTGAACGCGCCGCCGAAGTTCTTCGCCTCTTGCGGGTTCAAGCCCTCGGGCACCGGCGTGCCACCGAGGTTCGGTGCGAGCGAGTAGCGCAGGAGGCCCACCGCGCCTTCACCTTCGAACAGCACGGGACCGCGGTAGCGCTCCATCACCGGTGCTTTGCCGAGCTTGTCGATCGAGTCCGCGATCTTCTTCGCTTCCTCGCCGAGCTCCTTGTCCGTCGGCAGATCCTTCGCGGTGTGGCCGTAGCGCAGGAAGTACTGCGACAGCGGCGCACCGTCGGAGGCCTGGCCCGTCGCCGCGATCACCACGCCGCTCGCGCGACGCGTATCGGTGACGCTCGTGCCCTCGGTGGTGAGGTACCAGCGGCGCTCGAGGTAGCTCGTGACCGCCACGCGCGAGTCGCGGATATACGCGAGGTCGCGGAAGTTCGCCGACAGCGCCTTCGCGCGCGTCTCGAGCTCGTCGAGCTTCTCGAGCTCCGGCACGAGCACTGGCTCCTCGCTGACCACGGGCTTGACCGCGGTCCAGCCCGGAACATCCGCGCTGCGCCCACCACCTGCGCGACGTGCATCGAGCTTCGCGCGGAGCTGCATCAGCGCTTCTTTGTATGCGGCGTCGGTGACGAGCCACGCGGCACGCTTCGCGATGCGCGGCGTCGCTTCGAGTGGGAGGTTCAGCGCGGCGACACCGTCGATCTCCTCGCCGTTCGGCACCGCGTAGTTCGAGTTGTCGACGCCCTGGAAGTCGACGCGCACGCGCGCTTCGATGTTCACGAAGTGCCGGTTGCGCTTGCTCGTGGTGTTCCCGAGCGACGCGGCGACGTCGTTCACGTCGACCTCGGTGATCTTGTACGAGATGTTCGACGGCTTCGGTGCGCCGGGAATCTGCAGCGACGTGAGGTCGCGGTTCATCTCCTCGGCGACGGCATCGACGATATCGTCGGTGACGGCCTTCGACGGCGGGCCCTTCGGCAGATCCTTCGCAGGAATCGCGCCGGCACCGTGCGGGACCAGAGCGAGCGGTGCGGCGACGAGCGCGGCGAACAGATAGCTAGTGCGCTTCACGGCGCCTCCTTGCGAATCGACGGGGGCTGCAGCAGCGGCGGGCGGTCCGGCGGGATGAAGCCCTTCTCGATCTCTAGCTTCTCGATCAGCAGGCTCGGCGCCGACGCGGACACCGGCACCCAGCCGCTCTCCGCACCACACACGCCGTTGAACGTCTCGATCTCGCGGCTCGCCGCGCGGATCGATTGCAGTGCGACGAGCGGCGTTCCGCTGATGTCGATGCCGCGCACGAGCTCGCGTTTGCCGTCGGGAAACAGGCGATACGCCATCACTGGGTTGACCTTGAACGCCTGCGGCGCGAACGCCGACGTGTTCGTGAAGCCGCCGGAGATGTCCGTGAAGATCATCCCGTAGGGTCGGTTCTGGCGCTTGATCTCCTCGATCAGCATCTTCTCGAGATCGGTGCGCGGGACGCTCTTCGTGGTCTCGACGACGAGGTTGCCCTGGCGCGCGACCGGCGGAAGTCCCGGCGAGTGGCGACCGTGCCCGTTCGACGACGGGAAGCCCTTGATCGGGTTGCGTCCCATCACGAAGCCGACGAGCTTGCCGCTATCGATCAGCGGCACGCGGCGCGCGCGCACGCCTTCGTCGTCGAAGCGATAGAAGCCGTTGAGCTGCTCGCCGTTGAGCGTGGCGATCTGTGGATCGTCGTAGACGCTCAGCCACTCGGGCGCGATGTCCTTACCGACGTAGCTCGCGAACGTCTGTCCGCTGGTCAGCTCCTTCTGGCGATGACCTTCGATGCGATGGCCGAACACCTCGTGAAAGAACACGCCCGCGGCGCGCCCTTCGAGGATCGCGGGGCCGACGTACGGTTCGGCGAGCGGTGCGGCGTTGAGATCCGCGAGGTCCGTCGAGACCGTCGCGAGCATCTTGTCGATCTCGGCATCCGGCGGGAGGTCGGCGGGCTGGCGGCCGAAGCGCTGCTCGAGCCGCGACAGGCTCATGCCGTCGTCGGACTTCACACCGACGGAGACGGCAAACTGCGCGTTCGTCCACGACTGCTGGATCGCGCTGCCTTCGCTGTTCACGTACCAAGCGGTGGTCTGCTGGAACAGCACACTGCACGTACCGCGCGTGGCCGCTCCCTTGAGCGCCTTCGCCGAGCAGCGCTTCAGGCGATCGATCCACTGCGCCTTGTCGAACTCGAGCTTGACCTGGGCCTCGACGTACGACTCCGCCTTGTCGGGCGCGAAGTCGGGCGCGGTCTGGCCGGCCTTCAGCGTCGATTGATCCTGACGGACATAGTTGATCGCCGTGACCGCCTCGCGATAACGGCGATCCGTCTCGAGCCAGAGCGCGTTGGCGATCGCCTGCTTGTCCTCGCCGAACGGCACGACGCCGCGCCGGTTGAGGGGTGAGTTGAGGCCGTTGTCGTCGCTCGCGAGGTTTCGCGTGTTGTCGAGACCGGCGGTTCCGACGCGGACCTCGACGTCGAGGTTGCGATTGGTGTCGTCGCTATCCGAGATCAGCGCTCCACCCTCGGCCTCGAGGCTGACGATCCGCAGCTCGACGAGCTGGTACGCCAGGAAGTGGGCCGGCTCTTTCTGCGCCTTGAGCGCCGCGAATTCGCGCGCATTCTCGTCCTTGAGGATGTCGAGAATCGGCGATTTCTTGTCGGGCGCGTTATTCTGCGTCGGTTCGCTCTTGGTGACGTCGATCTTGCTAGGGATCGGCGGCAACTCGATCTTCATCTCACCGGCGGGCTTTACCGGCTTGGGGACGGGGTCGACCTTGGTCGCGCCATTACCGGGACAACCACAAAGCCCAGCGACAGCGCCGAGCGAGAGCATCCAACGCATATGTCCGAAACACTAGCACGGGTATAATCAGCGACACGGTGTCCTCGGGTGGTCCTACCGCGCTCGTCATTCACGATGACGGCGATACGCTAGACCTCCTCACGCGTCTGTTCGAGGCGAGCGGGTTCGATGTCGTCACGGCCGTTACCGGATTCCGCGCACAAGCCCACCTCGAGGGCGATCGGAAGATCGACGTCGTCGTCGCCCCGTGGGACACCACCCACGCCGTCGGGGGCGAGGTCTATCGCTGGGCGCTTCAGAAGAGGTACGACCTGCGCGACCAGTTCGTGTTTATCGGGGCGGACATTCCCGGCGAGCTCGACCGTGTTGTCTCGGGGCGCTGCCTCGTCGTCTCGATGACCCGGCCTGCCGAGGTCGTCCGTGTCGCACATGCCGCAGTCCGCCGGCGGAGCCAGCTCGAGGCCATGCGCGATGCCGTTCTGGAGGCCGACACCACGAAGCCCCGCCTGCTCCTCGCCGACGATGACCCGATGCTGCTCATGGTGATGGGGGACCTCCTCGGCGACACCTATATGGTGACCCGCGTCGAGAGCGGACACGCCGCCATCGTTCTCCTCGAGCACGAGGACTTCGATGTCATCCTCACCGACTGGCAGATGGACGATGGCAGCGGTGCGGACATCTATCGCTGGCTCGAGCTCCACCGGCCCGCGCTGACTCAGCGCATCGTGTTCCTGTCGACGAACGAGGGCGACGACGCCACGACGGTGGCACCCGGCCGTCCGATGTTCCGCAAGGGGCAGGACTCCCACGCCCTGACGACCGTGCTCAACGAAATCGTCCGCCAGGTTCGCGGCGAGTCCACTGAGTCCCTTGACCCAGCCGACCCCGCGATCACGCCGCCGGGTGTATGACACCGGAGTGTTGGCGCGGATCCTCGATGGCGCGAAGCTGACGACAACGACGTCGTTCAAGGAGATCACCGAGGCGCTCGCGGCGAAGAAGCAGATGTGGATCGATCTCGAGCGCCACTCGCCCGACGCCGACAAGCTCCTCGCGGATGTCCTGAAGTTCCACCCGCTCACGATCGAAGACGTGTGGGGTCCACGCGGGCAGCCGAAGATCGACGACTTCGACGAGTACCTCTACGTCATCCTCCACGGCGTCGGCTCGAAGAAGCGCGACAAGCTCGAGCTCGTCGAGATCGACGTCGTGATCGGCGAGAACTGGCTGGTCACCCACGATCGCGATGGCCTCGTCTCCGACGATATCGGCACCGAGCTCGACCACTCGCCGCGCCTGTTGCAAAAGGGCGTCGCGTGGCTCGCCCACGCGATCATCGATCGCGCCGTCGATCGCTACTTGCCCGTCATCGATCAGCTCGACAAAGAGATCGAACAGCTCGAGAACGACGTGCTCGCGAAGGCAGGGACGGCCCGCGGCGCGCGCGTGCTCAAGCGCATCCTCGGCTTCAAGCGCACGCTGCAGGACCTGCGTCGCATGTCGATCCACCAGCGCGAGATCTTGCTGCGTCTCTCGCGCGGCGACTTCGGCGAGATTCCGCCGGAGGCGATTCCGTTCTATCGCGACGTCTACGATCACTTCCTGCGCATCAACGACATCGCCGAGGGCTATCGCGATCTCGTGACCAGCGCGCTCGACGCGTACCTCAGCGTGCAGAGCAATCGCATGAACGAGGTCATGAAGACGCTGACGCTGATGTCGACAGTGATGCTGCCGCTGACGTTCATCGCCGGCGTGTACGGCATGAACTTCGACTTCATGCCCGAGCTCCATCACAAGTGGGGGTACGCCGGTGCGCTCGGCCTCATGGCCATGACGGCGATCGGGATCCTGTTCTGGTTTCGCCACAAGGGATACATCGGTGGTCGCGACAACCGGCCCGATCGACCCTCCAAGCCGTCCAAGAAGGACTAGTCGGTGTCACCGCGACATCCTGTCGTGGTCACGGCCGCCGACTGGCCCACCACGTGCAGCACGAGGGCCTGGTGCACACTTCGCTTCTAGACGACGGTCTCTTCGACGAGCAGCTGCCTCGGCGGATCCAGCATCACGCATCGGTGCACTTCACACCGGTCGAGGTCGCGCGGTGTGCGGCGCGTCTCCTCACCGTGCGGGACGGAGCTCGAGTGCTCGACGTGGGGTCGGGAGCTGGAAAGTTTTGCCTCGTCGCGGCGCGGGAAGTGCCGACGGCCACGTTCGTCGGCGTCGAGCTTCGAGCACACCTCGTGGCGGTCGCCGAGCAGCTCGCGACCGAGCACAAACTCGCCAACGCCACGTTCGTCCACGCGGATGCGTTCGATCTCGATTGGTCGTGCTTCGACGCGTTCTACCTGTTCAACCCGTTCGCCGAGCAACGGCACCCGCTGGTCTTCGTGATGGATCGAACGATCGAGCTCGCCCCGGCGAACTTCGATCAGTACGTCCTCGAAGTACAACGACGGCTGGCTCTCGCGGCGCTCGGCACGCGGGTCGTCACGTACCACGGCTTCGGTGCACCCCTGCCCGACAGCTACGAGCAGGTCTCGTCGTTCATGCTGTGCACCGGGATGCTCGAGACATGGGTCCAAACCGCAGGCGGTTCGCGATGAGCACGCGGTCGCGCGATCGCTCTCGGCAGCGAGCGCGGCGATCGCTCTAGCGAGCTGGTCAGCAACGCGACGAATGGAGCGAGCGCGGTCGCGCAGAGGATGCTCACCGTCACGAGGACGACGAACGAGACATCGAAGACCAGCGTCGAACGTCCGACGACGTCACGCATGGGAACCTCCGTCGCGCAGGGCATCGACGAGCTGCCAGCCGAAGATCGGTGCGGCCAACAGCACGACGCGGTCGGGCGATGCAGTGACGACTGCCTTGAGTCGCGCCGGACGATCCGAGACGACGATGACGCGCAAGCGCTGGCGATTGCCGAGCCAGCCACTCACGGTCGTCGCGATGAGGCGTTCGTCGATCTCGGGCGCCACCAACCACACCAAGATCCCCTCGCGCGGGGCGCGGCGTGCCGAGCGCACCGAGAGGACAGCGAAGCCGGCGGACTCGAGATACTTCACGAGCTCCGCGTCGGGCTCCGCCGACACCAGCGCGACGTTCGCCGACATGGGTGCTCACACAGCACGAAGCGGACCAGGCGCTATCCCGCGAGAATGCGGGCGTGCGATCGTGCGACTCGCCGGCGATACGAGAAATGCGACACGTTGTCGCCGAAAGTCGCCCGGGCGACATCGATCTACGACGCCTTAGCGCGCCGCTGCAGCGTTCGGACACTCACTCCCAGCCGGTGCGCGGCGCGAGTCAGGTTGCCCTTCTCGGCGCTGATCGCTGCATCGACGATCCGATCGATGATCTCGTCGAGCGGGCGGTTCGTCGGCACTACCAAGGTGTCCGGACTGTCATCGGCCCGGCCTCGACGGATCGCGGGCGGGAGATCCAAGAGCCGCACGGATCGGCCCTCGCGGAGGATGCACAGCAGCTCGACGACGTTGCGCAGCTCGCGAACGTTCCCCGGCCAGTCGTACGCGATCATCGCCGCACGCGCGGTGCGCACGAAGTTCGGGGGCTCCACGTCGTGGGTCGCCGACAGCTGTGCGATGAACGCGTCGAGCAGCGGTGGGATGTCGCGGCGGCGCTCGCGAAGCGGCGGCACATCGAGGACGATGCCCTGGATGCGATAGTAGAGGTCCGCGCGAAATCGTCCCGCGCGAACCTCGAGCTCGAGGGGCCGGAGCGTCGCGAGCACGAGTCGAACATCGGCTTCGATCTTCTTCGAGCCGCCCACCCGCATGTAGCGGCGCGTCTCGAGGAAGCGCAGCATCTTGGCCTGCAATCCGAGAGGCATCTCGGCGATCTCGTCGAGAAACAGCGTTCCACCGTTCGCGACCTCGATCTTGCCAACCGACCGCTCGTTCGCGCTGGTGTATGCGCCACGCTCGTGACCGAACAGCTCGCTCTCGAACAGCGCCTCCGGGATCGCGGCGCAATTGATCGGAACGAACGGGCCGCCTCGACGCGGTGACATCTCGTGAAGCCGTCGCGCCATCACTTCTTTGCCGGAGCCGCTCTCGCCGGAGAACGTGACCGTGACCTCCTTGGTGGCCACGGCGCGAAGGATGCGGTCGAAGGAGCGCATCACCGGCGATGCCATCACCGGATCGAGCACGACGATCGGACTGCGCGCACGCTTGGGCATCGCGTCCGCAGTCTACGCTGACTCGGTGGAGCCTCGCTCGACTCCGCGCCGCTACCCGTCGAGAACCCGCGACAAATGTCGCGAATCTTCTGTCAGCTCGACGTTTCTGGACCCTGAGGTCGTGGTTACATCCGACATCTTGTCGTGCTTCTGCAGACGTCGCGGCTTCGCGGTGCTCCGGTCATGTCCGGTGCAACCGCTCGCTCGGTCGAGACCGTGGCGCGCGCTTTGCACAATCGACAGCCGCGTGATCTGGCCACCGTATGTCTAGCTCGGGCTTCCTACTCGCCAGCATTCCGATCCTGCTGACGGGTGCGGCGTTCGCCCTAGGTTTGCGTACCAATCGCGCGCGGGCGATCGCGGCCATCGGGAGCCAGGCGATCGCGATGCTGTGCGCGTTCGCCAGCATCATCCCGGTCCTGACCAGCGGCACGCGCCTGGAGATGACCTGGCCGTGGCCCGCACCGATCGACCAGATCGCGTTCCGCGTCGACGCGCTCGGCGCGTTCTTCCTCGCGTGGTCGCTGCCGATGACGTTGCTCGGCACCGTGTACGCGTATGGCTATCTCCAGTCGCACTTCCGCGCGGGGCGCAACGGAGGTCCGCACTTCGCGCTGCTGAACATGATCGCTGTCTCGTTCGTGTTCATCTACACGGTCCAGAACGCGCTCGTGTACCTGCTGGGCTGGGAGATCGCCGCGGTGTCCGCGTGGCTGCTCGTGATCTGGGATTACCGCAGCCAGAAGATTCGCTTCGCCGGCTTCAACTACCTCGTCTCCACCCACGTCGGCCTGTTCGTCCTCGTCGCGGCGTTCATGCTCCTGCACAGCCACACCGGCTCGATGGACTTCGCCGAGTTCGGCGTGTACCTCGCGAAGCATCCGAGCGGTCAGGGGACGCTGTTCCTCCTGCTCGGCGTGTCATTCGCCCTCAAGTCCGCGTTCTTTCCATTTCACACGTGGCTGCCCCGCGCGCACGCCGCCGCCCCCGCTCACGTCTCGGCGCTGATGTCGGGCGTGATCCACAAGGCGGGGCTGTTCGGGTTCTTGCGCTTCACGCTCCTCGGAGGTCGCCCCGAGGATTGGATGGGCTGGGCGGTGTTGATCTTCGGCGCGGTGTCCGCGGTGTTCGGCGTCCTCTACACGGCGACGCAGCGCGACCTGAAGCGCATCCTCGGCTATTCGTCGACGGAGAACGTCGGCATCGCGGCGATGGCGTTCGGCATCGGCATGCTCGGGTGGGCGTGGGACAACCCCGCGCTCACCGCGCTCGGCTTCGGTGCAGGGATGCTGCACGTGCTCAATCACGCGCTGTTCAAGTGCGCACTGTTCTACGCCGCGGGCGCGATCCACCACGCGACCCACACGGTCGATCTCGAGCGGCTCGGTGGCCTCGCCCGCAAGCTCCCGCGCACCGCGATCGTGTTTCTCGTCGCCGCACTAGCGATGTGCGGGCTCCCGCCGCTCAACGGCTTCACGAGCGAGCTGTTGATCTACGCGGGGCTCCTCTCGGGTGCCGCACCGACGATCGAGGGCGACGTCGTTCTCGTCTGTGCCGCGGCGCTGCTCGCGTTCGTCGGCGCGGTCGGAATGCTCTCGGCCGCACGCGCCTTCGGACTCGCGTTCCTCGGAACGCCCCGCGATCCCTCGGTCCACGTGGGTCACGAAGCGCCGCGCTCGATGATCGCGCCGATGGCGCTCCACGCGATCGCGATCGTCGTCGTCGGCGTCTATCCCGATGTCGCGCTGTTTCTCGTCGAGCCGGCGCTCCGGTTGTTCTCGCCCGATCAAACCGCGACCGTCTCCGAGACGCTGTCGAGCGTGATGTGGGCCTGCCGCGCGCTCGCGTTGGTCCTCGCAGTCTCGGTGGCCGTAGGATGGCGGCGCAGCGTGAAGGCGCGGTCGAGCGTGACGTGGGGATGCGGTTACACGGCCGGAACGCCGCGCCTGCAATACACGGGCAGCTCGTTCGCAGCGCAACTCTCGTCGTTGTTCCGGCCCGCGCTTCCGGTGCTGACGCGCGAGCAGCTGCCGACCGAGCCGTTTCCGCAGCAGGCATCGCATCTCTCGACGAACCACGTCGATGCCGTCGAGCGCCGCATGTTCGAAGTCCTCGGACAGGGCGAGCAGTTCGTCCAGGACACGTCGGGACGGATCCCGGAGCAACCTCGCTTCGCGTTCGCGGCGGGCCTGCTCGTGCTGGTGATCGTCGCGCTCGTCGCGATCGGACAGGTGTCATGAAGATCGTCGCGAACGTTCTCGCGCTGCTCGTCATGCCATTCGTGATCGTGGGAACGATCAATCGCGTGAAAGCGCGATGGGCCGGCCGTCGCGGACCGCCGATCTTCCAGCTCGCGTTCGACCTCCTCCGCCTCGTGCGCAAGGTCCCCGTGTACAGCACGGTGACGACGCCGGTGTTCCGCATCGGGCCGCTCGTCGTCGCGGGCACCGCGGTCCTGTCGGCCGCGATCGTGCCGCTCGCCGGTGGTGTCTCGATCGTGTCGTTTCCGTTCGACTTCGTCTGGTTCGCGTACGTATGGGGGCTCGGGCGCATCGCGCTCGTGCTCGGAGCGCTCGACACCGGGAGCGCCTTCGAAGGCATGGGCGCGTCACGCGAGGTGACGTTCGCGACGCTGCTCGAGCCGGTGCTGTTCCTCGTCGCGGGCGCGCTGTGTCTACACGCCGGTGTCCGCTCGCTCTCGGCAGCGCTCGTTCCTCAGCTCGACGGTCCGTCCGCTATCGTGATGTGGATCGCCGCGATCGTCGCGATCTTGATCGTCGTGCAGGTCGAAGCGGCGCGCATGCCGATCGACGATCCGACGACGCACCTCGAGCTCACGATGGTTCACGAGGTGATGATCCTCGATCACTCGGGCCCCGAGCTCGCGTTCCTGCAGCTCGGCTCGGCGATCAAGCTGTTCGTCGGAATCTCCCTCGCAGCGCTGCTGATGAACCCACTCGCCGGCGACGGTGTGCTCGCCGCGCTCGTTCACGTCGGGCTGTGCATCGCCATCGCGATCGCGATCGGACTGTCGGAGTCACTCGTGGCGCGACTCAAGCTGCGCGTCGTTCCGCAGTACATCGTCGTCGCGCTCGTCGCCGGCGGGATCGCGTTGCTCTCGATGCTCGGGCGAGGAGGGCCGGGATGAACCCGCTGCTGATCGCGTTCATCGGGGTCCTGCTCGTCCCGCTGTTCGTCGCGTCGTGGCGGCTCAGCCTGTTCGCGCTCGCCGCGCAGGGCCTGCTGATGGCATCGCTCGCGTACCAGCTCGATCCAGCGATGAGCTCCGCGGGCTCGTGGATCGGAATGTTCGATCTCGTGATCGTGCGCGGGATCGGTGCTCCGCTCGCACTCTACGTCGTCCTGCGAGCGCAGCGAGCCACGCCACGCAACGACGTGATCTCGCCAAATCTGATGTCGTGGACGCTCGCGATCGGACTCGTCCTCGTCGCGTTCCGCTTCGCCGACATGCTCGTCCCCGTCGAAGGCGACGATCACTCGTTCGTCGCCGGCGCCACGGCGGGCATCCTGCTCGGGCTGCTGGTGCTCGCGACGCAGACCGGCCCGTTCAGCCAGATGGTCGGCGTCCTTCGCCTCGAGAACGCCATCGCGCTGTTCGAGCTGGGCTCGCATGGCCACGAGCTCGCGATCCAGATCGCGCAGACGGTGCTGCTGATCATCACGGTGCTCATGTTCCAGTGGTACTTGCGGACGCTGCCGCGCGCGAGCGCCGCGAAGGTCAGCGCCGTGGAGGGGTTGATCACGTGACGTGGACGATCCTCGTGGCGCTCCCACTGCTGAGCGCGCTCGCGGTCCTCGGGACGGCGCAGGCCGGCTCCCGTGCGTCCACCGTCCTGCTCGCGAGCTCTGCGGTGACCTCGGTGGTCGCGACGGTGTTGGCGGCGCTTCCGACGACACCCCCGTTCCTCGGCGGCTTCGTGCATGCCGACGCGACCGTCCAGCTGTTCGCGCCGGTCGTGAACTTCATCTTCATGGGGATCGCGGTCTACATCCGCGCGCGCGTCGCGGTCGAGCCGGCCTCGCGACGCTTCATCATGCTGTCGCTGCTGTTCCTCGCGGCGTGCAACCTCGCGCTCCTCGCCAACCACGTACTGGTCATGTGGATCGCACTCGAGTGCTCCACCCTTGCCGCCGCGCTGCTGATCATCCGTCCCGAAGCACCGGCCTCTCGCCTCGCGTCGTGGCGGTATCTCTTGTTCTCGTCGGTGGGACTCGGCCTCGCGCTGCTCGGGCTCGTCTGCCTCACGCGTAGCATGGAGCTGTCGCACCAGACGCCGACGCTGTTCCTCGACGCGATGCCCGCCGCCGTCGCGACTCCCACGAATGCATGGCGCGAGCTCGGCGTGGGCCTCGTCGTCCTCGGCGTCGGCACGAAGCTCGGGCTCGCGCCGATGTACAGCTGGCTGCCCGAGGCGTACGACGAGTCCCCCGCGCCGGTCACGGCGATGCTCGGAGCGGTCCAGTTCAACTGCGCGCTCGTCCTGATGTTCCGCATCGTGCAGATCTATCGGCCCGGCAGCGGCGCGCTGATCACGGGCGAGCTGTTGACGATCGGCCTCGCCTCCGTCGCCGTGTCCACCGCGAGTATCGTCGCGACGAGGAACTTCAAACGACTCCTCGCGTACGCATCGATCAACCACGCGGGCGTGATCGCGATCGGCCTCGGCCTCGGTGCGTCCGCGTCGTACGGCCTGTTGCTCTACGTGCTCAGCAACGCGTTCATCAAGGCGATCCTGTTCCTCACGTCTGGAAAGATCGAAGCGCACTACGGCACGAAGGACACGAAGGCGATCGCCGGCCTGATCAAGGATCTGCCGTACAGCGGTCTGTTCTTGATGGTCGGGACGTTCGCGCTGCTCGGCTTTCCACCGTTCGGCAGCTTCCTCGGCGAGCTGTTGATCCTGTCGGCGCTCGTCACGAGCGGCCAGATGTTCGTGTTCGCGGCGTTCTGCATGCTGATCACGATGTCGTTCGTGGCGACGGGCCGGACCATCTTCCCGATGATCTGGGGCGAGCCCAAGCAAGAGCGCACCTGGCCGCAGCAACGCGTCACCGCCGCGCTTCACAAGCTGATCTTCCTCGGAGTGTTGCTCGTCCTCGGGATCTACATCCCGCCGCAGATCAACACGCTGCTCACGCAGGTGGCGCGGTCGCTGGAGGGGCTGTGAGCTCGGTCCTCGTCCAGCGCATCGCGGCGTCGGAGATCGAGACGCTCGAGATCCGCGAGTGGCGCACGGCGTTGCTCGAACGCGCGAAGGCCGGGGCCCGGCCGGTCACGCTGTACGGCCGTCGGGTCGGCGAGGGCGTGCTGCTCACCGCCGTTCATCGCGATCCCGAACGCCTCGTGGTCTCGCGCACCACCGTCGACGCGGCCCACGGATATCACGAGCTGACGTCGGCGCTTCCGGCGCTGCATTGCTTCGAGCGAGAGATCCACGAGCAGCTCGGCGTGCGCATCGCCGGGCATCCGTGGCTCAAGCCGATCCGCTACGAAGGCCGCGATCAATCCGCGATGAACGCGTATCCGTTCTACCGCGTCGACGGAAAAGAAGTGCACGAGGTCGCCGTCGGCCCGATCCACGCGGGCGTGATCGAGCCCGGATCGTTTCGCTTCTCGTGCTTCGGCGAGCACGTGCTCCACCTCGAGATCCATCTCGGCTATCAGCATCGCGGCGTCGAGGGGCGCCTCCTCGAGCGCGATCCCCGAGCGCTCGCGCCGATCATCGAGACCGTCGCCGGCGACACCAGCGTCGCGCATGCCTGGGCCTACGCGGCGGCTCTCGAGAGTCTCGGCGGGCACGAGGTCGATCCCGCCCACGATCTCTCTCGCGCGGTGATGCTCGAGCTCGAGCGGATCGCGATGCACCTCGCGGGTCTCTCGGGGCTCGCCGCAGACATCGGCTTTCTACCCGCTGCGTCGACGTACGGACGCCTCCGCACGACGGCGATCAACACGTCGATGCGCTTGTGCGGGAGCCGGTTCGGCCGCAGCGCCGTTCGCCCGGGCGGCTCCGGGGTCGCGCTCGACGACGAGATCGCGACGATCGTGGCCGACAACCTCGCGCTCCTTCGCGCCGATCTCGCGATCATCGACGACTGCTTCCTGAACGCACGCACCGTGCGACACCGTCTCGTCGGTGTCGGCATTGTCACGCCCGAGGTGGCGGAGCAGATCGGCGTCGTCGGGATGGCCGCGCGCAGTAGCAACGTCGCGATCGACGCGCGCCTCCCCGTGCGAGGTTGTTACGCGCAACCCGCGATCACGAGCTGCGTCGAGCCGAGCGGCGATTGTTGGGCGCGCGCTCGCCTGCGCATCGCCGAGATCGATGCGTCGCTGACCTGGCTCGAGCAGGTCACCGCGGACGGTCGTCGCTTCCAACCCGCGCGCACGACCATCGGCGCGCTCGCACCATCGCAGCTCGCGATCGCCGTCGTCGAGGGATGGCGAGGCGAGGTGGTGCACTGCCTCGAGACCGATAGCGCCGGCGAGCTCGCCCACTACAAGGTGCAAGATCCGTCGCTGCGCAACTGGCTCGCCCTCGCACTCGCGGTGCGCGGCAACGAGATCTCGGACTTCCCGATCTGCAACAAGAGCTTCGATCTCTCCTACTGCGGGAACGACCTGTGAGCATCTTCAAGGCATTCCGCGTCCGCGTTTCGCAAGGCACGCAGTTCATCGCGAACGTGCGCACGGCGACACCCGCGGGCTTTCACGGCCGGCCGCACATCGCGCCCGGACCGTGCGCGAGCGGATGCGACGCGTGTGTTCGCGCGTGCCCCACCGCGGCGATCGCGCTCGAGCCGTTGTCGATCGATCTCGGTCGCTGCATCTTCTGCGCGGAGTGCACGGCGGTCTGCCCCGAGAAGAAGATCGTCCTGACCCCCGATCCGCGGATGGGAGCGAGCGCCCGCGGCGATCTGATCGTCACCGCGGAGACCGAGCGCACCGAGGTCCGCGCGAACGAGACGTTCCAGCGCCTGTTCAAGCGCTCGCTCCGGCTTCGCCAGGTCTCGGCGGGTGG
>Ga0154020_10000805_pt1 | contig 38630 bp, 23 predicted proteins | sample Klosneuvirus_201_FD_109709 | JGI IMG/M metagenome (GOLD analysis project Ga0154020, IMG submission 109709) | Active sludge microbial communities from wastewater, Klosterneuburg, Austria - Klosneuvirus_20160825_MG | ecosystem: Engineered > WWTP > Aerobic digester > Activated sludge | place... | reverse complement strand
TCGACGATTTGCAGGCGCTGCCTGCGATCATTCGCGCCTGGACGTAGGAGGGGCGAGTTGCGAGGGGCGAGATTCCACAATTCACAATTTGGGCTCACACGAAGACACAAAGTTAAAGAGGGTGTCCTTTGTGCTCTTGGTGGCTTTGTGTGAGTTTCGTGAAGTACTAAATTTGCTTGAGCATGAAACATAAATGTCTGAAATAAGTCCCGCCGCCTCCACCGATCCGCTCACACCCGTTCGCCGTCACTATCCCGATGCGCCTTTGGTGGGCGTCGCCGCGGCTGTCTTTGACGCGGCGGGGCGCGTGCTGCTGGTGCAGCGTGGTCGCCCCCCGCGCACCGGCTCCTGGGGATTGCCCGGCGGTCTGCTGGAATTGGGCGAAACGCTTGCCGCGGGCGCGCAGCGCGAAGTTCTTGAGGAATGCGGCGTCGAGATCGCCATAGGTGACATTGCCGGCGTTTTCGAGCCGGTGACACGCGACGAAGCAGGCCGCATTGAGTATCACTATGTCGTCGTCGACTTCTGGGCAAGGTGGATCAGCGGCGAAGCGCAGGCCAGCGACGACGCCGCCGCCGTCGTCTGGACAGCTATCGACGCGCTCGACGCCTACGACCTGCTGCCCGACTCTCGCCGCGTGATCGAGCGCGCACACACGCTTTGGGCGGCTGCCCATTCGGGGGTGTGAACTATCTTCGACGCGGAGGCGCAGAGAAACGCAGAGAAGTGCTTATAGAAAGCTTTTTGCTTTTTCTCTGCGAACCTCCGCTACTCTGCGCCTCCGCGTCAAAATAAGAACCTCCTACTCGATGCTCAGGCCGGCACGAGCCGCAACGTCACGATCTCATACGGGCGGATGTCGTAACGCACAATATTGCCGTCAACGACCAGCGCCTGCTTTTCCTCTTCCAGCAAATTTGTACGCGCCGCCGCCTGGAGTGAGAAGCCCGTCGTCAAGGTGATCATCCCGCGCCGGCGCTGCGTTTCGTACAGCCGCACGATCACGCCGTTGCCATCCTCGGCGCGCTTCACCGTCTCGACAATCACATTCGGCGCGTCGCACATGATCAGTGGCTTGACATCGCCTCTCGCCCCGCGTCCCTCGCCCCGCTTTACAAGCAACGGGTCGTTGAGCGCGTACGCCGCCTGCACGGTGTCTTCGTTCCAGCCGCCGGCGTGAGGCAGGATGCTGTAGCTGAAGGTGTGCATCCCCAGATCAGCGGTCGGGTCGGGCGAACCCGGCCCGCGCAATAGGCTGATGCGGATGACGTTGTCCTTGATGTCGTGACCGTATTTGCAGTCGTTGAGGACGCTGACGCCGTAGCCGCCTTCGCTCAAGTCGACCCATTTCTGCGCGCAGGTCTCGAAGCGCGCCCAATCCCAACTCGTGTTCCAATGCGTGGGACGTTCGGTGTTGCCCCACTGGATCTCGTAGGTCGCTTTCGGGCTGAGCACATCAACCGGGAAAGCCACCTTCAGGAAAGTCGCGCGTTCGCGCCAGTCGATGTCGGTGGTGATGTCGACCTGCGCGCTGTTGTGGCGCAGCGAAATGCGCTGCGTATATACGCTGCTGAGGATGCGCCGGGTGATGGTCAACGTCGCACGCAGTGGGCCGGCTTCGCTCACCTCGATCGAGGTGGCAGGATCGGCCAGCCAGCGCTTGTCGCTCAGGAAAATGTCCACATCCCAGGCGTCCCAGTTATTGGGGCGATCTTCGTGCGCCTGGAACTGATTGGCGACCGCGCCGGCAGGCAGCACCTCCCGGTCGTTCACCTTGTCGTAGATGCGCGTGATGTCGCCGGCGTCATCCAGCTCGACGCGCACAAAGGCATTCTCCAGCCGGTCAGCGGTCACCTCCAGCGCGCCGGGCGCCGGTGCAGCCGCCGCGCCGTCTGCAATAACGAGCGGCGTCACCGAGAAGGGCGGCGCCTCGCCGGCGTCGATCAACAGCCCGCCCGCCGTCGCCTGCACCACCACTGCGTGACCATTCGCGGCCAGCGCGGGCACTGCGCCATCCGCCCCTCGCGCCTCACCTTTCGCCCCTTCCACCAGGAAAGCAAGATCGCTGCGCCCGAAACTGGTCGGATTGACGATCACCGCGTAGGCGCCGGCTGGCGTCAGCGCCGTGATCGCGTCCTTGATGACGCCCTCCGCCATCTGCCGAATCTCGGCATATTGCGCCTGCGACTCGACATAGACCGGCGCGATCGAGCTGCCGGGAATGATGTCGTGGAACTGGTTGAGGCAGACCAGCTCCCACGCCTTGTTAAGCACGGTTTGCGGGTAGCTGTAATCGCCGCCGAGGTGCGCCAGCGTAGCCAGAAATTCAGCGTCGTGGAGCAGGAACTCGCTCTTGCGGTTGGCGCGCTTGTTGCGGCTCTGCGTCGTGTAGGTGCCGCGATGCAATTCCAGGTATAATTCGCCGTTCCAGGTGGGCAGCCGTGCGCCGGCTTCGGCTTCCAGTGTGCGATAGAATTCCTTGGCCGACCCGTTGCGCATCTTGGGCAGGCCGGGGAAGTTATTCATCTCGCGGATGTTTTCCAGCATCTCGCGCGTGGGGCCGCCGCCGCCGTCGCCGTAGCCAAAGGCCATCAGCAGGGTATGCTGCATTTCCTTTTGCTGAAAGTTCGTCCATGTCCCCAGATTTTGCGCCGGCGTCGCCATGGCGTTGTAGGTGCTGGCAAACGCGCCAAAATCGGGCGTCGTGCTGAAATGCGTCAGCACCTTGGTGCCGTCCAGCCCCTGCCACCAGAAGGAATCGTAGGGCAGACGATTGTACTGGCTCCAGCCGATCTTGATCGTGAAGAAGTATTCCAGCCCGGCTTCTTTAATGAGTTGCGGCAGGTTCCAGGCATAGCCAAACACGTCCGGCAGCCATAGGATCGGCGACTCGGCGTCGGCGCCAAAGTGCTCGCGGTAGAAGGTGCGGCCCAGCAAAAACTGGCGCGCCAGCGACTCCGGCCCACTCAGGTTGCAATCCGCCTCCACCCACATCCCGCCGATCGGCTCCCAGCGCTGGTCGGCAATGCGGGTCTTGATCTCCTCAAACAGTTCTGGATAATCGCGGCGCACGTAGTCGTAAAGCTGCGGCTGGCTCTGGGTGAAATGATACTCGGGGAATTGCTCCATGAGACGCATGACGGTGGAGAAGGTGCGGCCCGCCTTCTGGCGCGTGATGCCCAGCGTCCACAGCCAGGCGACGTCGATGTGCGCGTGGCCGGAGCCGATCACCGCGACGTCGAGGGGCGGGCCGGCCTTGGCGATGCCTTCCTTGAGCGCGCTGTGCGCCGCGGGCACGCTGGTATAAAAATCGTCGCCAAACGCGACGTGGCTGCCCGGCACGAACGAAAGCCCCTCCAGGCTCTGCACGGCAGGCGAGCGCGTGTCGAGCACTTTGAACGCCGCGTCAAGCGCGTTGAGCAAGTGGCCCTTGGCCGGGTCGTTATCGTCGAGACGCGTGACAGTCTCCAACGCCACGCGCGCCGTGATCAGGAAGTCGCGCGTCGGCTGGTCGATCAGCACAACCTTGCAGGGACGCATAAAGAGCGCGCTGGCGCTTGGATCGACCGCGTCGCCAAACAGCCCGCTCCAGCCGTGCAGGTCAAGCAGATGCTCGGCGCCGTCGCGCCAGCGCGCGGGCAGCCGGATCTCCTGATGATGGCGGTCGCCGGCGGCATAGGCTACGCCGTCGATGTAGGCCAGCGTTTCGGGATGGCTGAAGTCGCCGGACTCGCCCAGCGGGAGATAAAGCGAAACGACGCCGTCCGCGGGCCAGTCGGCAGGCACGGTAAAGGTCGTGCTCAGCATGAAATTGGTGTAGCGTTGGCCCCAATAGTTGTTCGGCTCGATCACTTGCCACTGCGAACGGTCGATCTCTGCTCCGGTCAGCGGCGGCGCAGGTTCAAATCCTGTCGTAGGCAGCTCAAAATAGCGGAACGCCGGCAGCGTCACCGTGCAGCGATAGGCAACCTGGCTCTCCATGAGCAGTTGGATGCGGCGGCCGATCTTCTCGACCGTCCAGAAATTCTTGTGATACACACTTCCCTCCTCAAATAGTAACTGTACAGGTATCGTAAAAATAGACCACGGATAACACGGATTAGGCGGATGCTCACGGATTTTATACAAAAATTATCCGGAAGTTGTCCGTCTAATCCGTGGCCTATAGAACCAGGCTGAACAGTCTCCTTAAGTGAAGAAACTGTTCTGGCCCCAAGTTTGTTTGAAAATTATCCATTTCAATGTAGAGACGCAGGATCACACAGCAAACGCAGAAAGAAACGTCTGTACTTTTCTAGCTCTTCTCTGCGAACCTCTGCATCTCCGCGCCTCAGCGTCAAAGATCAGAAAAGACTGGAACGTTCATGCCCTACGCAAAGCGCAATGTCTTGATCTGTTTAGCCGTCAGTGTGACCACTGCTTCGCCCCGTGACAGACTGTGTATTTCGCCAGTCGGCTGGCTCTCGAAGTCGACCTCCTGCATTGTCGTCACCTGCACACTGCCGGGAAAGCGCACGACTGCGCGACCGTCCGTCGTGGTCGGGTTGAAGAGACGCACTTCCAGCCCGCCGTCGAGCCACCGCGTGCTGGTGACCACCGCCGGCCCATCCACTTCCAGGAAGCCCGCGGTGGGCGGCAGCGCCGTGGGCTGACGATGGAGCGGCAGATCCGCGGGGCGCAGTTGCACGGCGCGCAGACCTGCCGCGAGCTGCTGACCCAGCCGCGTCAGCCGAACAGGATCGGGTGCGCCTGTCAGCGGGGCAAGCCAGTAGCGGAAGCTCAATTTGCCCAGCAACTGGCCTTCCGGCTCGCCGTCGGTGAAGACCGTGCGCTGCGTGCTGCGGTAAAGCGTCAGCGCCAGGGTGCGGTCCGCGCCATCCTGGATCGCGCTTTCCAGCAAGCCCGCGCTGATCACGGCCAGCCCGCGCTGGGCGTCGAAGATCGCGGTCCAGCTCTGTTGCGGGCGGGTTTCCACCTCCAACTCGCGATAGAGATGGTTGTCCGCACGCAGCGGGATCGGACGTTCGACCACGTCGAAAGGCGTGTCGGCAAGATATGTTTCCGCCTGAGCGCCGGTCGGGAACAATACTTGCAGCCGGTGGTCGGCAGCGACGTTGTGCACCGTGCTCTCCACTTCCACGCGGTCGCAGCCGGGGCGCAGCGAGATCAAGCTGTCGATCACGAGCTCGACCAGCTCGTCGGCGCGGCTCATGCGGTCATCGAAATGGAACACAGCGGGCACGGCCAGCGTCGTGCGCACGCGGAAGGTTGCCACGTGCGGGCCATGGCGCACCAACGCGACCGCGGCGCTGCTGGCGGTGGAAACGAAAACCTGGTCGTTGACCGCCTGGCCGTGATACCAGCCGTCGCCGATGTCGGCGCAATCGGCGTAGGTCAGCAACCGGTGATAGACCGCGCCGGTGCGTTTGTCTTGCAGCGTCAGCGTGCCGTTCGCCTCGATGGTCACGCGCAGCAATTCATTCTCCATCGCATTCTCGGTGATGACCAATGCCGGCGTCAGCGGATGGCGTGTGGCGCGGCCGGAGCGCTCCGCGCGCACGGTCAGCGTCGTATATCCCGTCGCCGGCAAGTGGATCGGCAGGCTGACGGTGATGTCGTGCGTGCGATAGGCTTCGGGGAACTTGATGGTATGAATGCGCACCTTGCGCCGGTTGGTGAACTGGTTGAGCCGCTGATACGCCACCTCATGTCCCTGTGCGTCGTAGATGCGGAAGGCCGGCTTCGGCTCGAAACCGAAAAATTCGTTGAAGTGCGGCCAGTGCGTGGGGATTTGCAGCGTCAGTTCGACCGTCTCTTGCAGCGCGTGGGTGAGCGGGTTGAAGACCACTACGCGCAACTCATCGTCCGTCAGGTCGCCCTCGACGCTGGCGGCGAGCTGCTGGGTGGCCTCGCGCGTCAGACGATCCGCAATCTGTTTGGTCTGGCTGAAGCGGAACTTCATATCTTCATGCACGACGTCGATGCTACAGCCGCAAATGGAGTCGTGGGGGTGATTTTGCAGCAGCCATTTCCAGGCAACATCGAGAAAGCCTTGCGGCGCGGCAACGTCCAACGCCAAATGCGCCCACGCGCTGAACGGCTCTGCCCATTGGCAGAGCAGCGTCTGGCATTCTGCGTTGGCCTGTTTGATCCAGACGCGACTCGACAGCACACCGGGGATCACCCACTGCTGGTCATCGTAGTCGCGGCCCGGTTCGCGCAACTCGCCTGTGACGACCGCGCCGATGCGTGTAGCCTGCGGCAAGACTTCGGCGAGATAGGCGTCGAGGCTGGTGTGAACAAGTTCGAAATCATCGCCATTCTGGTCCGCGTACGCCAGCATGGCGGTGTAAACCGCCTCGTCCCATTCCTCGTGGTCGCCGCCGTCGAAGAGCAGGATCGGATCGACTTCCGTGTGCTCGGCCTCATCATGCAGATATGCGTCCAGGTCGGCCTGTACTTGAGCGGCGTCTGGCTGCACGCCATGTTCGAGCGCGTGGCGCACCTTGAAGGTGTAATCACAGTAGCCGCCGCTGGGGAAGCGGTAGGCGGCGATTTCCGTGCCGTCGGCGCCGCGCCAGCGCACGTGGCGCGTCTGGAGATGGTTCAACCCGCGCCAGATGAGCGCGCCGTGAATGCCAAAACCGGCGAAGATCTGGGGCATCTGGCTATTGTGGCCGAAGAGATCACACACGAAACCGGCGTTGGATGGTGCGACGCCAAAGCTGCGGGCGATCTGACGGCCCAGGCGCAGGTTGCGGATCAGCGCCTCGCCGGAGACGAGAAACTCGTCGGGGAGCACGTACCAGGGGCCGATGACGAGCTTGCCGGCCTGCGCCAGCCGCGCGAGTTGGTCGCGGCGTTCGGGCCGGATCTCCAGGTAATCTTCCAGGATGATGGCCTGGCCGTCGGTCTGGAATGGCCCGCGCAGCCGCCCGTCCTCCTGCGCCGCCAGCACGCGGTCGAGCAGGTTCACCAGTTGATAGCGGTAGTTCTGGAACGATTGATACCATTCGCGATCCCAGTGCGTGCTGAGCACATAGTGGGCGCGCAGGCGGGTGGATGTCGTCATGGTGCGATGATTCTCCTACTGTGTGAGGCGAGGGGCGAGTTGCGGAGGGCGAGCCACACGACCGCTCAAGGTGTGGAATAGATCAAGCAAGCGGGCGATCATGGCAGGAGCGCTCCTTCGGTCAGCGCCGCGCCCAGATCTGCGCCGTCGAGCAGCGCGCCGGTCAAGTCGGCGCCGCGCAGGTCAGTCTGCGTCAGGTTGGCGCCGCGCAGGTCGGCATCAACCAACACCGCGCCGGACAGATCCGCATTGCGCAGGTCAGCATCGGCCAGGGTGGCGCCGGTAAAATCCACGCCGGCCAGGTCGACCCAGGTCAGAAACGCGCCGCTGAGGTCGCGCCCTGCCGCGCCGCGATTGGCGAGATCAAAGGCCAGCCGCTGATAGTCTGCCATGCGCGTCGTTTCATCCACCTGTGCGCCGCGCAGATCGACCCGTCGCAGGTCAGTCTGCGTCAGGTTGGCGCCGCGCAGGTCCGCGTCGGCCAGCGAGCCGGCTTGCACGCTGGCGTTGGTCAGGTCGGCGCCGCGCAGGTCGGCGCGGTCGAGCGTGGCGTAGCGCAGGTCGGCTTCACGCAGATTCGCTTGCGCCAGCCGCGCCTCGGTCAGGTTTGCGGCGCGCAGATAGGCGCTGGCCAGGAACGCGGCGCTGAGATCGACGCCGGTGAGGGAGCGTTCGGCTTCGACGTTGTTGGCAATCTCCCAGACCAGCCGCCATTTGGAGTCGATCTGGGTGCTCGCGTCGAGGCGCGCCTGCTGGAGCTTTGTCTGCTCCAGCCGTGCGCCGGTGAGATCCGCGCCTGCCAGGAGTGCGCCGCGCAAGTCGGCGGCGGTCAGATCGGCTTCTCGCAGATCGGCGGCGGAGAGGTTGGCGTCGCGCAGGTCGGCGCCGGCCAGGGCGCGGCCACGCTCCGGCAGGTTGACGATCTCCCAGACCTGACGCCAGCGCGGGTCGAACAGGGTGTCGGCGTCTACGATAGCGCCGCGCAACGCGGCGCGGTCCAGCGTCGATGCGCCCAGATCCGCGCCCCGCAAGTCTGCGCCGGCGAAGTCGACTTCCTGCAAGCGTGCGCCGCTCAGGTCCGCCCCGCGCAGGTCGGCATTGTTCAAGGTGGCGCCATTCAATGCGGCCGCGGTCAAGTTGGCGTCCTGCAGATCAGCTTCCGTCAAGTTGGCGCCGGCGAGATTGGCAAAGGTAAAATCCGCCTTGGCGAGGTGGGTCTGCGTGAGGTTCACGCGCGAAAGGTTGGCGCCGCGCAGATCTGCGCCCTGGAAATCTTCGCGGATCATCGTCCGGGTCGTCAGGTCGGCATCACGGCAGGCGGGCGGGCACGCGCCCCAGCGGTCGCGCACAAAGAAGGCGAAGACAAAATAGAGGAGCATGACCGTCAGGGGCAGGCCGATCACGAGGGCTAGATAAATGCGTTCGGCGCGCACGCGCGGTGAGAAATCGTCAGAGTTAGCCATTAACGGTTAGATGTCTATCCAGAAATTTCTGCAAAGCGCCTCTTGCACAGAGACAACCATGAGACGCCGCAACCAATTGCCGGATGAAGACCAGTGGTTCGCCAAGCATGAGATTTTGGTATAACTTCACCCAAAGTTTGACGATGGATTAGACTTTCGGCTCCTTCTCATAAAGATCGCCGATCTGATTGTCGGTGCGAAGCTGAGCGTGGGCGGGCGTCGGCGTAATGTCATCGGGCGAGGGGCTGACAACATGCTGCTTATCATAGAGATAACAAGCTGCAACATGGTGCGTTGGCCCAACCGCGTAGAGAGGGGGCAGCTTTGTCAGACACACATCCATGCGGTGCATGCAGCGTCCGTAGAAGCGACAGCCGCTCTTGACATCGACGCGCGCCTGTTCGTCGTCCAGCGTCAGCACATCTTCGCCGCCCCACTTCACCTCTGGATCTGGCACCGGGATCGAATCGATCAGCAACTGCACGTAGGGATGTTTGGGGTTTTCGATAACCTCGATCGTGCCGCCGGCCTCGGCGATTGCGCCCTGATAGAGCATGTAGATTTGGTTGCCGATCTGATAGGCGGTGGAGAGATCGTGTGTGATGTACAGAAATGAAATGTTATGTTCGTCGCGCAGACGCAGCATGATGTCGAGGATCATGGCGCGCAGCGACGCGTCGACCATGGAGACCGGTTCGTCGGCCACGATCAGGCGCGGCTTGAGCATGTAGGCGCGGGCGACCATCATGCGCTGGCGTTGGCCGCCGCTGAGTTGGTGCGGGTACTTTTCCAGCACCTCCTCGCCGCGCATACCGACTACGTTGAGGGCGTCCTCGATGAGCGCGCGGCCTTCTGCCTTGTTGCTCGCCAGCTTGAAATTTTTGAGCACCATGTCAAAGATGTGTTTGACCCGATAGAAGGGATTGTACACCGCATAGGGATCTTGAAAGACCGCCTGCACCTCGCGCCGATAGTCCATGAGTTGCTGTTTGTTCATGGCGCCGACGTCGATGCCCTTGTAGATGATCTGGCCGCTGGTGATCTTGGTGAACCCCAACACGAGATTGGCCAGCGTCGTCTTGCCGCTGCCGCTCTCGCCGGCGATGGTGGTAATCGTCGCCGGGTGATCGTCGATAGTCAGGTCGAAGTCTTGCAGCGCGACCGTGACGTGCTTGGCGCGGAAAAAACCGCCGCCATAAATTTTAGTTGCATTCTTGATTTCGAGTAATGGAGCCATCGTTTTGACTATCCTGACTTAAGAAATAGCTTTGACGCAGAGTCGCAGAGAGGCAAAGGTTCGCAGAGAGAAGAGATTTTCATTGCCTCATGGCGTTGCGCAGGACATGAGCGGCGAAATCACACTTTGCCGCGCCGGCTTTTAATCGTACAGATGACACGCCACGTAATGATCCGGCTTGATCTCTTCGAGCGGCGGTTTTACAGAGCGGCATATATCCATCACCTTCGGGCAACGCGCCTGGAAGATGCAGCCCGGTGGTGGATTGCGCAGATCGTGGGTGATGCCCTCGGTCAGCTTGAGCGGCTTGCGCTCCTTGATCGATGGGATCGATTCGATCAGCAGTTGGGTGTAGGGATGCAGCGGCTCTTTGAAAATCGTACCCACCGGCGAGACTTCCACCATGTGGCCGGCGTACATCACGGCGAGACGATCCACCAGTTGCGCCTGAAGACCCATGTCGTGGCCGATGAGGATCATGGAGACGCCGAGGCGTTTTTTCACATCGAGCAGGGTCTGTCCCACCACGCGCTGCACCACAACATCCAGCGCGCTGGTTGGCTCATCGGCGATGATCAGGGATGGGTTCAGCACGATGGCCATGGCGATGCAGACGCGCTGCTTCATGCCGCCGCTCAGTTCATGCGGATACATGTCGTAGATGCGCGAGGGAAGACCGACCAGCGTGAACAGATTGAGAATACGCTCCCTAATCTTCTTGCTGTTCTGTTTGCCTTCATGGGTTTCGATGGCCTCGCGAATCTGGCCGCTGATGCGCATGATGGGGTTGAGTGAATTCATCGCACCCTGCGGGATCAGCGCCAGCGAGTTCCAGCGAATGTTGCGCAATTCGCGCTCATTCATCGGCGCCAGGTCCACGTCATCCAGCAAGATCTGGCCGCCTACGATGCCGCCGGGTGGCTGCACCATGCGCAGGATCGCCATGGCCGTCGTGGTTTTACCGCAACCCGACTCACCCACCAGCCCCAAGATCTCGCCTTCATAGACCTTGAAGCTCACGTCGTCCACCGCACGCACGTCGCCTGTGGGCGTGGAGTAATAGACCTTGAGATTGCGCACGTCGAGCACGGCTTCACGCTTGCCGTGCTGCGTCTTGCCGTCCTGCTGAGTGGGCGTGAGATATTCTACTTGTGCTGTCATGCGGCTGCCGCCTTCTTGCGCCCGCGTAGGCGAGGATTAGCAATTTCGTCGAGCCCTGTCGTCATCAGGAACAAGCCGGAAAAGACCACGACCAGCGCCACAATCGGGATGCCCCACCACCACCACATGCCGCGCAGGATGGCGGCGGCGCTGATCGCGTAATAAATGGTCATGCCGAGGGTGGGAATACGCGTCGGGCCAAGGCCCAGCACTTCCAGGCTGGTGGCGGCCAGGATCGCGGCGGAGACGTTGCCGGTGTAGCTGGCCGCGATATAGGGCAGCATATTGGGCATCATCTCACCGAACATGATCGAGAATGAGCTAGCGCCGGAGATACGCGCCATGTTGACGTAGCCGCGCTCGCGCATACTCAACACCTGCGCGCGCACATAGCGCGTGGGCGCGGGCCACAGAAAGGCCGCCAACAACAGCGCCATATTTTCGATTTGCAGCACCTTGACATACGAGCCGATGACAATCAGCACGGCCAAGACGGGAATCACAATGATCGCGTCGGAGAGGGTGCGGATCACAGCGTCCACCCACCCGCCCATGTACCCGGCGGTAAAGCCGAGGAGGACGCCGATGAGCATCCCGATGGTCGCGGCAATCAGACCGACGCGCAGCGAGCGCGGCGCGCCAACGAGCAGCACGGACAACATATCGCGGCCACTGCTTTCCGTGCCCAGTGGATGCTCCCAGCTTGGCGCGCCAAAGCGGGCATAGGCGGCCGCGCCGACCAACTGGCGCGTGCCCGTTTGCGTCGCCGCCTGCGTCGTTGGCTTTGCGAGTGGATTGCTGCCCGTCATCGAACCGCCACCTGAAGTGGACGCAGCCGCCGTTGGTTTTGCCAATGGGTTGCCGCCCGTCATCGATCCACCGCCAGCAGCCGCCGTTGGCTTTGCCAATGGGTTGCCACCGGTCATCGAAGTCCCGCCAGATGCTTGTGCAGGCGTCGCCGCGGGTTGCGCATCGGCGGCAGGCGTAGCAGTTGCTGCGGACGAAACCGACTTAGTTTGCGTCACTACTTTCAAGCCTGTCTGATCCAAACCAGGCGCCCACGGTGGTGGCAGGTTCAAAGGTGAAGAGGCGGGATAGGAAAGCGCCTCTGGCCAGAACAGGCGTCCGACAGGGCCCATCAACATGATGAATAACACCATGCTCAACCCAACTAAAAACTTGGCGTTCAACCACGGCGAGTCCCACCGGTTGATGCCTATTTTTTTACGGGGTTGCACCTGTGGCTCGCCAGTAGTGACGCTTTGCGCTGATGATGTCATGGGTTACCCTCGCTCAAACGTAATCCGCGGGTCAATCAGCGGATAAATCAAATCCAGGATCAGCACCAGCGTGGCAGTCGTAAAGACCAACATGAAGACAATGCCCTGGATCAACGTGTAGTCGGACGTCACGATCCCTTGATATAACAAATACCCGATGCCGGGGTAGGCGAAAATATATTCGACCAACACCGCGCCGCCCACAATGCCGCCGAGGCTCAAAGTCAAAGCTGTCACCTGCGGCAGAATCGAGTTGCGCACTCCATAAAGCCAGAAAATGCGGCTCGGGGTCAAGCCTTTCGCCTGCGCCAGGATCATATAATCCTCGCCCGCGGTCGTGATCATCATGCCGCGCATGCCCAAGGCCCAGAAACCCATGGAGGCAATCACGATCGCGGTGGCCGGCAAAATGGCGTGGTTGGCAACGCTGGCAATGTAGGGCCAATTGAAACCCTGGGTCAGCCCGCGCCCCACCGAACCAGACGCCGGCAACCATCTAAGTCCAAACGCAAATACATAAATGAGAAGAATGCCCAACATAAAAAATGGGATTGAAGTAAAGGTTAGGCTCACCGGCAGCAGATTTTGGATCCACCCCGGCGTGCGCTCCCAGGCCATCAGTGCCCCGATCGTGTTGCCGATCAAGAACGAGATAAGCACAGCCACCAACAAAAGTCCCACGGTCCAGGGCAACGCCTGAATGACCATATCTTCCACACGGCTGGGGAAGTTCGCCAGCGAGTAGCCGAGGTCAAAGCGCAGCGAATTACCCACGTAACGGAAGTATTGAACCGGCAGCGGCTCATCCAGACCGAAGCGCGCGCGCCAGGCATTGATAATCTCCGCAGAGTTCTCCACATAGCCGGATTGGGCCGTCATGCGGCTGATCACGCCTGCCACCGGGTCGCCGGGCGCCAGGCGCGGAATCAAGAAGATGATCGTGGTGCCCAGCCAGACGGTCAGGAACCACATGCCAACGCGCTTGAGAACATAATTCCAGGTTATTCCACCCATAGGTTGTCCTATTGTAATTTGTTTTTTAGTAAGTCTTTATCCAGAGATTTGGTTGTGGCGTCTTGCGAGGCGCGCGTCATGAAAGTCGCTTCACAAAGATTTCTAAATAGACGCTCAGTCATGGCAGATACAGGCGGAGCTTGAAAGCCTCGCCTGCATCTGCCTGAAGGAAATAAATAGGGCGATAATAATTATCGCCCTATTTACCAAGCTCCTGATTTACTGAGCGCCGGTCGCGGTCAGATTCTGGAGGATGACATGGAACTGCTGCCACCAGGTCGGCGGGTGGATGTACTGGTTGTCGTAGGTCGGCCAGTTGGTCCAGTAGGTGGTGTCGAACGGAATGATCTTCTTGGCCTGGGTGACCGGAATCACCGGCAACTCTTCCATGTAGATGGTCATGGCCTGGTTGAAGAGTTCCTGGATCTTGGGGTCGCCGAGCGGCAGGCTGCCGATTTCGTCGGTCAGTTTACCGAACTCTTCGGCCTTCGGACCGCTCCAGCGCCACCTGTTGTAGCTGGCGCGCTCGCCAACCGGCACCAGCCACTTGGCATTGAACTGCTCCATCGAGGCCCATGGCTCGTTGACCGAACCGCAGGTCTGCCAGCCTTCGCGTGCCTCGAAGGTGCCGTTGCTGAAGTTCTCATCCCAAGTGCTGCCGGCTTCGTTGCGCGTCGTGGCATTGATGCCCGCAGCCTGGAAGTCCTCGACGATCACCTGCGCAATGCGCTGCTGCTCGATGTAGGCTTCGTGCGTGGTGATATCCAGCGTCAGCTCTTTGCCGTCCTTCTCGTAGTAGCCATTGGCATTCTTGGTGTAGCCCTTGGACTCGATGATTTCAGCAGCCTTGGCCGGGTCGACCGTCCACAGCTTGTCGAGATCCCAGGCGCCGGCTTCGATCGCGCCGTCGACCAGGGCATCCAGCGGCGGGTAAGCCGGGAAGAAGTGGCGGCTCTTGAGCGTGGTGTTCTCGTAAGCGACCTCGACGACCTTATCGCGATCGATCAAGTAGTTGATTGCCCACCGCATCTCAGGGTCGTCCCACGGTGCGGCCGAGGTATTGAACTCAAAAGTGCGCGAGCAGGGATCGGGCACCCAGGCAAAGGGCGGGTCGGCAAACCAGGTGATGACATTCGGGTTCTGCGCTTGCAGCGCCTGCAGCGCACCCAACGTGATGTCCATCAGGCTATCGAGTTCGCCATTGGCCATGAGCGCGGCGCGGGTTTCCGGCGGGCCGGCCCACGTCCAGATGATCGTCTCAGGTTCAGGCAGCTTGAAGCCAGCGTCGACGCCCCACCAGTTGTCGTCGCGCGTCCAGGTGACTTCGGTCGGGCTGGTGCTGGCCAGTTTATAGGGGCCGGTGCACATGGGCAGGCCGGCGGCCAGGTCGAAGTTCTTGAAAGTCAGCGGATCCTGACCTTCCCAGATATGCTTGGGCAGCATCTCGGGGCTGCCCCAGATCTTGACGGCAAAGTAGTCAAGTTGGAAGCGAGGATTCGGCTCGTTCAACATAAACTTGACCGTCAGATCGTCGACCATTTCCACGCTCTTGACCCACTGCTTCATGGCGGCAGAATCGCCGAGTTCAGGAGCATTGTCGATCAAGGTCTGGATCGTGAAGACCACATCGTCGGCAGTGAACGGCACGCCATCCTGCCATTTTACACCGTCGCGCAGCGTAAGCGTCCACTCGTCCAGCGTGTCATTGGAGGTGAAGCTTTCAGCCAGCCACGGGATGAACTCGCCGGTCTGGTAGTTGAGGATGAAGAGCGGCTCGAGACAGACCTGGTGGAAGCCCTGGTCGCGGCGGTTGCCGGGCACGTAGGGGTTCCAGACGCCTTCGGGGTCCTGGAGACGGCCACCGTCGATGTCCATGATCAGGGTCTTGGAGCGATCGGAGCCTTCAGCGGCCGGCGCGGCTTCTTCAGCCGGGGCCTCGGTGGGCGTCGCTTCTTCCGTCGCTGCAGCCTCGGCCGGCGCGGCTTCGGCTGGCGCTTCTGTCGGCGCAACTTCGGCTACGGTCGCTTCGGCTGGCGCCGCTTGTTCGACCGGGGCCGCGGGCGCGGGCGTTGCTTCGCCGCCGCCGCAAGCAGCCACAATCATCACAGCGATGACCAGCAGACTCAGGATCGTAATGATCCGTATTCCTTTTTGCATACGAAATAACCTCCTAGATTAGAAAAACTGGGTAACGGTTAATGGGAACGCATAATCGTCCGCTGCGCGATCTGTTTTGCTCGCTCCACCTCCTCCACCCTGCGGGTCAGGGCATCCAACCGCAAAGAAATGTTCGAATTTGGTTGATGGTGAAAAAAGTGATGCAACATGAATACAGACCGGTATAAGCCGTGGTGTAGCGCTCTCCTGGTTGTGTGTTGCGTTGCCAACTATAACGCACAAATTTTGATTACGCAAACACGATCTTTCCAAGATTGTCCCGGAATTTTGGTGCGCATGTTCCTGGCCTGGGCATCGGGTTTCCAGGTCTTATACCGTCTCGACCGACAACGCAAATGGCGCGGGCGGACGACGCAGAAGGCAGCGCCACCCTTCTTGCAGGAGACCTTTGAGCATGGCGAACATCGTCAACTGGCGCACGACCAACCCGTTGCGACCGTCGGTCGCAGCCGAAGCCAACCATGCCGCCTTGCGTGCGGGTATCTCCGGTGGATTGCCCCACAGCCGCACCACGGTCGCCAACGGCATGACGGCTTCTTCATAGCCAGCCACAGCTTCCACTGAGCTCAGCATATCGGTCATCACCAGTCCCGGGTTGTAGCCGATGATTTCAACGCCGGCGCCTTTGTACTCTTTGGCAAGGGTTTCAGTGAAGGAGCGCACCCAGCTTTTGCTGGAGCCGTATGCATTCTGGAATGGACGCACCTTTGTATCGCCCGCGCCGTAGATGTTGATGAGTTTGCCGTGACCTTGTGTTACAAATTGTTGGAGCGCCACCAGCGATCCGTGGTAAACACCGATAATATTAGTCTGCACCACGCGCAGAAAGCGTTCGGGCGGTACATCTAGCGTCGGTCCATAGGGCGCAGAGAGACCAGCATTGTTGAACCAGACGTCGAGCGTGCCAAATGTTTGTAGGGCAAAATTCTTGACAGCCTGCACCTGAGCCGCATTGGCCACATCACAAGGGATGCCCGCGGCCTGCCCTCCGCGGGCGCGGAGGCTGCTGACCGCTGCATCCACCGCCGTGGACGTGCGCGAAGTGACGATCACAGCCGCGCCCCCAGCCACACACGCCTGCGCGATCGCCAGCCCCAACCCACGCGTGCCGCCGGTCACAACGATGACTTTGTTGGCAAGCTTGCTTTTCATCGATCGAGTTCCTTTCTGTTCGTTTTGTACGAGATGCTTCGCGTCGTAGGGAGGAGATAAAAAAGCAGTCGGAAATAAAAGATAGGTATGGCGCCTCGCTGCCTGTCCAGGATTGTCCCATGACAGAGCGGCGACGCCGCCATACCTATCTTATTCAGCATTCAAACAAGCTTGCGGAAAGCAGGCGCCTCCGCAACTCGCCCTTCACTTCCGGCTTCAGTCAGCCAGACCCAGGTCGTCGCCAGCCACGCGGGCGCTGGCCGGCTTGGGCTGGTGATATTCGACGACGGTGACCAGGCGGTCGACCAGGTCGCGCGTATCCACGATGTTGAGCTTGTTGTAGAAAAAGGTGAATTTATCTTCCAACGCCTGGTAGAGCACTTTCTTCTCATCCTCGGTCAGCGCCCACATTTCAGGCTTGAACGGCCCCATGGCTTTCTTGCGCGACTTGTAGTAGAACTGCGCATCGGTCATGGAAGGTTTGCGCTCGTCCGCCGCGGCTACGTCGAGGAACCTGTGCAGCTTCTCGGTCAGCTTGGCCGGGAAGTCCGCATGGTCGAGGAAGAGGTTCATGAAACCGGTCGCCAGGTGAATCTCCAGGGTCTGCACTTCCGGGAATTTATTGAAGAAGTCTTCGGGCAGCGTGCTGGCGCCGTGCTGGACGGCGCCGCCGGCGCCGTGTTCACGCGCGCGCTGGCCGAGCACCTGCAGCGTATCGAAGTCGACCGCTACCTTGGCAATGCTCCCGTCCGGCAGCACAATGCCGCCGTGACTGGTGCCGGTCTGCACGCTGATCTTGCTCAGACCCGCGTAGTCGCCCAGTGTCTTCAGCGCCTTTTCGTACCCCAGCATGTAAGCGTCGAGTTCTTCCGGCGTGGAGTTCTTTTCGCCAACTTCGCCGATTTCACCGCCCAGGCTGATCGTCACGCCTTCCGGCTCCAGATCGCGGATGTATTGGGTGATCTCGGCTGAGCGCGAGTAGTTGTGGAACTGTTGCTCGGCCAGGGTCGGCGGGTCAAGCGTCACCAGCGTGCTGGTGTCGATGTCAATGTTCCAGAAGCCGGCCGGGATGGCTTCCTTGATCAGATCCTTGACTTCCTTGATAGCGCCTTCAGGGTCGGTCTTATACTTGGCGGCCTTGACCTGGAAGTGGTCGCCCTGGATAAAGAGCGGGTGGAAGTAGCCTTCCTTGATCGCCGCCGCGATGATCATGGCGCTGTATTCGGCCGGCGGCAGCTCGCAGTAGCTCATCTCGCTGCGCGCGATCTCGAAGATCAGGGCGCCGGCGTTGGTCTTCTGGGCCGCGCGCAGGGCCGCGCGCGCGGTGTCGTAGGCGGTAAAGCGGATGTTCATCGCCGGCACGGTGCGGTCTTGCCATTCGCCGCGGCCACAGGCAATGTAAAATTCGTGAATGCTGGCCGGGCGTGCGCCCAATGCCTGGCCGATCTCCCAGATCATCCAGCGCGCATAAGCCTTGACCGCGTCCGTGCCAAAGGTGGCGGAACGCGCCAGGAGATCGATGCCCTGCGCCTGCAAGCTGGCCAGGTCAACGACTTCCACCTTGTCGCCCTTGACGACAACAGCATCCTTTAGACTTTGCCTGAGTTCATAAGTTGATTCGTAAATCATTTTTCATGCCTTTCATACAGAAATTATAGACAAGACGCAGTGTACAGCGTGAGTAAATTGCCCGCCGCGATTTTGAAAACGCGGCAGACAACCGGCGCGCGCTGCACACCACGCAAAGCGGTTTAATAAAGGAACATGGGCTTGCCAAGTACGTGACGCACCTTGGGCCGATATTCTTTCACGTCGTAGAGTTCGCTCACATCGACGCGCTTGAGACCACTGGTGACTGTGCTCATGGGAATGTGAGTGTAGGTGCCGTCGCGCAGCGCCACCATGCGCCCGCTGACGCCGCTGGCGATCAGCGACACAGCCAGGTTGGCATAGTTCACACCGACCATCAAATCCAACGCGTCGGGCGCGCCGGAGCGCATGAGATAGGAAACTTGCTGGTAGATGATATCCTCACCGGTCAGCTTCTTGAGCGCCTCGCCGGTAAGCTGGCCAATGCCGCCCAGTTTCTTGTGGCCGTATGCGTCGGCCTCACCATACTCGACGACCTGTCCGCCGAGGAAGTGCGCGCCTTCGCTGATGGTGACCATGGCGTAGTTGCTGGGGTTGCCCTGCTTGTCCTTCATGACCAGGCTTGCCAGCTTCTCAACGTCGAAGGGCACCTCGGAGATCAGCGCACGGTCAACGCTCGCCAGATAGGAGCTGATGAGGCTGGTCTCGCCGCTGTTGCGGCCAAAAAGCTCGACGACGGCAATGCGCTCGTGCGAGCCGGTGCTGGTGCGCAGTTGGTGGATGAACTGTACGCTGCGCGTCACCGCGGTGCCAAAGCCGATGCAGTAGTCGGTGCCGTAGACATCGTTGTCCATCGTTTTGGGAATCGCCACGACCGGAAAGCCTTCGCTGTGCAGACGTTCGCCAAAGCTCAGGGTGTCGTCGCCGCCGATCGGGATCAGCCGGTCGATGCCGAGAAATTCCAGATTGCGCAGCACATGCGGCGTGAAGTCCAGCGTGCCCTTCTCGTTGGGTTTCTGTCCTTCCGGGTCGTGCAGGAAGTCGGGCACATCGCGGGGCTTGACCTTGGCCGGGTTGGTGCGGCTCGTGTGCAGGAAGGTGCCACCGGTGCGATCGATGGTGCGCACCCGGTTTTTATCCAGCTTGGTGTAACACTCCTCATACGTTTCCGGATTGGCCGGGTTAAGATTCAGCAGGCCACCCCAGCCACGACGAACGCCGACGACCTCGTGGCCTTCGTCGATGGCGCGATCCACGACTGCCTTGATGCACGGATTCAACCCCGGCACATCGCCGCCGCCCGTCAGAACACCAATTTTCATGATTTACTCCTTTGAATTGAAGAAAAAATCGTTTTGATATAGATAACGCAGATCGACAAAACAGTTGCGTGGGATCATGGGTCGCCGCTGACTTTCCGAGCTGGCCTGCGTCGCATCTTTGCAACTTTCACGTCCGAAAAAACAGCAAAGCGTGAACCAACGGCAATTGTATCTGTGTTTAGATCAGCCAAGCATTATATCACCGACATCAGCAGATAGCTATCTGTGCCAGGGACAATTTGGCTCTTTTGGATCGCCTGTGGCGACGGGTTGAAGGCAGGCCGCAAACCGCCTGGTTGAAAGGAATGCTGACAACCCGTCGCCGGCGCTTTGCTCCCCCAGTCACCACGTTTCCTCACCATTCTCATGATAGTATTGCGGGCCTGGCTGCGCCAGCATTTGCGCGGTTGGGCGCAGATCCATCCACCACTGCTCTTTTGCGCGTTCATATTTGACATCATAGCGACGCACGATTTCCTCGAGCGGCGTGACGTGATACGCGCTGCCCTGGATGCCGATGCATGCCACACTATCTCTCATGGCCAGCGCTTCTTCTTCCAAGAAGTTGATGCAGCGATAAGCATAGCGCGTCGCCAGAATGCGGTCGAACGGCGAAGGATCGCCGCCCTGCTGCAGATGGCCGAGCACTGACGTGCGCACCTCGTACAGATCGCCGCCTTCCGCCTCGAATAAGTTGGACATAAATTGCGTCGTATAGAGCGGGTGGGCGCGTTCGTTCCGGATCATGACGCCCAAACGTTTGCCATGCTCGAAGCCCGTGTTCAGCAGTTTTACGTCATGATAAAGATCCTTGAGCGTGACGCCTTCCTCATGGAGATAGGCGCGTTCGGCGCCTGTCGCCAGCATACTCATCAAAGCCAGATAGCCGCAGTACTTTCCCATGACTTCTACGACAAAGCAGCGCCGCGAGGCTACGGCCGACTGCTTGATCTTGTTGACGGCGTCTACAATATTGTTCAAGGCGGTGTCGGCGCCGACGCTCAATTCGCTGCCCGGCAAGTTGTTGTTGATCGTCGCCGGCAGGCAGATAATGGGAATTTGAAAGGCTGGGAAATTTTCGCGCTCGTGCAGTAGATGCAGTGCTGACTGGTAGCCGGCCCAGCCGCCGATGATGAGCAGCCCGTCGATCTGGCGTTCTTCGATAGTGCGCGCGATCGCATAGAAGTCCTTGCCGCTCGGCACATGGCGGTTGGTGCCAAGTTCCGAACCGCCCATCGATGCCCAATGGTCGACATCCATCCACTTGAAGGGTCGCATGTCATCGTTGATCAAGCCGAGGAAACTGTTGCTGACGCCCAGTAGATGATGCCCGCGATCCAGCCCCAAGCGCACCGCGGCGCGCACCGCGGTGTTCATGCCGGGCGAAGGGGCGCTCGCCGTCATCACGGCCAGGGTGAGCCTGCGTTGCCCAGGCTTGGGGTCGTGAGGCAAGGCGCGCACCAATGTACGCAGAATGTGGAAGGATTCCTTGTAGCCACGCCCGCGCAGATCCATAGCTTCGGTGAAATTGCGCTCCTTGATGGCGGCGTTGATCGCGTGCGTCTTTTCCACGCACTCCATCAACGGCGAGCGCATCACGCGATTGCCTTTCATGCCGATCAACTGTGGCATCGAGTCGGCGGTGGCGTTGAGGAGCTCGTCGACCGCCGCCACCCCAACTAACGTGCTCATGTTGCGGTCATAGGCGCTGGGTGCGCCCCCGCGCTGCACATGGCCCAGGATAGTCGTGCGGACATCTTCATGCAGCCGGTCTTGCAATACCTGCCGCACATATTCAGCCGCGATGGGGTTGCCGTTGCGGTCGATGGCGCCCTCCGCCACGATCACGATGCTGTCGCGCCGCCCGGCCCCGCGCCCGGCCTTGAGCACCTCGCACATCTTGTCTTCCCAGTTGTCGACGTCGGGTGGGCTTTCAGGAATGAACGACCAGTCCGCGCCGGTCGCCAACGCGCTCATCAGCGCCAGATAGCCAGAATTCCGCCCCATCACCTCGACGACAAAGGCGCGCTGATGGCTGGCCGCCGTGCTGCTGATGCAATCGACGGCGTAAGTGATGCGATGCAACGCGCTATCGGCGCCGATCGTAATGTCGGTGCCCCACATGTCATTGTCGATCGAACCCACCAGACCGGCAATCGCCAGATAGGGATATTTATCAAATTCCGTGCGACTGATGCGACCGGTGTCCAGCAACTCTTGCAAGATGCTTGACCACTCGGAGCGCATGACGTCGGCGCCGGTCAAGCTGCCGTCGCCGCCGATGACGACAAGACCATCGATGCCGTTCTTGATCAGATTTGCCACCGCACGCACTCGCCCCTCACGCGTGCGGAACTCAGCGCTGCGCGCGGTGCCGATCGCCGTCCCCCCCATCTGCAAAATGCCGCCAACTGCATTCCAATTGATGGGGAGAATCGCATCGCCCCCTTTGACAAGCCCCTGGTAACCTTCATAGATCGCATAGACCTCAGCGCCACGATCAAGCCCAGCACGCACTACGGCGCGCAGCGCCGCATTCATCCCCTGGGCATCACCGCCGCTGGTCAGGACGCCAATGCGTTTCATTGAAACACCGATCCTTTTCTTATGGCTGGTAATCATTTTCTGATCATCTTTGCACTTTGCCGGGTGACAGTCACTTTGGCAAGGGCAAAGATAAAGATTTTCTCTAAAGTATACACTATGCGTGCGTTTACCAAAGTAGTGTCCATTTAACACTAAAATGGGGTCTTTTGACCTGTAGATTTTTTATGCTGTCCGGCGCACTGTACTCCGTCGTTGTTGCAACATGGTTAACTTGCCCATTGAAACCACCATTAGATATACATAAAAACAAATCCTTGACGCCAATGTCGATCTTCGTTACACTACGCTGAGCATTTCTTCCTGATGTAGAATCGGGCAACAGTTTCGGCATTCAACACACCATTCCCGGAACGCTGTACAGGGCGAGTCGCCTGTGAAGGACAAAGCGGCGACTGGCAACGACAAACAGCAGCGGCAAACAGCAGAGTCGATGGAGAGGGCATTATGGCAAGAAGAAGAAGCGCAGTGCGGATCGGCGTCACAGGGTTGGGGCAACGTGAGGAATTGGCGCCCGGCGTCTTCATCAACACGCACTATCGCGGCTGCACCCCAGGCTTTATTTACACCGAGGAGGGCATCATCCTCGTCGACGCGCCGCTGATCCCGGCGCAAGCGGTTGATTGGCGCGCACAGATCGAAGAAGAATACGCTGATTCTCCCTTTCTCTATTTGATCAACACCGATCACCACCGGGGCCATGCGCTTGGCAACCAGTACTTCATGCCGGTCAAGGTGCTTGCGCACGAACGCGCGCACAAAGAGATGTCGGGATACACCGAAAATTTTAAGGAACGTGTGCGCAATAGCTTCAAGCGCGAACCCGAAATTCAGAATCAACTCACCAATATCATCATTATACCGCCCCATGTCACCTTTACGCAGCGGGCAACATTGCTGTATGGAGGGCGACGCGTCGAACTGATTTTTGTCGGTGGACATACGCCTGCGACCAGCGTGGTCTGGCTGCCGGAAGAAAAAATTTGCTTTGTCGGCGACATCGTCTGGGTGGATCAGCACCCGTACATGGCGCAAGGGAATACGCAGGAATGGCTGCGCTCACTCGAAATGATCCGGAATATTGGCGCCGACTATTTGGTGCCCGGTCATGGGCCAGTCGTCGGGCCAGAGGCAACCTACCGCGTCGGCGAGTACATCGAGTTTATGCGAGGCCGCGTGCGCGACTACTATCGCGCCGGCAAAAACAAAAATGAAACCAAAAGCGGGCTGGTCGGCGAAATGCTGGAATGGTTCCCCGTGCCGCCCGAACGCAAGGCCAAGATCGAAAGCCAGATCAAATCTGGACTGAACCGTGTTTTCCGTGAAATACAGCGCGAGGAAGAAGAAGCCGCCGGCAAAATTCCTTCGACGCTTGACGATGAAGAGGAGTATGACGACTAACCCGCATGGCGCACACTGTCGAATCGCGCATCAGCACACCCGCCGCCGAACTGCGCGATCTATTGGATCAGGCGGAGCGTCAGGTGCACGCGCTGGATCGCACCACTATTGCCGATTACCTCGTCCGGCTTGACCGCATTGACGCATTGTTTGCGCAGATCCAGACGGATCAAGCGGCGCGCGGCCCCGGAACTGACCAGGCGCTGCGTTCGGAGATGGGACGCTGGACCGATCTGCAAGAAAAGATCGAACGGCGCAACACACAGTTTGTCAAAGCCGCCAATACAGTCGGCGGTTATCCGGCCTTGCGCGCCCAACATCCTCCCGCGGCCGGCGCCTGGTGGCATCTGGATGCGCATGTTGCCATGCAGAGACGCAAGAAATTGCGACAATTGTTGCAGACTTTGGCTATTGTTGCAGTGTTGGCGCTGGTTGGCGCCTGGGCCTATCAGACATGGTTGGCGCCTGACCCAGAGACAATCGCATTTGTAAGTGCGCTCAACACCCTGGAACAGCATGTCGACGCCGGCGAGTTGGACGCGGCGCTGGCGGTCGCCGAAAGTGCACTCCAGACCCTGCCCACCAACACGGAGCTGCTCGTGTGGGCTGCCGTGCTTTCGGAGCGCCTCGGCGATGAGGCAGGCGCGGGGCAATACAACGCACGCGCGCAAGCGCAACTGGATGGCAACAACCTGCAATTTCACCTGATGGTAGGGATGGCTCGCTTCCGCGCCGGCGATCTGGATGGCGCTACAGATGCCGCCACCCTGGCGTCGGGCATCGATCCGGAGGAGCCACAGGTGTACTTCCTGCTGGGGAACATTGCGGAGACGCGCGGAGACCTGTCCGCGGCGCTGGATGCATTCGACCGAGCGGCAACGTTGGCCGAAGCGGACAACGCGCAACTGGCGGTCGTCAGCAAGATGCGGTATGGGATGTTGCTGCAACAGTTCCAGATGCCCGGCGCCGAACAAAGCCCGCTGGACACTTCAGGCGACGCAACCGCAACACCGACGGCCACACCTTCTCCCTGATGTCGCGCTCGTCTCATTCGCCACGCCACGGTTGGCGCACGGCGGCCGTGTTGACCTGCTATACTCTGCTGGCGCTCATCCTGACCTGGCCGTTGATCACAGCATTCACTACCCACGTCCCCGGCGACGGCATCGACGATCCCTCCCTGGCGTGGAATCTATGGTGGCTACGCGAACGGCTGATCACGCAGGCCAGTGCAGACATCTTTCATGTCGGCTGGATGTTTCACCCGGTTCAAATCAACCTGGCGTTTTATACTTTGACGCCGATGAACGGTCTGTTGAGCATTCCGCTGCAACTGGGGACGTCGTTGGTCGTCGCCAACAACGTGGTGCTGCTCTCCTCATTCGTGCTTGGCGCGTTTGGCGCGTATCTGCTCGTGCTCGATCAGCGGTGGTGGGTTGACGGTTGCGGCGGGTCGAGTGGCGCTCAAACCCGGCAAATCCCCAATGCAGAGCGCACGTCGCTCTGGATCATGGCGGCGTTGGTGGGCGGGGTAATCTATGCGTTTGCCTCCGCAAAGCTCTTCTATGCAAGCCTCGGTCAATTCAATATCGCCAGCAGTCAGTGGATTCCGTTTTGTATGCTCTACCTGCTGCGCATGGTGCGACCCGCTGTAGAGGGCGCCGCGCGCCAGCATGATCGCGTGCGCTCCGCGGCGCTGGCCGCGCTTTTCTTCGGTTTTCAGCTCTGGGCGGAACTGACCTACGCCTCGTTCCTGGCGATCTTCGTTGCGCTGCTCTTTGTCTGGCATATCAGCATAACACGGCGGCGCACCTGGCGCGCCTGGGTGGATTTGCTGACGCCCTATCTGCTGTTTGGCGCGCTGGCAGGCATCGCGCTGCTGCCTTTCCTCTGGGTAATGGCGCCTGACCTGCGCACTGAGGGCGATTTTTTTGCCAGCGGCGGCGGTTTCGCCGATGTCTTCAGCGCCGATCTGATGGGTTATCTGTTCCCGACGCGCCTCCACCCGCTTTGGGGCGACTGGGCAGCGACGCTGCCTTTTCCCAACGACAAGGGACAACACATCTTCCTTGGCTACTCCGCCATGCTCCTGAGCGTGCTTGGTTTGTGGGGGCTAGGCCGCCGCAACCGGGCATTCGCCTGGCTTTGGGGGATGAGCCTGCTGCTCTTTTTTACGCTTACTTTGGGGCCAACGGTGCGTTGGGCCGGACAGGACACCGGCGTGCCTGGCCCCTTTGCCCTGTTCAGCCACCTGCCCTTTTTCAGTGGCAATCGCTATCCTAGCCGCTACAGCGTCATGCTCATGGCGACCGTGGCGGTGCTGAGCAGTTTTGGACTGACCTGGTTGATGGCATGGTTTGTGCGCGCCAGGAAAGCGGTGCGCGGCGCCAGATTTTGGGCTGCTTGTGTTGCGGCATTGTTCAGCGTCCTGTTTATCTTTGAGCACCTGGCAACGCCGCTGCCGCTGAGCGATTTCCGCGTGCCCGCCATCTACCAGCGACTGGCGCAGGAGCCGGGCGATTTTGCGATCCTGGAATTGCCGACTGGCTGGCGCAACGGAGCGCGTGTGCTCGGCAAAGCCGATCTGCTGATCATGATGCAGCAATGGTGGCAGACTGAGCATGGCAAGCGTCGGCTGGGCGGCAACACCAGCCGCAATCCTGAATATAAGTTTCAATACTTCACGCAGGCGCCGTTGTTGGGCGATCTCATTGCGTTGATGAACGCCGATCGCCCGCATATCGGCGCGGTCGTCGATGCAGAATTTGCAAACATGGTGGCGAAGAATCGTCCACGCGCCGGGCAGATCCTGCGCGACCTGGGGATTCGCACCATCTTGGTGCACGAAGAAAAGGCTACGCCCCAATTGCTAAGCTTTGTACACGCGGCCTTGCCCGTAGTCGAGGTCGATCGCTGGCAGGGTGAAGATGGCGCGGGTGAGCCAGCGACCATCGTGCGTTATGCCGTGACGTGGGAGGACGCGCAGCCGGCGCGCACCATTTCGCTCGCCGATGACGCCGCGCCCCTTTATCTGGGCGAAGGGTGGTCGGCCCTGCCTGCCGCCAACGGCATCCGCTATGCAACACGGCCCGAAGCGGTGCTTCTGCTCGATCTGCCTGAAACCGGAGGCAGCTTGAGCCTCGATTGGCAGGGGCCGGCGCAGTCACTGAGGATGACGGTCAACGGTCGCGCGGTTGCACTCCAGCCTACTGCGCCGGGTCGCGCTGACGCCCTGCTGCCGCCCGGTCTGGCGGATCAACCTGTGGATCGGGTCGTGCTGCGGTTTGAGGGCGCGCCCCAACCGGCGGGGCAGATGGCGCAGCCGCCGGACGGTTTGCGCTGGCGCATAGGCGACGCCGCGGCATCTCTGCCGGCGAGCAGTTGGCTCGTCGTGCGCAGCGCCGGCGAAGAAGTTGGCGATTTTGCACACATTTTTGTCAATGGCCGCGATGTCGCGCGCGGGGAGCGCGGGTACAATCTGGCAGCGCTTAATCGCGAGGGCGTCGTGCTCGACAGCGCGGTCTTCGATACATCAGGGGACGACGCCGCGTCGGATAAATTAGCCGCATGGATAATGCAATGGCCGGCAGGCACGATCATCGCCGGTGCGGTCAATGATGACGCCAGTCTGAAGCTGAGTGACGCGGCAGTCGCCGCGCTACGGAACGTGGGTGTTGCCAACGATTTGCGCGGCAAGCTACGCTGGAGCCATGCGTTTATCGGTGCGGTGGGTGCACCAGCCGGCGCCGCGGTCGAAGCGCTCGATTTGATCCGGCCTGTAGCCGTAACAGTCGGAGCGCAGATCGATGGCGCAGAAGTCTACGGGGGTTTACGATTGCTGACAATTCGGCGGGGTTCTTGACAGAGGAGGGTATGAATGCAAGAGGCTAGTCCACGTGACGTACGCGTTGCCGTCGTCGGTTACGGATATTGGGGGCCAAACCTGGCGCGCAACTTTCATCACATGACAGGGGCGCAATTGGCTTACGTCGTTGACCAGGATGCGACCGCGCGCGAGCGAGCGCGTCAACTCTACGGATGCCAGACGGCGATGCAGATTGATGACGTGCTGGCCGACCCGGCTCTCGATGCGGTTGTGATCGCGACGCCGGCGCGCACTCACCATGCGTTGGCGCGCCGCGCGCTGGCCGCTGGCAAACATGTGCTGGTAGAAAAACCGCTTACGATGGATGTGAGCGAGGCTGAAGATCTAGTGACGTTAGCTAAGCAGAGCGGATTGACCCTGATGGTGGGACATGTGTTCGAGTACAACCCTGCGGTTGCCTATATCAAGCATGTCATCGATAGCGGTGAGCTTGGAGAGCTTTATTATCTCTACAGCCGGCGTGTCAACCTGGGTCGTGTACAAAGCGATGTCAATGCGCTATGGAGCATTGCACCCCACGATATCTCGATAGCACTGTACTTGCTTGACCAGATGCCGGAGGCTGTGCGCTGTCAAGGAACGAGCTGCCTGAACGGCGCGGTTGAGGACGTGGTTTTCCTGACCCTATTTTTTCCCAACAATGTGCTATGTCACGTACATGCCAGTTGGTTGGATCCGAGCAAGACGCGTGAAATGACCGTTGTCGGCAGTCAGAAAATGATCGTCTACGACGACGTCAGCGCCGAAGGCAAGGTGCGCGTCTACGACAAAGGGGCATTTCGCAAGGGTGACGTCACCTATGGCGATTTCCAATACAAGCTCCATAGCGGCGACATTCTGATCCCGCGGCTGGATATGCGCGAGCCGCTGCAGGTGGAGTGTGCTCACTTTGTCGATTGTGTGCGTACGGGCAGGCAGCCATTAACCGATGGCGAAAACGGCTTGCGTGTGTTGCAGGTCTTAGCTGCCGGTGAACAAAGTCTTCGCAACGACGGGGAGAAGATATACCTTTAATCGTTATGCCGAAAGTGGTTGCGAAGCCACGGGGTGTTCCTGTCGAAGATTACTGCCAGAAATTCCTGGAGATGCTTCGTGGATGGCCCGACAGGGTTGATCGGTCGAGACGATAACCATGCATGAATTCGATGTCTCTCGCTTGTCAACCCTGTCGGGCCATCCACGAAACGTCCTAAATCCCCTGTATCTCCCTCAGCGCGACCGATAAGTTGGCACAAGAAGCGCCTGACCGACATAAACGGTGTAGGAAGATATCCCATTGCACATAGCGATGCGATAGGCAGTCGTGCCGTATGCTGCTGCAATCGAATAGAGCGTCTGACCAGGGCGGACGATGTGATAAACACCGTAACATGCCACCATGGCTATTTCACTTTGCATTGGGTCGGTGTGATTTACTGCCTGAGCTGCGAGCACCTCTGCTGGGCTGAACAGAAGCCACGCATGGATGAGTACAGCAACCAATATGAATAATACCTTTAATAAGTGCAGATGTACGTGGGCGGACAAGAAGGGCAAGACGTGTACGAGTTGAACTTTCATGTTTTTCTCCTGAGGCAATTCCTCACGATGACGATGATGTTGGCTGTGATGCCGTAAGGCGATTCAGGATGGCGAGAATACCTAACCATAGGGGATCGCTTCCAATAATCATTATAGCTGACTACCCTACCGATTTGGCAGTGTGAACGCATGATTCCTGGTACCACAAATGTCGCATTTTCTCATCATGACGCCAGTAAGCCACCTGAGAATGGGTGTGCGATTTGTCTGCCTATTTTATCACCCTACCTGATGAATGACGCGACACCCTTACGGAAAAGTCGAAATGTTTACAAAATACCAATTTCGGTATTGACAATAATTTGGTGCGTTACTATAATATGTTAACGTGAAAAACATTTCACGGCTTTTATAGTCGATTTGTTCAACAGGAGTTGTTAACGCTTGCTGAATACCACGGCGAGGGCCATATTGCTCTAGGTATCAGCGCCACCGAAACGAACTTAAATTTTCTACTGGTTCGTCCCGCAACCCATGCCTCTGTGCGGAGGGTCTGGCGTTAATCGTCGGGTTGTTCAGCAGCTAAGTTATGCAACGCTCATCGCTGCACCTTTGCTGCCAATTATCAAAACATAGCCTTAGCGTATGCTTTGTGCGATTGCATCGCCCTTTCCTCGTGGCGGTCGCACTCCTCTTGACGCTGATCTCTTCCGCATCTGCTCAGTCAACCTCTGATCGCCAGTGGGTAGTTTTTCGCCAATCCGATGGGTTAGCGTCCAATGATGTATTCTCCATTCTAGTCCAGGGCGATGCCGTTTGGATTGGCACAGCGAGTGGCGTGAGCCGCTACAATGGTCGGTGGGAGTCATTCACCTCAACAATTCCAGCGAATTCGACTTCATCTGCGGCCGTCAGTCTGGGAACAGTGACTGCGCTGGCGGCAGGCAACATCGAGGGCGAGGTGTGGGCCGGCGACGCAGCAGGTCTGTTGGCGCACTGGCGGGATGATGGAGGGTGGGCTGTCGCAGAATCCCTAGACACGCCCATCCATGCGTTGGTGGCAGGAGACGATCGATTGTGGATCGGAACCGAGCGTGGTCTGTTCCTGTGGCGCGACGGAATTCTGACTTCTGTTGAGGCAGTCGGTAAGGCGCCAGTGTTAACCCTGGCGTACATGGATGGTGTAGTGTGGGCAGGCGCTGAACAAGCTTTATGGCAGGTGACTTCAAACTTGTCGGAAGTTAGAATGCTCAACCCAGTCGATGCACAGGGGGCGCAAGTCAAAGGACCTTTCACAGGGCTATGGATATATTCCCCCGATCACATTTGGTTTTCAACCTCAACAACAGTATTCGAATACTCCGCAGAGACAGAAAAAACAACCGAATACACGACCCCCTTTGGAAATGAGGCCGGAGAAATTACCGACATCAAAGGCGTCAGCCAGGAAAGTATATGGGTGACATCGAATGGAGATGGCGCAGCACAATTCCGGCTGGCCGGCCGCGAAATCGTCAGTATGCGCAGTTGGGGAGGTTCCACGCAAGGTGGTCTGAGCGCAAATAATGTGCGCAGTATCGCAGTGGATCAAGACGGATCGATCTGGTTTGCAACCTCGCTTGGCGTCTTTCGATACCAGCCCTGGGCGTTTCAGAATATCGACGATCGTATGAATTCGTTGCCGGTGCATGATCTGCTGTTTGACCGTAAGGGTCAATTGTGGGTGGCGACTGGCGGCGAAGGGGTGCAGGTGAGGGCAGATCGCTACCGCCAGCCATCGTTCTACTCTCCAGAAAATTCGGGGCTGCCCGGAAGCGTCGTCTACGACTTGGAAGAAGACGACGCTGGTCGCATCTGGGCAGTTACTAATCGCGGCGTTGCTTACTTTGATGCACGGCGATGGCATCAGCCGGCTGCGCTGAGCCGTTCCGACCCGACGCCGATCGGCGCGCTTAAGGCAGATGAACTTGGCGTTTGGATCGGGGGAGCGAAAGGACTCCTCTACTATCGCTTCGATGATGAATCAGTTCGTATCGAGCCATTTTCGGAAGGGCGCTCGATCAGCGCAATGGAGTTCGACTCACTTGGCCGGCTTTGGGTGGCAGGCAAGGAAGGCTCCATCTGGATGCGGACCATTGACGGCGAATGGCTTGATATCGACAGCTTCGATACAGCTACAGCATCCAGCGCACCTGTCACCGCCTTCTTTGCAGAAATTGAGCCGCCGGGCTCGGTGCTGGCCGCGTTCAAAGGATATGGCGTCTATCGCTATGTGGATTCGGCATGGACGAGCATCGATGGAAGCCGTAGGGGCAGCAACGATCGCGTCTTCACGATGATGACGGACGCCAGCAGCAACTCGACCTGGCTGGGCAGTGAGTCCGGTCTTACGCGCCTTGACCCATACGGCAGCATCTCTTTCGATTCGCAGGATGGTCTACAGCCGGGCGCCATCCGCGCCATTATTCAGGACATCGATGGCGCGTACTGGTTTGGCGGAGATCGCGGCCTCTTTTATTACGTTCCAGAGCGAGGTGAACCCTGGGTGAATATCCTCGGCGTGGAAGGAAACGATGCCAGCGCAAATGAAAATGGCTGGGAGGTATTAGCGGGCGATCCCATCGAAATCAATTTCACCTATGGCGATATGCAAACGTCGCCAGCCAAACTGCGGACGTTTGTACGATTGAGCGACGGCGACCAAGCAGGAATGTGGCAGCAGCTTCCGGGCGGAGTCTTTCGGACATTGCTGCCAGCGATAGGCGCATACACTTTGGAGTATAGGGTACGCGACCAGTCGCTCAATTACTCGCCGGTCAGTGCGGTGAAACTTGTAGCGGCGTCTGCGCCAGAGTATATGAATGTCCCGTTTCTAGGCAAAGTGGAAAGCCGCATTTTTCAGCTTCTTGTGCTGTTTGGTTTTTTGGCTGTCTTTGGGTTTGGCTATGTGAGCATTGAGATTGTACAGCACCGCCGACGCGTCGGCGATGCTGTCGCGCGTGGCTTTAACCCGTACATTAGTGGTGAACCGGTGCGCCGGGACGATATGTTCTTTGGACGCCATGAACTGCTCCAGCGCATCGTTTCAACGCTGCATAACAACAGCATCATGATCCACGGTGAACGACGCATCGGCAAGACGACGTTGCTCTACCAACTCGCGAACACGCTACGCCAGTTGGATGACCTTGAATACTGGTTTGTCGCCCTTTATGTAGACCTGGAGGGCACGACCGAGGATGCTTTCTTTCACCTGCTGATGGATGAAATTGCACAAAATGTTCGCGCACTCGAAACCTTGAGCGAGGCCCAGCATCAGATCCTCGATGCGCTTAGCCATTCCAGCACCCTGGCCACAGAGTATACAGATCGCGCGTTCAGCCGAGACCTGCGGCAAATTATTCAAGTGCTCGATACTTACAGCGCTGAGCACAAATCCGGCAGGCAGGTGCGTCTGATTCTGCTCATGGATGAAATGGATACGCTAAGCCAGTATAACCATCTGATTCAGCAGCAGTTGCGTCGCATCTTTATGCGCGAATTTGCCGCTTCCGTAGGCGCCGTGGTCGCCGGCATCGAAATCAATAAAGATTGGGAGCGCGTCGAAAGCCCCTGGTTCAATCTGTTCAACGAGATCGCAATGACGCCGTTTACATGCCACGAGGCTATCCAACTTCTCGTCGAGCCAGTCCGCGGCTATTACATCTTTGAACCCGACACGATCGATTTCATCTTGCAGAAAAGTGAAGGGCGTCCCCATCGCATCCAGCAGTATGCAATGGAAACCGTCAACGAGATGCTGCGTCACAAACGCCGCCGCATCATGATGGACGACGTGCTGACGGCGCATGAGATTATCCAGTGGGATAGTCAAGCAGGGAATACAAAACCGGCGCAGCCCACATCCGAAGCGCTGGCAGTGACAAGCTCTGCGCCGGCAGCCATGTGACGGGCATCCGTTCATCACGAAACGAGCAAAGGATAGAGAGGTCCATGCGCATTCCTTATATTGTTGGACGATGGGTCAGCGCTCGCAACCACTATGGACGGAGCCGGCTTTTCGCCTATCTACTCGATACGCCGGACACTGCCACCTGGATCGTCGGCGCGCGGCGCATGGGTAAGACTTCGCTCCTTCGCCAGCTAGAGATGTTGACGAGCCACGCCGACAGCAACCTCACGCCGCTCTTTTGGGACATGCAAGGCTGTGAAACCAGCGGCGATCTATCTGTCGAACTTTATCTGGCGCTTGAAGATGTCAGCGACCGCTTTACAGCGCATGGCATCAACATCACTGAAATGGAAGGGCTTGACGCGCTCCTGATCTTGCGCCGGTTATCGAGATCGCTCAACAATCTCGGACGGAGACTGCTCCTGCTGATCGATGAAGGCGAGGCGCTCATCAATATCGCCCGCATCGAGGCGGCCTGGCTGGCGCGGCTACGGCGCACCCTCCAGGATCCGATGCAAAAGACGATGATCGCATCGACAAAGCTGCTTGTACAACTCAACGAACTCACCGCCGATTGGCCGACCAGCCCCTTCCTGTTTGGCTTCAACATGGTGAATCTATGGAGTCTAGATCACGAAGCTGCTGTGGCGCTCATTGAACAGCGCCAAGCCGAGCGCCAGGTGTTGGTCGACCCGGTTATCTGCGAGGAGGTCCTGCTCCACACAAATCGCCACCCCTACTTGATCCAATTCCTTTGTCAGCGGCTCTATCAGGAAGAGGACGGTGGCCAGGGCTATCTGCGGGCGCCCAACGACGACGATCTGAATCCTGACCACCTGCTGGCCGGCTATTTCTTGATCGACTTCCAACATTTGACACAATTGGAGCGCCGCATCTTGCTTGCGATTGGCCGCCGCACCATGACCACCGAGCAAGAAATTCTCGCCGATCTCGCCGACGCCAACCCACAACGCATCCGCACCTTTCTGTGGGGCATGGAAAAACTGGGCTATGTACGCCAACTCTACGGCCAACTGACCATCGGCAACGAATATCTGCGCCGGTGGATGCACGAGTACTGGACACAACTGGAGCCTATGGCCGACGCTTTACTGGCGGAAGACACGATCGAGCAACTGTTGGAAATCGGGCACGCGCTGGAGCCTGCGAACCTCCGCACCGAGTTGACGCGCATCGAGCGCGAGTACAATAAACTGTGGCAATTGCTGGCCGCGAGCAGCAATAGTCATTCCGCTGAACTTGCCGGCGAACTCGAACGGCTGAATCGCCAGCTCACCACAGCCCGCCGCGACTATGAATGGGCGACGGCGCGTCAACACCATCAGCCCACCCCGTGAGCCTACCCCGTGAGCCTCTCCCCCTGAGTCACAGTAACCCATCAGATTCACTCCTTGCTTTGGTTTTCCCCCTCCAGTAAGGTAGAATCAGAGCATGAGGATGGAGACAATGTCAGCATAAAGACTGAGCGCAAGCGCTCAGTCCTTTTTTTGAAATGAGCAAATCATGCCTACCCAACAAACCGTGCCATTGGTCGATCTGTACGCACAGTATGCGTTGATTCGCCCTGAGATCGACGCCGCCATCCAATCGGTCATTACGCGTTCTGCTTTCATCATGGGGCCGGACGTGCGCGAGTTCGAGGCGCGCTTCGCTGAATACTGCACAGCCAGCTTTGCCATCGGCGTCGCCAGCGGCACCGCGGCGCTGGAGCTGACGCTGCGCGCCTATGGCATCGGCGCCGGCGATGAAGTGATTACTTCAGCCCACACCTTTATCGCCACTGCCGAGGCGATCAGCGCCGTCGGTGCTCACCCCGTCTTTGCAGAGATCGACGCGCAAACCTATAATCTCGACCCCGACGCGGTCGCCGCCGTCTTGACGCCTGCCACGCGCGCCGTTCTCCCCGTCCATATCTACGGTCAGCCGGCCGATATGGACCGCCTTATGCACATGGCGCAGGCGCACGACCTGACGGTGATTGAGGACGCCGCCCAGGCGCACGGCGCGCTCTGGCGTGGCCGACGGGTCGGGACGCTCGGCCATGCCGCCTGCTTCAGCTTCTATCCCGGCAAGAACCTGGGCGCGTATGGTGACGCGGGCGCGGTCACAACGGAGGACGCCCACATTGCCGAGCAGGTAAGCCTGCTGCGCAATCACGGTCGCCATTCTAAATACCTGCACGACATCAAGGGATTTGGCGAACGCATCGATACGCTTCAGGCCGCGATCCTGGCTGCCAAATTGCGCCACCTGGAAGCGTGGACGGCCGCACGCCGCCGCCTTGCCGCGCGCTACACCGAACTGCTGGCGGATTATCACGGCGAGATTGTGCTGCCTTTCGTCCATGCGAACGCCGCACCTGCCTGGCATCTCTATGTCATCCGCACGCAACAACGTGACGCCTTGCTCGACCATCTGAACCGGAGCGGCATCGGCGCCGGCATTCACTATCCGACGCCGCTCCATTTACAACCCGCGTACGCGGACTTAGGATATGTCCGCGGCGCCCTGCCTGTCACCGAGGAGGTGGCGGACACCTGTTTGAGCCTGCCCATCTTCCCGGAAATGACGGACGCACAACAAGACAGCGTAGTTGCAGCCATCCGCACCTTTTTGGGTGATTGACCATGCAGAGCTTACAGCAAACACAGGCATCGCTGGCAAACCCAGCCACGCCCGCACAGTCAGACGCGAAAGCCTCCATCTCAGTAGTCGTGCCGGCGCGCAATGAGGAGGCGACGATTGCTGCGGTCGTCGAGCGTTCGTATCAGGCATTTGCGCAATTAGGGCGCGGCGGCGAGGTGCTGGTCGTCAACGATGGCAGCACCGATCACACCGCTGTCATCCTTGCCGACCTTCAGACGCGCTATTCCTCGCTGCGCGTCTTCACCCATCGCCGCAGCCGGGGGATGACGGCCGGTCTGCAACGCATGTTCACAGCCAGCCAGGGCGACATCGTCATCCTGATCCCGGCCGACATGGAGTCCGACCCGCTGCTTGACGTGCCAACGCTAGTGCATACGCTAGAGGTAAACGATCTCGACATCGCGGCGGGCTGGCGACAGGCGCGGCGTGATAACAAGGTGCTTGCCAGCAAAGTTTACAACGTGGTGATGGATCGCATCGCCGGCGTCCACGTGCATGACGGCAACTGGATCAAAGCGATGCGGCGCGAGGTGGTGGCAAGCTTCCCGCCGCTGCGCAGCGATTGGCACCGCTTCTTGCTGATGATCGCCGTGCACAACGGCTTCCGCGTCGGCGAAGTTCCAACTTTCTACCAGCCGCGGCCGGCGGGAAGCAGCAAATTTGGCTGGGAGCGCATCCCCAAAAGCTTGCTCGACGTGTTGGTGTTGAAGTTTTTGCTGACCTTCAGCGAAGCGCCGATGCGCTTTTTTGGCGGATTGGGGTTGGTGGGACTCGTAACCAGCGCAGTTGTTTTCCTCTACCTCATCTTTCTTTACCTCGTTGCCCAGACACAGCAGCGCCCCATTTTTATCGCCGCCGGTGTGCTGGCCATTGTCAGTGTTCTGCTCATCCTGGTCGGCTTTCTGGCCGAGCTGATCGTAACCCAGGGCGCGCGCATCACCGGATTGGAGCAGCAAATCAACGAGCTTGGCGCGCGAAAGTCGCCAGAAACCAACGATTTCTAGTGTGGTGGCATCTCGTCCGAGCTCTGCGCTTGGGAATCAGCATGAACGCTATTTTCACATCAGGATGTCTGCAATAGCCACCACAAAAGACCTGTTAGCGTATAACCATCCCGCACCTGACGCTCACGCACCATCACCTCGACCTCGCGGCGGCTGACCCACCGCACCGCGCGCACTTCGCTTTCATCGAAGCCACCCGGCTCGCCCACCGCGCGACAATAGACCAGGTGATGCACCTTGTCGCCGATGCCGTTGATCGGCTCGAAGCTGGCGGCTACCTGGTGGCTGGTGGTTCGGTAGCCGCTCTCCTCGACGACTTCCCTGGCCGCGGCTTCCAGGATAGACTCGCCGGGATCGATGCCGCCGGCGGGGATCTCCCACTGGATCGCGTCGACCACGTAGCGGTACGCTTCCACTAACAGCACCGCGCCGTCGGTATTCTCGACGACAGCCGCGACCGCCTCCTTGTCAAAATGCAACACATGGTGCGCCTCGACGACGCGCCCGCCGGGAAAACGCACGCGGTCCAGATAGAGCGACACCCACGGATTCTCATAGATCGTGCGCCGCGCCAGCCGCACCGGTTTCTGTTCGTTTTTCTGTTCGTTTTTCTGTTCGTTCGTCATGTTCTGATCTCGCTATACAGCAAATTCAGTACTTTACGAAATTCACACAAAGCCACCGAGAGCACAAAAGGCGTCCTCTTTAACTTTGTGTCTTCGTGTCTTTGTGTGAGACCAAATCGTGAACTACTGAAATTATGGCGCAATGACGCGCACGCGCCCACACTCGACTTTGCCGCCCACCTCCGCGCCTGACGCATCGCGCACGCCGACGACGATCGGGTATTCCCCCACAGGGGTCAAGGGATTGAGGTTGACGTCCACCTCATCGCGCACGATCACACCGGACGGCCACTGTGTTGGCGGGTCGCGGCGCAGCACTTCGCCGTCACGATAGAGCCGGTCGCCCCAGACGCCCTCCGGCCCGACCATCTGCACGCTCGGCAGATACGCCTGATCCACAGCGCCGGTCGCCTGCCACCACAGCCGCACATGCACCCAGCCACTCGGCGGATGCAACCGCGCGTCCGTCGCTGCAACTTCCGGCGTCATCACCTCGCAGGCCAGCAGGCGAAGATGGGGGGCCAGGTCGGCGTCGAGCTGCACGGCCGTGGCGCCCAGTGCGGGCAACGCAGCGAAGCGATGCTGCAAGGCATAGCCGCTCACCTGGATGCCGGTGGGGAACTGCTCGGTGACGACAGGGAAATTCTGGCTGAGCCAGCTTTGCACCACGCGATGGTCGTCGACGCCTTCCAGGTGACTTTGCACCAGCCACAGCGTCGCCACACCTTCTGCTTCAAGGCCGTGAATGGGCGGCGCGACGCTACGCTCGTTGTCTTCAGGCGTCAACACGCCGCTGTAGGGGAAATAGACGGCGACCTCTTCCCCCTGCGCCGGTGCATGCAGATACCACTTGAGCGCCTTGTTTGTGTAATCCGCGTGGCTGAGGGCAGCGCCGGGCAGACCCGGACTTGCCGCCTGATAATGCGCGATATATTGCGCCGCGGCCCGCCAATCCTCACGCAGCATGGGCGGCGACCACAGCACGGGCAACGCCGCCGCCAGCAGCAGGACCGCGCCGCCGCCCACAACCCACGTCGCGGGACGCCACCACGCGCCCATCACCACGACGCCGCGCGCCGCCGCCCACAGCACAAAGGGCGCGAGGAAGAGAAAATAGCGATCTTCCTTGAAGATGGTGTCACTCGTGACAAGCAGCAGATTGCCGATCAAGAGGGGTGCGCCAATCCACAGCAGCAGCCACAGTTGGTCAAGCGCGAAGCCGGACGCGTGCTTTGTTTCAGAGTGCTGCCCTGAGACAGCCTGGCGAGTTGCCGGCCACGGCGCAGCCAGCCCGACCAGCAGCAACCCTGCAAAAAAGACAACCGCTATCCCTACAAGCTCCACCGGCCACGGCGCACGCCAGACTGTGAAAATTTGCAGTTGCCGCTGTAAGTTTGCAAAAAAGTCCATAAACGCCTCTCCCGGCGCACCTTCGCTGGCATTGACCAGCCAGGCATTGCGCGCCAACGGCAAAAAGAGCAGGCCGGTGAGCGTCAGGGC
>Ga0154020_10000804_pt1 | contig 38679 bp, 32 predicted proteins | sample Klosneuvirus_201_FD_109709 | JGI IMG/M metagenome (GOLD analysis project Ga0154020, IMG submission 109709) | Active sludge microbial communities from wastewater, Klosterneuburg, Austria - Klosneuvirus_20160825_MG | ecosystem: Engineered > WWTP > Aerobic digester > Activated sludge | place... | reverse complement strand
TGAAGTGGTTATTATTGGAGCAGGGACTGTAGGTGAGTACGCAGCAAGGGCTGCATTGGGACTGGGTGCTTCCGTAAAAGTTTTTGACAACTCTATATACCGCCTTCGCCGATTGCAAAATCGTTTGGGTAATCGAATTTACACTTCAACTCTGGTACCAAGTATATTATTGAAGGAGCTAAAGAATGCTGACGTAGCAATTGGAGCACTCCGAAGCAATGAAGGACGAACTCCTGTGGTGGTAACCGATGAGATGGTGAGTGAAATGCGTGTTGGCTCAGTTATCGTAGATATCAGCATCGATCAGGGTGGTTGTTTCGAAACTTCTGAAGTCACTAATCATTCCCAGCCGGTATTTAGAAAATATGGAGTTGTTCACTATTGCGTTCCAAATATCGCTTCCCGTGTTAGCAGAACAGCCTCAACTGCTTTAAGCAATATTTTCACACCAATACTTCTCGAAGCCGGTGCTGAAGGCGGAATTGATGAGATCCTATGGAAAAACAGGGTAGTTTGTAACGGGGTATATATGTTCCGTGGAGCAATTACCAATCGTTATGTCTCCGAAGTATGTAATCTTCCCTTTAAAGATCTGGATTTATTAATGGCAGCCTCCAGAATATAATAACCGGACAAATTAATTAGTTGCTTTTTTTCTTCTCTGCTTTTCTGTTAAAATGAGAGAAAGCTCCCTACCGGTTTGCCCTGCAACAGATGTGTTTTCCTGGGCCCTTCTTATGAGGTATGGCAACACAGAAGTGATTGGTCCATAAGGGACGTACTTCGAAGTATTAAAATGCTCCTTAGCAAGATTATAGGTTATATGATCACTCATTCCATAAAGTTGCGAAAACCAAATATGCTCGTGATCATTCGTAATATTTTTTTCTTTCATTAAATTCGTGAGCTCCAGACAGCTGGCTTCATTATGGGTTCCTGCACATAAATAAACTCTATCTATATGCTGTACACATAGAGCAATGGCTGCATTGTAATCCTTGTCAGTTCCTGCTTTGTTTTCATGGATAGGAGAAGGGTAGCCCATTTTTTTTGCTCTCTCTCTTTCTTTTTCCATATAGGCTCCACGAACAATTTTTACTCCTAAAATATATTCGTTGGTTCTGGCATGTTCTATACAGGCTGTCAAATAACTTAACCTGTCAGTCCGGTACATTTGCAGAGTGTTGTAGATGATGGCTTTCTTCCGGTTAAATTTTATCATCATCTCCCTTGCTAATTCATCCACCACAATTTGTATCCAGGATTCTTCAGCGTCAATATAAATAGGTACATTATTATCATAACCGGCCTGACAAATCTGAAGTACTCTGGTGTAAAATCGTGAATACTGCTCAAGTTCTTCTGTCGATAACAGCTTCCCTTCGTTTTTCTTTTCCAGAAGTTGTATACTTCCGATACCGCTAGGTTTGAAAACCGAAAAGGGGATGTGCTTATCCCCTTTGGCTTTCGCAATCGTTGATAAAGTCTGCTGTAGAGATCTATTAAAATCTTCCTCTGATTCTTTCCCTTCTACCGAATAATCAAGAATGGTCCCGATGTGAAATTTTGCAAGATTTTCTATTGTTGATTTACATTGATCGATGGATTCCCCACCGCAAAAATGACGAAAGGCTGTCGCCCGTATGATGCCTTTTATCGGAAGATGCAGCCATAGTGCGATATTTACCAGGGCCGGGCTAATTTGAACCAGCCAATTGTATGATAGGAGACGAAAAAGCCAATTAGCCCGGTTTAAATCAGCATTTGATTTAGACCGGAAGGCTGTTTCCGTATCGTTAAAAGAAACAATAGATTTGTTCATAGTGTTATGGGTGCAAACCTAATTTATTCATACGAATCAGCAAAAATCTAATCGTATCTTTGTGAGCTTATGAGCAATAAAAATCTATCCGGACTTATACCTCTTGACTCATGGGGTTTTGGAAATGGCAATCCTTTTATTATTGCCGGCCCCTGTGGTGTAGAGTCTGAAAAACAGATTACTGAGCTTGCACACAAACTCAAAGGTAAGACCATAAATTTGCTTCGAGGTGGCATTTGGAAACCGCGGACTAGGCCGGATTCTTTTCAAGGTATTGGAGAAGAAGGACTTCTTTGGTTAAAAGCTGCAGGGCTGGAAAATGGACTGCCCGTAATTGTTGAAGTTGCTCATCCCCGTCATGTTGAGCAAGCCTTAAGTGTAGGAATTGATTGTCTTTGGATAGGAGCACGGACAACAGTTAACCCTTTTTTAGTTCAGGAAATAGCCTCTGCATTGAAAGGAGTAGATATTCCTGTTTTCGTGAAGAATCCAATTAATCCTGAACTCGAATTGTGGATCGGGGCACTTGAGCGTTTTTATAATTCCGGAATCAGGAAGTTGGGTGCCATACACAGAGGCTTTTCGTCATATGAAAAGTCCAAATACCGAAATGTGCCAAACTGGCAAATTCCGATCGAATTAAAGAGACGATTTCCTGAACTCCCGGTATTATGTGATCCAAGTCACATCGGAGGATCCCGTGAACTTGTTGGTTCATTGTCTCAAACTGCAATGGATTTAAGTTTTGAAGGATTAATGGTCGAAGTTCATCCTGATCCTTCCAAAGCACTGAGTGATAAAGATCAACAACTGCTCCCATCGGATTTTCTTGCCATGATCGGATCGCTGCTTGTAAGAAAAAAATCTGTGGATGACGTCATCTTTCTGAATTTACTCGAAGAGCTTCGTGATCGTATCGACAGAATTGATGAAGAGATTCTGCAGTTCATGGCAGAGCGAATGAGTATTGCCCGTGAGATTGGCCAATACAAGAAGGAAAATAATATGACTATTCTTCAGGTGGAACGGTGGAATGAGATTTTGAGGACTCGCCAGTTTTCAGGATTACAGAAAGATTTGACCCGTGATTTTATCATTCAGTTATTTGAGAAAATTCATGATGAATCCATCTTTCATCAGACCCAGGTAATGAACTCTTCCGAAACGCAAAAAGAAAAGCACTAATTATTTTTTAATAATGGGTATTGTACTTTCCAATTTCTTTAGTGAAGTACTTTTTGGAGAAGAGAGTTTGGCTCATTTGGGTAAATTGCTTTTTGATAGGCATTCAGATTCAAAGAAATTTATTCTGGTAGATTCCAACACGCGGAAGTTTTGCTTACCTGTACTTGTCAAATTGTTACCGAAGAATATAAATTTTACGATTATTGAAATCAATTCAGGGGAGGAGAATAAAAATCTGAAATCCTGTGAAATAATCTGGGAGACATTAACGGCGGAAGGGATAGACAAGCATTCTGTGATTATTAATCTTGGTGGAGGAATGATTGGTGATCTCGGTGGATTTTCAGCAGCTACCATTCTGAGAGGAGTTAAGCACATACAAATTCCCACCTCATTATTGGCGATGGTGGATGCTTCTTCCGGTGGCAAGACCGGAATTAATTTTGCAGGATTGAAAAATCAGGTTGGAATTTTTTCTCATCCCTCGGCCATCTGCATTTATCCCGGGTTCCTAGAAACTTTGCCTGAAAGGGATTTCAACTCCGGACTGGCAGAAGTTGCAAAGCATGCACTGATCGCTGATACAGCATTGTGGAAGGTGTTTTCCGGAAAGAATCAATTTAGTGCGAATGAATTGTCACATTTTATCAAGCGCTCAATTGAAATAAAATCCTCTTATGTTACTTTGGATGAAAAAGATTTGAAGGAACGACATGCATTGAATTTTGGACATACCATAGGACATGCCATTGAAGCTTTCTCACTGGCAAACCATAAAGAGCCTATCATGCATGGAGAAGCTGTTGCCTTTGGAATGATAGCTGAGACTTATCTGTCGGAACTAGTCGTAGGACTTTCAAGAGAACAGGTAGAGGAAGTTGTTAACTGTTTAGCTGGCCGCTATAAATATTTATACCCGGATTTTGATTCATCACAACTAATGGGTTTTATCAGGCTTGATAAAAAGAATAGAAATTCTGTACCTGATTTTACCTTGATTCCAGCTATTGGATCTGTTCTTATTAATCAACAAGCTTCTGATGAAAATATTGATCAGGCTATACGAAAAACCAAGTTGCTCTTTTCGAATTTTGTCATATGAAGCCTTTAATTATTCATCCTCCGAAAAATATTATTGACGGCGAAATTGACCTCCCGGCTTCTAAGAGCATTGCAAATCGATTATTGATAATTAAGGCACTCAGTGATCAACCCCTAAGTGGTCTGAAACTTTCTAACTCTGCTGATACAGTGTTGCTTCATTCCATTCTGGAAGATTTGCCCGAAAATATTGATGCAGGTGATGCAGGCACTGCTTATCGTTTTTTAACAGGTTTTTTAGCTGCTAAGAATGGCCATTGGATTCTGAATGGCTCTGAACGGATGTTATTCAGACCAATTGGTCCATTAGTCGATGCATTGATTGAGGCTGGTGCAGACATAAATTATATGGACAAATCCGGATATCCACCTCTTAAAATTCGAGGGAAGAAATTAGAGGGAGGACTAGTCACAATCGATGGAGAATTAAGTTCGCAATTTATTACTTCCATACTATTAGTTGCTCCATACATGGAGCAAGGACTTAAGCTCGTTTTGTCGACCAAGCCCTCTTCGATTCCATACATTCAAATGACGATTGAACTGATGAGAAGGTTTGGAATAAATGTTCGCTGGGAGGACGATACGATTGTCGTGGATCCGGGTGCATATGAAAAAAAGAATGTAGAGGTGGAAGCAGATTGGAGCGCTGCTTCTTTTTTCTTTGAACTATGCGCATTAAGTGAACAATGTTCAATCCAACTTAAAAACCTGGCAGAGGAAAGTATACAAGGTGATTCATTAATATCAAAGCTAATGAATGACTTCAAAGTAAATTCGGTCTTTAGGGATTCAGGATTAAACCTTGAGAAATCTGTTAGCGAAGGGCAGGTTGCAGATTTCAGAATGGACTGTAATGAGATCCCTGATCTTGTTCCTGCTTTGGTTTGCACCGCTGCTGGTCTTGGAATCAGTGCCAGTTTTTCAGGTATCTACACGCTTCAAATTAAAGAGTCAAATAGAATTATTGCATTGCAAACAGAATTAAGAAAGCTTGGGCTTAGGTCAGATTATAATGCTCAGGAAGATATGCTTCATATTCATAAAGGTCAACTCAAACCGTACAAAGGGATTCTTCGAACTTATAACGATCATCGTATCGCAATGGCTTTGGCGCCACTCTCCCTGCTTTGCGGTGATTTACATTTGGAAGATGGTGATGTGGTTGGCAAATCATTTCCATCCTTTTGGGAGCAACTAGAGAAGCTGGGATTCATTATTGAAAGAGTTTCAATTAAAAACGAAATCTGATTTGAATCTTCAAGTCTTTTTTTGGCTCCCTAACTCCAAGTGGAACTTCTGAGTCTGGGTTTTCCTTTGAAAAAGTTGTCGTTGCGTAGCGCAGCCATATTTCAAATAATCTACTCAGACGGTAATGCATGTTTAAATACATTCGCTCTCCTCTGCCTTGCATTGCAGGAATCGAATAACTGAAAAGTACATCATTCTCATAAGCATATATTCTTGTATCATAATCATCGGTATCGAATAGGGCATACCTTAATCCAAATGAAACCGGGCTATTTAAAGGGTGAAATAGAATATCTTGAAATAAGACGAAACCAGTTGTGCTATTTTGGTTGCCCTTCTTATAAAAACTATGTTCTAGTCGACTTCCCCATTCCCATGTTTCGTTAAGTTTGATTCTAATGTTCCAGCGTATGCTACTGTGTTTCCTTTTTTCCAGAGTATGAATCATTTCATAGGTGGATGAAGAATTCTGTTCTTTCGTCTTGGTTTTGAAAAGTAGGTATGATTCAAAGGTTCTTTTGGGTTTCCATTTGAGCTGAAGCAGATATTCATTTCCGGAACTAGGGGCATCAACCCCAAATTTCAACCAAGGGAAAACGAAATAATCCGCATAGGCAGAAAGCATTAAGTTTTTTGGAAACTTTAACTGAATTCCTGAGAAGAATCCATTTTCATTCGCAGTCTTTGAATTTTCTGCAAATCCTGCCGATTGCAATGCTTGATAGTCTACATCATATTTTCTCCATACAAAGGAGTAGCTTAGTTTAGGATGAAGGTGTATAAGTGATCCTGCTAAATATGCCATTCCGCCATTCAGACTTCTTGCAATCTCGGCAAATGAATTGGTGTTTTTATAGAGGTAAGAGGCAGTTAAACCATAATTAAAATTTTCCGATCCTCTGAACTCAAATTGATTATACAATGAATTTTCTTTTTCAACTGCTTTCGAGAACTTCGTTATGTAGGCAATACCGCCCAGTTTCAATCTTCCAAACGATTTATTTGTTTTAGCACCGACAATCCTTTCATTCACACTTTTTCTGTCTTCCAATTCGGCGTCTGTTCGGTGATAACCCGAAGTTTGAAATGAACTGATTGTTTCTGACTCTTCTTCCATCTGTAGATTTCCATCCTTACGATGTGATGAATAAAAAAGATCAACATTCCAATCCCTGACTGATGTACTTATGCAAATTCCTCTAAGAAAATTATTTTCATCAACTGATGTGTAGGGTTTTATTATGCCTCCGGTTTTCTGTATGCCAATTACATCTGTGCTTTTTCCCAAACCCATTCCTGACCACATCACCAGACCTTGTCCGTGCTGTACAGCGTAATCTCCAATCGTAATTTGTCTGATTAGGGATTTCGACTTAATAATTAAATGGCCTGAGTAAAAATCGAATCCTTTGATTCGTTTATTCTGAAAAAAGTATTCTCCTGGATCTTTCTCAGCAGTAAGTCCGAATCGGATACGATCTCCCAGCTGATATTTGTATCTCAGATAAAGTTTTTCCTGAATACCGGGGAAACTTAACTCTTCGATGGTCGGATTAAGATTCTTTTGGTAACGAAACATAATCGTGTTTACACCATCATGAATGAGTCTTGATCCCGTAACTTTTTTCTGCCCTGCAGTTTCACCAACACTAAGCATTGGTTTGATTCCTTGAATAAAACCAGCATTAAAGCCGTCTATTACCTGAAGTTCCTCAATGGAGATTAGCTTGCCGAATTTGTTTCTATGCTCAAGTAATGACTGAATTTGGTTTTCATTAAAAAATGGGAATGAACGCAATTCTGCCTCTGATGAAATGTTTAATTGAAGGGGTGATTGAGTGTATTGTTCTATTGCATCAAACTGAACATAGTCTTCCTGATTTTGATCAAGCTTTTCACTTTCATTTTCCAAACCTGTTTCTTGTCCTCTGAGTAGTTCTTGTATCTCTTCCGATGTTTGTGCTGAACTTTCGAAAGCCACCATAAACAAGGCAAGCAGACTGATGGCGCATTTTTTCATCCTATCTGAACTTTTGTTGGATACTGATACCCGGACTTAGTCCCAAGTAGCTGTTGACGGTCAGGCTAAAGTCTATGTTGGTTTTTTTCCAGGCGAGGCCGGCACCGAATGATGAACGAAAAGGGTCGGTCTTTATACCGGTCCTCAATTGCAGTTGATCTATCGGTTTGTATTCTATACCCATTGCATAAGCAGTACTTTGTTTTGTTTCTTTTTTTACCTCTGAAAGAAGAAACGTTTTCGTGGATAAAGAAATGCAAGTTCCTATTCTAAGAATTGACGGAACTTCTGTCCTTTGTGAGTTGTTCCACTTGGCATTTGTAGGGTTAGAAACAGATGCACCTAAAATCAATCCTCTCAGAGGTGAAGCTGAAAAGCCTATAGTGGCTGACCAGGCTGATAAGATTGGATTAGTTTCAGTAGCATAAGAATTATTCCTCCTTTCAATTTGGGCACCAATGTTGAGTTTTGGCGATATTTTAATTCCATATGATAAGAGGACTTCCTGATTGTAAAATATTTTGGTTCCAATCCTGGAGTAGTGTATCGAAAAAGATTGTAGCTTCTTAACAGGAAGGCTAAATGAAAAACTCATCGAGTTTAAGCCGGCACTGCCATACATGTTTTGAATGGAAACGGAAGCAACAGGAATTGTGATGGCGGTATTTTGTGCCGGATTTTCTGAAACCGTTTGCGCATCATCCAAGACAACTCCAACGTCACCCAATCCGGAATTTCTCGCAGAAAATATATTCTGAGCAGTAGTATCTGTACTGATCAAACTGACGAGAAGAATTTTTAATAAAAGGGGAGTGTTTTTCATGGCGATTTGGTCCACGAAAATAGATTGGGAATTCGGTATTTATAACTCCATATATGCAGGAATAAATATTGTGGATATAAAAAAAACTCATCAAAATATTGATGAGTTTTAGAATAAACTTGCTCAAAATTCTTAATTCATTTTTTATCTGATTGAAATAATGTTACCTCTGGTATTTATTGACGAATTTGTAGCATTGAAAATGTACAAAGCACTGGAACAACTTTTGAAAGGGATAATCGTAGTCGGGGAACTTATATTCTGCTGTAGAATGAGTCTTCCTGTTTGATCAAAAAGTTTGAAAGCGAAGGGGGATAAAGAATTAGTTTCAATTTTAAGCGATGAGTTTTCATTGATAAATTTGGCGCTTATTTTAGTGTCGTTGCTTTCAATATTATTTATGCCGGTAGTAAATTCTGCAATATTTATTTCTCTGCAAAGTTCATTACCAATAGCATCAAAAACACATACGACATAAATACCGGCAGGCAGGTAATCGATATTGGTTCCACTGATAATCCCTGCATCCGGGGTTATTTTTACCTGGTAGCCGGCGACGCCTCCGTTAACACTTGCATGAACTGAACCGTCCGGACAGCCTGTACAAGATGAACCACTGACTGAAAAGTTTGCATTTAATAAGTTGTAATAATATGATGATTGGCGCTCAAAATTCTCAGTGACATTAGTACCTGTATGTGAGAAACTGCTTGAAATTAGATTATGATCATTGTATTGAAAATAATGGTTTTCAAATGCCCATGCCTGAGAACTTCCTTGTGTTTGACTCCCATGTAATTCAGAAAGCAAATCAAAAGGGTTGTAGGTGTACACCATTGTGTATTCATAGTCAATTTCAGTTTCGATATAATCTGTATCCTGATCTGAGTATTGGTATGATATAAAATCACGGTTAATTTTTTGTGATAACTTTCCAGATGAAGTATAAAAATAGTTTACAACCCGGGACAATAAATAATTGGGGGAGAGGTAATAGAAAACTGAATCGGTGGTTTTGATCAGGCCGGCCGTATTATAAGAATAGGCACTCTTGCTGACTGTTTCCCATTGTGCTCCATTCCAGCTTTGGCGGATTTCACTCTTCGGCATAAAATTTATCGTGTATTCAAAAACTTGTTGGTCAGTGGCTATCCAGTTACCCGAAATTTGTGTGTAGCTTGTTACAATGCTGTCATTTGATTGTTGGGTATAAATATGTTCTTGCTTTGTACTGGCTTGCCAGTTGCCCGCGTTGAATTGATAACTGATTTCTGAAAATAATTTTCCGGAACTGTTATAAATCACTTCACGTTTTATCTGAGGAATAAAAGTACTGCCGTCCCAGATGTATTTTACATGTTCAGCAAGATTGCCTGATGTGTCGAAATAGAACGATTCCTTCCTGTCGTTGATCCATGTTGTCCCATCCCATTTTCTTTTTGATTTGACACTGATCATTCCAGTGTTGTCAATGCTGTCAATTTCCTGGATGTTAAATGTCCAAGGGCCAATTGAGTCATTTGCAACTTCAATTATCCTTACAGAAACAGAATCAACATTGGAAAAAGAAGCCTGACTGCTCAATACTATCAGGCAAAAAGTAAGAAGACTGCGATTCAAAATTGTCATCATAATTTTTCTATGAATGACAATAATATCCCCACAACTTGGTGAACGCCTCTTTTATTTGGTAAACGTCGGGATTCTGTTGATTAAGCCTGCCTTAAAGAAGAAGAATGGCCCTGATATTTCATTATAAAAAGGCTAAAAATGCAATCAGGCAGAAATATCATCATTGCTTTTATTCACCTTATCCTTTAGTTTTTCTTTAAAAAGGGATACGCGATCTAAAACAGTTCTGTTTGAAGAACCGATAATTTGAGCCGCTAAAATGCCGGCATTTTGGGCTGCATTTAAAGCGACAGTTGCCACAGGAACACCATTTGGCATTTGCAAAATACTGAGTACCGAATCCCATCCATCAATTGAATTGCTAGATTTAATTGGAACTCCAATGACAGGAAGGGGAGTAAGGGATGCAACCATTCCCGGAAGATGCGCAGCACCTCCTGCTCCGGCTATTATTACTTTTAACCCTCTGTCTACGGCATTTTTTGCATACTCATACATGCGTTCAGGAGTACGATGTGCTGAGACGATAGAGATTTCGTAAGCGATTTGTAATTCATCCAGAATTTTTGCGGTTTCATTCATGATCGTTAAATCACTTTGACTACCCATAATAATTCCTACTTGCGTATTCTTGCTCATGATATGATGATTGTTTTATTTTTCAATACGATGGAGATCCGAACTATTCATCAGGACCTGATAATACCTTGATCATTTTTTTAATTTTCACCGCCTTCAGTTTTGCTGCTTCCAAGGTTTCATCAAGCACTGTTATGTGTCCCATCTTCCTGAATGGCTTTGTGAATTTTTTTCCGTACAAATGCACATAAACGCCTTCAATAGCGAGTACCTTTTCGAGTCCATCATAAATAGCAGAACCAGTATGTTCCGGTTCTCCCAGTAAATTTATCATCACTGAAGGCTTAATCATCTGCGTACTTCCTTGCGGGAGACCGAGAATCGCTCTCAAATGCTGGTCATATTGTGAACTTATATTTGCTTCAATAGTTTGATGTCCGCTGTTGTGTGGTCTGGGCGCAATTTCATTTACCAAAATCTTTCTGTCTTTTGTGATAAACATTTCAACGGCGAGTACCCCTACAATTTGTAATTCATTAGCCACCTTCAATGCAATTTTTATAGCTTCTTGCGCAGTTGCCTCCTCTAAAGTAGTAGGTGAGTAGAGATATTCAACAAGGTTTGCTTCTTTATTGAATTCCATATCTACAGGTGGATATGCGGATGTTTCTCCCTTTTGATTGCGTGCAACGATGACTGAGATTTCCCTTTCGAAGTCAATCAGCTTTTCGATTATAGATGGACCTATAAGAGCTGAGCCTATGTCTGAAAGATTATTCAGCTTCATGACACCGCGTCCGTCGTATCCGCCTTTTCTGAGTTTTTGCATGCAGGGAAACATGGCGGCATAACGTCCTATATGTTCCACAGAATCTATGAGGTGAAATTCAGCGGTTGGAATTCCGTGCGTTCTAAAAAATACTTTTTGTGATCCCTTGTCCTGAACAAGAGAGATAATCCTTGCCTGAGGGAAAACAATCAGCCCTTCCTTCTCTAAAAGGGACAATGCATCAACGTTAACGTGTTCAATTTCAATGGTGAGGATGTCGGTGTTTTTGCCAAAATTGTAAACTGTATCGAAATCATTGAATGAGCCTTGTACAAAATCATCGGTCAGGTACCTGCAAGGAGCATCCGGATCAGGATCAAGAACACTTGAAGAAATGTTGTAATCTGTCGCTTTTTGCAACAACATGCGACCTAATTGGCCTCCACCGAGAATTCCCAGCCTTAGCTTATCGTAAAAGTGCGCTTTCATTCGTTCTGCAAAATACTCATTAGTTTTTCTTCTGAAAATTCCGATAAATTAAGTCCAATAGATTGGGAAGCCCGTTCTTAAATCTTACTTTTGCGCAACTTTGAGTAAATTATGGAGCGAATAACCATTAAGGATAAGACTTTTGCAATTAATATTCCGGAATCAAGAATTCAGGAAAGGATCGTTCAAATGGCGAAAGAAATTAATGCAGACATGAAAGGAAAATCTCCTGTTTTTCTTTGTGTATTAAATGGTGCATTCCTCTTTGCTGCCGATGTTTTCAAAAACCTTGACGTAGAGTGTGAAATCACTTTTTTGCGAGTCTCTTCATATGAAGGAACAAGTTCTACCGGCACTGTAAAAAATCTGGTAGGCGTATCTGCAAGTTTGAAAGACCGTACAGTAGTGATTCTTGAAGATATTGTAGATACAGGCGATACGGCTGTGTACCTGCTCCAAGAAATCGAAAAGCACGGACCTAAAGAGATTCGCTTCGCAAGCTTATTGTTTAAACCAAAGGCACTGAGACATGAAGTAAAATTGGATTATGTCGGTTTTGAGGTTCCTAATGATTTTCTGGTTGGCTATGGTTTGGACTATGATGGTCTGGGAAGAAATTTACGCGATATATATAAGCTTGCTGAATAGAGCCATAGCTCAGGGAGGTCATGATTTGATTTCCACACTGGAAGACTCTTCACCTGTTAAACAATAGTTGAAGAATGATTACAAAATTTCAAACAATTTAAACCCCGATTTGACTATGTTAAATATTGTTTTGTTTGGTCCTCCGGGAGCCGGAAAAGGTACGCAGTCAACCAATCTCATTGAAAAGTATCAATTGGTTCATTTGTCTACCGGAGATATTTTGCGATCTGAAGTTACCAACAAAACTACTTTGGGGCTTGAAGCGAAAAAACTGATGGATCAGGGTTTATTGGTTCCCGACGATGTGGTAATCAGAATGATAGAAGCAAGGGTTGATGCAAACAGAAATGCAAAGGGATTTATTTTCGATGGATTTCCAAGAACCACTAATCAGGCCGAAGCGCTTGATGAGCTTCTGAAGAGAAAGCATACATCGATTACAATGATGATTGCCTTAGAAGTTGAGGATGAAGAATTAATTAAACGCTTGCTCAACCGTGGGAAAGATTCAGGACGTCCTGATGATCAAAATAGAGAAGTAATCAGCAAGCGAATTGTGGAGTACAATTCAAAAACAGCACCTCTGAAAAACTACTATGCTGATCAGGGTAAATTTCATGGTGTGAAAGGTGTAGGCAACATTGAAGAGATCTTTGATCGCCTAACGAGTGTAATTGAAAAGTACTGATAATCCGGAGCAAATCCGAGTCGGACTTTTTACAGAATTAACGATAAATAATATCAAGCCTAAGGGTTCAATTCATGCCTTCTAACTTTGTTGACTTTGTTAAAATTTGCTGTCGCAGTGGTGCGGGTGGTGCCGGAGCGGTTCATTTTCATCGCGACAAGAATACTGCAAAGGGCGGTCCTGATGGTGGTGATGGCGGAAGAGGCGGTCACATCATTTTGAAAGGCAATAAGCAACTCTGGACTTTGCTGCATCTTAAATACCGCAAGCATGTAATTGCTGAGCCGGGACAAAATGGATCCGGAGCAATGAAAACCGGACATGAAGGAAAGGACGAGATTCTTGATGTACCTATTGGAACTATAGCAAAAGATGCTGAAACAGATGAATTCCTTTTTGAGATAACAGAAGAAGGTCAGGAAGTAATTCTTGCTGGTGGTGGAAGAGGAGGAAAGGGGAATAATTTTTTTAAATCTGCCACACTCCAGACTCCCCGATTTGCTCAGCCTGGAGAACCGGGTGTCGAAGAGTGGAAAATTCTCGAATTGAAATTACTTGCTGACGTAGGTTTGGTTGGTTTTCCCAATGCAGGAAAATCTACACTCTTGTCTGTTGTGAGTGCTGCAAAACCTGAGATAGCAGATTACCCTTTCACCACACTGGTTCCCAATCTTGGGATGGTAAGTTACAGGGACGGTAAGTCATTTGTGATGGCTGACATTCCGGGTATAATTGAAGGTGCACATACTGGCAAAGGTTTAGGCTTGCGTTTTCTTCGTCATATTGAAAGGAATTCGATTTTATTATTTATGATTCCATGTGACAGCAAAAATATTCGGGAGGAATATTCAATATTGCTTAATGAGCTTAAGCAATTCAATCCGGAATTGCTGGATAAAGCTCGGGTATTGGCTATCACAAAAGCAGATATGCTGGATAAGGAACTCATTGAAGAAATGAAAAAAGAAGTGCCTGAAGAATTGCCAAGTATATTTATTTCTTCGGTCGCCCAACAAGGGATAGGAGAGTTGAAAGATTTATTATGGAAAGAACTAAATAAATAATTCCAGGAAGATGCTGCAGATTCTTAAAGATTTGGACGTAGCGCTATTTCTGTTTCTGAACAATTTACATTCTCAATTTTTTGACTTTATTTTTTATTGGATCAGCCAGAAGTTTTTTTGGATTCCTCTTTATGCATATCTTTTATGGTATTTATACAAGCATGAAAAAGTTGATCTTGTTGCCATGCTGATTGCGATTGTATTTGCAATAACATTAAGTGATCAATTGGCATCGACTGTGTTGAAGAACTGGGTCATGCGACTCAGACCTTGCAATGAACCATCTCTTGTTGGACTCGTTCATACCGTCAATGGATACTGTGGCGGCTTATACGGATTCGTATCATCACATGCAGCAAATTCATTTTCACTCTATGCTTTCGTCATTACTATTGTGAATGGTCGCAAATGGTCTTTCAGATATTATTTATTATTTTGGGCAATCATTCATTCTTACAGCAGAATTTTCCTCGGAGTTCATTATCCGGGCGATATAATTTGCGGTGCGTTGCTCGGCCTTGTCGTAGGTTTTACAATCGCAAAAGTTTATTTATATTATAAAAAAATCAGACACCCAAACATAGGGAATTCAGACAGAGTTAGTAATTAATCAATTTGAAACCAGCCATGAACCGGATAATTTTAGTATTAGCATTCCATTTATTTTTTGTGATGACCTCAGGGGCTCAAAAATCCGGCAATAGCCGCCCAGATGATAAGCCTGCACTGGTAATTGGAATTGTGGTGGATCAGATGAGATACGATTATCTTTTTCGCTTTGCAGAAAAATATTCAGCAGGTGGCTTTAAACGTTTGATGGAAAATGGTTTTCTGTGTCGCAACGCAAATTTCAACTATGTGCCTACACACACAGCGCCCGGGCATGCTACCATTTTTACAGGAACAACACCATCGGTTCATGGTATCATTGGGAATGACTGGTTTGACAGAACTTCACAAAAACAAATCTATTGTGTTGGTGACAGTACAGTGAAGGCCGTGGGTACGACATCCATTTCCGGAAAAATGTCTCCAAGCAATTTATTCTCCACAACTTTTTCTGATGAGTTAAGATTAAGTACAAATTTTCGATCTCGTGTATATGGAGTTTCACTCAAAGATCGTGGAGCAATTTTACCTGTAGGCCATACGGCCAATGCTGCTTTCTGGCACGATCCCTATTTAAATAATTGGGTGACCAGTACGTATTATTTAACTGAATTACCAAAGTGGGCAACTGATTTCAATGCCAGAAAAGTATCCGACTCCCTGCTAGCTAAGCCATGGAACACATTGCTTCCGATAAAGTCGTATACCGAAAGTGGACCTGACGATACAAGATATGAAGGGCTTTACAAGGGCGAATCAGCTCCTGTTTTCCCTCATGATTTACCAGCTTTGCGAGCAGTTGAGTCAGAGTTAATCAGGAAGACTCCATTTGGAAATACTTTTACCAGATTATTTGCTGAAGCACTTATTACAGGCGAGAAATTAGGCAGGGGACCGGAGGTGGATGTGCTTACCGTAAGTTTTTCTTCGACGGACTATATAGGGCATATGTATGGAACTAATGCCATAGAACTGGAAGATACTTATCTCAGACTTGATCTGGAACTAGAACAATTTCTGATCTTTCTTGATAAGAATATAGGTACCGATAATTATTTACTTTTTCTCACTGCAGATCATGGTGCTGCGCATAATCCTGATTACTTGCATGACAACAAAATACCCGCTGAATTTATTAATGACTATGGAATATCTGACTCCATAAGAGCTTTCATGACTAGAACATATTCTGATACCGACCTAGTTCTTGATGTTTCATCGGGCGCTGTTTATTTTAATCGCCTGCATATCGAAAAGAAAAAGATTCGAGTGAATGAAGTAGAAGAACGATGTGCCACTTATATTGCCGGACTTCCGGGTGTCGCCGCTGCACTTACATCTGAAGAACTTAGAAACGGTGTGGCGCGTGAAGGCCATTTTAAATTTTATCTCAATGGATTTAATCCAAAAAGATCAGCAGATATATTAATTCAATACCGACCGGGATGGTTGTCATGGTATAACAGAACAGGAACAACTCATGGAGTTGCTTACAGCTATGATACGCATGTCCCTTTAATATTTTTTGGAAAGGGGATTTCATCCGGAAGCACTCCAATTCCTGTTAATATGACGGATGTGGCAGCCACAATTTCAACATTGCTCAACATTGAATTTCCAAATGGGAATACGGGGAATCCAATCCCTTCGCTGTTCAAATAGGGAATATAATTTATAGTCTGTCTGCTTGTGTAATGTGTAGGTCGCTTTTTTTAAAAAAAAGCCGTTTAATCTTAAGGCATTGAACCTTGGTTTTTTTTGCCCTCACCTATCATGCATTCACCCAGATTATTATTACGTCCACCCAACCGGCCAAATGTTGAAAAAGTCCAATAAAGCTGATGTTAAAGTGCTGGGAAAAACCATATAAATTGCCTATATTTGGAGGTCATGATTATTGGACATATTGAAATCCTTGTCCTTAATAATCATATGCTAATCGTAACCAAAAACTAATTAAGGCATCATGGGTAAAATTCTAAACTCTACTGCAAAATTTATTCTTGTTCTTTTCTGCTTTATATTTATTCAGAAAAGAGACTTGAAGGCTTCCCATGCAATGGGAGCTGATCTTACTTACGAGTGTTTAGGACCCAATCAATACTTATTGAAGTACTCATTCTATAGAGATTGTGATGGTATCACTGCAATGACTTCCGTTACGGTTAATTATACTTCGAGTTGTTTTGGCGGAGGAAGTGTTACGCTGAATCCGGTTCCTGTTACTCATGATTCTTTGCGTTGGGTTTATGCCACTTGTCCGACTGCCCGTACAACTTGTCAGACGCCGGCCGGTACATTTTTAGGTATAGAAGAATGGATTTATACCGGTATAGTAAATCTTCCCGGTCCATGTGCAGATTGGAATTTTAGTGTGAGTACAAATGCCCGAAATGCCACAATTTCTACAATAGGTGCTAACCCTCAGGTAAGTCTGTACGTGTACACATTGATGAATAACGTGATTGCACCGTGTAATAATTCTCCCACATTCAGCAACAAGCCTGTGCCCTTAGCCTGTGTTGGCCAGCAATTTAATTTCAATCATGGAGCATATGACGCCGACGGAGATTCAATAGCTTATTCACTCATCACACCAAAAATTACGGCAACTCAGGATGTGACTTACGATGCAAGTCATTCTTACCTTAATCCTGTACAATCATCTACCGGAACAATATTTAATCCTGCTACGGGTGATTTCGTGGTGAAACCCGATATAGTGGAAGTTACAATTTTTGCTGTGCTGGTTAGTGAGTACAGGAATGGAGTACTCATAGGCCAGGTGGAAAGGGATATACAGCTTAATATAATTGCGTGTACAAATGTAATTCCTGTGCTTTATGGTATAAATAATTCACCAAGTCACCGACAAACAATTTGTGCCAATGCACCATTTTCTTTTTACTCATCAAGTGCAGATTTGGATTTGGATGATACCACGCGGGTAACCTGGGACTTTGGAATCGCAGATGCTACGGTAACTTTTTCAGGACCGAAGAATGATTCGATGTACTTTAGCTGGACTCCAACCACTGCTGACATTTCGACAATCCCACAATGTTTTACTGCAACGGTTACAGATGATAATTGCCCTTATGTAGGAAAGTCAACCTATTCTTATTGCTTTACTGTTTGCGGAGTGGATGCCGATGCAGGATTAGATCAAACAGTTACCTGTGGATCGACCGCCAATCTTTCCGGCTCAGCACTCTCAGCTTGCGGAGCTATGATTTATCGATGGTTACCGAGTGGCTTGGCCGGACAAAATTTAAATGGAGTTGGTGTCGGCAATTATTATTTGGAAGTCACAGCAGGACCTGCCATGTGCAAAGACACTGACACGGTTACCGTACATGCAGGAGTGGGTGTTGCGGCAGCTGATTTTACATTTTCCTCAAATTGCAGCGGACTACCAGTGCAATTCACAGATCAAAGTGTAGGAGCCGCAAGCTGGCATTGGGACTTTGGTGACATGACAACAAGTGCGACGCAGAGCCCTAGTCATGCATTTGCGGCTAATGGAACATATACTGTGAAACTTACAATTACTTCTGCTGCCGGTTGTGTGGATAGTCTATCACAACAAGTCGTGGTGAATACTAATATTCCAAGCTCCAATTTCAGTGCACCTAATAGGTGCATAGGTGCAGTGACACCTTTCACGGATCTTTCAGGAGGAACTCCGGTGAGTTGGTCCTGGAATTTCAACGATCCTGCAAGCGGTGCCAATAACACTTCTTCCTCACAAAACCCTACGCACACTTTTTCTGCAGCCGGACCATATGCTGTTTCTCTAATTGTTACCAATGCTGCCGGGTGCACTCATCAAAGTCAACACAATGTAACTGTAAATGCCAACCCGGTTATCCTTGTGGCTGATGTTTCAATATGTTTAGGTGATCAGGCGACCTTGACTGCTCCTGTAGGCTATACTGCTTATGCCTGGACTCCGGGCGGAAATACGCAAACAATAAATGTTTCACCACTTGTAAATTCAGCATATTCAATTACTGTTACGGATGCGAATACCTGTCAGGGCACCGATGTTGTTAATGTTACAGTGAATCCGTTGCCGGTAGCAACAGCAGGAGTGAACCAAACAATTTGCGAAGGCACGTCTGCAAATTTATCGGGAAATGGCGCAGGAGCCGGAGGAGCCTATCTGTGGAATCCGGGAAATCTTGCAGGCCAAAATGTTTCAGTATCACCTGTATCAACCACAGATTACACGGTAAGGGCAACTGATGTTCTTGGTTGTTCAAACACGGATGTGATAAGAATTAATGTAAATGCCATGCCACAGGTTGACGCAGGCACCGACGGAGGTATTTGTAAAGGCGGTTCTACTACCTTGTCGGTTGTGGCAGGAACCGGTAATTATAGCTGGATGCCTGGAGGTCAAACTACTTCATCCATAACAATTTCACCATTGGTTACAACAACATATACACTGACTGTTAGTGATGGAATTGGCTGTTCCGGCATTGATCAGGTTACTGTGGTTGTGAACCCTTTACCAGTTGCATCTTTTAATACATCAGCTCCCGTTTGTATTGGAAACACGGTTAGTTTTACTGATGGGTCTAATGTACCAACCGGTAATATCAGCAGCTGGCTTTGGAAATTTGGAGATGGACAGACATCAAGCATTCAAAACCCGAATTCAACATATACTTCTGCCGGTGGATTTAATGTCAGTCTACTGGTAACTAGCAATGCCGGCTGTAAGGATTCTACTGTACAAGCGATAAATATTAACTCATTACCAAATGTAAATGCAGGCGCTGACGCAAGTATTTGCCCTGGAGCCAATGCCACTTTAAATGGATCAGGAGGCTCACAGTATTTATGGAATCCCGGAGGCTACACAACAGCCTCAATAAATGTAAGTCCTGCTTCAACCACCCTTTATACCTTAAAGGTCACGGATGCTAATGGATGTGATAATACAGCACAGGCACAGGTAATTGTCAATCCGGTACCAATTGCCAACGCCGGAACAAATCAAAATATTTGCTTTGGAGATGCAACCTCTTTATTTGCATCCGGCATAGGAAATTACACCTGGACACCGGGTAATGTGAATACGGCATCATATAATGTGAGCCCGGCCGCAACAACTACCTATACAGTAAGGGTTGTGAATGCATTTGGATGCGAAGACTCTGATGATGTAACGGTTCAGGTGAATCCGATACCGGTTTCCAGCTTCACAAATAGTGGACCGGTTTGTCAAAATTCGATTGTGGACTTCAATGACTTTTCAAATATTAACAATGGTAGTATTGGATCATGGGAGTGGGATCTCGGAAACGGAAGTCAAAGCACCTTACAGAATCCTTCACTCAATTATTCAACCGCAGGTACTTTCAATGTAAAGCTTATCGTTACATCCAATCAGGGCTGTAAGGATACTTCAAATTCAATCCTGACGATTTGGGCTGAACCGGTTGCTTCATTTAGCAATACTAATGTTTGCGAAGGGATTCCGATCCAGTTTACAAACACATCGACTATTAGTGATGCCACAGCACTTATCCATTCCTGGACTCTTGGCGATGGAACAGTATCTGCTAATGCATCACCTTCACATTTATACGGAGGCTATGGAAGTTATCAGGCTGTCTTGAATGTCATATCTCAAAATGGTTGTGAAAGTACTATTTCTCGTGCTGTAAATGTTTATGCTATTCCAACAGCAAGTTTTGTATTTGATCCTGCATGTGAAGACAGTCCTGCTCAATTCAATGACAGAAGTTCAGTTCCTGACGGAAATATTAGCTCATGGTACTGGACTTTTGGCGATGGAAACATTGGAACACTACCGAGTCCATCGCATACTTATTCTGACCAAGGAGAGTATCCAATACATTTATTGATTTCCAGCAATCATGGTTGCAAGGACAGTACGAATGCAATGATTCGTATTATACCTAGACCATTGGTTGACTTCAATACTGAAAGTGCCTGTCAGGGAACCTCCGTTCAGTTGACTAGTTTAGCCTCACCGGTAACAGGATCAATTGTCCAGTACAATTGGAATTTTGGTGATGGAATGAGTTCAGGGGATCAGGATCCACTGCATTTTTACTCTTATTCAGGGTGGTATGAAGTATCCTTAAGCGTGGTAACTGACAGTGGTTGTACGACCACTCTTTCAAGACCGAATGCTTTGGAGATTTACCGGGCACCGGATGCCCTATTTACAAGCAGTGCTGAACAAGCAAGTGATATTTATCCACTGATTAATTTCGTTAACGGCACGGGAAGTCAGGGAACTTATTTATGGGATTTTGGCGACAGTACATTCTCTACGGAATATTCTCCAACCCACATGTATGCCAGTGTTGGCGCTTATGATGTTCAATTGATTGCCATTGATATGAATGGATGTGTCGATTCCATTTATCAACGCGTAGAGATTAGGCCTAGCTCTACAATTTATATCCCCAATGCATTTACTCCAAATGGAGATCGGAAGAATGATCAATTTAAAGTCTACACGTATAATGTAGTAAAACTTGAAGCACAAGTCTTTGACAGATGGGGACTAAAAGTTTACGAGTGGGATTCATTGGATGGGGGATGGGATGGAGTGGTAAAAGGAAATCCTGTTCAAGCAGATGTGTATGTCTATCGCGTGTCAACGGTGGACGTTAACAACAAGCGTGAGACAAGAGTCGGGCATGTCAGTCTGGTAAGGTAAGCAAGCATTAATTGATTGAATCGGCTGTATTTCAGGGAAATACAGCCGATTTTTTTTTGTTCAAAAGCCTGCTCATAAATTAACAAAGCAAGTCGCAGGTTTTTTTTAATCTGGACTAACTTTATGATTGAACAAGACGTATACCGATACGTCTAAATTCACCCCAATTAATCGTTCGAATCCCAAAACCACTATGTCTGAATTGAAAAGCAAGCATGAAATGGTGATTGAAATTGTCAACCAAGTTGCATCAATCGCCGCCAAACTTGGTATTGTTCACAACAATACCGATGATGTATCCCTGGACGGGAGGCACATTACCATCCGAGGGAATAAACTTTTGTATTTTGGTTCTTGCGGTTATTTGGGACTGGAACATGACCCAAGACTGAAGCAGGGTGCTATTGATGCCATCAATAAATATGGAACTCAATTTTCATCTTCACGCGCTTACGTTTCTTCTTCTTATTACCAGCAATCAGAAGAATTGTTGAGTAAGATTTTTGACAATAAACCTTTATTATTGTTGCAATCACTCACAGTTGGACACATGTCCAATATTCCAATTATTGTTGGAAATGAAGACGCTGTCATTCTTGACTCTCAAGTGCATGATAGTGTTCAGACAGCCGTACAATTATTAAAATCGAGAGATGTCCATGTAGAAGTTATACGACATAACCGGATGGATATGCTGGAGAGCAGAATCAAGGCCTTGAAAAATAATTATCAGAAAATCTGGTACATGGCTGATGGAGTCTACAGTATGCAAGGTGATTTCGCACCTGTCAAGGAGCTTTTTCGCATGGCAGATCAGTATGAACAATTACATTTATATATAGATGACATTCATGGTATGAGTTGGGCCGGTCCGCATGGAGCCGGATATGTTCTAAGCCAGGGCAACTATCACCCTAGGCTATATCTGACTACAGGTCTCACCAAAGCTTTCGGCACGGCAGGAGGAGTGTTAATTTATCCTGAAGAAGCAATATTTAATCTTATTAAAAATACCAGTAAAGCATTTATATTCTCAATCCAGATGCCTCCAATGGTATTGGGAGCAACAATTGAGGCTGCTAAAATTCATTTGAGTGATGAGATTTATACGTATCAGGATGAAATGAAGCAAAAGATGGAATTCTTCAATACGACAGCCAAGAAACTTGGTCTGCCTTTGATTAATGAAACCCTGTCACCGATAGGATTCATCGGAGTAGGTAAGCCTGACGTTGGTTATAATATGGTTCGCCGTATGATGAATCAAGGCTACTATTTTAATTTGAGCGTATTCCCAAGCGTTTCGTATAACAATACCGGGCTTCGTATTCCGGTAAATCGACTTCATACATTTGAGGATATTGAAAATCTCCTTACTGAGATATCGATACAATTACCCCAGGCATTGTCAGATTCTCAATCGAGCATGTCAGAAATTTTCAAGCATTTCAAACTTGTTGCCTGATGATTTTACATATTTCGTCATAAAAAAAGCCCGGGTTTCCGGGCTTTTTTTATGACGTTGATTATAAATGTATTAGGGTTGTTCGCATAGTTGCCAGAAATTATTCAAAATGGCTACCGCTGCGACAAAGTTTTCGAAGGAAATTGGTTTAATGATATAACCGGCGACATTATAATTATAGGCTTCAAATCTGTCTTTATCATCATTAGAGGTGGTCATGACGAAGACACTTATGGTATGCAAATCTTTGTCGGCCCTTAATTCTTTGAGGAATTCGAGACCATTCATTTTCGGCATATTGATGTCCAAAAGAACAATGCGTGGAGTGGGGGATATTTTAGTCACCCCGTTTGTACCTCGAAGCATATCCAATGCTTCAACACCATTATGCGCAATGGAAAGTGGGTTTGATATATTGCTTTTTTTGAATGCGCGTTGAACATTCATACAATCAACCTCATCATCATCAACGAGGAGAATATTGACTAATTTTTCCATAATTATTGCAAAGTTTACGGTTTCAATGCTTAAGGGTTCCAGCTCAGAATTTCACCATTGGGTAAAAATAGCAATTAATTTCGTTTAAAGAGAAATGAAAAATTCATCAAATTTTCTTAACAAAATTAATTGATTAATCATTTAATCAAATATTGGGAGTAAAATGGCCCTGTTTCTTACAGTTAGGAATCTAAACCTGTACATTAGCGTAAGATAACAACCAATCTTATATATAATAAGGTCATGAAAAACTTATTTCGGCTATTATTCAGGAAAGATTTCTACGAAAGTATTCCGTATGAAGATCTGATGTCACGTCAGCGATTTACGTTGTTTCGGATATTCACCTACACCGCCTTTCTCGCAAGTATTGCTTCTGCTTTACAGATTCAGGCACTTTTCAGCGAGATACAGAGTGTTCCAGTAATCTTGATCATTCTTGCTTCGATAATTCTCACGAATTTCTTTTTAGTTAAACGTGACGATAAACTACCCGTGGCTTACATGATATCCGTATTCGTCGGATTTTTGGTGGTGCACATTCAGGCATACAGTGCAGGTGGTCTCATTAACTCCGGAACAATATATCTGACGGTACTTTTGATGACAGCCTTCATGTTACTTGGAACAAAAGCAGGAAAGTGGTTCACTGTAATGGCCATTGCCAGTGTAGGAGTATTGTTTTACGCAACGGAATTTACAACCTGGACTTCCTATGCCATGTTTCAGAATGATATCCATTTAATCCGGCAAGATGCTCTGAGTACGTTTATTCTGGGTCTATTTCTTGTAGCCGCACAGAGTAATTATATGCATAGCGGAAAAAATGTCATCATCGAAAGAATAACTGTTCAGAAAGATCAACTTGAGATTAGTAATCGAAAGTTGCAGGAATACACAGTACATCTGGAACGTACCAACCGTGAGTTGGACAAATTTGCATCAATCGTCTCACATGACCTGAAGGCTCCTTTAAGAGCCATTGGCAATCTTACCGGATGGATCGAAGAGGATGCTGGTGATACCCTTGTTCCGGAAGCCAGAACTCACTTTGATATGATTAAGCAAAGAGTAAAGCGGATGGAAGACTTAATTAATGCAATCCTGGATTATTCAAGAGCGGATGAGCGTACGGGTGAGGAAGTAAAAATTGTCACCAAGGAGCTTATCGAGGAGACGATGGATTTCATAGGGAAACCTGAAAATGTCACTCTCGAAATTCAACCGAATATGCCTGTTATGATTAGTGATAAGATCAGGCTTCAGCAGGTATTTTCTAATTTACTTGGGAATGCCGTGAAGTATAATGATAAAACAGATATTCATATTAATGTCTCAGTGAAAGAAAAGGAATCTGCTTGGGAGTTTTCGGTGAAAGACAATGGTCCGGGAATCGAATCCCAGTACCATGAAAAAGTATTTGTCATATTCCAAACTCTGAATCGTAGAGATGATGTGGAGAGTACAGGTGTCGGTTTGGCTATTGTAAAAAAAATAATTGAGGACCAAGGGGGTAAGATATGGGTTGAATCTGATGGTAAATCAGGATGCGATTTCAAGTTCACATGGCCAAAAATTAAAAAAGAGAAGGATTCTATCCTTATAGCTGCACCAATCATCGTGTAAGAACAAGGATAAAATGAGACAACTCTTCGCTGGAGTTCAAGTTATATTGCTTAGAAAAAAGAACACTCCATGCGAAAAGGAAAAATCAACAACAAAGAAACACACGAACCTATCCTGAAGGTTATCACGATTGCACAGGACCGCAAACAGATTGAAACAGAAATTGACAGGCATGTAAAAAGCATACAGTCCTTGATTCTGAAACTGGGGCCTCCTGAAAGACAAAAGTATTATAACGGCTTGTTATCACATCTCCTCGCGGAGGAAGTTACTTACCCAATGCCGTTGCATAAATCAAAACAAGTTACCATGGAAAGAGACTACAGCAGACTCAGTGAAAATGAACTTCAGCTGATTCGGGAATTATCAACTCAAATTAATTCTTTGTATAACAACATCGGCGATACGATGAGTTAAGAACCGAAACTCCAAAAAAAGGGAGCATGCTGATTTATTCAGTTTGCTCTTTTTTTTTTTTATAACTGATTATGGATATAGATCTATTTTCAGTTCATGGCTTATTGCATAATCCGACTAACAGGATATCTCCTGTAACCTTTTTCAAAATATTTTGAGTTTTTGTAAATGAAATATAATTGAGAAAATGAATTTGATGCAAATGCGGGATCACTTTTCTTCATCGAATCCAATTCCATTTTTAATGTGTTATTCTCCATTAAAATTTTTTCGGCAATTTCCTCAAAAACATAGGCAGAAAACCATTCTTTTTGTTGTAGAACCCCATCAAAAAATCCCCAGTTAAAGTAACTGTCAACTGACACAGGTTCCAATGTTTCTACGATATATCTGCTCCCGGGCTGCATAATAGGAACCAGGAAATCGCCTCTTTTTACCTGTACATTTTCGATCCTGGTTTTTACCGTTGTATTTGAATGAATGTAATGGCCTTCATAGGGCATATCTGCGGTATTGAACTTATCAATATAATAGACTTCGGCAGAACAGCTGCTGTCCTGTTCAATCTCAATTAATGTAATCTTATTATTCCTGAATAAATTCACTACTTTTTCCCATGCCTGTGGAATTAAATAATATTTCGGAGCATGGATGGTGTCTTGAGGGATGTAGTAGCTGTAATAAGGAAGTTGTTTGTTAAAAGACTTAGTTCTGTCATAATACAATCTATCCAGACCGGTCACTTCACTTTTTTTATAAGCATGTTCGTAGCCTTTGAATTGTATAAGGTCAAATTTGGATTCATCAAGTTTCCAATTGAGGGGGAATAAATTTCTTGAAATGTTTTCATCTCTTGCCATGCGTTTGACTTTCGAAATTTCCACATGCTTTTCTTCGCAAATTTCAACCATAGAATGGAGGAGTTTTTCTGTAGCCTTAACACGATCAGAAAATGGTTTAAGCATATGAGCTTCACTGATGAAACCAAAAGTATTAAAGAGTGCTGCATAGCCAGAGCCAAAGCGCGGCGTTTCCAGAAAGGCCATCATTCCGCTGTCAGGTGGAAGCTCCCAGCTAAAGGTTTCGACGTAGGGCCCCATCTCTTCGTCCTTCTCTTTCATCTTTGTAAAAAGTGAAGGCGTCAGAACATCTTTCATGTATTTTCCTTGAGTGGGATATAATTTATCAGCCTGAGAGGAAATTAATGTCATGGTGTATTGATAATCTGCTCCATCGCTTACATGCGTATCAATCAATACCTCCGGATCCCATTGACGAAAGAGACCTATCCAGCTGATCATGTTTTTTGAATCTGATTTAATAAAATCCCGGTTTAAGTCGAGATAAAGGTCATTAGATCTAAATCCATATTCAGGTGGTCCGGCCTGATTTACCCTGCTGCAACAAGCCCTGTTAATAGCCCCTTCTACATTCATGACAGGAACAATACAAATACAGACATTTTGTGGGAGGTCTTGTCCATTATTGGCGAGTAAAGATTCCGCAAGAAGGATACTCGCATTAATCCCATCCGGTTCTCCGGGATGTATGCCGTTATTAATTAGCAAAATCAGTACTCCCATATCTTTCAATTTTTGTACTTCGAAAATTTTTGTTTTTGAAATGACAAATAATTGCATAGAGTGGCCGCCATCAGTTTTTCCGCATGGGACGAGCCGGGCATAAGGGCTTGATTGCGCCAGATCAGAATATGTTTTGATTATTTCTTCGTAAGTCGGTGTTGAATTATACAGTAAAATGTCTTGTTCTGCATGAACCGGATGGATAAGAAATAATAAAATTATAATCAGATTTACCGGCATGAAAAATAATTTGGAATTTTGTTTAAGCATTTGGTAGTATTAATTATAAGAAAGGAGTTGTCGGAATCAAGCATGATGAAAGTTCTCCGGTGCTATTCCTTTTAGAATTTGTTCGAAATATAGCAAATCCGCAGAAATTAGCTTGTCAAGCTTTTCCTTCAAAAGGAAATTTATATCTTGTCGGACTAAATAATAATCACAAATTTCGAGATGATGAAAAATATTCTTTCCGCACTATTACTGTTTTTGTTTGTATTGCCTGCAGAGGCCCAATTAGAGCTTAATAGTACTATGAGCGTTGATACAACTATTCGTACTGGTTTCTTACCTAATGGTATGAAGTATTATATTCGGAAAAATTCTAAGCCGGAGCAACGTGCTGAATTCAGAATTGCCGTCGATGCTGGATCAACCTCTGAGAATGATGATCAGCAAGGCTTAGCCCATTTTGTGGAGCATATGGCTTTTAATGGAACCAAAAATTTTAAAAAGAATGAGATTGTTGATTATCTCGAATCAGTCGGAACTAAATTTGGCGCCCATCTGAATGCATATACTAGTTTTGATGAGACAGTTTACATGATTCAATTACCAACAGATAAACCTGAAATCGTAGACAAAGGATTACAAATTCTTGAGGAGTGGGTCCACAATTTATTGTTTGATTCATTGGAGGTTGAGAAGGAACGTGGTGTTGTAGTTGAAGAATGGAGACTTGGGCAAGGGGCTGATGAAAGAATGAGAAGGAAATACTGGCCTGTGATTTTTAAAGACTCCAGATATGCTGTCAGGTTACCAATCGGACAGAAAGAAATAATTGAACATAGTAAAAGATCCACACTGGAAGCTTTCTATAAAGACTGGTATCGCCCTGATCTTATGGCCATAATTGCTGTAGGAGATTTTGATCCTGTTCAGATGGAACAAAAAATCAGAATGCAATTTGCCGATGTTAAACCGGTGCCTAACCCTCGTCCAGTTGTGAGTTACCCGGTCGGTGACAATAAGGAAACTTTGGTGGCTACAGCGACTGATAAAGAAGCGGTATACGGAATGGTGCAGTTATTTTATAAGCAGTCAAGAGAAATTGCAAAGACCGTTGCCGACTACCGCAGGAATATGTCATACAGTTTGTTCTCCGGAATGTTGAATGCCCGGACTGCAGAGTTGCAAAGGGAAGCTAATCCGCCATTTATGTATGCAGCGAGTGGATATGGAGACCTCGTGCGAACCAAGTATGCATATTATTCCGTCGCTGCATGTACCGAAGATGGAATTGAACGCGCATTGGAAACAATTGTGAGGGAGAATGAACGAGTCAGACGATTTGGATTTACCGAATCAGAACTGCAGCGTCAGAAGGCTGATCTTATGAGCGGTATGGAGAAAGCTTATAATGAGCGTGATAAAACTGAATCAAGAAATTTCGCAAGGGAATATGTAAGTAATTTCCTGTCTCAGGAACCGATTCCGGGAATTGAATTTGAAATGGAAATTTATAAGAAATACCTTGATGGTATTACACTTGAAGAAGTCAATGATCTTGCGAAAAAGTGGATTACAAATGGGGAGAACTGTGTTGCCATAATTACTGCACCTGACAAAGAATCTACCAAAATGCCAAGTGATGCAAGAATTAAAGAGATTATTTCTACTTCAGCAAAACTTGAATTGAAGCCCTATGAAGACAAAGTGTCTGATGAGCCTTTGGTTTCAGCCGAATTGCCCGGTTCCAAAGTAAAGAGCTCAAAGTCTGTTAAAGAATATGATATCACAGAGTGGACATTGGAAAACGGAGTAAGAGTTCTGGTGAAGCCTACTGATTTCAAAAATGATGAAATATTATTTACTTCATATTCCTGGGGCGGTTGGTCTCTTTACTCTCCGGAAGATTTCTGGTCAGCATCTTCAGCAGATAATATTATCGACCAGAGTGGGGTTGGTTCGTTCAATGCAACATCTCTTGAAAAAAAGTTGACGGGTAAAACAGTAAATTTAACGCCCTATATAAGCGAATTACAGCAGGGATTTAACGGCAGTTGTGTTCCGAAAGACCTGGAAACAATGCTTCAACTGACTTTTGAATATTTCACCGAGCCAAGAAAAGATCAGGAAGCATTTGACTCGTACATTGACAAACAAAAAGGTGCTCTGAAGAACAGAAGTTCTGACCCTCAGTCCGTATTTTTTGATACTGTATCTTATGTCATGTCCGGTTATAATCCACGAAATCAGCCACGAACTGTAAGCACTTTGAATAGAATTGAGTTGGATAAGGTTTATCGTTTTTACAAGGAAAGATTTTCTGATGCATCAGGCTTTACATTTGTATTTGTTGGAACATTTAATCCTGAAGAACTCAAACCTTTGGTTGAGAAATACCTCGGTAGCTTGCCGGCACTAAACAAGAAAGAAAAATGGATGGATATTGGATCCGGATATCCAAAAGGGAAAGTTGAAAGAACAGTAAAAAGAGGAGTAGAGCCTAAATCTACTGTGATGTTGCGTTTCAATTCTCCGTTCGTTTACAACAGAAATAATCGCAATGAAGTGACTGCCTTATCTAAACTGTTGAATATTCGATTACGCGAAGTACTTCGGGAGGATAAAAGTGGAGTGTACGGAGTAAGTTGCTCTTCCAGACCGAGTCATTTTCCAAAAGAAAATCTGGAAACGATAGTTTACTTTGGATGTTCACCGAGCAATGTGGACATGTTAATTGAAGCTGCCTTGGGTGTCATTAACGAAGTTAAGGGACAGGTATGCGACGAAAAGAACCTGATCAAAATTAAAGAAACTGCTTTAAGGGAACGTGAGTCCGGACTTAAGGAAAATCAATTTTGGTTAAGTGCTATATCAACATCAGCTCAGAATTCAGAAGAAATATTGGAACTGATGAGCTACAATGACTGGGTAAAAAGTTTGAAAGCGGAGGACCTGAAAAACTTTGCCGTTAAATATTTAAACACAGATAATTACGCAAAATTTATTCTGCTGCCGGAAAATTGAGTGTATCTGGAATGATATTCGACAGATAATTTTTTATCTGGCTAAATGATTTTAATACCTGGAGGATTGATGCCTAGTTAGGAATCTGTTCCTCCAGGTATTTTAGTATTGCATCAGTTTCTTCAGGATCGAACCATTTCATTCCCTCTTCCTTACGAAACCATGTCATTTGTCGCTTAGCGTAGTTTCGTGTATTTTTCTTAATCAAATCAATTGCCACCTCTAAACTGCATTTTTTGTCAATATAATCGAAAAGCTCTTTATATCCGACCGTATTCAGTGCATTTACTTGTCGAAAGGGTAGAAGTGAGCGTGCCTCGTCAACTAAACCCTCTGAGATCATCTGGTCTACCCGTAAGTTTATTCTGGAATACAATTCATCCCGCTCAAGCAGTAGTCCGATATTTATAATCTGAAATGGTCTGGATATTGCTTTGCTTTTCCTGAGACTTGAAAATTTTTGTCCACTGCTCATACACACTTCCAGAGCGCGAATCAAACGATGTGGGTTTGAAAGATCTACTTCATTGTAATACTCTTCGTCGAGAATTTTTAATTTATCCTGCAATGATCTAATACCGTCTTTCTCCAGTGATTCAATTAATTTTTCCCTGATATTTTCATCGCGCCCTGGAATTTCATCAATACCCTGACAAACGGCTTTGATGTATAGGCCACTTCCTCCAACCATAATCACCACATTGTGATCAAGAAAAAGTTGGTTGATTTTTTCTAAAGCATCATTTTCAAAATCACTGATATTATATGGATCGGTGATCTGATGGGAATCGATAAAGTGATGCCTTATAGTGGAGAGCTGTTCCTGGCTTGGTTTGGCCGTGCCGATATCCATTCCTTGATAGAATTGCCTGGAGTCAGCACTTATGATTTCGGTGGAAAAATATTTTGCCAGACTAATTGCTAAAGAAGTTTTTCCGCTTGCTGTCGGTCCTGCAATTACGATGAGGGTAGGCATTTCATACAGCTAAGGGCAATTAGAAAAATGCCTGTTAATACTCCTCGTTGTCAGAAACTGAATCATCGTCAATCATGTCCTCATCGGCAGTTTCCATTTCGCCGCTAATATCAACATCTTCGGGTTCGTCTGCAAAACTTGCCGGCCTTTCTTCTCCTTCAGGAATGTCTTCGGCATCAGTCCCCATGACCTCTTCTTCAATATCACTCTCGATTTCATCCTCATCGAGATCTTCGTCGAACTCATCCGGTACCGGAATTGTCACCGTACTATTAGCGTATTGCTTTGGGGCCTCGTTAATTTCTCTTACGCATCTTGGGTAAACTGCAACCATTTCCTCTTTAGGTAAGATCTTTATCAATTCCACATAAAAGGACCAGAGATTGTTTGGGTCAAAGTGATAAAGCAGTTTCTGATGAGGGTCAATAATTATATCGCACAAACGAGATTTTGAGAGTACAGAAATCCGGTTCGTCTCTTCTTCGTTTAATGTGCGCGAAGTAATTTCTCTTCCCTTTTTCCAATTAACATCGCTCATGAAAAATGAAGCAGGCTGAGAAGCATCAAATCCTATAGACTCTTGTATAGCAATATGCAAGTCGTCGAATGTTTGTGTAGGTCGGATTTCTATATCGCGCGAAACGTCGTCGTTGTCTTCAAAAGTAATCCGGAAACGATAAATAGCCATAGTATATTTTTATTCCTAACTCAAAAGTAAAAAGAATATTTATTTCTACCTCTTTGTACGATAAATTTATTGTTATTTCTGAGACTTTGGAGCCTGAACTCTGTTAAGGCCAATTTTCGCTCCCAGGTTAAGCATGAACTCGAATACTTCCGTGTAATCATTTTTTAATTCGCCATCCAGAATTGCCTCACGAATAGCGTTTTTAATCGTCCCTACTTCTTTCCCCGGTTTGAGACCAAATGTCTGCATAATCTCTTCACCGCTGATTGGTGGCTGCCAGTTTCTTACCTTGTCTTTTGCTTCAACTTCGATAAGTTTTTCCTGAACAATTCTGAAATTATCCTTATATTTTCTGATCTTGTATTCATTCTTTGTGGTTACATCAGCCTTACATAATTTCATGAGCCCGTCGATATCATCACCTGCATCGAATAATAATCGGCGTATTGCTGAATCAGTGATATTGTCCTGAGCGAGGACGATTGGTCTCAAATGTAGTTGAACCAATTTTTCAACCTGTTTCATTTTTTCATTCATTGGTAATTTCAGCTGCCTGAAGATATTTTTAACCATGCGGGCTCCTTTATCCTCGTGGCCGTGAAAAGTCCATCCGTGATCGGGATCAAATCGTTTTGTGGCAGGCTTTGCGATGTCGTGAAGGATTGCTGCCCATCGTAACCACAGATCATCTGTCTCAGTCGCCAGATTATCGAGCACCTGTAGTGTATGGTAAAAATTATCTTTATGACCCTGGCCATTCACATATTCTACTCCATAGAGTAGGCACATCTGCGGAAAAAATATTTTCAAAAGACCTGTACGAAACAATAAATCAAAACCAATGGATGGTTTTTCACAAAGGATAATTTTGTTCAATTCGTCTGTGATTCTTTCCATTGACACGATCTTGAGCCTTTCGCAATTTCTTGAAATGGCAGCCAAAGCTTCATCATCAATTTTAAAATTCAATTGATTTGCAAATCGGATGGCACGCATCATTCGTAAGGGATCATCAGAAAAAGTCACATCAGGATCGAGGGGAGTGCGGATTATTTTATTCCTAATATCCTCAACCCCCTTAAATGGATCGAGCAATTCACCAAAATTATTTTCGTGAAGATGAATGGCCATCGCATTTATACTGAAGTCACGTCGCTTTTGATCATCTTCCAAGGTGCCTGTCTCGACAATGGGTTTACGGGAATCAATTCGGTATGATTCTTTTCGGGCACCGACAAATTCTATTTCAAGATCTTCGTATTTTATCATAGCCGTTCCAAAATTTTTGAAATAGCTTACATTTACCTTGTCGCCTAATCTGGATGCCACGCGTTTAGCCAATTCAACTCCACTACCAATTACCACGATGTCGATATCCTTCGACATGCGGTGTAATAAAATATCCCGTACATAACCCCCGACAACAAAGGCATGTGTTTGCATAGCTGCAGCTTCTTCTGCAATCATGGCAAAAACAGGATGAGTTAAATGTTTTTTCATTAATCAATTTAATCTATAGCACTCTGGTTGAAATGGCTGATGATAGTTTTATTATTTTCTGATAAACTCAATCTGTCCGTTTTCCCTCAGGCGTATTATCGTAGATGGCTTCACCGGAGTATGCTCGTGTTGTCGCAAATTTACTATATAATCAACGCCTAGTTTAATCTCGTCAGATATTTCATCAAAACTCCGGGGTGATTGTTGATCCGAAATATTTGCTGAGGTTGAAATTATTGGTTTACGGAATTGATATATCAGTTTGCTGCAAAATTCATCCTTAGTTATTCGAATGGCAATACTCCCGTCAGAAGCAATAGTTGACGGAGCCAGGTTTCTTGCCTTGTCATAAATTATACTGATTGGTTTTTCGGAATATTCAATGAATTGCCATGCTGTTTCCGGAACCCTGTTTACATAGGATTCGAGTTTGTTGGCGTTGTCTAGGAGAACGATCATGCTCTTTGAATCTTTTCTTTTTTTTAATTGAAAGATTTTTTTGACGGCTTCTTCATTTGTTGCATCACATCCAATTCCCCAAATAGTATCAGTTGGGTATAGAATTATTCCTCCTGATTTTAGAACTTCCAGTGTTTTTTTTAATTCTTCCTTGAATATTTCCATAATCAGGGAATAAGGCGTTGGACATTAATTTCGTGGGCGCATTTAAAATGTCCTTCAGGACACTTGTTGAATCCATGCAAACCACAGGGTCTGCAAGCTAATTGCTCCTCCGTTTCAATAATGAGTGAATGTTCAGCAAGAGGGCCAAATCCAAAAGCCGGAACGGTAGAGCAGTAGATGGCGGTTGTATTTGCATTCATCGATGATGCAAGATGCATTGGTGCTGAATCATTCACAAAATTCATTTTTGCATCTTTCATCAAGGCAGCGGATTGCAGAAAGCTCAATTTTCCTGACAGATTAATTATTCTTTCGTCGGCACATTCTCTGATTATGCCGTGACATAAATCAAACTCTGATTGTGAACCGAGGAGGTATATAATATCATCCTTGTATTTCTTTCTGTAGGACTTAATCAATTCATCCCATTTGGCTTCGGGAAAAGTTTTGGTGAACCATACTGAACCCGGTGCAATACAGATATAAGGACTCTGTTTTAATTTTGCTATTTTGTTATAATCCGATTCCGAAGGGTAGAGTCTGGGCAGAGCCGTTTTACCCTGACTTAAATCCGAAATGAGAGAATGATTTCGCTCAGTTTCATGTTTTCCATCACCAATTTTATGCGGATATTTTTTAGAGAAGAAAGAAGAAAGAGGATTTTTTGAAAAGCCTCTCGTCTCTGTAGCGCCGGACAAGACAGTAAGGATTCCTGAACTGGCAAATCTCTGGAGGTTTATTACCAGGTCGTATTTTTCTTTTCGGATCGCAGCAAGAAGCTTGAATAAATTTCTCCACTTATGCTTCGATTTATCCCACACCAGTACCTTTTGCACGAAGGGATGATCAAGCAAAAGCGTTTCATTGCCTTTCCGTACCAGTATATCTATTTTCGAATTGGGAAGATCTCTCCTTAGGCTTTCAAGTAAAGCAGTAGCAAGGATTACATCTCCGGGAAATGCAGTTTGGACGATGAGGATTTTTAGCGGCATGACTAAACAGCAACACTGTGATCACGAAGAGCGTCATTGAGAGTTGTCTTTTTGTCTGTACTCTCTTTTCTCTTTCCAATTATTAAAGCGCATGGAACCTGATATTCACCCGCCGGGAATTTTTTTGTATAAGAACCCGGGATGACAACCGATCTTGCCGGAATTCTCCCTTTACTTTCTATGGGCTGCGAAGAAGTAACATCGATGATTCTTGTTGACATGGTTAATACCACATTGGCTCCAAGTACTGATTCTTTTTCGATGTGAACCCCTTCTACCACGATACTTCTGGATCCAATAAAACAATCATCTTCAATGATTACAGGAGCTGCTTGCACAGGCTCAAGTACGCCTCCGATACCAACACCACCTGACAGATGCACGTTTTTCCCAATTTGCGCACAGGAGCCTACAGTTGCCCATGTGTCCACCATAGTTTCTGAGTCAACATAGGCACCAATATTCACAAAGGATGGCATCATGATCACTCCTTTTGCTAAATAGGCACCATATCTTGCGATACCATGTGGGACTACTCTTACACCCAATTTGTCATATCCTGACTTGAGTAACATCTTATCATGGAATTCCATCGGACCTGCATGACTGCTTTGCATGGATTGAATAGGGAAGTAAAGAATCACAGCCTTTTTTATCCAGTCGTTTACTTTCCAGTCATTTCCAACGGGCTCAGCTACTCTTAAAATCCCTTTATCGAGTTTTTCGATAACCTCTCTGATGGCGTTCTGAGTTTCAGATTCCTTGAGAAGATTTCTATCTTCCCAGGCTTTTTCGATGATTTCCTGCATGTTTCTTTTAAAAGTACAAAGAAAAACTTCCCACTTGAAAAACCAACCTTAAACTTCAATTATCTTTGCAAGATATGGACAGAATCATGGCAATCGACTACGGAACGAAAAGGGTTGGTTTGGCAGTGACGGATCCGAACCGAATCATTGCCACTGCCTTAACTACAGTTCATCCGGATAAAGCGATAGATTTTATAAGATCGTATATTAGCACCGAATCAGTAAGCTGTTTTGTCATTGGCGAACCAAGGCAGATGGATTACAGCCCATCTGAAATAACGGCCCATATCGAGCAATTCATAAAGAAACTAAAAAAAGCATTTCCGGAGATAAAAATTGAGCGGATTGATGAACGATTTAGCTCAAAAATTGCCACAACTGCTCTACGTGAAAGTGGATTGAAAAAAAAGGATCGGCAAAGAAAAGATTTGATTGATCAAGCCAGTGCGGTTATTTTGTTGCAATCATGGATGGAAAACAATAAATAGAATGATTAAGAATATGATATTTCCTATAGTTGCCTTTGGCGATCCGGTGCTTAAAAAAAGAGCAACCGAGATTGATAAAGATTACCATGAATTAGATAAACTCATTGCTGACATGTATGAAACTATGTATCGAAGCAAAGGGGTCGGGTTGGCAGCGCCTCAAATCGGGCTCTCCATACGTTTGTTTATAACTGATGGTTCTCCCTTTGAAGAAGAAGAAGTTGAAGATTTTCGCCAGGTATTTATCAACCCTGTTATTCGTTCTGAAGAAGGAAGTCTCTGGAAATTTAATGAGGGTTGCCTGAGCATTCCAAACATCAGGGAAGATGTACAAAGAAAAGATACCGTGCGCATTGATTACTATGATGAAAACTGGAATTTTAAAGAAATAACTTATACCGGTTTGGCTGCACGAATAATCCAGCACGAATACGATCACCTGGAGGGTGTCCTCTTTACCGATAGAATTTCACCGCTCAGAAGGAGATTGTTAAAGAACAAACTGCTCGATATTTCAAGGGGAAATGTCGATGTTGATTATAAAATGAAATTTCCGGCCCTAAAAAGATAGCCAACCAATAGTCATTACAGTTCTTCATACTGAATCAGTTTACCCAGCAAAAGTTCATCAGACAAAATAAAAATCATGGGAACAAAAAATCTACTCTTCGTATTCTTTATAAGCTTTGGCCTTATTGCCTGCCAAACACCGAAGGAAAAATTATCTGAGAAAATAAAAGCAAATGAAACAGTACTTTTTTCAGATAGCATGAAAACTTTGAATGATTCTCTTGCAATGTCAACGCTTGACTTGTATTCCTCCTTTGCCAATCAGTTTCCTGAAGATACTGCCTCTGTGGAATACCTCTTTAAAGCAGCCGACTTAGCACTTGGAATCAGAAGAGCTCCGCGAGCCTTAGAATCTTTGGAGTTGCTTATACAACGATATCCTCAATCCTCTAAAGCATCATCCGCTTTATTTATGCAGGCATTTATTCATGAGACAGCTATTCAGGATAAGGAAGGTGCTAAGGCTTTGTTTAGTCAGTTCATGGAAAAATACCCCAATCATCCCTTGTATAGCTCAGCACTGGCTTCGTTTGAGCAGCTGAGTGCAGGAATGAGTGATGAAGATCTGATAAGAATGTTTGAAAGTAAGCAAGACAGTCTGGCAACAGCCGGAAACTAGTTTCTCAAGGAAAGGCTGAATCTAATCTTACAAAACCGCTTTAGATTCGATTTTATTTCGGATTAATTTGGAAACTCTTCGTTAAGAGTACGCTCCAATTCTTCCAGACTGACATTAACTTTTATGTGGCCTTCTTTAGCGATAGAAATATCGCCGGTTTCCTCTGAAACTACAAGTGCCAAAGCATCACTTTGTTCCGTGATTCCAATAGCCGCTCTGTGTCGCATGCCCAGATGACCGGGTAATTCAACATTCTCAGTAACAGGTAACACGCATCGGGCAGCTTTGATCATATTATTTACGATGATGATTGATCCATCATGCAGAGGAGAATTTTTAAAGAAGATGCTCTCAATCAAGGAATGCGAAATCTCCGCGTTCATCAAATCTCCTGTGTTCGTATAATATTTTAATTCGGATGATTTGGCCAATACGATTATAGCTCCGGTCTTTGTTTTCGCCATTTGTCTGCAAGCCTTTACTATGTCCTGAATGTTTAGTGGATTGCTTTTAGCCATTTGCCAGTTCCATGGCAAGATTTGACGGGTAAAGGTGTTTTTGGACAAAATGTTATTTGTTCCGAGGACAATTAAAAAGCGTCTTACTTCCTGCTGAAAAACAATTATTAACGCAATAAAACCCAGACTTATAAATTGCCCGAGAATAGTTCCAAGCAATTCCATACTCAATACTTTCACACAAATCCAGTAGAGAGCATAAACTGTCAGTAAGCCTATGAAGATATTAATAGCAACCCCTCCACGCAGGAGATTGTATAATTTATAGAGCAGTACTGTCACGATGGTTATATCGATCAGGTCCACCAACCTGATGGTCAGGAAGCCAATATCAAATAGATCCATATATGTTAATATAATTCATTGCCACGAAGTTCATAAATAATAACTGATTCAAATTTCTTTTTCATGGAAGTTTTACACCTTTTTTAATTGTTCAACAAGCTTAACAGTCTCCACAGCTTCCTTCACATCATGAACCCTCAGCATATCAGCACCGTTCAATAAAGCTATTGTATTTAAGACAGTGCTTCCATTTAATGCATCAAGGGTTTTGTTTCCCAAAACTTTGGTGACCATTGATTTTCTTGAAAGACCTGCCAAAATAGGCATTCCCTGGATTTGCAATACAGCAAGTTTTTTTAACAACACGAAATTATCTTCCGTTG
>Ga0154020_10000803_pt1 | contig 38730 bp, 36 predicted proteins | sample Klosneuvirus_201_FD_109709 | JGI IMG/M metagenome (GOLD analysis project Ga0154020, IMG submission 109709) | Active sludge microbial communities from wastewater, Klosterneuburg, Austria - Klosneuvirus_20160825_MG | ecosystem: Engineered > WWTP > Aerobic digester > Activated sludge | place... | reverse complement strand
GATAAAACTACTTTAAATTTGCAGCCCTAATCAGAAAATTCCTCCTTAGCTCAGCTGGTTAGAGCACATGACTGTTAATCATGGGGTCCCTGGTTCGAGCCCAGGAGGGGGAGCTAAAAAGTACAGAGAGTGATAGCGAAAGCGATCACTCTTTTTTATTTTATACGACTTGCATCTCCTGGGCTCGAACCCTGGCCCAGGAGGGACGGCAAAGCTCCAGTGGATCCCGATGGCTATCGGGATTGAGCGAGCAAGTGCGGTAGGAGAAACAGTTCAACGAAAGCGATCACTCTTTTTTATTTTATACGACTTGCATCTCCTGGTCTCGAACCCTGGCCCAGGAGGGACGGCAAAGCTCCAGTGGATCCCGATGGCTATCGGGATTGAGCGAGCAAGTGCGGTAGGAGAAGCAGTTCAGTGATAGCGAAAGCGATCACTCTTTTTTATTTTATACGACTTGCATCTCCTGGGCTCGAACCCTGGCCCAGTCCGAAGGACTCTTTCGGGGGAGGGGCTTCAAAGCTCCAGTGGATCCCGATGGCTATCGGGACTGAGCGAGCAAGTGCGCAGGCAAAACGTGTTGCTTGAAGAGAGACCGCTTACACCGAAGTCTCAGCGCAGGCGCAGCGATCGCACTCTTTTTTCAACCCCACGCGCTCTCACACTTTCTCTTCATCCTGTTTCTCATTCTTTATCTTTCTTCTCACTAACTCTCACACTCGCGCTAGCCCGCCGAGAGAGAAAGTACCAATTCGGGTCGAAAGTCTTTATGAAATCTTTATAATTTATAAAATACCTTTGTTGCGGTATTTAATAAACCTTGTCTTGGCAACGCTCGATTTCAGGAAAACCACACTTAGAACCCAGTACTTCATTAGCCTCTTGTTTACACTTGTTGTGGCTACAGGCTGTTACCTGCTTTCAGGTTTTTTGGGATATCGGGTGGTGGCCCTTATTCTCCTGGTAACGGTGTCCCTTACTGCAATGGTCTTTGAAATCATGCCGGTACTTGTTGCTGCTGTTTTAAGTGCCCTGGTATGGAATTTCTTTTTTATCCCTCCAAAATTCACTTTAGCCATCAACAACGCGGAGGATGCGCTCATGTTCCTGATGTATTTTGTGGTGGCGCTTGTAAATGCTGTGCTTACCAAAAAGATCAGGCAAGTTGAAAAAGAAGCACAACAAAAGGAAGAAAAAGAAAACACCTTGAAATTGTATAACACCTTATTTAATTCCTTGTCACACGAATTAAAAACACCGATTTCTACCATCATAGCAGCAAGCGACAACCTGCAGGCCATGTCGGATAAACTTACTGAGCTGAATAAATACGAGTTGGTCTCCGAAATTTCCAAAGCGGGGTTGCACCTAAATCGTCAGGTGGGCAATCTGCTAAATATGTCTCGTCTTGAATCAGGCTTTATACAACCGAAAAAGGATTGGTTTGACGTGAAGGAACTGATCTACGATGTCATTAGTCAATTGGAAGAGAATTTAAAACAAAAGCCATTCCGTGTGTCGGTGCAGGAAAACATCCCCCTTTTTAAACTCGATTACGGATTACTTTTTCAGGTGGTACACAATCTTATGCATAACGCCTTGACTTACATTCCTAAATACGCTGTAGTAAGTGTGCGGGCTTACTGCAGGGAAGACCGTTTGGTTTTGGTGGTGGAAGATACAGGTCAAGGGTTTCCGGATGATGAGATCGATAAAGTATTTGAAAAGTTTTATAGACTGAGAAATTCAGGTACTGGAGGAACCGGTTTGGGCCTCTCCATTGTGAAAGGCTTTGTTGAAGCCATGGGAGGCACCATTCGACTTGAGAACATGAAGGAGGGTGGAGCTATTTTTACAATTGAAATTCCTTCTGAATTGTCATACATAGCCATTGCGCAGAAATCATGAAAGCGGCTGAAATACTGGTCATTGATGATGAGGCACAAATCCGCAAGCTGCTCGAAATTACACTTCAAACAAATGAGTTTAGAGTTAAACTGGCGGAGAGTGCGAAGACGGGATTGGCAGAAGCAAAGAATTGTAATCCTGATCTCATCCTTCTGGATTTGGGTTTGCCCGATGAAAGCGGTCAGATTGTGTTAAAAAAACTCAGAGAGTGGTACACCAAACCAATTCTAATTTTGTCCGTTCAAAGCAGCGAAGAAGAGATTGTGAAGGCTTTAGACAGCGGCGCAAACGATTACCTTATTAAACCGTTTAGAACCGGAGAGCTCCTGGCAAGAATACGCACTTCCCTGAGAGGATTTGCGCCACACATCGTTGTTTCTCCTGTTTCAAACGGAGTGCTTGAAATTGACACGGTTCTGAGACAGGTGAAAAAAAACAATGACATCATTAAGTTAACAGCAACGGAATACGACCTCCTGGCTTTGCTTTATAAAAACGAAGGCAGGGTGCTCACGCATCAAAACCTGCTGAAAGAAGTCTGGGGTCCTGGTTACATCAATCAAAGCCAGTATTTACGGGTGTTTATCGCCCAACTTAGAAAAAAAATTGAACCCGATCCCAACAACCCTGTTTTTATCCATACCGAATCAGGTGTGGGATACCGTTTTGTATTTCAAGATAATTTATAAGAAAAATGACACAATCACACCAAGGCCTCAGTAAAACAAGTTTTGCCGGATTATTGATAACCCTTGGGGTTATCTATGGAGACATAGGCACCTCGCCGCTCTATGTCATGTCATCCATTCTGGGAGATGATCCCATTGATGCCAAAATAGTGAAGGGAGCGATTTCTGCCGTTTTCTGGACACTCACTCTACAAACCACTGTAAAATATGTGATTCTCACCTTACGCGCAGACAATAACGGAGAGGGGGGGATATTTTCTCTTTTTACACTGGTGCGACGAAATAAATTTAAATGGCTCTTGGTTCCAGCTGTGATTGGAGGAAGCGCTTTGCTGGCGGATGGTATCATCACGCCTCCCATTTCGGTTTCAGCGGCAGTTGAAGGATTACGGTTTTTTCAACCCGGATTGAATACCGTTCCTATTGTGATTGGCATTTTATTTGGTTTATTTTTTATTCAACAGTTCGGTACAGGATTTATTGGAAAATTCTTTGGTCCTTTGATGACCATTTGGTTTTTGATGCTGGGCGTATTGGGCGTTTCACAACTCAGTGGCAACTGGGAGGTATTATCGGCTTTAAATCCATACTATACTTACGAATTGCTGGCCTCCCACCCAAAAGGAATTTTAATCCTCGGTTCTGTTTTTTTATGTACAACTGGAGCGGAGGCTTTGTATTCCGATCTTGGTCACTGTGGGAAAAACAACATTCGGGTGTCATGGATTTTTGTGAAATCCATGTTGGTGCTAAACTATTTCGGACAAGGTGCCTGGCTGATCTTGCACCAAGGGCAAAGGCTTTCGGAGTTTCAGGCCAACAACCCCTTCTTTGCCATTATGCCAACTTCATTTATGCCTTATGGAATTGTGATTGCCACAATGGCTGCAATTATTGCCTCTCAGGCACTCATCAGCGGTTCGTTTACCTTAATCAATGAGGCCATGCGTTTGAACCTTTGGCCTAAAGTGAGGGTGAAGTACCCCACCGTACTTAAAGGGCAGTTGTACATTCCTTCGCTTAACTGGTTGCTTTTAGGAGGATGTATTATGGTGGTGCTGTATTTTAAAGAGTCGGCAGGAATGGAAGGCGCCTACGGCCTGGCCATTGTGTTGTGTATGTTAATGACCACAACACTCCTGAATTTTTACATGCACATGAAACGCTACAACAAATACTTCATTTACTTTATTATAACTGTTTATCTTATCATAGAGCTTTCGTTTTTGGGGGCTAATCTCAGCAAGTTCATGCATGGAGGCTGGATCACGCTTCTGATTGCCAGTTTACTTATGTTAATTATGACCGTGTGGCACCTTTCAAAAAAGATCAGGAAACGCTATGTGGAAATGGTGCCCTTCGAAAATTACAAACAGCTTTTGGTGGATCTTGGAAAAGACGAGAGCATGACAAAATATGCCACACACTTGATATACATGACCAGTGCTCAAAATCCAGCGGAAATCGAATCCAAGATCATGTATTCCATCCTTCAGAAACGCCCAAAAAGAGCCGATGTGTATTGGTTCATTCATGTTGATGTAGTGAATGAGCCTTACCGCATGGATTACAAAGTGACCCACGTTGTGGAGAATGACATCATTCGAATCGACTTCAGACTTGGATTCCGTGTGGCCCCAAGAATCAATCTGATGTTCAGGAAGGTGGTGGAAGATTTGGTGAAAAACAAAGAAGTAGATATTACCAGCCGTTACGAATCCTTGAATAAAAACAGCGTAATCGGAGATTTTAAATTTGTGGTGCTTGAAAAATTCCTATCGTACGAGAATGATCTGCCATTGCATGAAAAAATAATTCTCCGGATTTATTTCTTTTTAAAATCAATCAGTCTTAATGAGGCTAAGGCCTTTGGCTTGGATACCAGTTCAGTTAAAGTAGAAAAGTTCCCTCTTGTGATACAACAGTCAAAAGCCTTGCAACTAAGGAGAATTACCTAGCGGAAAGAAGAATTGATTTTACCAGGATGAAGCTGGCAATTGCTATGATTGCATTTGCCTTAGGTATGCTGCTTTAATTTGGAGCAGAAATGTATTGATAAATATAAAACACATGTACAACAAAAGGATTCTATTTGCAGTAACTCTATTGAACGCAGTTTTCATGAGAGCACAATTGGACACAACGGAAATTAAAAAGCAAAAGGGTGAGCCACTTGAAGGTATGGACTGCACTTGGTGGAATGGAGGAGACAGACGATCGAGTCCTACACTGGCAGGAAAATACTTTACACCAACGGTTATGCTGGATTGTAATTATTCGTATTCATTTAATAATCCTGTCGACAATACGGTGGTAGGATCAACAGCCCTGGCCAGAAACAATGAAATGCAACTTTCAGCAGCTCACATAGGCGGTGACTTTTACTATGAGGGAGCCAGAGCACGCATTGTTACTCAGTTTGGCACAAGGTCGACGGTGGTTCCCCGTAACGATTATAGTCCTTACAAAGGGCAGTACCAGTTAGCGGACGCTTACCGGTATTTGGCGGAAGCCAATGCGGGGTACCATTTTAACCTTTGGTACGGGGTTAATGTGGATGCTGGCATGTTTATGTCCTACATCGGTTTGAATTCCTATTATCAGGTTGAAAATTGGGAATACCAGGCCTCGTTTACATCCGACAACACCCCCTGGTTTTTTAATGGCCTGCGTGTTCAGATTTTCCTTACTAAAAAATTAAAGATTGAACCCTGGATCATTAACGGGTGGCAAAGTTATGGCATGTACAACAAACAGCCTGGTTTTGGTGGCAACATTACCTGGTGTCCCAATGAAAATATAAAATTATTAACCAACAATTATTATGGGGCGGATGCAGCAGGCATTCCAAACCGAAAACGGTTTCATTCCGACAACAGTTTCCTCTTTCGTTATTTTAATCGACCAAAATCAAATACCATCAGCAAAATGGCTTTTTCATTCACAGGAGACATTGGTTTTGAAAAAGGTGGTGGAGTAAATGGGTTTAACAATGCCGATGCTCTTGCCGGACCAGCCCAGTATTTTGCCAGCTTTATGTTTTATAACCGCACCTGGTTCGCTAAAAACAAATTTGCCTTTACTTTTGGCGGAGGGTACATGAATAATCCTGGACGCTATTTGGTTTTGTATCCAACCGGTCAGGCAAGTCCCTTACCCAATCCAACAAATCCAACAAATACGGCAGGGGCATATCCTTATAGTGCCAATCCGGGCGATAAATTTGAAGGCTTTGATTATTCTACAAACATTGAATGGATGCCCAACTCACACATTGCATTTCGTTTGGAATATGTTCACCGCCAATCAAACGTGCCTTATTTCGCTGGAAAGGGGGGGGTGACCTCACCAAGCGGATACTCCACAAGCGCCTTGACTCCGGATTGGAGACCGGATCTGGTTAAGTTTGAAGACCGGATGATTTTGGCTGTGTTATTCAGACTCTAAGTGTTTGAGGCCGTGACACGAGCTCAAGGAACAATAATTCGATTGTCAAAGCAGATGAAAGAATTGGATTTGTGTTTGTTTGAGACTAAAGGTTTAGCCTGCCATAGGTCAACACATCATCCTTTTTTTCGCCTCCATGCACCACAAGAGCTCATCAATAAAAGCTTTTGCTCTTTTTTCTGAGCCGGATTTGTCTGAGGGAATTCCCTGCTCGTCATAAGCCTCGCTAACCTTGGGCACAGGAAATAGTGCAGGCACAGTCCAGGCTTGTATTTTCCATAAGGAATACTGAAGGGAGGTGATCACATTCATACCGGCAAAGCCCCCGCTTGATACGGTGGAAATAGCAACGGGTTTACGTTTCCATTCGTCGGTTAACAGGTCAATCACGTTTTTTAAACTTGCTGGATATCCTCCATTGTATTCAGGGGTAACAATAATGACACCATCCGCGGATTTTATTCTATCAGAAAATTCAAGTGCTTTACTTGAGGGCGTTTTTTGGAATTTTAGTCTTTCCTCAAAAACAGGAAATTGGTATTCAAACAAATCCAAAACATCCACGGATGCCAGTTTATTGCTTTCGATGTAGTTTTTAAAAAACAAAGCAACCCTGTGGCTGTTTCGGCCTGTTCTAACGCTGGAAGATACAATTGCAATTTTCATCTTGATTATTTCTTTTCTAGGATGGGATTGTGAACGAAGGTACTCGTAAAATTGAGCTTCGTGACGAAATATTTTCCTTTGTTCATTGCCCTAAATCACAAACAAGGTAAGAAAGGAAACAGAATGCAATGCACCTTGATTGGCCCTAACAAGAGAGGGCCGGGCCTAGTTTCTGATTAACTTCAAATAATCTTCAATGTCCTTCTGAATTTGAAGAGACATTGTTAGCTGGTCGCTGTTTTGCTGGAAACACCATTCCTTGCCCCGGTTTCCGAAATTGACGCTGTTTTGTGCCCAGGTAACAAAGAGTTTGTTTTCAATTTCATAAAGGGCAAAGGTTGTACGTGTTTTTGCTTCCCGGTACTTGATGATGAGCTGAGTTAAGTTTGTCTCTTTTAGATTTATTTTTTTTTCTGCAAGAATGGGCTTCAGCAAATGTTCGTATTTTAAAAGTAGCCTTGATTGCGCTTTGTTTTCTAATTTAGGTATTAAGATCAGCAGGGCGCCTGCGCCTGAAAGAATGCCAAAAATAAGTAAAATCAGAGTTGCGGACATGGGAAGCAAAAGGTTTGGTTTAGTGAAGAGTTAACTCAAAAGTAGCTCATCCATTAAAAGCAATGCGAGCTTTTAGATGGAGTTCAAAAAATTTTCGCTGAATCAGCAGAAAAAGGAGACGGAAGGTTCTGGACTTAGGTTATTGGATTGGCGTGTTTATTTCACAGGCCTATACACTTTTACCGTTCCCTTAGCCAGATTTTTAAGGTGAATGGGGTGGGTGTTGAGTTTGTTTTTGCCAATGCCGTAATTTTGATCTGCCAGAATGTACTCCTGAGTGTTTTTAACTTCAAGGATGATGGCAGAATGCTGTGGGTATTCGTCATACACATGAACTCCCTTTACCGGTTCATCATGCATCATGGCATCGTTTAGTTGTATGATGTCACCTGGAAAAACACAGTCCTTTTTATAATCCACAGGTTGGCCGAAGTTGAATTTTTTATCCCACTTGGCTCCAACCGAATTTAAAGCAGCCGCCACTACATCCCAGCATTCCCCTTTTCCAATGCGTTTGCCCATATTGGCAGTTACATAGGCGAGAATTTTTTTGTTCAGCTGAGGAGTTGTTCCACAGGATTGGGTTTTGGGTTTTGTTTGGGTAATTTCAAACCTCGGCGTGGACCCGGTAAATAAAAAAATGGAAAGGACGCAAAAAAGGAATCTAAACATGGCTTAGTAATTCAATAGGTTCTCAATAGCGGTTTTTACTTTGTCAGCATTGGGCAGCATGGTGGACTCCAGAATAGAATTCAAAGGAATGGCAGGCAGGTTTTCGGAGCCTATTACCATGACCGGTGCATCCAATTTTTGAAAACAATTTTGATTGATCCTGGCCGCAATGCTTTGCGCAAACCCGTTGTGAACGGGCTCTTCTGTTAGAACCATCACTTTGCCGTGTTTGCGTGCACTTTCAAAAACACCTTCTTCGTCAAGTGGAGCCAAAGTTCTGAGATCAAGAATTTCGATTCTGCCTTCAAAGTGTTTTGCAGCGGCCTTGGCCCAATAAACGCCCATGCCGTAGGTAACAATGCACATGCTTTTCCCAGCATCGACCTGTTCCGCTTCGGCTTCAATTACCAGGCGTGACTTTCCAAAGGGAATGATATACTCCTCATCAGGTTCTATTGTTTTGGCATCTTCGGTGCCTTTGATCTTACTCCAATACAAGCCTTTGTGTTCTAACATCACAACCGGATTGGGATCGTAATACGCGGCTTTCATTAAGCCTTTGAGGTCGGCACCCGTACTTGGGTAGGCAATTTTAATGCCTTTGATGTTTGCCAACACACTTTCCACAGAACTGGAGTGGTAAGGCCCACCACTGCCATAGGCCCCAATGGGTACACGCAGGATCATGCTCACCGGCCATTTTCCATTGGTTAAATAACAGCTGCGACTTACTTCGGTAAACAATTGGTTCAAGCCCGGCCAAATGTAATCGGCAAACTGCACCTCAACAATGGGTTTAAGCCCTACAGCACTCATGCCCACGGTTGAGCCTACGATAAAAGCTTCCTGTATGGGCGTATTAAATACTCTGTGATTCCCGAATTGTTGTGCAAGGGTAGCGGCTTCTCTGAATACACCTCCAAGTCTTGCGCCAACATCTTGCCCATACAACAAACACTCAGGATGTTTATTCATGAGTTCGCGTATGGCAAACAAAGCACTGTCTACCATAACCGTGGCTTGTTTGCCTTCGGGACTTCGGGTGCCTTTTTCTTCAGTTACAGCGGTAGGGGCAAATTCGTGGGTGAACAGGTCTTCCGGCCTGGGGTCCTCTTCGGCTAGGGCCAGTTTGTAATCTTCATCAACAAGGTTTTTGGCTCTTTCTTCAATTTCTTTTATTTCGTTGGCCTCAACCCCGCTTATGATGAGTTGATTTCTTAGTCGTGGTAAGGGATCCCGCTTAGCGGCTTCCTCAAGATCATCGCGGTACCATTCCTTGCGCACGCCGCTGGTGTGATGATTCAATAAAGGCACCTTGGCGTGAAGCAAAATGGGTTTTCTTTGGGTACGTATTTTATGAAGGCATTCCTTCACGGTATTGTAGCTAAGAATAAAATCGGTACCATCAATGCTTTGCACTTCAAGGCCTTTAAACCCCCTAGCGTACTCACTGATGTCCTGAGAACGGAATTCCTGAGCATGTGCTGAAATGTCCCATTCGTTGTCCTGCACGAGATACAGTATTGGCAATTGTTTTAAAGTGGCCATTTGAAAAGCCTCAGCCACTTCACCTTCGGTGCAACTGGCATCACCTAATGAACACACCGCAATGGGATTGTCTGATTTGGTATTTAAGTGCATGCCGTTTTTCTCGAGGTATTGTAAACCCATGGCAATGCCTGTGGTTGGTATGGCCTGCATGCCTGTAGCGCTCGATTGGTGGGGGATCTTTGGCATATCGTCGCGACGCAGGCTTGGGTGCGAATAGTAGGTTCTTCCTCCTGAAAAGGGGTCATTCCGTTTGGCCAAAAGCTGTAGCATCAAGTCAAACGGCCTGAGACCTATGCCAAGCAGGATACTATCGTCGCGGTAATAGGCGCTTAAAAAATCCTGAGGCAACAATTGCAAAGCCAGGGCCAGTTGTATGGCTTCGTGCCCCCTGCTTGTGGCATGCACGTATTTTGCCGTAACCTCTTTATTGGCTTCAAAAAGGTCGCTCATGCATTTGGCAGTGAACATCAGCTCATAGGCTTTCTTAAGCAGTTCGGGCGGTATCTTAGTTTTCAATGGATTGGCTTTTAGAGATATATCTTCCATGTTTAACGTTCAGAATTTAAATGTAGGAATTATTTTTTCGCCCAAAACCCGGAGTTCTCAACGAAACACTTCAAACAAATCACCGGGGTCATAAGCAAAAGAAAGAGGTAATTAACAAACGGATGTATATAATTGGTTTTGAATTTGTTGAATTGTCGATGCGGATGGGATTACCTTCAGCACAATGTATTTCCGTGTGTTTATTTGTCCTGCTCTGCTGGCGCTTGTTCTGGTTTCTTGCAAATCAAAGCAAAAATCACCTGAGCCGGCCGTTCAGAAACAACAAACCCACACCCAAAAAAAGAAACCCCATCAGGTGAGTTCAAAATCTGCTGGGTCTGATCTTGAACGCGTATTGGGGATCTCATCGAAAGAAGTAAAAAAAAGTGAGTTGTATTCTTTTATACAGGACTGGTATGGGGTGCCATACAAATACGGAGGTTGCAAAAAGTCGGGGGTGGATTGCTCGTGTTTTACAAATATTTTGTACGAAGAAGTGTACCATCAAAAACTGATAGGCAATGCCGCTGACCTGTATAAAAGCACAGAAAAGATCAGTTTACAGAGGGCGAAAGAAGGAGACCTGGTGTTTTTTAAGATCAACGTGTCCTACGTTTCACACGTCGGGGTGTTGCTGCGCTCGGGTTTTTTTGTTCATGCCAGTACCAGCAAAGGCGTTATTGTAAGTAGTTTAAACGAGGCCTATTACAAAAAATATTTTCACAGTGCAGGACGATTAAAAACCAATGATTGAAGGATTAAAATTAAACATACCACAACGTCTGGCTTTACTTAAATCGGTTTTGCTTTTGTCCTTATTGGGCTCGGTTTTTTTTAGTTTCAGTTTATGGTCGGGTGTAAGGGATTTTCCTTTGGTGCCCCTATGGGAATGGGCGGTAGCACCTTTGTACACGCACTGGATCTTGTTTTTTCTTCTGGTGTTTTCCTGGTTTGCTGCCTTGTTTTCCAAATTCCCTAGACTGTTCCTTTTTTTCTCTTTACTGCTTTCTTTTGTGCTGGTGAGTATGGATATCAACCGGTTACAGCCCTGGTTTTATCTGTATTCGGTTATGTTGTTGCTGTTGTTGTTCTATAATGGCCGGGTAGACAATCCAAACACCTACACCTCCTTTTTTGTGGTTTTGCAGTTTGTTTTGGCTTCGGTGTATTTTTTTTCCGGGCTTAGTATGTTTAATCCTGATTTTGTGCAGGGCGCCTACAGAGAGATTGTTTTGCCCTTGAAGCAGGTGATGAGCGATAGACAATTCAGTTTTATCGTCAACACCGGAAAGGTGGTTCCTTTTTTGTTTGTTTTTTCTGGCCTCGCGCTCTCCATTGAGTCGGTGCGGTTTCTTGCCATTGCTTTGATGAGTGTCATACACATTCTGCTGTTCGTGCTGTTGTTTCCTTTTGTTGGAGAAAAAAGCCACGCGCTTTGGTTATCAAACCTGAGTTTTGTCTTTATCTTGTTTTTGCTGTTTTCAGGTAAGATCAAACAAAGGTATTTTTCACCACTTACTTTACTGCAAAAACCAGCATTTTACCCCGTTCTGCTTGTGTTTCTTGTTTTTCCTTTCTTCAATCGGAACGGCTTATGGCCTGATTACATGTCCTCCAATCTGAAGAGTGGAAACAACCTAAGGGTTCAGGTTACACTCAGCGAAACCGCTTATACCAAACTTCCTGAATCAATAAAAAAATTCTGCCGCCACGAAAATTTTAATTACAGGATTAATTACAAGGCATGGAGTGAAAGTGAATTTCATGCAGAGTGTTTTCCTCATCGCCTGGTGTTTCAAAAGATGTACACGTATTTGCTAAGCAAATCGGGTAATCGCGCTGAGGAAATAAACATGGTGCTGCTTCCCCGGGATAAATTCCTGTATTAGCACAGATTCAAATCTCTATATTTGTAAAAATTTTCAATTCATGAACAGGATTTTTATTTCTCTTAATGCTTTGCTGCTGATTGCTGTGGCCTTTTTGTTTTACAAAGTGTATTCCGGTAGGCCTGAAAGCAACGGCGCTGATGAAACAAAAAAAGAGACGGATATAACAACACCTGCAAAACCCACACAAGTCATAAAGCAGGCCGCTACTGCACCAACCGGCAAGATCGCTTATGTAAACATCGACCGTTTGAATGAGGAAAGCCTTGAAATTTCTGATCTTGTGTCCGAATCCAAACGACGTAAAGAAAGTATTGAAGCCAGCATGGAAGGCCTCAACATGAAATACCAGAACAAGGTGGAGGAATTTCAGTTGTTGCAAAAAGGCGGCATCGCTCCTAAAAGTGAAATGGAAGCAAAAGCCAGAGAAATACAAGGCATTGAGCAGGAAGCTCAAAACAAACAGTTGCAAATGGACCAGTTGACCATGGACATGAACCGAAAAAACGAAAGCTTCCAAAAAACAGTAAGGGAATTGTTGCTGCGCTGGAACGCGGGTCGTTACGATTACATTTTGTCCTACAGTGAGGCCGTTCCAACGCTGTTATTGGGAAATTCCACCCTTGAAGTCACGGATGAGGTGATTCTTGAAATTAACGCCGAATACAAACAACGCAAAACCACCCGAAAAAAATGAGCAAATTAAGAGACAAGATCAGCTCAGTGGCTGAGTTTCACACCACTTTTAAGATCGGCAATGCAGAGCGCGTTCAGTTGATCGATGAAAAAGAGTATACCCTAAGGTACAATTTGATAAAAGAAGAAAACGAGGAATACCTTGAGGCCTGTAAGAACAACGATATTGTTGAAATTGCCGATGCCCTGGGCGACCAGCTCTACATTTTATTCGGCACCATTTTAAAACATGGTCTTGAACACAAGATCGAAGAAATTTACGATGAAATTCACCGAAGCAACATGAGTAAGCTGGATGAGAACGGTGAGCCCATCTTTCGTGAGGATGGGAAAATACTCAAGTCCGTAGGGTATTTCAGACCCGATATCAAACGTATTCTCGACGAATAGTACCGACTAGAAACTGGCCAGAATCTGAGCAATAAACTGTTGAATGATTTCCGGTTTTAAAACAATAATAAAACCCACCCCAAACAAAGCCCCCCAGAAATGGGATTCGTGGCTGATGTTGTCAGTATAGGTTCCCGTTTTTTTCTTTCGGATGAGGTAATAACTCACACCCAATAACAGCACACCTGCAATCCAGCCACGCATAGGGAAGAAAAAGAGGGAAATGCGGCTCAAAGGGCTGATCATGATAAAACAAAACATAATGGAGGAGATGGCGCCGCTGGCTCCAAGCGAGGAATAGTCAGGATTGTTTTTGTTTCTGAAATATTCGGTGATGGAGGCCGCATAAATGCCTCCTGTGAACAACAAAAGGTAATAGAGTTTTCCGAGTTTGGGATCAAACACGTCAGGGTTTCCGAAATACTGTTCTTCTAAAGTTAAACCAAAACTGTATAAAGCCAGGCAATTAAAAGCCAGGTGGAAAAGGTCACCATGAATAAAGGCATGACTTAAAAACCGGTAATGTTGATTGAAGTGATTAATGGAATAGGGGTGAAACAGGTATTTGTGCATGCTTTCCTTATTGCTAAAACAATACATGGAAAACGCCAGAATAACACCCAGTAAAGTGTAAGTGATCATATTAAAATCGATAGCCTAAATCCAGTTTAAGTCCGAATGATGTTCCTAATAATTCGGTATTGGTACTTCTGTAAAATAAATTAAGACCTGAATAGATGCCTTCTTCAGCAGGAGGAATCAGGTAAACGCCGGCATCCAGTTCAAAACCCAAAATGTTTTTTCTGTTGCCATTGCTCGTTTCCTGCACATAGCCTAGATTAACTTGAGGATTGAAGTTTAGAAAGAAGTTGTTTGTCACTTGTTTTAAGAGTTTGATGCCAAGGTCATAATTCAGAACATCAGCGCTTGCTGAAGTTGGAATCGTAATATTATCCGTTGGTGTAGCGAATAACATGACATTGGCATTCATCCCAATGAGGTACTGTGGGGCCTTTTTGATTTGCAATACCAAATCAGTGGTAAATCCGAATTGCAAAATGGTTTGAGAAAAAGCATAATACGTGCCGGCTTTAAAAAGGTAATATTCAGGCAGTGTGTTTACGCTCTGTCTAAGTCTTCGGGCCTGAACTTCCTTACTCAGGCTTCGTTTTTTAAGTCCGTCAAGACTGTAAAATGACCTCTTGTCATTAGGTTGATTGTTAAATTTTTTCAAACTATCAATCATTTCGGCAGTGGAAAGCAAGAGCAAACGTTTAATGCGATTGGGATGACTCAGTTGAACATCTTCGGAGACTTCTTCAATGCGTTTTTCACTTGTGGCCAGTAAAAAGCAGGTGTCGTTACGGTTGAGAAAATACTCCGCTTTCATTTCCGCAATACCAATGTCCTTGGCCGTTTCACCAAGGTGGTGATCGATGTTAAAATACGATACCAACAGGATGATTCGGGCTTTATGTTTAGCGGCAGGAAAGGTGGCCCTGAAAAAATCCGTGAACTCGTTGCTTAGGGTTTGATTAAAATCCGCCGGGTATTTTTTGCGTTTGTCGGCACTGTAAATGCTGCCGATCGTCTCTTTGTTCTCACGTACATCAATTACCTTTTGTATGTAAAACTCACTTTTTTCATACACGCTGCTGTTCTCCTGAATAAATGTGTATACCTTGGATTGGGAAAACAGCTTATGCGTTATCAGAACACAAAAAAATGCCAGAAAAAAATAACTAGGCCCTGGTTTCATTCTCCTTCAGATAGTTATTGATCAAAAAATGCCCGAGGTAAATAAAAGGGATGAGTGCCAACGCAACCAGCAATTTGAAGAGGTAACCATAACTGGCATTGACAAGAAATTCGCTTAGGGCCCATTTACCGGGAACCACAAAGGCGATAAACTGAACCACAAAAGTATCTATCAACTGACTAACGGCCGTACTACCAGTGGCTCTTAACCAGATCATTTTTTCCCCGGTGCGTTTTTTGAACACCCAAAACACATACACATCCATCAATTGGGCCAGTAAAAATGCCACCACACTACCGATGATAATCCACTGGCTTTGTCCGAATACCCGATTAAAGGTTTCATCATCCACCGGACTAAAACCTACCGCGGGCAATTTCATGCCGGCAGATAAAAGCAGAAACGTATAAATGATCAAACCCACGGTAATGTAGGTGAGTTTTCTTACCCCCTGTTTTCCATAATGTTCATTGATGAGGTCGGTAAGCACAAACACCACGGGCCAGAGGATGATGCCCAGGCTTTGTGTGAAGAGCCCGAAAAACTGAACCAGTTTGCCGCCGATTAATTCTGCAACAATGGTGTTGGTGACAAAAAATCCAGCGAGTATTAGAAAAACAAGGTCTTTTCGGTTCGAAAAATTCATGGAGGCTATGGATTATTTACTGAACCAATAAAAAACCGCCAGACACAGGCACAGGTTGATCAGGATATTTCCTAAAGCGTAAAGGTGGAGCCCCTCTTTTAGCATGGCATAGGTTTCGTTTGAAAAGGTAGAAAAGGTGCTTAGTCCCCCGCAGAAACCGGCCAGTAACAGAAACTTCAAAGGCTCACTGAATTGGCCTCTGTGTTGAATAATAGTCATCACAATTGCAAAAACAATGCAGGCAATCACGTTGGCCAGCAATGTGGCCAGAGGCAAATAAACTCTGGTATTCGGAATACCCTGACTTAAACTAAAGCGGAGCAGGCTACCCAAGCCCCCTCCTATAAAAACCATTAAATAGTTCATTGTTTGGATGATAGTCAAATATAGCAGGTTTTGAGCAGAATGCAATTTGTTTTAAAAGCCCAATCGAATTCGTACATTCGTTATGCATTAGAAACACAAGCTATGGCTAAAATAGTACTTGAAAAAAAGAACAGGGATGCCCAACACATGGTGGTGATTACCGATAAGTTCAGAAATGATTTTGGACTTCCCGATAAAGTAAGCGCGTATTTTAATACCCATCTGAGTCAAAAGGATAAAAAACTACTCACCTATAACTACATTGGCAAACACATTACCATTTACATTCCTGAACGCGAAAAAGGCCCCTATCATTTGGCCGAACACCTCAGAAAACAAGGCACTTCTATTGCAGATGCTGTGAATGCCTTAAAGGGAAAAGAGGTGGTGATTTTTAATCAAACCCGTCAGCCGGCCTATGCCTTATCACTGGCTGAAGGCATTGTGCTTTCCAATTACCAGTTCATACATCACAAAAAGGATGCTGAAAAAAACAAAAACACCCTGGAGTCGGTAATTATTATTGGTGCTGGCATCACCCAAAAACAGGTGGAGGAGCTGAACGTGGTGTGTGATTCGGTTTGTAAAGCAAGAAATTTAGTTAATGAACCCGTAAACGTATTGAATGCTTCCGGACTAGCCGCTGCATTTAAGGAAATGGGTAAAGAGGCTGGGTTTAAAGTGGAGGTTTTTAATAAAGCCAAAATACAACAACTCAAAATGGGTGGATTGCTGGCTGTAAATGCCGGAAGTGTGGATGAACCCACGTTTACGGTAATGGAATACAAACCCGCGCGCCCTAAAAATAAAAAACCATTGGTTCTGGTAGGCAAGGGTGTGGTGTACGATACAGGAGGCCTGAGTTTAAAACCCACCCCGGCCAGTATGGACCTGATGAAATGCGATATGGCCGGAGCAGCCGCAGTTGGTTGTGCCATGCACGCCATTGCGAAAGCGGGTTTAAAAGTGCACGTGATCGCTCTCGTCCCTGCTACCGACAATCGGCCTGGGTTTAACGCGTTTGCTCCCGGCGATATCATTCGCATGATGGATGGCAGCAGCGTAGAAATGCTGAATTCCGACGCTGAGGGACGTATGATCCTGGCTGATGCCCTGCATTATGCAAAGCGTTTTGAACCCGAACTGGTAATCGATATTGCAACGCTTACAGGTGCTGCAGCGGCAGCAATAGGTACGGCAGGTATCGTGGGAATGGGAACGGCAACCCCGGCGCAAAAAAGCAAACTCACGCATTCAGGATTGACCGTACACGAACGCATTGCAGAGTTTCCGTTTTGGGAAGAATACGATGACTTATTAAAAAGTGATATTGCCGACCAGAAAAATCTTGGTGGTCCCTATGCTGGGGCCATCACTGCAGGAAAATTCCTGGCCAAATTCACCGATTACCCCTATTATCATCTTGACATTGCCGGCCCTGCATTCCTTACAGCAAAAGAAACATACAGGGGCAAAGGAGGCACAGGCGTTGGCGTTAGATTGTTTTATGAATTTGCAAAAACCCTATAACAAAACTTAAACTAACCATTCACTTAATACAGGAAACAATGAAAAATGTAAACAAACCAACGCTTCTTAAATTGTTTTTTGTTTTGGCGCTTGTGTCCTGCAAAAAGGACGATCCGGCGCCAACACCAACTCCAACACCTACACCAACACCGGCTTGTTATTCAACAAAAATAGAAGTGATTGATGATATTGATGTGCCCACTGTTTGGAAAGCCTGTACGGTATATGTAGTGAGTGTCAATCAAATCAGTATAAACAGCACCTTAACCATCGAACCGGGTGCGGTTGTGAAATTTAAGGACAATGTGTTTGATAATGCCATTCAGGTTTCTAACTCCGGTAAGCTTATTGCAGTTGGAAGCGCTGCCAACCCGATTGTTTTTACATCTTATAAGGATGATACACGGGGAGGTGATAGCAATGGAGATGGAAACGCAACAAGTCCTGCCCGATACGATTGGGGAGGCATTATCATGAATAGCAATACCGCTGAATTCAGATATTGTAACTTTTATTATGGTGGTGAAGGACCAAGTCCGGGCTCTGCACAACCCTCTCTTGAATTCCAAATGTTTTATGGAATTGTTGACCATTGTACCTTTGCTTATTGTGGTGGAGATACCACTTACAATGGATATGGCGTAGTGGATGCGCGGTATTGTGAGAATCCCAACTTTGTGATTACCAATTGTACATTTTACGGCAACATTAAACCGCTGTTTTTAAACCCCCACAACAGTCTCGATAATTCAAACACATTTCATAATCCGGCAAACCCTGCTGAAAAAAACCGATTAAACGGAGTTTTTATGACCTCCACTTCAAATGAGGCCACCACAGACGTGAGTTGGCTGGAAACTGAAGTACCTTTTGTTCTGAATGGTTCAACTGCCTTGGGGGATGGGCTAAAACTTATCCTGGCAGACAATGTGATCATCAAGGTTGCACTGCTTCCTGCCGCAGGCTTCAATAAAATTTCAATCAAGGACGGGGTGTCTTTTATACAAGGATACAATTTGCCGGGTGTGTTTTTTACTTCTTATCATGATGATGCCCATGGAGGAGATACAAATGGAGATGGGAATGCCACCTCACCGGCTTCGGGAGATTGGTATGGCGTTCTGGACATTTCAGCTACAATTCCAACAAACAATTTTTGTTATTCCTGGTCTAACATTCTTTACGCAGCTAACCCATAATTGTAACATTTGGTAGTATTGGTGTATGAATAACGTGAATAAAACCTGCGGTAGCATAGGCTTACCACTTTTCTTTTCACTGGCTGTTGTTGCGGTTTCAGCCTTTTCATTTGTTTGTTTTCAAAAGGACGTGAAACAGGACCTGATTGTGGTGCATGTGGATGGAAGTTCAAAAGCTCAGTTCAAACAGGTGCTTTACGCGTATCATTTTTTGAACGGAAGTTTTACCGGAAGAGACGAAGTGCTGAGTGTACAAGGAAAAAAGGAAGGTAAGGATTACATCCGTTTCGATAGGGGCAACAATGTGATCTATAAAAACAGGTACCTCATTACCGGCATTGGCAACATCATTGATCTGAAGGATAAAAAGATATTGTTTGATGGAAAAGCCAGGTTAATGAGGTGCAGCAATGACAGCGCCATTTTTTACACGGATGATATTTTTAAGGGGCGGTTTTATTCCGTTTACAATTTTTCAAATAACACCTATGGTGAGGTAAAAGAACTTTTATTTAAAACCAAGTATGGTCGTGATGTGGAATTTGATAAAAGCACCAAACCTTTCAAGTTATTGTATTTCCCTCCCGGAAAACCCCGGGTTCAATTGGTTAACGATGCAGGCCACGGACAAGTGAACGATAAGGACAGCTACATTCCCGATCCTCCCATGGTATGGATTGATAACGACAACTTTATGTTCTCTCATTTTAACGCAAGCAATACGGAAGTTCAGTTCATGAAAGTAAATGTGGATACTAAAAAAAGTGAGCGCATTGGAAGCATTGATATTACCGAGGAATCGGGTCTGGCGGAGATCCAGAGTTTAAATTCAGATCAGGTAATGTTTAAGCTCGGCAATAAATATGTGTTTATTGATATGGAGTCTGGCTCCATTTCAGAACAGGAATACACCAAACCCGTGAATGGATTTTCTTTCAACTGCAAACCCGACCAAAAAGTTGGGCATACCATAAAGCTTTACGGGAACGAAATTGGCAAATACCATTTTGATTCACATAACTTTGTGGCCGGCATGAATATCGCTGGTTTTGTAAGGGAAATGAAAATTGGTCAGGAGAGCTATCAGCAAGGGTTGATGGTTTGGAATGCCACGCGTAAAAAATGGGAGGCGGTGGATGCTGAGGAAGTGTTGGCTATGATTGGTTGGGTGAACAACTAGGGTTTAGGAGTTGCCTTTTTCTTTTTTTCTTCGGCTTCTTTTCGTTTAATGGCTTCAACCTGTTTCACTTTACATTTTCTACAGGCCTTGTACCCTTCTTTTTTGGCCTCCTCAACAGAAATCCCCTTTTTATCCGCAGCAAGGATCACACAGTTTTCAGTATGGTATTTTTTTCCTTTACTGCTGACAAATACCGTTTGAGCCCTTGCCAGCTCACAGAAAAAAACAAAAACAAACAAAACCAAAAGTCTTGAAAAAAACAGGCGACCTTTCATGTTGGCTAAGTTAAGTCATTTACCGCAATTCAAATCAGAATTACAGTATATTTGTCGAGCACTTTGGTTCTGAAAAGATGAAAAGGGAAAATGGTGTAAATCCATTGCTGTTCCCGCAACTGTAATTCCTCATGCTTTCGTTCAAGCACGCCACTGTTAAACACGGGAAGGCGAACGAAAGAGGAAAGCCAGGAGACCTGCCAGAGATGTAAAACCTAAACCCGGGAAGAGGTTCATTGGTGGCTTTAAGATTTTCCTTTGGCTTCCGGGAGTGGGTGAGTGTTTGAATCAAGACGACTTAAAAATGAGTAAAATCTATTTATTCTGCCTTTTGCTAATCATGAGTGCAGCTGGTGCTCAAACCTATCCTCCGGCTGCAGGACAATTGGGTTCAACTGCAATCTATAAAGACAGTTCAGTGTTTATCAATTGGGCCAATGGATGTAGAGTTGTGAGGGGATACATGGACGTTTCCAATCCGGCTCTAGGCTACGCTTCGGTGGGAGATATTGGTATGGCGCTTGGTAAGGCTGGAACAAATGGTGTTCTCAGTTTGGGCGATGGGGGCTGGGCTACCTGCACCTTTCAATGGCCCATTAGCAACGGCCAGGGATTCGACTTTGCGATTTTCGAGAATGGGTTTGATGATTATTTTCTGGAATTGGCTGAGGTGGAAGTGAGCAGCAATGGCATACATTTTTTTGCTTTCCCTTCACACTCCCTCACCGATACCCTGATTCAGAAGGATAGTTTTGACTCCCTGAACGCCACCATGCTGAATAATCTTGCCGGTAAATACCGTGGAAGTTATGGCACCCCTTTTGATCTTCAGGAATTGCAAGGAAATGCCAACCTCGATGTTCAATCGGTGACGCATGTGAGGGTAAGGGACGTAGTAGGGTCTATCAACAACCAATATGCCACACGCGATGCTTACAACAACAAGATCAATGATCCCTGGCCAAGCCCTTTCCCCTCAAGTGGATTTGACCTCGACGCCATCGGCGTTATTTATCAGAACACCCACCTTGTCCTTGAGGAAGGAATCTATAACAAACAGGTTTCTGTCTTTCCCAATCCCGTTCAGACAAATGAAACACTATATTTTGAATTCAATCTTGCAGTAAAACAGGTCAACCTGATTCAAACCATTGGAGAAACAATCCCCTTAACATGCGATCAAAACCAGCTGCGTTTACCCACCTTAAGTCCGGGTATCTATTTACTTGAGTTCGTAACAGAGCAAGGCAATTATTTCAAAAAAATAGTTCTGCAAAACTGAAAAGGGTATTTTTACAGAATAGCCTTCCATGTCAGCCTCACTTAAACAAACCATATCAAACCGCCTGAGTTCACCTGCGGTACTGGCAACTTTGTTTTTATTATCCGCAGGCCTCGTGCTCATAGTAAGTCCCTTATTTCAAAAGGGTTCCTTTATCGATGCCATGCTATACAAAACTGTAGCTTTTAACTATGCCATTGGTGAAGGAAGTTTTTGGGCAATGAAATACACCAACACCAGCATGAGTTTTTTCTGTGAGCAGCCTCCATTGTACATGTATCTGCTTGGAAATGTTTATGCTTTGTTTGGCACTCATTTTTTGGTGGACCGCGTGTTCACTTTTTTACAGTTGCTGGTATTCCTTTTCTTTTTGTACAGGATATGTCAGAAATTATTTACTCCTGCCTTGCCTTTTTTCCTGCTCAATCTTTTTTTATTGCTCTCCATTCAGGCCATTTCATGGAGTTTTGCTAACCAAGTAATAGAAACCATGGTGTTGATGTTCATTGCCATTGCCATTGATCTGTATCTCGGGTTTATGACAAGCAGAAAAATGAGTCGCCTGGTTTGGTTTGGTTTTGTACTGTTGGCCTTGTTTTTAACCAAAGGGTTTCAATCCTGCTTTATTGTAATTCTGCCTTTATCTTATGCACTCTTCCATCTAAAGGAAGAAAAGATACTTTGGTTTGCTTTTTTCACTTCATTTTTTTTATTGGCACTGATTGTGTTGTTGGTTTTTGTATACGAACCGTCTAAAAACTGGTACGCATGTTATTACCAGGCCCGTTTGGTTTTAACCATGAATAACATTGGAGCCACAACCGACAAACATTATCAAATTTTGATTCAATTGCTGATGGAAACTGTTGTGGTTTGGCTGGTGTTTCTGTCGCTGAGTGTTTTTCTGCTTGTCAAAAAGCAGTTTACATTAAGGCAGGTTTTTGTGGAGCCCTTAGGGGATAAACTCGGCGTTTCTCTGTTCTTAACTTTTTTGGCTGGCAGTTTACCCTATACCTTAAGTTTGGTGCAAAGGGGCTTTTACCTGGTGCCCGCCTACCTTTGTCTGATCTTGTTTTTGACCTACGCCTTTCGTACACAGTGTTTGTATTTTTTCGAGGGACTCAATAAAATGTCAAGCCATGTCTGGCTCAGGGTTTTGGTCCCTGTTATTTTTTTGGCTTCTGTGGTTTATGTTATTTTGAAAGCAAACGGGTACAAACGCGAAAAAGAACTGGCCCATGATCTTGAGCTGATGACCCCATTTTTTAAAGCGGAGAGCACGGTGGGCATCAATTCAAATGTGTGGAATTATTTTAATCTTCATTCGTACCTCTACATGCAAAAAAGAATCAGTTTAAGTGCCGACCCCAATCAGAGAGGCTTTGTTATTGTGTATAAAAGCGAAGTTCCATATACCGAAGCTGCAATGGCATGGAAAATAGACCTGCCTACACAGGAATTGGATATGTACTATCGAATTGTAAATACAGATTCAGTTAAGTAAGTTTATTTTTGGGCAGTTTTGTAATAAAACGCCGCCACAACCGAAAATAGGATATTCGGTGTCCACACAGCAAGCAAGGGATGAGCAAAACCGGTTGTGGCAATGGTGGTAAACACATACATCAGCATGATGTAAATACAACTGAGCAATAAACCCAAAGCGATCTGAAATCCAACACCACCTCTCACTTTCCGGGATGACACACAAAACCCTATGATGGTAAGGATAAAGGTGGCAAAGGGAAAAGAACTTCTTTTGTACTGCTCCACTTCAAAGAAGGGAATCAGGTTGGATCCCTTTGCGCGTTCCTTGTTTATGTAATCCTTTAATTCAAAGTAAGTCATGGTTTCGATCTTACTTTCGTAGCGCCACATGTCGCCCGGACTAAACTCCAGTTTCATGGATTTATAAGGGGTAAATTTGATCTTTTGTTTGTAAAGTGGTTTTTCATACCTCAGGGTATCCAAACGGTCTTGAACCATTAGCGTCCTTTCCTCAACATGATTAAATTTCCACTCTTGTTTCAGGCTGTCCCATTTCATGTTATCGGCCTTTAGAAAATACACCTGTTTATTGTCAATCACATCTTCAAGGCTTACCTTGAATGCGGTGTTTAATTTGTTATCGTAACTTTCAAAATACAACATGCGGTGCTCGCCAATCTTCCGATGAATGTTGATTTCATCAAAGTTGTAAGTATTATTAAAGTATTTATCCTCAAAGGCAATTTTTACCCTGAACGCTTTTGGAAGTATAAAATGATTGAGTGCCAGTGATGATAAGGAAAGGATCAAGGCCCCAATAATGTATGGGCGCATGATGCGATTAAAACTGGTGCCACTGCAGAGGATGGCAATAAATTCGGTTTGCTGGGCAAGTTTGGACGTGAAAAAGATAACCGCAATGAAGGTAAAAAGCGGACTAAAGTAATTACCGTAGTAGGGGATGAACATGAGGTAATAATCAAACACGATCTCTTTCAAAGGAATTTCATCACGGCTCAGGGTTTGTATTTTATCCTTGATGTCAAATACAATGAATATCATCAGGATAAGCATGATAGAAAAGAAAAAGGTGCTCAGAAAGCGCTTGAGTATATATCTGTCAAGTATGTTTAGCGGGCGCATCAGAGACGTTGTGTGACTTGTTTTACCATTTTGTTTTTCCAGGACAAAAATTCCCCTTCCTTTATTTTTTGTCTGGCCTCTTTCACAAGCCAAAGGTAAAAACCAAGGTTGTGAACCGAAGCGATTTGCGCGGCCAGCAATTCGTTACACACCAGCAAGTGTCTCAGATAGGCTTTGGTGTAGGTACTATCAACAAAGGTGTGCCCGCTTTCATCCAAAGGGGAAAAGTCATTTTTCCATTTTTCATTGCGGATATTGATGATGCCATTCTGTGTAAACAATACCCCATGTCTTGCATTGCGGGTAGGCATTACACAATCAAACATATCAATTCCCAAGGCGATACACTCCAGAATATTGGCCGGGGTGCCTACACCCATGAGGTAGCGGGGTTTTTCTTTTGGTAAGATTCCACAAACTAACTCCGTCATGGCGTACATGTCCTCAGCGGGTTCCCCAACACTTAAACCACCAATGGCATTTGCGAAACAATTTTTACCTGCAATGTATTCTGCAGATTCTTTTCTTAAATCCGGGTAAACACTGCCCTGAACAATGGGCAACAATTCCTGCTGATACCCGTATTTGGGTTGGGTTTTGTGAAATTGTGCAATACAACGGTCAAGCCACTTGTGCGTAAGTTTAAGTGAGGTTTTAGCGTAAGTTATTTCACAAGGGTAGGGGGTGCACTCATCAAAGGCCATGATAAAATCGGCGCCTATCGTTCTCTGAATGTCCATCACACCTTCTGGTGAAAAAAAATGGCTGCTCCCGTCAATGTGGCTTTTGAACGTGGCACCCTCCTCTTTCAGTTTACGTTGCGCTGCGAGTGAAAAAATCTGATAACCTCCGCTATCAGTTAATATAGGGCCATCCCATGAAATGAATTTGTGTAAGCCACCTGCTTTTTCAAGAACATCAAGTCCCGGCCTCAAATACAAATGGTACGTATTCCCAAGAATGATCTGTGCGTTGATATCGTCTTTAAGCTCCCTTTGATGAACCGCCTTTACGGTACCTGCTGTACCAACGGGCATAAAGATGGGTGTTTCAATACTGCCGTGATCGGTGTGGATCTTTCCGGCTCTGGCCGCCGACTGAGGGTCAATATGTTCTAATTCGAATTTCAAAGGCTTTAAAGGTAAGATTATTTAAAATCAAGTTTTTTCAAATAACAATTTATGGCATTAAAGTGTGCAGGATGTTGCAGGCTTCTTTAATGGTGTTTGCCTTGTGATCTGCCAGGGCAAATTGCCTTTGTTGTTGATGGTCGGGATCCGGTACCGCAATCACTTGCATTTGGGCGGCTTTGGCTGCTACCACACCATTTATGGAATCCTCGATCACCAGACATTTATCGGGCCTTACACCCAGCTTTTCAGCGCAAGTTAAAAACACTTCAGGGTGGGGCTTACCATAGGTCATAAATTCGGCAGATACCATGATATCAAAGTAGCTTCTGATGTGAAGAGCATCAACCACTGTATTCATCAAAACGGTGTCGGATGATGTGGCGAGTCCTATTTTTAATTGGTTTTTCTTACAAAAGTCCAGGGTTTCAGGGATAAAGGGCATGGGTTTGCCCTCTGAGCGAATCAGGTTCAAAAGCAGAAGCATGACTTGTGCCTCTATTTCTTTGGCACTCGCACTCACCGGATGTATGGTTTTCCAATATTGAACCACTTCTTTAAATCGTGTGCCCTGGGTTTTCAGGCAATCTTCTTCCGTGAGGTACACACCGGCTTCTGAAAAGCCTTTGATCATGGCTTTTCTCCAAAGAGGCTCGCTGTTCACCAGCACCCCGTCCATGTCAAAAATCACCGCTTCGGGTACCTGTTTCATTGTTAATTATTTTGTTTAATAAATACAAATATATCCGATTTGCCTCAGGCGCCCTCACCTAACTTTGTGAGTATGCTGTTTCCTGACTTTAACCACCTGGGTTTGCCTGAGTGGCTCACTATATTGGCCTCAACCGGGTTCATCCTGATATTCATCAACTATTTACTCAACTACCTTCCGCTTTCCCGATTGGAAAATACCCATTTGGAGACCGCCGAAGTATTCGAGCCGGTGACGGTTATCATCTGCGCTAAAAATGAAGATGATAACCTTCGGGAATACCTTCCGCGTATCCTAAGTCAGGATTACCCTGAATTTGAGGTAGTGGTCGTGAACGATTGCAGTTGGGACAATTCAGAGAATGTGATTGATGAGTTGGCAAAACAATACAGCAACCTCAAAAAAGCAAACATCAAAGAAGATGCTTACTACAAACACGGTAAAAAGTTTGCCATGTTGGTTGGAATAAAAGCGGCAAAACACAAACGTTTGGTGCTCACCGATGCAGATTGTTACCCTTCCTCCAACCAATGGCTCAAAGAAATGGTAAAGGGCTTTTCAGGAGAGAAAGAAATTGTACTTGGTTATGGTGCTTACAGCAAACAAAATGGTTTTCTGAATAAACTCATCCGGTTCGATACCTTTGTGATCGCTGTTCAGTACCTTTCGTCGGCCATCAAACAAAAAGCCTATATGGGAGTTGGCCGTAACCTGGCTTACAACAAGGAACTTTTTTTTAAACAAAAAGGATTTTCCAACCACTACCACATCACCTCCGGAGATGATGATCTGTTTGTGAATCAGGCAGCCAATGAACACAACGTGAACATTTGTGTGGCCAATGGGGCCATTACGTATTCGAAACCAAAAAATACTTTCAGAGACTGGAGATTACAAAAGGCCCGCCACCTGACTACAGCCCCGCTTTACAGTTCAATGACCAAGTCGCGACTGGCCTTTATGTATTTTTCACAAATCTTTTTTTACTGCTCACTCTTTGCCCTCTTTTTTTCGATAGAAACACTTTTATTGGTGCCGATTTTCCTTTTATTAAAGATGAGTTTGCAATGGATCACCCTTTATAGGGCGTCCAAAATACTTCAGGAGCGCGATCTTTTGATGGGCAGCTTCTTCTACGAGTTGGTGCTCTTATTGATTTATCCTATCTTTCACTTATCAAAGCTGAGTTTTAAAACAAAACAGTGGACGAATTAGAAAATAAAGAACAAAAACTAACCACTAAGGCCGTTTATGATTATAAACTCGTAAGGGCAGCGCTTGATGAAGGCGACCAGAAAGCCTATGCAGAGCTTCTGCACAGGTACAAGGAAAGCGTGTACTTTATGATGCTGAAGATGTGCAGCAACAAAGACGATGCTGAGGATTTAACCATTGAAGCATTTGGTCGCGCTTTCAAAAAACTTGAACAATACAGTCCTGATTTTGCGTTTAGCACCTGGTTGTTCAAAATTGCCTCTAACAATGCCATCGATTTTATACGACGCAAAAAAATCAAATATGCGGTTCCCATTGAAAGCAAAAATGAGGATGGAGAAAATTTTGATTATACCGTAAACATCAAAGCCTCAGGCCTTGATCCGGAAGAGAGTTTTATCAAAAAACAAAAAATTGACGCCATTCGTTTGTTGGTGGAAAACCTTAAGCCCAAATACAAAGAGATGATCGAGTTGTTTTATTTCCAGGAAATGAGCCATGAGGAAATTTCAAAACAACTCAATCTGCCCATTGGTACCATCAAAGCTCAATTATTCAGAGCCAGAGATCTTCTGTACAATGCCCTGAAGAACCGACAAGAGAAATTGTAAGCATGCCAGGGCTTATTCAAACCTATTTTCCCAATTTAAGTTCAAAGCAGATAGATCAATTTGGTCAGCTTCCTGAATTGTACTCTTATTGGAACGCACAGATCAATGTGATTTCAAGAAAAGACATTGAGGCATTGGAAGAACGCCATATTTTACATTCCCTGGGTATCGCTAAAGTGATGGCCTTTAAACCTGCAACCCGAATTCTGGATGTAGGCACAGGCGGTGGTTTTCCTGGTATTCCATTGGCCATACAGTTCCCGGAGTGTGAATTTGTTTTGGTTGACAGCATCGGAAAAAAAATCAAGGTAGTGAACGAGGTGGCTTCTGCCATCGGACTAAAAAACCTGAAGGCCTATCACCTCAGAGCCGAGGATGTAAAAGAGAAGTTTCATTTTGTGGTGAGCAGGGCGGTAACGGAGTTTCCTGTTTTCTACAATTGGGTAAGGAATAAATTCATGGGAGAACAATTTAATGAGCTGCCCAACGGCATTTTATACCTGAAAGGTGGAGATTTGAAAGAAGAATTCGGGCGGTTTTATGAGAAAGCCAAATTCTACGACTTGAAGGACTACTTTAAAGAAGCGTTTTTTGAAACCAAAAAAGTGGTGTATTACAAAATGGCCTAACGTATTCTAATTTGATCTTACCTTTTGGTACATGACCGGTGTTATGGGCTAGTTTCAGTTCGGCTGTCTTACGAATTCCGTATCCGAAACCATAGTGTAAATAGTAGAATCTTTGGGATAGCCGCACCCAAGTCCGATGTCCAATTGCCTCATTTCTCCTGCTCTCAGTGAGAATTCCTTTATAACCAAAGTGTGACAACGCAGATAAGAAAATTTCACATTATACTTTCCTGGTTTTAAGTGCATTTGATATTCACCTTCCTTTTTTGAATTTGTACCGTGATGCGGTGGCGTATCAGAGTTATTAAAATAAATCACAGCGTATTTTACTGTATCCAAGACATTCCCCTTTTTGTCGCTAAGAAAAAATATATGTCCGCTAACAGTTGCGATAGTGGTGTCTGCGATTCCAATTGACTTTGAAAAAAGCACTTCACTATCTTGTTGTATTTTTTTAGGTATGTGTGTTGGGTCTCTTTTTAGCCTGAAGGACTCGCAGCTAGACACCATGAGCGATATTATCAATAAAGTATTTAGATTCTTAGTCAACTTTCGCATGACTACCTTATTCTCCTACTTTTTACGGCCTGTTTTTTTAGCGACTTTCTTTTTCGCAGGGGCAGCTTTTTTGGCGGCTACTTTTTTCACAGTAGCCTTTTTAAAACCAGCCTTTTTTACAGGAAACTTTTTTGTGCTGCTTTTTGTCTTTGCAGGGGCTTTGGCGCCTTTTTTCCCTTTTTTATCAAAGGCCGTAGGGTTTTGTTCCACAATCATTTTTTTCACATCCTCCAGACTTAAGTCTTTAAGGTCATCCGCTTCAAATTTTTCTCCTCCGGCTTTACGGCCCAGTTTCAACATGTCCTTACCAAAACGAATGAAAGGTCCCCAACGCCCGTTTTCAATGGAAATTTTTTCTTCAGGCCATTGTTGTATAAAACGGTTGGCTTCTTTTTCCAGCTTTTTATCAATCAGCTCATTGATGTCGCTTTGGGAAAGGTTATTAAAGTCGTAAGCCCTTGGCACATTGATAAACAGGTTATTGAATTTAATGTAAGGCCCAAAACGTCCCTTGCCTTTGGTAACCGGTTTGCCCTGGTAAGTGGCAATGGGCGCGTCGGCGAGTTCCTTTTCACGAATGAGTTCAATCGCGCGGTCTAGATCCACTTTCATAGGGTCTTCGCTGCGTGGTATGGAAATAAACTGCTCATCCCACTTTACATAAGGGCCAAAACGTCCCACAGCAACGGTGACATCTTTGTCTTTGTAATCGCCAACACTCATTGGGAGTTTAAACAAATCAAGGGCATCCTGTAAACTGATGGTTTCAATGCTTTGTTCTTTTCTTAAGCTGGCAAAACGGGCTTTTTCTCCACTTTCTTCATCGTTTTCACCAATCTGAGCCAAAGGACCAAAGCGGCCAATTCTAACGATCACATTTTTTCCACTTACCGGGTCAAGGCCCAAAGCCCTTTCTCCACTGGCCCTTTCGCTGTTGTCGATTGTGTTTTCAACGTCTTTGTGGAAAGGTTGGTAAAATTCTTTCAGCATATCGGTCCAACGCATTTTTCCTTCGGCAATTTCATCGAATTCTTCTTCCACACGTGCCGTGAAATTAAAATCCATGATCTCAGGAAAATATTGAATCAAAAAGTCGTTGACCACCATCCCAATGTCGGTTGGGAATAGTTTGGATTTTTCAGCCCCGGTGTTTTCAGTTTTTATTTCTTTATTTATTGAAGAACCATTGAAGTTCAAGACAGTGTAATTTCTGGCCTGCCCTTCACGATCGGTTTTTTCAACGTAATTCCGTTTTTGAACTGTGCTGATGGTAGGGGCATAGGTACTCGGGCGGCCAATGCCCAGTTCTTCGAGTTTTTTTACCAAACTGGCTTCGGTGTATCTTGGCGGATGATGGGTGAAACGCTGAACGGCACTGATCTCTTTCATGTTGAGGTTTTGTCCCTCTTTCAAAGGAGGCAGAATGGAAGAGTTCTCCTCGTCTTCCTCCTCGTCTTTTCCTTCAATGTACACTTTAAGAAAACCGTCGAATTTTAATACCTCACCTTGTGCAATAAATTGAGCAGGCTGTGTGCTTATGCCAATTTTTGCTGTGGTTTTTTCGAGTTCAGCATCGGCCATTTGGCTGGCCACGGTTCGTTTCCAGATGAGTTCGTACAAACGCATTTCATTGCGTTCCCCATCAACATTTTGGTTTTTAATATAGGTTGGGCGTATGGCCTCGTGGGCTTCCTGCGCACTTTTGCTTTTGGTTTTAAATTGACGGGGTTGGTGGTATTGGGGCCCGTAATTTTTCACAATGGCCTCCTTGGTTTGACCCAAAGCGTTTTCTGATAAGGTCACCGAATCCGTACGCATGTAGGTGATCTTACCGGCTTCGTATAATTTTTGTGCAATCAGCATGGTTTGCGACACACTGAATCCTAATTTTCTGGACGCTTCCTGTTGAAGAGTAGAGGTTGTGAAAGGAGCACTCGGACTGCGTTTCGAAGGTTTGGTTTCGAGACTGGCAATGTTATAGATTGCACCTTTGCATTTTTCCAAAAAGGCATTGGCCTCCTCTTCTGTTTTAAAACGTTGGTCCAGTTCGGCTTTTAATGGCGTTTTTCCCTCCACCATAAACAGTGCCGAAACTTTGTAAGCAGAGGTCGCGTTAAAATTCTGGATCTCCCTTTCGCGTTCAACAATCAGGCGCACGGCAACGGATTGTACTCGTCCTGCCGATAAACTCGGACGCACTTTTCTCCATAAGATGGGTGACAATTCAAAACCCACCAAACGATCGAGAATTCTTCGTGCTTGCTGGGCATTTACCAAATTGATATCGATCTCACGGGGATTGGAAATAGCCGCCTGTATGGCTTCTTTAGTGATTTCATGAAAAACAATGCGTTTGGTTTTGTTCTTTTGAAGTCCCAGGGTCTCATACAAATGCCAGCTGATGGCTTCTCCTTCACGGTCCTCATCGGAAGCCAGCCAAACCATATCGGCTTTCTGACTTAGTTTTTTTAACTCCTCAATCACCCTCATCTTATCCGGCTGAACCTCGTAAGTAGGGGTGAAGTTTCGGTCCACATCTATTCCGGCTCCTTTTTTTACTAAATCGCGTACATGCCCAAAACTCGATTTTACGGTAAATTCTTTCCCTAAAAACCCTTCTATGGTTTTGGCTTTGGCCGGAGACTCAACAATCACTAAATTTTTACTCATACTTTAATATATAGGACCCTTAAAATCTAAAATTTGAAACAACGTCTTTAAAATTTCGCAAAGGAAAAAAAATAATGATACAAATTGCAAGTGTTTTGCCACACGACTTATTAAAATACCCCCTTTGCTTATTTAAATATGTTAAAAGTATGTCAAATTGTCACTTAATCCTTAACTTCGCCATTCCAAATGAGTGTACAGGAAAAAACTATTGATGAAAGCAAACAGGGAGAAGCCTTGTTTTTAGAAAGTGAATTAAAGAATGGCAAAAAGCTGTTTTTGGAAAGTTACGGTTGTCAAATGAATTTTAGCGACAGCGAAATTGTGGCCTCCATTTTAATGAAAGAAGGGTATTCCCTGACCAAGGATTTTGAAGAGGCCGACCTCATTTTTTTAAATACCTGCGCCATACGTGAAAATGCGGAATCCAGGGTGAGAAACCGATTGAACGATTTTAAACGGGTAAAGCAAAAAAACTCGGGAACCCTGGTGGGTATTCTGGGCTGTATGGCCGAACGCCTCAAATCCCAACTCATCGAAGAAGAGAAATTGGTGGATATTGTTGTAGGACCTGATTCTTACAGAGATCTGCCCAACCTGATCAACGAAGCCGAGGACGGGCACAAAGCCATTAATGTCATTCTCAGCAAGGAAGAAACCTATGCAGATCTGAGTCCGGTTAGGCTCGATAGCAATGGCGTTTCAGCTTACATCAGCATAACCAGGGGTTGCGACAACATGTGCAGTTTTTGCGTGGTGCCATTTACAAGAGGCCGGGAGCGCAGCCGCGATCCGGAGAGTATACTGGAGGAAGCAAGAGGTCTGTTTAACAAAGGCTTTCGCGAAGTCACCTTATTGGGCCAAAACGTGGACAGTTATTTGTGGGCCGGGGGAGGATTGAAAAAAGAAACCTTGACTGAAGAACAAAAAGCAAAGTCAGTGAATTTTGCACAACTGCTTGAAAAAGTAGCCTTGGTGAATCCTTTGTTGCGTGTGCGTTTTTCAACCTCTCATCCAAAGGACATGACCGATGAGGTGTTGCAGACCATGGTCAAACACCACAACATTTGCAATTACGTTCATCTTCCCGTACAAAGCGGCAGCAGCCGACTGCTGGAAATGATGAACAGGGGCTACACCCGCGAGTGGTACCTCAGTCGCATGGAAGCCATTCAGCGGATCATTCCAGGATGCGGCATCAGCACCGATGTGATCACGGGGTTTTGCAGTGAAACAGAAGAAGAGCATCAGGAAACACTGAGCTTGATGGAAACCGTGAAATACGATTTTGCATACATGTTCTCCTACAGCGAACGACCAAAAACATTAGCCGAACGGAAATACAAAGACGACGTGCCTGAAGAGGTAAAAAAACGTCGCCTTAGTGAGATTGTTGACCTGCAAAGAAAACACAGCACCCTCCGAACCGCAGAAGGTCTTGGAAAAATTCACGAAGTGCTGGTGGAAGGCGTTTCCAAAAAGTCCAATGAGATGCTCATGGGCCGAAACTCACAGAATTTTGTGGTGGTGTTTCCAAAAGATCAACACAAACCGGGTGATTATGTGAACGTATTGGCCACGCGCTGCACACCCAGCACCTTAATTGGAGAAGTGGTTTCTTAAGAGGATTTAGAGAATGAACATTCAGGATATAAAACAGAAATACGGCATTATAGGAAACAATGCCATGCTTGAACGGGCAGTGGACATTGCCCGCCAGGTGGCGCCTACCGATTTGAATGTGGTGATCAATGGAGAAAGCGGAACCGGAAAGGAAATTTTTCCGCAGATCATTCATCAGCACAGCGCGCGCAAACATGGTCCTTATATTGCCGTTAACTGCGGGGCAATTCCTGAAGGCACTATTGATAGCGAATTGTTTGGTCATGAAAAGGGCGCTTTTACCGGAGCCACCGAAACCCGAAAGGGTTATTTTGAAGTGGCCAACGGGGGCACTATTTTTTTAGATGAAGTAGGGGAGTTGCCATTGGCCACTCAGGCCCGTTTGTTGCGGGTGCTGGAAAGCGGAGAATACATGAAAGTAGGGAGCAGCAAGGTGCAAAAAACCGATGTTCGGGTTGTGGCTGCCACCAACATAAATTTTTACCAGGCCCTGGAGCGCGAAAAATTCAGAGCCGATTTGTATTACCGCTTAAACACAGTGCCCATTTACCTTCCGCCGCTTCGCGAACGCAAAGAGGACATCCACTTGTTGTTCAGGAAATTTGCAAGCGATTTTGCAGCCAAATACCGCATGCCCGTAATTCGTTTGAGCGCCGATGCCGAACAAGTGCTGGTAAATTATTATTGGCCGGGCAACGTTCGCCAATTAAAAAACATCGCCGAACAAGTTTCCATTATCGAAAAAAACAGGGAGATCAGCGAAGATACCATGTTAAAATACCTGCCTCAGTACAATTCTAGTAATGTGCCTTCCGTATTGAAAAGCGAGGGCTACGGCAGTGGACCTGTGTTTGAAAGCAATGACAGGGAAATTATCTTTAAAGTACTTAGGGATTACAGGGGAGAGATCAATGAATTGAAAAAGATGGTGTACGATCTGGCTTCAGCGGTGAGTGGGAAAAGTACCGTTATCAATGCGGAAGGCGAGCCTGTATTTAATCGCATTTACCAGGAAAGTCACAGCCACACGCCGCCGGCAACCCTAAGTGTTCAGCCTGGGAAACTACAGCCCATGGGCAACTCACCACAAGTGATAGAGGTGGAAGAAACCCTTTCGCTTCAGGACAAGGAAATTGACATGATTAAAAAGGCTTTGCGCAAATACAAAGGCAAACGCAAGAGTGCGGCCAAAGAATTGGGCATTAGCGAAAGAACCCTGTACCGAAAAATAAACGAATACGCCATAGAAGATTAGTTCATGAAAATGCTGCGTACATATTTTCTTTTTTTTATTCCAATTGGATTTCTTTTGGCCTGTAAGGCTTCTGTTTCTCTTAGTGGGGCTACAATTCCGCCTGAAGCAAAAACCATCAGCGTGACTTTTTTTACCAATAACACCAGTTTAGGAGCACCCAGTTTATCACAGCGGTTTACTGAAAAACTACGCGATGTGGTTTCACAGCAAACCCCTTTGAGTTTGGTGCGGCAGAACGGCGACCTGCAGTTTGAAGGGTATATTGCCGATTACAACGTGACCCCAATTGCCGTTCAAAGCAACGACCAGGCAGCGCAAAACCGCATGACCATTACAGTAAGCGTGAAGTACACCAATAAGTTTGAGGCTGCTAAATGTTTTGAGCAAAACTTCACCCGCTTTGCCGACTTCGATAGCAAACTCAATGTAAACACAGAAGAACCGCGTTTGGTAGAAGAAATTTACAGACAAATTACTGAGGACATTTTCTACAAAGCGTTTAATAACTGGTAATATGCAGGCCGGGGAATTGCTATCGCTGATAAAAAACCCAGCTTCTCTTAAACAAGAGGACGTATCGCGCCTGGAACGCCTTGCCAACGATTTCCCTTATTTTCAACCGGCCCAATTGCTCTTATGCATGGCGGCCCGCAGATGGGATGCGGGGGTTTACCAACACCAGTTGAAACGTACGGCCATTGCAGCGAGCAACCGCAGCCATCTTTATGATTTGATAAAAGGCGTTGAAAAGGAGATGCAGCTTAGCTTATCGGATTCAGCTGATACAATAGCAATTGACGAAGTAAAACCAAAACAGAGGGATTTCAGCACCGAGGAGGAACTTCGCATTGTAAATGCCAATGCTGAAATCCAGGAACACAAGGCCATAAAGGCCGAAAAAGGTCTGCCTTCTACTCTGGGGGGCGAGCTACCGGAAGATTTTCTGGAAAAGGAAATTCAGAAGCAAGTCACCATTGCTGTGGTTGACAAAGAAATTATCTCTGCCGAAGATGACAGAGCCAAGGAACCTATACAGGAACCAGTAAAAGAACCAGCCGAACCCGGCAGTTTCAGCGATTGGCTTGAGCAACTAAAAAAACCTCTGGAAACCGCCAAGCCTTCCCTGAAGAAGAAAAAAGACAATCAGGAATTGACTGAACCTCAGCCTAAAATTCAAGCTCCATCGAGAACCAACGGGGATGAACCTCAAGCCGAAGACCCTATAAAAGCCAAACGCCTCAAACAAAAGGCACTGATCGACAAGATCATTGAGAGCAGCCCCGGAGTCATACGGCCAAAAGAGGACCAGAAGTTCTTCACCCCTGAACGCAAAGCCAAAGAGAGTTTATTGGAAAATGAGCACCTGGTAACCGAGACTTTGGCCAAAATTTACGCCATGCAGGGCAATATTTCCAAGGCCATACGCTCTTATGAAATATTAAGTTTGAAATATCCCCAAAAAAGTGCTTACTTTGCGTCCCTGATTCAAAAACTTAAACAAAACCAATAACAGTCCAATTCCATGATTTTCTCTGTTTTAACCATTATCGTTTGTATTCTGCTTACACTCGTTATTCTCATTCAAAACTCCAAAGGCGGCGGTATCCAAAGCCAGTTTGGTGCAGCCACCCAAATCATGGGTGTTAAACGCGGTACCGAGTTCATTGAAAAAGCCACCTGGGGTTTGGCCATTACCCTTATTTTATTGAGTGTTTTGATGACACCAAAAGGCAGCATCATCACCTCTGAGGAAGACGCGGGTTCGGTAGCGAAAAAACGGGCTCAAAGTGCCATTTCAGCTCCTGCTCAACAAGCACCGGTTCAACAACAAGCACCGGCTCCTGCTCAGCCGGCTCCTTCAAACCCTTAATTTTAATTTCAAACGAGACTAATAGAAACCATCCCTTGCGGATGGTTTTTTGTTTTATAACTTCAGCCCTCAATTATGCAGGTATTTAAGTTTGGCGGGGCCTCTGTAAAAGATAGCGTTGCGGTTCGTAATGTTGTTTCCATACTCCAATCTCAGGTAAAGGAGCCTACAGTGGTTGTGGTTTCAGCCATGGGCAAGATTACCAACAAGCTGGAAGATTTAGTGAAGGCCTACTTTTACAAGGAAGGAGATGTACAGGCTATTTTTGAAGAGATAAAATCCTTCCATTTAAATATCGCTCAGGAGCTGTTTCCCAATGTTGCTGCCGCTGTTTACTCTGATTTGAACAACGTGTTTGTAGAGATGCAATGGGCCCTTGAAGAGGAGCCGGCCTATGCTTACGATCACCATTACGATCAACTGGTTTCACAAGGCGAGATCCTATCCACAAAAATTGTTGCCGCCTTTTTGGAAAGCTCGGGCTTGCACAACAAATGGATGGATGCCCGGGGCCTGATTCAAACCGATAACACCTACCGGGAAGGCAAAGTGGATTATTCGCTCAGCGAAGCTTTGGTGCAGAAGGAACTCCTGCCTGTTTTAAAAACCCATCAGATGGTGCTTACCCAGGGTTTTATAGGAGGCACCTCCGAAAATTTTACCACCACCCTCGGTCGCGAGGGAAGTGATTACACGGCGGCCCTGCTGGCTTATTTTACCAATGCCAGGCAAGTGGTCATATGGAAAGACGTTGCAGGTGTTTTAAATGCCGACCCTAAGTACTTTAAAAACACCAAAAAAATTGATGAACTCAGTTACCATGATGCTATTGAGCTGACCTATTTCGGCGCTTCGGTCATCCATCCCAAAACCATTAAACCCCTTCAAAATAAAGGCATTCCGCTCATCGTGAAATCCTTCCTTGACCCCAATGCGATTGGCACCACCATTCATGAGGGGGACAAACGCTTGCAAATGGCCAGTTACATCTTTAAGGATGGACAGATTTTACTTTCCATACAAGCCAAGGATTTTAGTTTTATAGCGGAGGATAATTTGAGCGAGATCTTTAACCTGTTTTCAAAGCACGGGGTAAGGGTAAACATGATGCAGAATTCGGCCATCAGTTTTTCGGTGTGTGTGGATGACGATCAACACAAGATTCAGGCCCTGCTAAGCGACTTACAGGACCATTTCAGGGTACTTTACAACTCCAACGTGCAATTGATGACCATACGCAATTACGATCAGGACATCGTGAATAAACTCTCGCAAAACAAAATTATTCTCATCGAACAGCGCAGCCGCCACACCTGCCAATTGGTGATGAAGGACGGAGAGTTAAGTTAAAAGGTAGAAGTAAAAAGTTAAAAGAGAATCCCCTTAGTCGAAAGTTTGGAAGGATTGACAATTTTTTAAGTGACAATTGACAATTGAATTTGCGTATCCTTGACCATATAGCCATTCGTGAAATACTTAGGTAGCATAAATTAGTGTACTTCGTGAAATTCGTGGCTACCCTTTAGGCACACAGAACCCGGAATAAATAATAATTAACGTTTAGCGTATTGCTCCTCGTAATAATGCGTGTAGTTTCCGGAAGTCACGTTGTTCAGCCACTCCGAATTGTTGAGGTACCAATCTACTGTAGCATCCAGGCCTTGTTCAAAGGTTACAGATGGCACCCAACCCAAATCTTGTTTTAATTTGGTGGCGTCAATCGCGTAACGCAGGTCGTGTCCGGCGCGGTCGGTAACAAAGGTGATGAGTTTTTCGTTGGTTCCTGCCGGGCGGTTGAGTTTTTTGTCGAGGATTTGACAGAGCAAACGGATAACATTGATGTTGGTCCACTCGTTGTGCCCCCCAATGTTGTAAGTGCTTCCCTCTTTGGCCTTGTGAAAAATAATATCAATAGCACGGGCATGGTCAATCACGTATAACCAGTCGCGCACGTTTTCGCCTTTGCCGTAAATGGGCAGGGGTTTGTTGTTGAGGATGTTGTTGATGCAAAGCGGAATGAGTTTTTCAGGAAAATGGTTGGGACCGTAATTGTTGCTGCAATTGGAGATGACCGCAGGCAAACCATAAGTATCGTGGTAGGCGCGTACAAAATGGTCGCTGCTGGCTTTGGAAGCCGAGTAGGGGCTGTGCGGATCGTAGGCGGTGGTTTCGGTAAACATACCGGTTTCCCCTAGCGCTCCGTAAACTTCATCCGTACTCACATGGTAAAACCGTTTAAAGGGACCATTGCCTTTGTTGTAAAGGCTTTTGGCGGCATTCAACAGGTTCACAGTCCCAATCACATTCGTCATTACAAACTCTAAAGGGTTGGTAATGCTGCGGTCCACATGGCTTTCGGCGGCGAGGTGAATCACGGCGGTGTATTGTTCCTTTTCAAAAAGGGAGTTGATAAATGCAGCATCTACAATATCCCCTTTGATGAATTTGTAATTGGGACTTTTTTCAATGTCGGTCAAATTCGCCAGGTTTCCGGCGTAGGTCAGTTTATCTAAATTGTGTATGGTGTAATTGGGGTATGAGTTCACAAAAAGGCGCACCACGTGCGAACCTATAAATCCT
>Ga0154020_10000802_pt1 | contig 38734 bp, 29 predicted proteins | sample Klosneuvirus_201_FD_109709 | JGI IMG/M metagenome (GOLD analysis project Ga0154020, IMG submission 109709) | Active sludge microbial communities from wastewater, Klosterneuburg, Austria - Klosneuvirus_20160825_MG | ecosystem: Engineered > WWTP > Aerobic digester > Activated sludge | place... | reverse complement strand
TCAGGCGGCCCGCATCGTTGACCCAGCCGTTGGCGAAGCGCCCTTTATCGCAGATCCACTGATCGTTGACCTGCATATTCTCGCGGCCGATCACGCGGCGCAATTTGTGCGTGCGCGTGTCAATGCGCAGGTTGCAGCCCATCGAACACTGCGTGCAGATGCTGGGCGTACGCTCGATCTCCCACGGCCGGTAGGCGAAACGCGCCACGCGGTTGGTCAGCGCGCCGACGGGGCAGATGTCGATGATGTTGCCGCTCGTCTTGGCGTCGACCGGTTGGCCGTCCTGGATGTCGATGATCGTCTTGCCGCCGCGCTCGAAGAGGGCGAGTTGCGGTTTGTCTTCCCATTCCTCCAGATAGCGGATGCAGCGCCAGCAAACGACGCAGCGCTCCTGGTCCAACACGATCGTGTCGGAGATGAGATAGTTTTTGTTTTTCAGGCGTTTGGGTTCGACCAACTGGCTGAGGCCGGGGCCAAACTGCATGGTCTGATCCTGCAACGGGCACTCGCCGCCCTTGTCGCAGATCGGGCAGTCGAGCGGGTGGTTGAGCAGGATAAAGGCCAGGTTGGCCTCCTGCACTTCCTTCACCTGCTGCGTGTCGGTCTTGACAACCATGTCTTGCGCCACCGGCACGGAACAGGCCGTCATCAACATCATCCCGCGCGGCCCGGAGATTTCGACCAGGCACATGCGGCAGCACGCCACCGGGTCGAGCTTGGGGTGGCTGCAAAAAACCGGGATTTCGATATCCAGCTTGGCGGCCGCATCCACTACCAGCGTACCCTTGGGCACCGAGACCTGGCGGTCGTCAATTGTCAGCGTTACAAGATCGGTCATAGCTTAATCCGCTTCTCGTTCAGAAAAATCTCACGCAGAGCTGTCACGACAAACACAATCTCTAATCTCCAATCGCCTTTACACGCGTATCACGATTCAGCGGCGACTCGCCCTCGATCTCAAACGCGCTGTCGGTGGCGACGCTGGGCTGGCCAGTGTCCGGCCGGTAGATTGGGCGAATCGGGATCACCGGCAGTTCGTGCTCTGGGTTGGTCAGGGCGACGTACTGCTCGAACTCGGCGCGATATTTGCTCAAATTGCTCTGCAAGCCCCACACCGACGCCTCGCCAAAGGGGCAGAAGCTCTTGCCCGCGATGAAGGTGGTGATGCGCGCCAGCAGGTCGATGTCCTTGACGCGACCGCCGCCCTCTTCCATGCGGATGAGAATCTCTTCGAGCCAGCCGGTGCCCTCGCGACAGGGTGTGCACTTGCCACAGCTCTCCTCGCGGTAGAAGCTGAGCGTGCGCCGCGCAATCTTGACCATCGACTGGCTGACGTCGATGGCGATCACCCCGGCCGAGCCGAGCGAAGACCCCGCGGCCGCCACCGACTCGTAATCCATCTGCGTGTCTAATTGCTGGTCGGTCAGCAGCTTCATCGACAGCCCGCCGGGCACGACCGCCTTGAAGGGCCGGTCATCGAACTGCGGGCCGCCGCCGTACTGGTTGAGGATGTCGCTTAACGGCGTGGCATGCGGCAATTCATAGAGTCCCGGATACTTCACGTTGCCGCTGAGGCAGAAAATGCGCATGCCGGGCGACTTCTCGGTGCCAAAGCTGCGATACCATTCGACGCCGTGGCGCATGACGTGCGTAACGTTGGCGATCGACTCGACGTTGTTGACGATGGTCGGCTTGGCGTAAAGGCCCTCGACCGCGGGGAAGGGCGGCTTCATGCGCGGATGGCCGCGGTAGCCCTCCAGGCTGCTGAGTAGCGCCGTCTCCTCGCCGCACTCGTACGCGCCCGCGCCGCGATGAACGACGATGCGCAGATTCATCTCCGTGCCGAAAATTTTCTCGCCGAGAAAGCCCTTCTTCGTGGCTTCCTGGATCGCTTCGACGAGCCGCGTGTAACCAAAATAGTACTCGCCGCGGATGTAAATAAAGGCAAGCTCTGCCTTGATCGCATAGGCGCTCATGATGATGCCTTCGAGCAATTGGTGCGGGTCGTACTCCATAATGATGCGGTCTTTGAAGGTGCCCGGCTCCGACTCGTCGGCGTTGACGACGAGATAGCGCGGCATGGCCGGCGCCAGGAAGCCCCACTTCATGCCGGTTGGGAAGCCGGCGCCGCCGCGCCCGCGGATGCCACTGGCCTTGACCTGCTCGACCACATCTTCAGGCTTCATCGTGGTCAGCACGCGTTGGGCGGTCTCGTAGCCGCCGTCGGCGATGTACGTGGCGATCTTGTGGCTGTCTTGCTTGCCGACGCGCGCGGTGAGGAAGCGTTGCTCCATGCCGCCGATGCGGTAGGGGCCGGCCGCCTTGCCGCTGAAGGTGGGATCGCCTTCGGGCGTCCAGCGTTCGAGCGTGGTGAAGGCCTGGCCGTTGTTCACGACATCGAGCACCTTCTGTACATCCTCGGCCGAATCGAGCTCCTCAAAGTAGCGGATCTGGCCGGTGCTGCGCTGGGTGATAGAGACCATCGGTGCGGTGCCGCACGAACCGAGACACTCCATGTGGTCGAGGCTAAACCGGTCGTCGGGCGTGGTTTCGCCGTGATGGACGCCCAGCTGCTCCTCGAAGTGGTGCATGCACTGGCTAGCGCCGCGCAACATGCAGGGCACGTTGGTGCAGACTTCGACGTGGTACTCGCCCTTTGGCTCGGTGTGGAGCATGTGGTAGAAGTCCACCACGCCGCCCACCTCGGCGGGCTCGATCTCCAGCATCGCGGCCAGTTCATTCTGCGCGTCGACCGGGCAGTAGCCGAACGCGCGCTGGATCACGTAGAGCGCGGGCAAAATCGCCGAGCGCTGGCGGCCGGCGGGATAGAGATCCATCCACTGCTTGATTTCGGTGCGGATTGGTTCAGATAGCATCATGGTTATCGACCTAATCAATTAAAACTGCATAGACCACGGATTAGACGGATTTGGCGGATTCAACGGATTTCTTCAGATTTTTCTTCTTGAAATTGCTGAAGAGAAGCCGTTTGAATGTTGCTTCAAGTCCGAAATTCAGGACAAATCCGACTTCACATGGCGTCGCCTTTAGATAGTTCATCAGCTGGGCGATATGCGAGTCGATAATCGCTTCAGCCGCCTTGAGTTCAACAATGATCTTTTGTTCGACTACGATATCAGCGAAATAATCGCCGACCAAGAATCTTATCACTGATTTCTCGGTCTTGAATTGGCATCCAATGCCTCTACAAAAAAGTTGGGCGTCACAAAATTCGTGAAAATTCGTCTAATCCGCCAAATCCGTGGCCTATCAAGCTATGCTATCGATCGACCTCGCCCAGCACAATATCAATTGACCCTATATTCGTCACGATGTCCGAGAGCATGGCGCCTTTGCTCATCTTGCTGATGGCGTAGAGGTTGTTGAAGCTTGGGCCGCGCACGTGCAGGCGGTAGGGCTTGGCCGAACCGTCGCTGTAGATGAAGAAGCCCAGCTCGCCTTTGCTCGACTCGATGCCGTGATAGAACATGCCCGGCCGCACCGGAAAGCCTTCCGTCATCAGCTTGAAGTGATGGATCAGCGCTTCCATGCTGATGTCGAGTTCGGCGCGCGGCGGCGGCGTGATCTTGCGATCCTCAATGCGGTGCGGGCCGTCGGGCAGGTTGTCGATGGTCTGGCGGATGATGCGCAGGCTCTGGCGCATCTCTTCCATGCGCACCAGGTAGCGGGCAAAGCAATCGCCTTCGGTGAAAACCGGCACCTTAAAATCGTAGTTCTCGTAGCCGCTGTAGGGTGCATCGCGACGCAAATCCCAGTCGACGCCGCTGCCGCGCAGCATCGGGCCGGTCAAGCCCATGTCGATCACTTCCGCGCGCGTCAGCTTGCCGATGCCGCGCAGACGCTCTTCCCACAGCGGGCCGCTGGTGAGCATCGCTTCGTACTCGTCGATGCGCACCGGCATGGCTTGCAAAAACTCTTCCAGATGGCCGAGAAACGCCGGCGGGATGTCGCGCGAGACGCCGCCCACGCGCATATAGCCGACGGTCAAGCGCGCGCCGCACGCCATCTCGAAGAGGTCGAGGATGCGCTCGCGCTCGCGAGTGGCGTACATCAGCAGCGCCATGCCCGTGCCCGACACGTCGAGCACGTGGGTGGAGAGCCAGAAAAGATGCGAAGCGATGCGCTGCAGCTCAGCCATCATCACCCGCAACACCTGGGCGCGCGGCGGAAGCTCGATGCCGAGCAGCTTTTCCACGGTGATGCAATAACCGAGGTTGTTGCTCATTGCCGACAGGTAATCCATGCGGTCGGTGTAATAGACGAAATCCTTGTAGCGCTTGTTTTCGCCGCTCTTCTCGAAGCCGCTGTGCAGATAGCCCAGGTCGGGGTCGATGCCAACCACGGTTTCGCCGTCCAGCTCCACCACCAGGCGCAGCACACCGTGCGTGCTCGGATGGTGCGGCCCCATGTTGATGACCATGTTTTCACGACGGTTCATGCCGGGTGGCAGGACGGGCGGCAGACTTTGCGCAGCCATCACCTGTCTGCCAAAGGACTCAAACTCCGGATCGCTCCAGGTCATGGTGAAGGGCACTTCCTCACCGCCCACGGGAACCTGTTTCTGCAGCGGGTGATTCGGCCAGCTTTCCGGCATCATAATACGGCGATGATCGGGGTGGTTGGCAAAGCGCACGCCGAGCAGATCCCACGTCTCGCGTTCCGGCCAGATCGCACCGGCATGAACGCCGGCCAGACTGGGCGCCACTGGGTCGCCCCCATCATCGATGGGGCAGACGACCATCAGATGTTGTTTGCGCGCATAGGAACGCAACTGGTAAACCGTGTGGAAGCGGTGGTCGCTGATCGGCAGGTCAGCACGATCCACGGCGGAAACATCCACCAAGGCATCGTAACGCAGTTGTGGATCGCGCTTGGCAAAGTCCACCAGCGCCACCAATTGATCGGGCTGCACATAGACCACTTGCTGGTCGTGATGCAGACCCGCAGCTAGAATGGCATCGCCAAAGCGTTCGACAAGGCGGGCGGCGTCTGTGCTTTCGCCGCTCGGCAGCGGCGCCACGGCTGGAATTCCCAACGGGGTGAGACCGGGCAGCGTCTCATATTCACGTACGCGTGGAGAAACGTTGAGCATGGTGTTCTCCGAGAACTAAACAAGCTGCGGCTGGCGCAGCGTTTCGAGTGATTCGATGTCGTCGGGCTGGATCGGAGCGGGCGGTGCGTTCAGATCTGCGTAGGTGCGGAAAGAGTCTTTGGCCTGTTTCTCGCGCAGCTTGTCGAGCGCATAGAGCAGCGCCTCGGGGCGTGGCGGGCAGCCAGGCACATAGACATCGACCGGAATAATCTTGTCTACACCTTGAATAATGGCGTAATTGTTAAACGGGCCGCCGGCGCTGGCGCAGATGCCCATCGCAATCACCCACTTCGGTTCAGACATCTGGTCGTACAGACGCTTGATCACCGGCGCCATTTTGTTGCTGACGCGGCCGGAGACGATCATCAGATCGGCCTGGCGCGGGCTGGCGCGGAAAAGCTCCGCGCCGTAGCGGGAAATGTCGTGGCGCGCGGAGCCCGTGGCGATCATTTCAATCGCGCAGCAGGCCAGGCCAAAGAGCAGCGGCCACGTGCTGTTCTCGCGGCTCCAGTTGACCAGCGTTTCTAGTTGTGTGGTGATGATGCCTTCGGGAAGTTTTTCTTCGAGACCCATCCGTTCCTCCAAAAAGATTCAATTGTGAAGCGTGAACGCTGAATTGTGAATTGTGAAGAGCGATTTATCCTCGTCATTCACAGTGCGCAATTCTTAATTCGGAATCCACAATTATTCCCAGTCCAATGCACCTTTCGACCATTCGTAGGCCAGACCCAGCACCAAAATCAGCAAAAAGACGCCCATCGGCGCCAGGGCAATCCACACGCTGAACTCATCGCGCAACTGCAACAGGGCGCCGGCCCAAGGGAAGAGAAAGATGACTTCGATGTCGAATAAAATAAACAACATCGCCACCAGATAATACTTTACCGGAAAGCGACGCCGCGCATCATGGAAGGGGATGATGCCGGATTCATAAGGCTCCTGTTTTTGGGCGTTTTTGCGACGTGGCCCAAGAATGCTGGGCAGGCCAATCGCAATAAATGCAAAAACGATGGAGATGACAACAAATACCAGCAGTGGAAAATACGCTTGAGCCATTGATGTCTTCCTTATCCGAGGCCAGACGCTTACTAGAGGCCAGCCAATCACCAGACAACAAAAAAACCCAACATGCCAATCTATGCGCTCAACATGTCGAGTCGTCAGTCAGGTGCGGTCAATATGGTGGCGCTCGCTAGATTGCAGCCGTGCAGCGAGTTTAGCATGACCTGAGTGAAGGTGTCAACTTTACACCGCTTGCCTTGTGAAAAAGTGCACATGTAGTTTTGTAGGAATTGTGATGCTTTGCCGCCTGATTGTGGCTTGTGTTACAATTGCCTACAACATTTTATGTATGCCCGAACCTGAGATTCTACTTGATCACAATTGAATTGTCGCGGGAAAGATGCTTTTCCAGGGGCTAAGATTTTCCAGATCGCTCTAGGTCTATGCTAACATTTCCCGCAGTTTGTTATTTTCTACACAATCTTGCTGCAAGGATGGGGAACGGCAGTTCATGGTCGAGAAGCTTCAGAATTAAGAAGTACAGCCAAGAAACACTGCCAAGGAACACAGCCAAGCATCATCGTCCAGATCTGACCCAAACGAACGCAGCCGTGAATACAGCGCTTACACTCTAGTCAAGAACGCAACGGGAGTACATTTATGCTCAGTCAATGGGGTTTTGTACTGATGCTCAGCGCGATTGCTGTGATCATCCCTGTCGCGGCGATTACGCTGGGACATTTTTTGGGGCCGCGCCGTCCGGACCCAATCAAAAATCAGACCTATGAAAGCGGCGTCGAAACGGTGGGCGACGCCTGGGTGCAGTTTCGAGCGCAGTACTATCTGATCGGTTTGATCTTCTTGATTTTCGATGTGGAAGTGATCTTTCTTTTCCCAATCGCAATTGCCTATCAGGGATTGTCCTTCTTCTCGGTCATGGCGGCGGTTACCTTTGTTTTGATCTTGATGTTGGGTCTCTTTCTGGAGTGGCGCAAGGGCGCCCTTGACTGGAACTGATTGCCTGCGCCGGTTGACCCGATCGCAAATCGGAAGGAGTCTGTATGAATTGGAGCGATGCCGTCATCCAATTTCAATATGATCTGGGCGCTCCCCAAGAGCTGAGCTGGCTCGTCGAGGGGATCACCTACTTTGTGGGCGCGCTGATCCTCGCCATGGCTTCGCTTACGCTGGCGCTGCTGCTCATCTGGATCACGCGCAAGGTGATCAGTCGCATCCAGGATCGCATCGGGCCGAATCGGCTTGGTCCTTATGGCCTCTTTCAAACCGTGGCCGATGCGATGAAATTGCTCTCGAAAGAAGATATCAAGCCGACGTCGTCGGATACCGTGTCTTATGTAATTGCACCCGTCTTGGCCGTTTTGGGTGTGTTGATGTCGCTGGCCGTCATTCCTTTTGGTGCAGGCTTGATCGGTGCGGATCTGAGCGTGGGCGTGCTTTATCTGGTTGCGCTCGGCTCGATTGGCATCATGGCGGCGCTGATGGCTGGTTGGGGCAGCAACAATAAATACGCATTGCTGGCAGGCTTCCGCGTCGTGGCGCAGTTGTTGAGCTATGAGATTCCCATGGTGCTTGCCATGTTGGCGCCGGTGCTGCTGGTCGGCACGATGAGCATGCAGGGGCTTGCCAATGCCCAGTCGCTCTATCTTGGCCCGATCAATCTTGGCTTCGGCTGGTTTATCTTTGTGTTGCCGGGCGCCTTTTTAATCTACATGATTGCAGCGCTGGCGGAAAGTGAACAGACGCCTTTCGATCTGCTGGAAGCTGAATCTGAGCTGATCGCTGGTTTTCATATCGAATATTCCGGTATGAAGTTCGCCATGTTTTTCCTGGCGCAGTTCCTGAACAGTTTCTTCCTGGGCGCGATTGCCGTGTCGCTCTTTCTGGGCGGGTGGCAAGGCCCCTTTGCCGGTCAAGTGCCGCTGCTGGGGCCGATCTATTTTTTTGCCAAGACCTTCTTTGTCTACGTGGTGATTCAATGGATCAAGGGCACCTTCCCACGCGTCCGCGTCGATCAGATGATGCAGTTTGCCTGGAAAGTATTGGTGCCGTCGGTGCTGACGCTGCTTTTGGCGCAGATGATCATCATGAAGTTGCCGCTGCCCCTGTGGCTCAATGCCATTTTCGTGCTCGTGGCAAATATTGTCGTTGTGGTCGTGGTGCTCAACGTGTTGGGCAATTACTTCAAGCGCGAACAGGTGCGGTCGAAGCGTGCATTCGAGCCAACGTCGTTGATCGGCACGATGCAGCCGGTCCACCCGTCTTCGGGTGATTGAATCCGGGCGGTTGAATCCGGGAGATTGAGAAGTACGGATGACTGATAAGGGGATGCGTCATGCCTGAATTGCCATTTCCACTGCCGCCGCTGCCAACGGTGTCACAAGTAGTTTTCCTGATGATTGCCGTGTTGGCGGTCTTCGGCTCCTTGGCGGTCGTGCTGGCTCGCAATTTATTTCACAGCGCACTGGGTCTGGTTGCTGCTTTCTTTGGGGCTGCTGGCGTCTACATCGTCGCCGAAGCTGAGTTTATCGGCGTCAGCCAGGTGCTGGTCTATGTTGGCGCGATCTCGACGCTTATCGCTTTTGCCATCATGTTGACGCGTGGGATGATGTTTGGCGCGACTTCGCCGCGCAATCGCCAGTCCGGAACCGCTGCAATTATCACTGCACTGACCTTTGTCGTGCTGATGGCGTTGATGCGAGGCATCCCCTGGCCGCAGGCGGGCGAACCCATCGTCGATGGACAGCTCATTATTGCGGGCTTGGGCCATGCGTTTGTAAACGAGTATGTAGTTCCTTTTGTGTTGTTAGCCATGTTGTTGCTGGTTGCGTTGGCAGGCGCTATCGTCGTGGCGCGCGACCGTAAGTAAAGATCAATCCGTGGCGGCAAAATAGCACATCTTTTTGCAGTAAGTAAGTTTTCCGAAGAGGCGGCGCACAGATGGTTCCTCTAACCTGGTATCTGATTCTAGCGGCATTTATGTTCAGCTCTGGTTTGTTTGCCACGCTGGGCCGGCGTAATGCCATTGCCGTGTTGATGGGCATCGAGCTGATGCTCAATGCGGCCAATATCAACCTGATCGCCTTTTGGCGCTACGGCGTGGCGCCAACTGAAAATTTGGACGGTCAGATTTTTGCGTTGTTCGTCATTGCGGTGGCGGCGGCTGAGGTGGCGATCGGTCTGGCGCTCGTGATTTCAGTTTATCGCAACCGGCGCACCGTTAATCTTGACGATCTCGATATTCTGAAGGGATGAGCGGGGCGGCTGTCGGCGCAAGGTGGAGTTGCCATGAGGTGCAGGCGTCATGCCAAAACAGATTCTGACGGGCGCCTTAGACGAGCAATGTGAGTTTCTGTATAACCTTGCTCAGGAGAAGATGGAGCAAGGCAATTACACCGGCGCCGTCCATGTGCTCAAAGAAATCGTCAAGCACAGGCCGGACTTTCGTGACACGGCGTCCTTATTGGCGGAAGCCAAGGCGCGTAAATCGGAGCAGACCTTTCTGCTGCTGATGGCGGCTGTCGGCGCTATCGTCGCCATCGCGGTTGGTAGTGTGGTCGGTGTTCCGAATGACTTGGTTTTCCTGGTCATTTTGGTTGCGGGAGCGTTGGCCGGTTATGGCGCCGGCAATTTTATCCAAAGTTTTAGACGACGGCGCGCAGCGCCATGAGCAAACACCGGCGCGCAGCGCCATGAGCATTCGGCAATCATCGCCCGTGAATTTACGTTGTCAGGGCGCACCACAAAACGAGGTTGAGCAATGGAAGGATTTCTAAATCTCGCTTGGCTGTTGCCAGTCCCGCCCTTCCTGGCTTTTGTTGCGATCCTCTTGTTTCTAAATCGGAACAAGACTGTGAGCGCATTGACGGCCATCGGTGGGGTGGCGGTCAGCTTTATTTTGGGCTGGCCGATTGCGTTTGCCGTATTTACAACGCCGCATTTCGGCGCACACCCACTGTACGGCGAACTCTTCACGATCCCGACCGGGGCCAGCGAATTGATGATCGGCTTCCAGGTGGATCCGGCGAACGCCTTGATGATCTTCATGGTCACCTTTTTGCTGCTCATGATCTTCATCTATTCCTACGGTTATATGAGCTTTCCGCCCCATCTGCGCCAGGAAGATTATCCCGACGCCTACACACAGGGGCGCGACCCTCGCTACAGCCGTTTCATGGCGTACATCAGCCTGTTTGCCACCGGCATGTTGGGTCTGGTGGTGTCAAACTCGTTGCTGACCTTCTTCGTTTTCTGGGAGATCATGGGCTTGTGCAGTTATCTGCTCATCGGCTTCTGGTTCGAGAAGGAATCGGCCAAAAAAGCCGCCTTCAAGGCGTTTATCACCACGCGTATCGGCGACACGATCATGTTCGCCGGCATGATGCTGCTGTACATGTGGAGCATCGACAACACCCTGGTGTTCGAGCACATCCTCGCGCCGGCGAATCTGGAGCATCTCGCCGCCATGACGGTGCACGTGCCGATCCTCAACTTCAGCACGCCGGCGGTGGCGTTGATTGCGGTGCTGCTCTTCTTCGGCACGATTGGCAAAAGTGCGCAATTCCCGCTGCACGTCTGGTTGCCCGACGCCATGGAAGGCCCGACGCCTGTCAGCGCCCTGATTCACGCGGCGACGATGGTCTCGGCAGGCGTCTTCCTGGTCGTGCGCATGTTCCCGCTCTTCTTTGTCGCCGGCGAGGTGGCGCCCGGCAGCATGGCATTCGTGGCAGGCATCGGTGCGTTTACGGCGCTCTTTGCCTCGCTGATTGCCGTTGCCCAGTGGGACATCAAACGCGTGCTGGCGTACTCCACGATTGCGCAACTCGGCTTCATGATTGCGGCGCTGGGCACCGGCGCTTACGTAGCCGGTCTCTTCCACCTGATTACGCACGCTTTCTTCAAAGCGTTGCTCTTCCTCGGCTCCGGTTCTGTGATCCACGGCGTTGAGCACGGTTTTCACCACGCTCATGCGCATGGTGATGCACATGGGGACTCCCACAGTGCTCACACTTCGCACACGATCGTGCGCAAAGACGGCAACCTGGATCCGCACGACCCGCAGGACATGCGCAACATGGGCGGGCTGCTCAAGCGCATGCCGATCACAGGCTGGACTTTCATCATCGGCGGGATGGCGCTCTCTGGCTTCCCTCTGGTCACAGCCGGCTTCTGGTCGAAAGATGAGATCCTGTCGAGCGAATGGTACACGCGCGATATGACGATCTTCTGGGTGCTGGCGTTCGCTGCGCTGCTGACGGCCTTCTACACGGCGCGGCAGATCACGCTGACGTTCCTCGGCCAGCCGCGCTCGGAAGGCGCGGTCCACGCGCCGGAAAGCGTCAAAGCCATGACGATTCCGCTGGTGCTGATCTCACCGTTCGTCATCGTGCTCGGCTGGTTCGGCATCCCGATCGACTTCCCGGTGCTTGGCTCGCTCTTCCCGAACTGGATCGAGCATCAGCTGGAGCCTTACATTGAGCACCTGCACTTTGAATTCCCACACCCAGAGTTCAACCTTTTTGTATTGCTGATCTCGTTTGCGGTGTCGCTGGGCGGTCTGGCGCTGGGCTGGTTTGTCTATCGCAAAGGGCTGCCGGAAGGCGAAATTGACCCGCTGCGCCGTTGGTTGGGGCCAGTGTGGTGGGCAATGCACCGGAAGTTCTGGGTGGATGAAGCTTATGGCTATACGGTGGTTGCCTTTACACGCGGTCTGGCAAAATTCATGTACTGGGTCGATGATCTCTGGATTATCGACCCGATCATCAATGCCATCGGTCGCATCGGCGTCTGGTTGGCGGTGATGGCCGCCAGCTTTGATCAGTACGTGATCGACGGCGCCGTGAATGCGTTTGCCTGGATGTCGGATCGCGCGGGCGGCGTATTGCGCAACTCGCAGAACGGCCAGGTGCAGGTCTATCTAATGGTAGTAGTGGTGTCGTTGACAATCTGGCTGCTGCTCTATGCGCTGCCGCTGATTCTGACACTGGTCTAGTCGCATGAGCGCGCACAATCGCACTCGCAACCGTTCTGATTTTTTGATGGGGTTTCTCGCAATCGGCGCTGAATTCCAAACCGAAGGTCTGCGGAGGAAATGTTCATGGAATTCTTGAATCAGTGGGCGTTGCCCATTCTTATCCTGTGGCCGCTGCTCAGCGCCATTCTTGTCTTTATGACCAAGAATGAAACGCTCATCAAGTGGGGCTCGGTGTTGGCGAGCCTGTTGCCGCTAGGTCTCAGCATTTACATGCTGACCGCCTATGATTACGCTAATGGAGCGATGGCGTTTGAGGTCAACGCACCGTGGATTCCGGCGATCAACTCGAGCATCCACCTCGGTGTGGACAACTTGAGCCTGCCGCTGATTTTCCTCACGGCGCTGCTCACGACGCTGAGCTTCTATTACAGCGTGTATGTGATCAAAGTGCGCGTGCGTGAGTACTTTGGCCTCTTCCACTTGCTGGCGCTCAGTATGTTCGGCGTCTTTATTGCGCTGGACTTCGTGGTCTTCTATGTTTTCTGGGAGATCAGCCTGGTGCCGATGTATTTGCTGATTGGCATCTGGGGTGGCAAAAATCGCAACTATGCCTCGATCAAGTTCTTTATCTACACCTTGGTCGGGTCGGTGGGAATGATGTTGGCCATCCTGGGCACTTATTTTGCGACCGGCACCTTCGACATTCTGCAATCGGCCGCCGCTCGCCCATTCACCGATCTGCCGCCGCAATCAGCGCTGCTGTTGACAAGCCTGGCCTTCTGGGGCTTCTTCTTTGGCTTTGCCTTCAAGGTGCCGAGCTTCCCCTTCCACACCTGGTTGCCTGACGCCCATACCGAAGCGCCCACCGCCGGCAGCGTGATCCTGGCGGGTGTGCTGCTCAAGTTGGGTGGCTACGGTTTCATGCGCATCATGATCCCTGTCTATCCTACGGCCGCCGCTTACTGGTCGCCCTGGGTGGTGGCGTTGGGCGCCATCGCCATCGTCTACGGCGCGCTGGTCTGCATTGCGCAGACGGATCTCAAGCGACTTATCGCCTACAGCTCCGTTTCGCACATGGGCTACGTTGTGCTGGGCATCGGGGCCGCGTCCGCGGCGTTCGGGAATCTAAACGACAAAGCAGCCTACGACAGCGCGGCAATGGCGTTCAATGGCGCCACCATGCAGATGTTCAACCACGGCTTGATCACCGGCGCTTTATTCTTCCTCGTCGGTGTGATCTACGAACGTGCACACACGCGCGAGCTTAGCAAGTTTGGTGGTCTCTCCGTCAAGACGCCTTATTACTATGGCATCATGATGGTCGCCGCCATGGCGAGTTTGGGGCTGCCCGGCCTGTCCGGCTTCTGGGGTGAGTTTTTCACCTTCCGCGGCGCCTTCTACCTGACCACATACTGGGCGGCTTTTGCTGTGCTTGGCATCGTCTTTGCCGCCGTCTACATTCTGTGGCGCATCATTCAGAATCTCTTTCTGGGTGAGTACGACGCCAGCAAGATCACCCACTGGAGCTCGGCGACGGGCAGCCATGCCGACAGCCCGACCGACATGAGCGGCTTCGAGAAGTTGACGCTGTGGCCGCTGATCATCCTGATTTTTGTGTTGGGCGTCTATCCTACACCGCTGCTGAATTATCTGAACGGCGCTGCTGTGCAGGTGCTAAACTTTGTACAGAGTGTGCTGTAACGTATAAGGAGGCCGATTTTGGAAATCGGATTTGCTTCATTGACGCCAATTCTGCCTGAACTGCTGGTTGCGTTCGGGGCGCTCCTCATCCTGATCCTGGACACCGCCAGTCCGCAGGGTGGCAGCAATCGCGGCTATATGGCGATCACAGCCATATTTCTGCTGCTTGGCCTGGCCGGCGCCTTCGTGCAGTTGGGCGGCGAACCGCAGACCGCGCTTTACGTGGTCGATATTGACGCGTTCTCGCTCTTCCTGAAGATGATCGTCTATACAGCGATGCTGTTGACGACGCTGGCCGGCGGCGGCTATCTTAATCAGCGGGTGAGCGGCGGCGCAGAATTCTGGTCGTCCTATCTCTTTATCTCCGTGGCAATGGCCTTTGCCGTCAGCGCCAATAACTTGTTGATGATCTTTGTCGCCATTGAATTCCTGTCGATCACCAGCTACATCCTGGTCGGGTCGATTCGTGAAGATCTGCGCAGTTCGGAGGCGGGTCTCAAGTACTTTCTCTACGGCTCCGTGGCGTCAGCGATCATGCTCTATGGCATGACCTTCATGTATGGTGCGACCGGCTCGCTCAACCTGGTCGAAATCGGCACAGCCTTTGCAGAAAACAGAGATATTCATGCCGCGGTCATTCCCTCGATCCTGCTAGTGATGGCCGGTCTGGGCTTCAAGACCAGTCTGGCGCCCTTCTTCCAATGGACGCCTGACGTCTATGAAGGGGCGCCAACGCCGGTGACAGCCTACCTGTCGACGGCGTCGAAGGCGGCCGGCTTTGCTGTCATGGCGCGCGTGCTGTTGATCGCCTTCGCGCCAAGCGCCGAGCTGTGGGTGCCGATCCTGGGTGGGCTCAGCGTGCTGACCATGTTCGCCGGCAACTTGATGGCGCTACGACAGACCAACATCAAGCGCATGTTTGCCTACAGCAGCGTGGCGCAGGCTGGCTATATCCTGCTCGGCCTTGCCTCGGTTGTCGATCCCAGCGTCGTTGATGTCACTGCGCTTTCGATGAATGGCTTGAATGGGATGCTCATCTACTTGATGGGCTATCTGTTTACAAACATCGGCGTCTTTATGGTGGTGATGGCAGTCGAAAACATGACCGGGGGCAGCGATTACGCTAACTTCAGCGGGTTGATCAAGCGGGCGCCGTGGTTGGCGTCGGCTATGTTCATCTTCCTGCTCAGCCTGGTGGGCATCCCGTTGACAGCCGGCTTTGTCGGCAAGTTCTTTGTCTTCGGCGCCACGATCCAGCATCAATATTACTTCCTCGCGCTGATGGCGGTGATTAACGTGGCCATCTCTGCCTTTTACTACATGTCCGTGGCGCGCATCATGTTCTTCCCGGAGACGGACAGCGAGGAGGCGCCCATTGTGGGGGCGCCTGGCATCGGCGCTCAAGTCATTGTCACGATCTGTGTGGCTGGCGTCTTCTGGATCGGCCTCTACCCGCCGTTGATCATTGAATGGGCAAACACTGCATCGCAATTCCTGTTGACGATCCTGTAGAAGGTTGAACTCTTAAAAATCTGACAAGCGCAGTTAGCTGCTATAGGGAATCATCTAAGGCGAGACCTGGCAACGGCGTCTCGCCTTTGCTTTGTCGCACACTTCTGTACGGCTGTGGCGTGCTTTCTTAGGTGACAGTCACTTACAAAAGTGGCTGTCACCACTGCACTTTGTATCGATAATTATTTGGAAATCGGGTTAAGGGCTATACTACCGCAAGGTTTTATGGACAATGCGCGGCGGGATGCCGACCGCGCGTGTAGAGGCGACGGAGATCATTTGTTTCTCTCGATGCGAGGCATTTTAAGCCGACGGCGAGGGGCCGTAGCGCTCCTTTTTCTGGTGGTGGTGCTGTCCAGTCTGGCGCCTGCATGGGTTGCCGCCCAGAGTGACGCGCCCACGCCAAATGCTGTGCTCAGCCTGGCGGTGGCGCCGGGCGCCCCCAACCAGGTGTTGGCGGGTGTGCTGAACTCACCACAGCCGGCCGCGATCTATCGCAGCATCGATGGCGGCGTCGCCTGGAACAACTCGACGCCCAGTTTGGCGCCAAACATCAGTATTACTTCGCTTGCCTTTGATCCCCGCAGCGCGCGCACAGCCTTTGCCGCAGATGGCGGCGGCGGGCTGATCTTTCGCAGCGAGGATGGCGGTGCGACCTGGAGCGAGATCCCCGGCTTTCGCAACTTATTGAGCGCTAACAGCGCGGTTGGCGTCGTTTACACCACAGTGGAGAGCAACCGCTCGGTGCTCTATGCCGGCACGCGCTTTGACGGCGTCTTTCGCAGCCAGGACAGCGGCGCCACCTGGCAGCAACTGGATGGCGGTCTTGGCGGCGAGGCGCGGCGGATTCGTTCGCTCGCCAGCTATGGAAACATGCTCTACGCGGGGACGCACAACGGTCTTTATCGCCTGGCGCAGGGCGCCACTGCTTGGGAAGCCGTCGCAGACTTTCCCACCACGGACATCGTCTTCAGCCTGCTGGCTGACCGCAACGCACTTTATGCAGGAACCGGTTCGTCCCTCTATGCCAGCAGCGATGGCGCTGCGTGGGAACGCGTGCCCAACTCGCCATCCACGGTTTATTATGCCCTGGCCACCACGGGGCGGCTGATCGTGATGGCGACTGAAAATGGCCTGTGGGTAGGCAGCGGCGATGCATGGAATCTGGCGACGGTCGCCGGCGCCGGCTATAGCGCCCCGGTTTACGCCCTTGCCAATACACCGCGCGCGCCGCGCACGATCTATGCGGGCGCGGCTGACGCCTGGGTGCTGCGCAGTGAAGATGAAGGCTTGACGTTTGCCGGTGCGGGTGCATTGCCGCCACTCGATGTCGCGGCTGCGCTGGCGACGGCGACGCCTACTTTCACGCCGACCCCTACACCCACCGATACGGCCACGCCAACCAACACCCCGACCGAGACGGTGACGCCTACGCCTTCGCCCACCGCGACCGATACGCCGCTGCCAACGCTGACGCCTACGCCCACTGCCACACGCACCGCCGTCCCAACGCGCACGCCAACGCCGACGCGCACCGCGCCACCGACGTTTACCCCACCGCCGATCAGCATCGAACTAGAGCCGACAGCCACTGCCACCGCGACCGCAACGGCAGCCGCGACGGTTCCCGTCGACACCGAAACACCTTTGCCCACCCCCGCAATCGACGCCGCCGCTGACGATTCGCGCGTGCAGGCTCGTGGCGCCGGCGAACGCGCGGCCGACGCCTTACAGCGCGCGTCGCGCCCGGCAGAGGATGGAACGCTTACAGAACCGGCCTTGCCGCCAACATCTGCCCCGGCCACGACATCCGGCGTTACCCTGCCGACGCCCACCGTCTTGGCGGCGCCGCCCATTGCCACCATCACACCGGCCCCGCCCACCGTTACGCCGGCGTCCCCCGCCACTGCCACTGCAACGTCCACACCGGCGCCGACGGCAACCCCGACGGTGACGCCCATCCCGATCGATGTGATGGCCGAAATCAACACGCGGCTGCCGGTCATTTTTCTCGGCGCTATTGCTGCGCTTGGCCTTGTCGTCATGGCGGCAGGGGTCTCGATCTTACGGGGCCCGCGCGATATTTGAGGAGGGGCGAGTTGCAAGGAGCGCATCTATGATCACACTGTCTCAACTGCTGGAAGTGTTTCCCGATGAGCGCTTCCAGGTCTATTCTCAGGCGGCGCTGGGGGTCAGCATCGACGATGTCACCGCGGACAGCCGGCTAGTGCGTCCCGGATCGCTCTTTGTGGCGGTGGCCGGCGGCCAGCATGATGGTCATCGTTATATTGAAGTGGCGCTAAAACAGGGCGCGGCGGCGGTGGTGGGTGCGCTTTCGGGCGAGGCGCTGCGCAGCGCCGGGGTCACGCTGCCCGAAACCGTCCCCTATATCCAAGTGGGCGACAGCCGCCGCGCGCTGGCGCTGGCCAGCGCCGCGGTGTCAGACTTTCCCAGCCGCAAACTTGCCGTGGCCGGCATCACGGGTACGGACGGCAAAACCACGACGTCGAGTATCTTGGAATCGATTTTGCAGGCTGCCACAAGCTCGCCTGCTGAGCCGTCCGGGCGCGTGGGCGTCATCACGACGGTGGGGGCGCGCATCCGCGGGCAGGCGCGCGACACCGGTCTCCACGTCACTACCCCCGACGCGCCTGACGTGCAACGCTTGCTGCGCGACATGGTCGACGCGGGCTGCCGTTATGCGGTCGTTGAAAGCACCAGCCACGGCCTGCAACAGCAGCGGGTGGCTGGCGTGGATTTCGACGTGGCTGCCGTGACCAACATCACCCACGAGCACCTCGACTATCACGGCACGCGCGATGCCTATGTCGCAGCCAAAGCCATCCTTTTTCGTGCGCTCTTTTCCTCAGCGCCCAAAGCAGGCGTGCGCCGCGCTGCGGTGCTCAACGCCGACGATCCCGGCAGTTATCTGCCGCTGCTTGCCGTCATGCATCAGGAGGCGTCGCTGCACGGCTATCATGTGCCAGTGCGCTGTTACGGCTTGGCCACGCCGCAGCGCCAACAGCGCGTGGATGTCGTCATCGAGAATATTCGCTACGAAACCGACGCCACTCGCTTTGATGTGCATTGGTGGGGTGGATGCTTTGCCGTTGCGTCGCCGCTGATCGGTGAATTCAACGTCTATAATGTAGCGTGTGCGGCGACCGCGGCGCTTGTGCTGGAGGTCGCGCCGGCCGCCATTCAGGCGGGTATCGCGTCCATGCCGCCCGTGCTGGGGCGGATGCAGCGTATGGACGCCGGACAGCCCTTTCTGGCTCTCGTCGATTTTGCGCACACGCCCGTCAGCCTGGAGCGGGCGCTGCTCACGCTGCGCCCGCTCGTCGGTCAGGGCGCGGGCGGCGCGCAGGGTCGGCTGATCGCTGTCTTTGGCTCAGCAGGGCTGCGCGACCGGGCAAAACGCTATCTGATGGGTGAGGCCGGCGGGCGGCTGGCCGATTTCACCGTGATCACCGCCGAGGATCCACGCACCGAAGATCTGACTGCCATCTGTCGCGAGATCGAGCGCGGCGTCAACGCCGGCGGGGGCGCAGGCCGCTACTGCATTGTCGAGGATCGTGCTGCGGCCATTCAGCACGCCGTCGACATGGCGCGTGCGGGCGATGTCGTCGTGGCCTTTGGCAAAGGCCACGAGCGCAGCATGTGTTTTGGTGAGCTCGAGTATCCCTGGAGCGACCAGGACGCGATGATGGCAGCGCTGGCGCGCCGGCCAAGCGCTGCGCCGGCTGCTTGAACCAGGGCAATTGGCGGGCTTTTTTCCCAATTCCGTGATCGTTCTGCGGTCAATTGGGTGTACAATAGAGCGAGAAGGATCATATCGGCAGTTGAATAGATTGGATTCACACAGTAGTCATAATAAAGGGGGTGTCAGATGGTGCAAATCGAGCTAAGCGCCGAGGAAGCCGCCGAACTGGTGCGTGTTTTGGAAGAATATCTGGGGGATTTGCGCGCGGAGATTTCCGACACGGACTCGTCATTCTTCAAAGAGGGGCTGCGCGAGGAGAAAGGCGTCATCAAGGATGTCCTGAGCAAGCTGCACGAAGTAACAACCACGACCCAGTCTTGACGGTGCACACCCAAAAAGGGGCAGGTGCTCACAACCTGTCCCTCTTCTAGCAGCACATGCTCGCCCCATTGAAGCAAACTCCTCTCTCCATGATTCACCACTCAACTTATCAAGGGTAGCCTCATCGCAAGGCTAAATCAAACACCTGGTTCAAAGTGTTGAAAGAGCCGCAGGTCATGGATGTCCGCTGCAAGTCGCGTTGGCCTGCTTGTGCGGTGACTAACGCCCCTGACTACAAGACGCGATTGTCTGCCCAAAATGCTTGGCGGTAAGTCTACATTGTGAAACGTGAAGCGGGTGAACATCGACTGCAACCAGTGTTGGGCCAGCGTTTTCTACTATCGTTTTGTCTTGTAAACTTCACCACGATGCCGGACAAAATGTACCGTGATACTGGTCTCGGTGTTGCTAAATGTATACAACGCGCGATAATCGCCTACTCGCAGTTTGTATACTCCTTCCCATTGTCCGGTCAAGGGTTCAGGCGTCAATACTTGAAAATTATCTGCTAACCACCGAATTTTGGTGAGAATTCGTTGGGCGATTGGCGTATTCAAACGAGCTAAATCCTCCGCCGCAGTTGGGGTAAATGCAACGTGATACATCTTACCAATTCAACCCTAACTTGGCGGCAACATGCTCTGCCGCAACTGTCTGCCCACCAGACCTGACGGTTTCTAGTGAAAATTGCAAAGCGCTTTCAAAATCTTCGCGCAACTCTACCCCCTCATCAGGATCACGCAATAATTCTGTTAAAGTTTGGGCGACGGTTTCCTGAATGAGCGTCTTCAATTCATCCACACTCATATCTGCAACTCGCATTACCATTGGTCCACCTCCATATTACGTGGATGTTTATAAAAATGCTTATGCCTTCTTCCTTCTCATCTTGGCGCGCAATTATTCAATGTGAATATCTCTCTGAGCCCTACAACAGAGAAGCTGTGGCGTTGGTACTCTTGAATCATCTGCGGCGAAGCAACCACTGTGAAACGACCTGATTCCCAAGCCATCAAAAGTGTAGCCAATTCGGGCGGACGCACTAAGGCCGCAACCAACTGATTTGTTCTCAGAACAATACGCACGGCGCGCTACGTTTCTTTGATGGCGCGACGAGCTTGTTTGACCAGATCGACCACTTGCTGATCCGTCATCGGTTCCGTGGACGAGCCAGAACGGATTGCATTGTCGATTGCGGCGCGGGTTGCCACAAAACGGGCGCGCCGTTCTGGGGCACTTAGTAGCGTGTCAAGCGAAGGCACGTGAACAATCAGCACCTGCTCACCTGTCGCAAGCTCTGCCGGCAACGGACTACATGGTTTGGTTCAACTTTTGCAATCCAAGACCTCATTTCCGTTCTCTCTCATTCATCTCTACTTTAGTACGCTCATCCTTATCCGGTTCTGTTCGTGTTCATGGCCTGACAGTCTCACGGCCATTATAGCAGAAAAGCCGAGCAGGCTTTGCTCAGCTTTCCACGTTCATTTCGTCCTCATGCAAGCCGCCCAACGCCAGGCATCAGGCGCGGGAAAGAGCCGGAGCGAGGTACGAGCGGAGGCTGTTTCCCGCGCCTGATGCCTGGCGTTGGGCAGTCCCGAGGCTATGCCTCGGTGAGCGTATTGCTTTTTCGTGATGTTACTATCCATGACACCGCCCGAATCCCGTCATCTCTCAACCTGTATGGGTTGATATCTTGTTCTGGACCGACGATATATCCCGCTCTTTCCTGAATAGCTATCTTTTCTTTATGATCAAGCGAATCCCACCAATGCGGCGAGAAAAATACATTCTCAAACGAATCAAATGCGAACCTTACTATGGCGTGCGGCAAACTTGTATCTGAGAGCGTGTTTAGTGATCGGATGAATTCTACACACACGTTACTATTGCTAGCCCAATGGAACACGGCCGCCCCGCCCGTGTCCGTGGCAATGAGAGAAAACGTGATCTGTGCGGCAGCAGCAGGTTTGTCAAGTGCTTGTAGAAGTCTGCCATCAAAGTCATATTCTAATGGCATAGAACCCGAGCACATGATTTCTGGCACATTTTGCAGCCCTACTACGTAGTAGCGAGCTTCGCTGTAATCGCCGGAAAGCAACATCTTGTCATAGATTGTCTTGTGGTGTTGGAGATCATTGAGGCCCATGCTAACGCCGACCCCGTAGGTCTGAACGAGATGCTGGAATTCGGCCTGTTCGATCATTTCCTTACCCCTGTCGAGTGACAGCAGAAACGGCATGAAATCGGATTGAGCCTTTTTCAAGAATAGCTCGCGACAGATTGCGCGGTAGCCGAGCAACGAGGTCTGTTCAGAGGTACTGATGAAAGGTTCGCGTTCAATTGGAGCAAATGTAGCATTGTCATGCCGATTACAGAAACCAGTGAATGTTGAGGCAGAACGGAGCCCGATTAATGAAGGTTCAAGTAACTTATTTTCTCCTTTAAGACGATGTGACTCTGGTCTAAAGCAGTATATGTGCCCGTCCCTGGCGATGAGCGACAAGCCACCGTTTCGTTGAATCGTATGAGCTTTGATGATGGACGATGTGCAAGCTGTTTTACTCGCCAATGGGTGCAGGCAATACTTTTTGCTCCATGTCTTCTTGAAAGCGGTGTTAACCTCGTCTTGAGTTGGTGGTGTTTGTCGTTCACGGCCTAAGTGGCAGTTCTTGTGCTTCAAGCCAGAACCACACCAGCATGGGTCGTTCCTTCCTATCTTGTTTCGTCGATTGCGCTTGCTCATTTTTAGCAGAATCCAACCAACTCAAGGTAAAAGGTAACCACCGTCCACAGGCTGCCCAACGTTGGCTTCACCAGCTTGGGGGCCTTGACCGAGACTCCCCTCCACGTCAGAACCAACTTCCGAGACCCACACTTACTTTCTGGCCGCCAGAATCCCCCCAAGTCTGGTGCAAGCGGTGTTGGGCGCATTCATTAGAAGTGCATACAGATCGCGAGTGCGATGGAATGAGTCTCGGTAGGAACAGCTATACGTCGTCAAGAAATTGTCGGACGGCACGTTTGGAACGTAAAATGTGCAACGCGGTATGGCTTCCATGCCGTGCCACGAGCGCCAGCTCTCGCTCTCGCTCGGACTTCCGCCCCAACCAGACGCGCCACACCAACCACCATTCGTCACGCAACCGTCGCCATCCCGTATCTTTGCAGCCGTCAGGCAACTGGGAACCCTCCGGACGACGTAACCCACGCACAAACGCTCGCGCTGCGCAGAGCCACCACGGCGTGTCGAGGTACACGACCGTATCCGCACGCTCGAGTCGCAGATCCAGCGTCTCGTGATAGTTACCATCGGCAATCCACTGCTCGCCAGCGAGCAACATGGACTGGACATCACGCCACTCCGTATCCGACGGCTCCACCCAGCCCGGTTTCCAGAAGTGCACATCCAGATGAATCACTGGAAGGCCGGTCTTCGCCGATAGCTGTTGTGCAAATGTGCTCTTGCCCGCGCCAGCCATTCCAGTAACGACAACGCGACGTCCAATTCGGAGCGCTGAACCGATCTCGCTCATGTCAACAACTCCTTCACTTCCATCACTGTAGCCCAACGCTTTTCTTCAGCGGCCAAGGCATGTTGGCGCGCCTGTTGCGTAAGCAAGAGGCGTGACGGCATGACTTGGTCCGACTGCAAGAATTTGTTAGGCAAATGTCTCAATTGGACTGAACTCGCTCTCAATTGACCTCCGTAGCTTTGCCATACTCCTTTCATCGATGTTTTCGCCAAGCTGCATTAACTGCAAAGCATTTTCGATGCTCTCTTTAAAATCAGGCGAAGTCATAATTTGGTTGAAGTCGTCAATCAACGCACTAAACTTGTTACAACACTGCCTTCGAAACATTCTGGTGAATTCATCTACAAAATCACCCTTAGCCTCATGACCAGTGAATGGATCGATGATCTTAGGTATATATACGATATTCCAAGGCGCAGTAAAGCAATAAGGGTTCTTCGTTCGACCGAACACATGTGATATCTGATAGTTTCGAATCGCCTGATACCTACTCCCTCCATTCTTTGACAGGCCAGTCCACTCTCTCATTAGCTTGGTCGGTTCCGCGTTATTTGTAGCGTCCTTCAAAATATTTGAGTTTCCAAATGCATACCTGTACAGGGTCTGAAACAGGGGCGTTCCACTGGCATCACGACCAAAGCCGCGAATGTGCACCGGCTCATTGCTCTGAACTCGCACCTTTAAATGCTCCCAAGCCTGGGATGCTGCATTGAAATCAACATAGATCGTTTCGGAAAGGCCAAACTCAAAAAATTGCTCCTTAGAGATATAGCCTTTCGAAAAGAAATTTAGGTACGAATCGCGCATCTCTGACTGCCTAACTACTCATTATCGAGCGAATGGCGGTATATGATCCAGCCTCAGGATCATATACCGCCATTCGCTCGATATCAAACATCTCCACACAGAAAAACCGCGTCCGCCGCCCGACGATAGAGGTGGTGGACGCGCAAATCCTCTACCAAAAGCACGAGCCATCCTGGAACTAGGAATGGCTCGTGCTGACTGTCCACCGCTGTATTTTTCTTCAACACCTACCCCGGCGGCCGCGCCCGCTATGCCAGCACCGGCGCGTCTGCATTTGGCCCGAAGTGCTTGAGCAGCACCAGCGGGTCGCTCTGGCTGGCGTTGTGGATCGTCACGCCGCGCGCCGCTGCCGCCACAGAGACAAAGTACTCGTCGTAGGTGAGCTGGCCGAAGCGAATCAGCGCCGGCGTCTCGACCGGGTGCTTGTCGATCGTGCCGTGTCCCTGCACGGTGATAAAGCCATACGCGCCCGCATCCTCAATCGTCGCGGTGCGCCCCGGCAGCACAGTCAGTTCCTTGGCGGCAAAATAGTCGTTGCCGTAGGTGATCCACTTCTCGATGTAGCCTGCCGCTTCCATTTCCGCCTGCGCCTTGACCAGCACCGGCGGCCGGAAATAGGTCTCCTTGAGATTGGGCAACACGTTGGCGTCCCACTCGACCATACTGACCAGGAAGTCCAGATTGTGATGCTTGTCGGCCGGCACATTCTTGACCAGGTTGCTCCATTCGATGGGAACCTCCGCCACCAGCGACTGGAACATGGCGAAGACATCGCTCGCCCACTGCGGCTCATAGGTGCAGAGGCTGCCGGGCGCATGCAGCACGCCCGCCGGCACATACCAGCCCGTGCCCGTCTCCAGCCGGTACGCCTTTGACAGGTTGGTGATTTTATTGTCGCCCTGGTTCCAGATTTCCAGACAATGGCGCACCTGTTCCTTCGTCGTGCCCGGTTCCAGCCCAAAGAAGGTGTGCGGGAAGGTTCCGCCGTGGTTGTTGAGCTGCGGCGGGAAGAAGTAGGCTTCGGGCTTCTGCGCCATCCCCACCAGCGAGGCAAATTCCTGCGTCTGGTGCAGGTGATGCGGCAGCGGGTCGCGATTGTCGAAGAACTTGGAGTACATCGGCCACTTGCCGTACTGACTCCACAGGTCATCGCCGATCAGCGACGCGCCCAGTTCAGCCACGGCATCGGCCAGCAACACCTTCTCCGCTGCGCCGCCATCGTTGTGGACGACATAGCTCAACCCTTCGTCCGGCGTCGTCAGCGGCCCGTTGTCCGCTTTCGTCGTCGAGGAGAACCAACGCTCGTCGATGCCGCCGCGATTGGCGCCAAATGCGTAATAATCGCGCGGGTCAAGCTTGATGCGCCGCCCTGGAATGCAGAACGATCGCGGCACCCAGGTTGGCGCCAGGCGCAGAATCCCTTCGCCCGCCTCAAAAGCGGCGTAAATCAGTTTTGTTTGAGAGGTCATGGCTTTATCCTTAACATCTAGAGATTGAGAGACTGGAGATTGAGAGAGTAGAGACCAGAGCACTCGATCTCCAATCTCTCAATCTCTTCTTGCTTACTGCGGAATTTCGCTCAGGCGTTTTGCCTCGTCGAAGTTTTCCGTGGCGATCGGGTCAGAGAGAATGCATCAAGGGGCCGACACGCATTTGATTGTAGCATACGCCGGTGCTGCGTCAAGCTTGCTTCCAAAATGCGCAAATGACTTTCGTTGTTATTTCTGAAAACACATGAACCGCATCCCGGCCGGGCAGCGGGCTTGAGCCAGGCAGAGACTTTGCGTTATAATCCCGCCCATACCTGACCATCCCATCACCATCCCATTCCACAGAAAGCCAAAACGACATGGACTATCGACAATTAGGCGGTTCGGGATTCAAAGTCCCGGCGCTCTGCCTGGGCACAGGCACCTTCGGCGGCCGAGGTGAATTTTTCAAGGCGTGGGGCGGCAGCGATGTCGCCGAAGCCACGCGGCTGGTCGACATCTGCCTGGAAGCCGGCCTGACGATGTTCGATTCGGCCGATGGCTACTCCGGCGGTGCGGCGGAGGAGATTCTCGGCCAGGCGATCCGCGGCCGCCGCGACCAGGTGATCATCTCCACCAAAGGCACGTTTCGCGCGGGGCCAGGCCCCAACGACGTCGGCTCGTCGCGCTTTCATTTGATACGCGCGGTGGAAGGCAGCCTGCGCCGGCTGGGCACGGACTATATCGACCTCTACCAGTTGCACGGCTTTGACGCCATGACGCCGGTCGAAGAAGTCTTGCAGACGCTTGACGACCTCGTGCGCGCCGGCAAGATCCGCTACATCGGTTGCTCAAATTTCTCCGGCTGGCATCTGATGAAGGCGCTGGCCGTCTCCGAGCGCTACGGGCTGGCGCGCTACGTGGCGCATCAAGCCTACTATTCGCTCATTGGTCGCGACTACGAATGGGAGCTGATGCCGCTGGCGCTTGACCAGAAGGTGGGCGCCGTGGTCTGGAGTCCGCTGGGCTGGGGCCGGCTGACGGGCAAGATCCGGCGCGGCGCAGCGCTGCCGGAGACGAGCCGGCTGCAAAGCAAACAGGCGGTGGACGGTGGCCCGCCCGTCGATCAGGAGCTAGTCTACCAGATCGTGGATGCGCTCGATGCCGTAGCGCAGGAAACCGGCAAAAGTGTGCCGCAGATCGCGCTCAACTGGCTCTTGCAGCGGCCTTCGGTGGCGACCGTGGTCATCGGCGCCCGCAACGAGACGCAGTTGCGCGACAACCTCGGCGCGGTGGGCTGGGCGCTCACGCCACAACAGATTGCCCAGTTGGACGCAGCCAGCGCCGTCACGCTGCCCTATCCTTACTGGCACCAACGCGGCTTCACGGAGCGCAACCCGGCGCCGGTGTAAAGCGGATGACGTTCGCTGGCTGTTCTGAAAATCGCTTTGATGCAGAGCCACAGAAGCTCGCAGAAAAAAGCGATTTTCATTGTTATTGGCGCCGAGAAGGCATGGCGCCTGACGCCTACACGACGAAGCGCAACCGCCATCCGTGCGTCGCGCAATAGCCGCTTGACAAGGTCTCTGGAACTCGGTCACAATCGACGCCATGCAACCACGACTTTCACGACGAACCTTTCTGCAGGGCTGCACAGGCTTTGCCGCGGCCGCGGCCATGCGCGGCTTTGGCATCACTAACCTGCGCTTCGACGCCATGCCACAGACGCCGATCCAGGCTGCGTCGCCAAACTCTCCCGACCAGCCGCCCGCCAACCGCGACCTGCTCGTCCTCGTCTTCGTGCGCGGCGGGCTGGACGGGCTGAATCTGGTCGTGCCCTTCAACACCAGCAGCGCCGACCGCCAGCGCTATTACACGACGCTGCGCCCTACCCTGAATGTGCCCGCGCCCAATGCCAGCGCCGCGCATAAAGCGATCGACCTGGACGGGCGTTTTGCCTTTCACCCGGATGCTGCACGCGGGATAGCCGGCGTCAACACCCCGAACGGTCATGCGTCGGACAGCGGCGGCTTCTACGAACTCTTCCGCCGCGGCGATCTCGCTATCGTCGAGGCATGCGGCTCGCCCGACATCACCGGCTCGCACTTCGACACCGAGCTTTACGTCGATCTGGGCGGCAAGCACAATCAGGGCGGCTGGCTGATGCGCTATCTTGACGCGGCGGGCGAGCCGGAAAATGCCCTGGCCGTGGCGCCACAGTGGGGCATCCCGCCTTCGCTGCTTTCGCCGACCGGACGCAGCGCGGTCGCCGTGCCCGACCCGGAGAACTTCGGCCCGCAATGGAAGACGCGCGCGTGGACATCGCACGAGGACGCGTCGGCGCTGGTGGCCGCACAGCGCGCGCTGCTGGAACAGATGTATCAGCGTGGAACAGACTTTGTCGAGCAGGTCGGGCAGGCCGCGCTGCAAAATTACGACATGCTGCGCAACGTGTTAGAAACCCCCTACACGCCGGCCGCGACCTATCTCACCGCCGACAGCCACATCGCCGATTACGGCCACTTCGGTCATTCATTGCAGACCGTGGCGCAGATCGCCAAGTCCTCCGTGAGTAACCCGCTGCGCGTCGCCACGATCGACGTGGGCGGCGGCTACGACACGCACGACAACCAGGGCGGCATCGACTGGAATGGCAACTCGCGCTACTGCCGGCTCATCACCAACCTCTCTAACAATGTCAAGGCTTTCTGCGACGATATGAACGCCGACCCCGCGTGGCGCGGACGTTTCGTGGTCGTGATGCTGAGCGAGTTTGGCCGCGTGCTCTATCAGAATGACAGCGGCGGCACTGACCACGGCGCGGGCAATGTGTTGCTGGTGGCGGGCAGCCAGGGCAACGTCCGCGGCGGCCAGATCTACGGCGACTGGCCCGGTCTCCAGAATTTTGGCTTCAACGACGGCCTGCCCATCACTACCGATTACCGCCGCGTGCTGGCCGACCTCCTCACCGCACGCATGGGCATCGCCGCGTCGCAGATCAACGACGCCATCTTTCCTGGGTTGAACTACACGGCAGGTCTGGGGATTGGGGCGCCCAGGTGATGCCAAGATGACGATGCACGCAAAGCCGCTGCTGATGTGGCTGATCACCTGCGTGATGGTGGCGCTGCTGATCCAGCCTGTCGCAGCCGCACCAGTGGACGAACCGGTCGGGCCAGGGTGGACCACGCCTGCGCCGCTGGCGCAGGATGATCTGCCCACGTTGCAAAGCGCGCCGGCGCTCGCACTGGCCGGCGAACGTGCGCTGGTCGGCTGGACCGATTCGCGCAACGCGTCGCCCGATCTCTACACAGCGTGGTGGAACGGTGATCAGTTCGGCAGCGAAGCCCGCGCCACCAACCTCACGCCCCACTTCGACGTACAGCGCGCTTTCGGCGGGGCCGTGGCCGTCGAGGCAAGCGGTCGCTCCTTTGCCGCCTATTCCGACGGCGAGCAGATCTATCTGGTGCGTTACGACCCGGACGCCGCGCGCTGGAGTGCGCCGGTGCAGGTTTCGCAAGGGCTGAGCGAATGGCACGCGGTCGCTCGCTATCCACAGCTCGCCACAGACGGCGCAGGCGCACTGGTGGTCGTCTGGGAGGATTTCCGCAACGCGCGTCCCGATAACGACTGGGCCGCGAGCAAAGGCAGTGACATCTACGCCACGCGCTGCGACGGCGTCGCCATGACCTGCGCGGGCAGCAACACCAAACTCAACAGCGATGCCACGCCTGGCGACCAGCGCCGCCCGCGTCTTAGCCGGCGCGGCGCCCAGATAGCGGCTGTCTGGGAGGATCACCGGGAGTACGGCGCCGAAGCGCCGCAGGTCTACGCTGCGCTGTCGAATGACGGCGGCGCGACCTGGGGCGTCGATCGCCGCGTCTCCACACCGGGGACAACACCGGATCGCCGCGATAGCGCCACCCATCCTGCCGTCATTTTTACCGCGGACGGCAGCCTGTTCGCCGCGTGGGAGCATCACGCCGACGCGGCCACCGCGCCGGCCGACATCTATGCCGCATCGTGGAACGGCTCGGCCTGGGGCGCGCCCCAGCGGGTGGATGGCGCGCCGGCGCGCGTGCGGTCATTGGCCCCAACCCTCGCGGCGGGCGACGCCGGTCTCTTTGTCGCCTGGCAGGATTACCGCGCCGGGTCGAGCAATGCCGACATCTACGCCGCGCGTTGGACCGGCGCCGGCTGGAGCGAGCAAATGGTGACCACGGCGCCCGGCCCGCAGACGCAACCGGCGCTGGCCGCAACCGGCGCGCACGTGCGCGTCGTCTGGCAGGATGCGCGGCAGGGCAACCAGGACATTTTCACCGCGACGTGGCAAGGCAGCGCATGGTCGGAGGCGACGCAGGTGAACGCCAACGCCGCGCGCACGCCTTACCAGATGGCGCCGGCCCTGGCAAGTTTCAGCGGGGCGACCCAGGCTGTTTTCCTCGACAACCGCAAGGGATACGACGAACTCTGGGCGAGCACGCTGCCTTTGGAAGGGGACGCCTGGCACGCGCCGGCGCGGCTGCCGACGTGGGCTAACGCCGGCGGCGACCTCGCCACGGAAGGCGCGCAGATCGCGGTCGATGGCGGGGGTCAGTTGCACGCGGTGTGGAGCGAATACGTGTGGCCCTACGGCCGTCACATCCACTACAGCGTCTATCAGGGCGGCAAGTGGCGCGACCCGGTGCGGCTGAGCGGCGACGAAGATGATGGACGCGAACGCGTCGCGCCGGTCGTGGCGGCGCGCAATGGCGTGGTCGCGGTGGCCTGGACTGACCGCGACGCCCAGGGAAGCGTGCAACTGTACGCAACGTGGAACACCGGGGCAGGCTGGTCTACGCCCTCACCGGTATTGACCGCATCGATCCCAGAGCGCTGGGTGCTGCCTGCAACCATCGGCTTGAGTGACAGCCAGCTTTTTGTGGCGTGGGGCGAATGGCGCACCAATGGCCGCGGGCGGATCCTCGTGGCGCGCCGCATGTTGCAGGGCGGCGGGTGGAGCTACACGCAGGCCAGCCCGCCGGTCGAGTCGGATTGGTGCGTTCAGGAGCATCCACAGTTGCGCACCGATGCTGCGGGCAAGGTGCATCTTGTCTGGTCAGGCTGCGCGCTGCGCAATCCGCCCGACGCCTGGCCGCACGACAGTTTCATTTTCTACGCACTCTCAACCGATGGCGGCGTTACGTTCGGCCCGCCGGTGCGCGTCGGCTTGACGATTGGCCGCGAAGATGAGGCGCATCACAACGACGCCGCCAGCCGGCCCGCGCTGGCGACCGGCGCTGACGGCGAGGTGATGGTGCTCTACCCCAGCCGCGTCGAGGGACGCTGGACCTTTTACGCCGCGTTGCTGCAGAATGGGGTCATGACCATGATCCAGCGCATCGGCGATCCAGGCGCGGATTGGGCGCCGGCCGGTGAGTACGACGGTCGCTGGTATGATGGAGACAGCCGCGGCGCGGTGAGCTATGACGCCGTGCGCCAGCGCTTTGTGGTGCTCTTTCCCGACCGCCGCAACCAACGCGCGCCCACGCTCTACGCGGCGACTTATGGCGGCATCGACATCGAACTATCGCAGTGGCTTTACCTGCCGGCAGTGCGCAGATAGCTTCGCTTAGAAGCTATGTAAAAAGCCCCACCACGAAGCCACAAAGGGGCGCGAAGAGACAGTCGCCGAGATGGCTTCCAGGTGTTTCTTGACGCCGCTTAGCGTACTTCGCGTCTTCGTGGTTACTTTTCAAACAGTCTCTTAGAAAACGGAATGCAGATGATCGGAACCCTCAATACGCCGCCAGGCGCCGCGCCGTCGTTGGCGCGACTGGCTTACCAACGGCTTGGCTTTGGCCCGCGCCCGGAAGATCTGCCCGGCTTGAGCAGTTTCGGCCTTGCCGCGTACGTGGACGCGCAACTCAACGTCGAAACCCTCGGCGATGCAGCCTGCGCCAATTACGTGGCTGGGCTGGATCGCACCGACCCGCAGGGGCTGAGCGCGCCGCCGCCCCACGCCACCCTTGCCGAGTTAGAAGCCTATCGCGCGGCCAGCGAGGCAGCAGGCGGCTGGCCCAACGGCAACTTGCAGCGTCACTTGTGGACAGTCACCTACGCCCGCGCCCTGCTGAGCCAACGCCAGCTTTTCGAGATCATGGTCGATTTCTGGACGAACCACTTTCAGACCAATTTTCAAAGCCCCCTCAAGTACTGGGAAGATCACCATGTCATTCGCCAGCACGCGCTGGGCAACTTTCGCGACCTGTTGGGCGCCAGCGCCAAAAGCCCGTCGATGCTCTATTTCCTCAGCAACACCTACAGCGACGGCGCCAACCCGAACGAAAACTATGCTCGCGAGTTGATGGAACTGCACACCCTGGGCAGCTACAGCCGCGTACCGGGGCCAGGGTTTCTGCAACAGCCCAACTACACCGAGGCGGATGTCCACACGGCTGCGCAGATTCTCAGCGGGTGGACGACGCTGGGGTCGCCCAACGACGAATATCGCTTCAACGCGGGGCGCACCTGGCCGGCGCATCATTGGCAGGAGAAGCAGATGGGACTGGGAAGCGACGCCGTGTTTCACTTTCCCTACGGCGGCGAGGAGCAGGGCGAGCAGCTTCTCGATATCTTGGCCGAACATCCCAGCACGGCTTATTTTCTCTCCTTCAAGCTCTGTCGCCGCTTTATCAGCGATTTTCCCGACGCGTTCTGCCCCGACGCCGTCGAAGCCGGCGCGCAGGCTTTTTTGAACAGCCACGGCGACATCCGCGCCACCGTGCGCGCCATTCTTCTGCACCCCAAATTTGCCACCAGTTGGGGACAGAAGATCAAGCGCCCCTTCGAGTTCTTTGTCGCCACGCTGCGCGCGCTGGGCGTGACCGCCATGATCAACTTTCTGCCCGACGACTGGAACGACGCGTTGGGCGCACGCTTTTTCGAGAGCCAGATCGAGATGTTGGGGCAGAAACTCTTCGAGTTCTCGGCGCCGACAGGGTTGCCCGATGTGCGCAATGCGTGGTGGAACACCAACCAGGTCTTTGGCCGCTGGAGTATGGTGAACGCGCTGATCAGCCGCTACTTTGGCGACCAGACCGCGGCCGGTGCAGCGCCGGCCAACGCGGATCTGGACGCCTTGGTCGCCGCGCCTTCCCCTGCGGCACAGGTGGTCGACCGCTTGCTCGACGCGTTCATCGGCCGCGCCATCGACGCCGCCGACCGCAACGCCCTGATCGACTATCTCGGCGCCGGCAACCCGCAGGCATCGATTACCAGCACTTCGCCACGCCTGCGCGCTGTCATCGGCGCCGTCGCCGCATCTCCATACGCACAGTGGCAATGAGGTTTTGCAGTAAGGCGCGGCAGGGTGAACACCATGAGCCACGCTGCCCGCTTGGGTATCGTCACAAGAGTGCATTCCTGGGGTAGGGCTGTGGGTGTTTTTGTTTGCCAACAATGGCAGAGTATTGGGGGTGTAGGGGCTTGCCTCTACAGTGGATCGGACAGGATTCGAACCTGTAACCAAGGAGTTATGAGCCCCCTGCTCTGCCGTTGAGCTACCGATCCAAACCTGATGGGGCGTAGAAGGTGGAAATTGACTGTTGCCGCCGAGAGAAGCGATCTTATCAGCCAGCAAGGAGCGGGTAATGGGAATCGAACCCATATCACCTGCTTGGAAGGCAGGAGCTTTGCCTTTAAGCTATACCCGCACGTCGCACCAAAGAATTATGAATTCCTAGTTTATCATCCACGCAGGTTAACTGCAAAACTGCCTTGTGGATGTCAAGTTGGTCTGATTGCGATGCTTGACTCACCTACTGCCTGTGGACTTTAGTTTCCGGCAATTATAGGTCAAGCGGCTCGTTTGCGACGGCGATGAGCATCAATCCCTTTGGATAAGTGAGCCGTCACCGAGTTCTTTTTTTCGGATTTGCGGGTCGATGATGGTCAAAGTTGAAAAATCGACTTGTTGCAGAAGGCGGCGCAAACGTCCTAGTGCGGTTGCAGACCACGTACTCGGCTTTGTCATTCCGACCGGAGGGAGGAATCTCGGCCTGCTCACCGAAATCGATCCCTGTTTCTGCACTAGCGTGGCCTTGGGTGAACGGTCCCAGAAGCCGGCAGGGATGGGCGGCAGCACAGCCGCGGTGTAGGTCAGGATGGCGCCGGTGATCAGACTGAGTTCAGGCAGGCGGAAACAAGCTTCGTCGGCGAAGACAAAGTGGCGATGGAGGCTAACCATTTGTTTGGCAGCCAGCGGGGGTTGTTCGACCGGCCAGCGGTCACGGTAGATATGATAGACGGCCTCTGCGCTGATCTGCGCCAGATTGGTGGCCAAGACCAACAGTTGCTTGTAGAGTGGATGGTGAAAGACATAGATGACAAAAGTTGGTGCATCCACGGCGACAAGAGTTGTCGAGCGCACCAGGTTGTGCCAGGCGTGCACATCGATGCGGCGTCCATCGTGGAAAAAGTGACACTGCCGCTCGGGTGATGACGCGGCAATGACATTCTCTTGGTATTTGCGTTGGAGTGGGCGTATGAGTTTCCCAACCTTTGGATAACACCCCTTGCCTTGGTAGGCGGGCAACTGATTCTGCCGTGCGGTGCAGTATAATTATCGGCGCGCGAAGTGATATTGCCTGTTATTATGCTGAGCTATCTCGCTCATTATAATACGACCCTCATCACCCTCTTATCGTTACCAAAGTTGATCATCGCTCCTTTATGCAATGACACAGATGCACCTGGCTTGATTCGCTCGCCAGAAGATAATTGCCAGAAATCATTCCCAGTGTTTGTTAGCCGATAGCCTCTCTCGTTTGTCTCCCATGCAACCTGGCCGATGCTAGCAGAACCACGACGCGTGAAAGGTGGCAGTCTACCTGGCTCGACTACATCGGCAAATAGTGGCATTCCCTGATAGAGCACGATTGTGCGTAGTGCCACCAACGTACCTTTGGATCTAGGTTCAAGTAATTCCAATACTGCAGGAAATGGTGGGATCACATTAGAACCACACAATGGGCATTGACGAAGCGGCGGCGTCAACCAATAGGGGTAGACAAACGACTGGTGGCATGATGGGCAACCGATCAAAGCATCATAGGCTTCAGATAGCGCTCGCTCCCACTCGATCACTTGAGGCCGTTTGGAGGGTTCGTGCAACCCTTCAATCAACGCCTTTTCTGTCAGAGCTTGCAGCTTCGGCGTCAGCATTCGGAAAGAAAGCGCCCCCTTGCGAAATAGAGGAATGCCAATCTGGGATATCCAGTTACGCCGCTCGATAGGGTGTTCGCTGAAGCAGGCAAACTTACCGTAGCCCAACTCGTCATCGTGGCGCTCGTCATCCTCATCGATGCAAGTTTGTGTCAACATCACGTTGCGCAGCAGTAGTATCCATAGAATTAAGACGGCTGCGCTATGCCGATCTGTCAGTTCACTTGGTTGTGCTTTGGCCATCAGTACTTCCGGGGCGATGAAACCTGGCATTCCCTTGACCTGGGGAGGCAAAAAGCCTCTGACCACTAAGCCATCAAGATCAATCAAAACTACCTCACCGGACTCTGGATCGGCCAGAAAGTTTTTTAGATGTATATCGGCATGCGCCATTCCCTTGCCATGAATGGTTCGTACTGCCGCCGCCGTGCTACGCGCCATCTTGAGATAGTTGAGCCAACTTCGCCCTTCACCAAACTGTTTGATAGCGTCCTTTGGGCTGTAAATAAATCGGTAAAGCGGTGCGTGCGTAGGCGGTACACAGCGCGTAACTACACCGACAGTTGGCTCGCCGTCAATCTCATTAATAATACCCAATGGCCAAGCTAAAAATCGCTCATCGTCACCCAGATTCCTTCCTAAATCGAGCACTTGTTTGAGCAGTCTCTGCTTGTCCGACGCCGGCCGATGATAGATCTTGACAGCATATTGACCGTCAGTAGTGAAATAGACACTTCCTTCACCCCCGTGATGCGCCGGCTGGTCATTTAAGGTTAACTGATTAGGCAGGTTCCGGCTGTTCGGCGCCAGCTTGGCAATTGCCATGTGCTCTCTCCTGTCGAGTAATCACGACCAATGTGCGGTCGTCCCAACTACCAGAGACGACATAGGATGCTAGCCAGTTTAACATACCGGCAGCTGCTTGCGCCGGGCTGGCCGCATAGCGTAAATTGTGATCGACTTTCTGTGACCAGTGCCGCAACGAATCGGGGTCTGGCGAGTATAACAGGTCTCCGGACAGGCCATCGGTCATTACACAAAAAGCAACAATGGGGTCATTCTTAGGGGCTTCGATCGGAGATATGGCAAGGTGGGTCTTGAAATTCGGCTTGTTCAAAGTATAAGTTGCTTGGGGATCGCCAGTGTCTGGCGCCTCAATCAAACCAATTACTTGTCCTTGTGCCGTCAATCCCAGAATTGCTCCGTCGCCGATCTGCGCTATTACACCGGTACCTGTTTCTACATTTAAAAGTAATCCTAGTGCAGTGCAGCTAAGTTCGGTCAACTCCAACTCTAGCCGATTTGCATGATCTCGCAGTCCCAAATGGGTATTTTGAAATGCTTCATCCATGATTGTAAGCAGGTTAAGTGTAGGTGCATCCACATCTGCATCGCTACCGATTTGCTTAGAGGGATGAGCCTTATTGTCAATACTAGACTCCTGCTGTGATACAAGTGCTGAACTTTCTGGATGCTTCGCCTGAATTGACGGCCACCAACCGATTGATGCAGCCTGTGTAAGTTCCATCTCAAGATCGAAACTGTCAACACCTATCTTTGCCCTCCATTCTTCCAATCCATCTGTAAACTCCTGCCCAGTAATGTTCTGATATGCTTCGGTACAGAGTTTGACTTCTCCCACCGATGCTGGTGGACTGTTGTTGCTGATGACAAATGATTCTTCTTTTCTTAGTTCGTCTGACGCACTGAGAGGAGGTGACAGTTGGCGCAATAGAAGAGAAGTTAACGCTTCAACGACATATGTTGCGCCGTAACGTGACAGCGTTTTCGACCCAACACCATCAGCGACTGCCACTGCGATCCAAGGGCCGCTCGTACGGACGAGGAAGGCGTCATCGCGCAACGCACCATGCGCCAAATGAATCTGCCCGATGGCACTGGCACCTACGACCAGATAATCGCCAGCAACTGCGTGTCCAAGCATCCACGCCGGATGCGTGTCACCGGATGTACCTAACCCACGATCTCCAATCACAAAACCGGTTGTCATGACAGTTCCTCATGGAATGCGGACTAAGTTGGAAGGTGGGGACACGTTAGCAAACGGATCTTCAATATCCCCACCCGGCTGCACTGAACTTGTTAGGCTTTGCGAGAGATATTTGAACAACTCTGTAAAAGACGTAGCATCAGTGCCCATGCGGAAAGCAGTGCCGGTGCTAATGGCTTTAAGCGTATCGTCAATTACGTTTGGCCCACAACCAACGGCAAAGATTACACTGGTTTTGATCTGACCTTTAGGGCGTTCCACGATAGCATCTCTCGCTGCTTTCCATACATCATGATCTACGGTGGGCTGTCCGTCAGTGAGCACAAAAACTACTGGTCGCCAGTCGCCTTTTTGTGCACCCCTGATAGATTTCACAACATCACGATCTATCGATTTAGATAGTTCGCGAAAAGCCAGATCGAGCCTGGTTGTACCTGATGCTTTAAGTTCAGGCGGCTGAAATGAATTAATTGGGGCCAAGCCATTTGTGACGAGCTGCGCATTGCTGTCAAATGTAATGACTCCCACTTTGACTACCTCTCGAGCAAATGGGTCGTTAGTGACTTCGCGCTGGAACTGTTCCAAGCCTTGTCGGACCGACTCTAGTGGCGCCCCGTCCATACTTGACGACGTATCCAGTAGAAGATAGACCGGTAGGTGACGTTCACCGCCGACTGGTTCAACGTTCGCCCAATTGGGTACATTGCTTTGACTGTTCATACTTCTGTCCTCTCATACTTTTTGAAGATTGGCTGATGTACAGTATTCATTTTTCTCTTCCCCATCACTTTGTGGTGCATAGGATTTGTGCTCGTTTTGTTAATTTACGATATCGGGTTTGGCTTTATCTCTTACAAATAGATTCCGCCAGTTGTCTACGCAGACGTTATTTTGGGCTTTTCCCGCAGCGTGTTCACAATAGATAATCCCAAAGCGCTTGTTCTCCCTACATTGGTTGCACTCAAGAAGTGGACACGCCTGCCCGCCTATATATATGCCTGCCCAGTCATTGTTAATCATCTCGCAAAACATCACTTGCCCCTTCGCCGCACCCGACAAGTGCAGGCCATTTCCTCCCTGATTCCCATGATGTTCCTTTACGCCGCCAGTAAAGCGACATCGATCAAATGTGATTTCTCCATCTATTCCATGGACAACATCTGCCCACTTTTCGCCCTCGTGAGCAAATGTCACTTCACTGGTTGAGAATTTGCCGTTGCCTGAAAACGTAACGACATATTTTTCGCTATGGCATACAATCTGGGTGCTTTCCATCCCTTCTCCGATAAGAGTAAGGTCTTTTTTGATCAGTAGTGGCGCTTTCAGATAATGCTGGCCGGCTACTAAACGGAGCACAGTTCTGGGTTGTGACTTTAGAACCGCCTCCTCTAAAGTCAAAAAATCTCCATTGCCAGAAGGATCGACAATTAAAGGAGATGATAGCGAGCGTTGCTTGTTTTTTGAAGTACTTTCAGAAGGGAGTGGAAACCCATCTTGCTTGCAATGCTTACCATCCTTTGTTTGTGAATCGCGTTTTGATTTTGCGGAGTCATTTACAGGCAGAGGCAGAGGTGCACTTGGTTTTACCATAGCGGGTGCCTTGGCTGGCTCCGACGGTGTAATCGCAGCAGGCGCCTTGACCGTCTCCCACTGTGCAACCACTGGTATTTTGACTGATTCCATCGAGGTGCTCAACGTCAGTTCGGTCCACATCGCTGTTGCAGAGAGTGACTTGGCCTCGACACGAATTTGCGTTGTTTCAGCATTAAAATGGATGGGCGTAACCGATAAATGATCGCTTTCGCTGGTTATATAACCAGGCCCACCTTCGATGGTAAATGCAATGACTTCAACCTGATCGACTGGCAATATGCGGAAATCCACAGAATATACACTTACGTGTAGCTGCTTGACTACATTATCTGTGGGTTCAGATTGACCGTCGACCACTGCATTGATGGAAAGCAACGCCGGCGCCTCTAGAATGCCGCGCAACATCAGTGCCTCCAGCGCAGATTCGTAAAGATCGATAGGACTCAGGCTTAGATTGGCAAGCACCTTGTTCCAGATTCTCAGTTCTTGCACTGCCATCACATTGTCTTCCAAGTCAGCGCCGAGTACGAGTCCATTTAGCTGCTCATCGCTCAACTGTCCCGTTTTTGCTATTAGCCGCGACAATGGGTCTAAAGTAAAGATACTTTCAGAATCATAGTTTTGCGATACATGGACAGATCTGTTAAAACCCTTCTCATGCGGATGTATTGATACAGAGAGACAAGAGGAGGGCAAGATGGTGCGACCAGACC
>Ga0154020_10000801_pt1 | contig 38777 bp, 17 predicted proteins | sample Klosneuvirus_201_FD_109709 | JGI IMG/M metagenome (GOLD analysis project Ga0154020, IMG submission 109709) | Active sludge microbial communities from wastewater, Klosterneuburg, Austria - Klosneuvirus_20160825_MG | ecosystem: Engineered > WWTP > Aerobic digester > Activated sludge | place... | reverse complement strand
CTTGTCGTACAGATAGTGGAGCTTGCCGCCGTCAATGGCCGTCTGCATCGCCCAGGCGTCCGGAGTCAGCGGCAGCCCAAACGGACTGTACTGTAGCTCCTTGGCGTCGGCGCCCGAGGGAGGAATGTACTTGTCGGGGAGCTTGTCCTGCTTCTGATACTTCGCGAAGTCAGGCACCTCGCCGAACATGTCGCCAAAGGGAACGTGGGGCTCGTCCTCGCTACCCGAAGCGGGCTGCTTCTCGGACTCCTGCTTGGTCTCTTTGACGTTCTCTTTGATGGTCGCGGTCTGCTTGCCGCTCGGATTCTGCTTCACGGCGGCCAGCGGCGGGAGATCATGCTTGTCCGACGCTTCTTGGCTTGGCGTATGACCAAGCGACGGCAGGGACGGCAGCCATGGCGAGAGCTTCGGATCTTCGTCCTTCTTGTGCGTATCAAAGAGCGGCATGCGGGCCTCCAATCCAGTTATCGGCCCCCAAGCCGCCCAGTTTCCCGCCCGCGGACCTCTTCCATCGCCTGCAAAGACCTATCTGTGAAAAAGTCAGCCCTCGTGGGGAGGACTGACTCTTTGGCAAAAAAAAGCCGACCCCGAAGGGTCGGCCCAACCCCCGCCCGATCGTGGTCAGGATGTTTGAACCCCTACCAAAGTAGGTGGGCTCCACAAATTTAGCCGCTATGGGCTTCCCGACATGCGGGCATGCACGCTACGGCCAGAGGTGAATCCCAGGTTCAAGCATGTAGGGAAAAAACTATCCCAACCGAGGCGATTCAGGCAGCCAGGTCAGCTCCTACACTAGGCGTCCAACCAGACGAGGTCAAGGGACCCAATCCGTCCCTCGCCGAATCTGCTTCGCGGTTGGCACAATGACCAGGCAATCCTCAGCGTATGCCTGCACGGAGCGGATCTCCTGCGGATCTCGGAACAAGCTGTGCGAAAATGGCCAAGCAGCTTCAGCGCTTAAAGGGGGTCATCTTGCTCAGGGGTCGTACAGCTCGTTTTCTGCTTTCTTGTTCGCTGCTCTCCGCTTGGTCGGTCAGTGCGAGCGCCAATCCCTCTTCGGGGAAGCGACCCTGCGGGGGCTCGGACCTGACGGTCGAGGTCTACGCACTCGGCGGTGTGATCCGTCCCGACCTGGTTGACTCGCTGTTCCAGTCGCTGGCGCGAACCACGACCACGGGAGCTGCCGAACAGGACTTTGCCGCGCGCGGTGGTGACATTGGCTTTAACCAGCCGTGGATGCCGACCATCGAGGGTGGTGCGATCGTCTTCCCGTGCCGCTTTTTTGGCATCGGTATTCATGGTGGCGGCTCGTGGAGCGGGCTGCCCGATGGTCAAGCGGTCAGCCCCCAGCTGGCACAGCGCACGTCGAGTCAGCTGTCGATGATGCGGATGTCGGCCTCGCTACACGGTCAGCTGCCGATCTCGCGATACTTTGTGCTGCGAGCGAGTGCGCTGGTCGGCTATCGCTACTACAACCTGCCGATCTCCGGCACCGGGCAGCGAGAGGCCCTGCTCCAGCAGTTTTCGCTCGAGCCCAGACTTGAGGCGCGGCTGCGCTTGCCGGTGGCCGTGCCCGTTGGCATTGCCGCGTTCGTGGGTGGAGAGGTCATTTCCCAGCCTGCGCTGACGGTGGGTGGTGGACTGTTCCTGGCGACCGACTGGCCCGCCCCGATTCAGCGGAAGAAAGCGCTGCCGCCGCCACCTGACAAGCAGACTCCGCTGCCCACGGGTGCGCTCCAGTCGCCGTTTGATGCGCCCGTGCTCACGCCAACAAGTCCGCCGGTAACGTCGCCGGTGAGTCCGCCGGTCGGTCTGCCAGTGGGTCCAATTGATGCTCCGCTGAGCCCAACCTCGCCCGTCGTGTCCGCTGTGCCGCCGGCGGCGGTTGAGCCGCCCCGTCCCGTGGTGACTCCGATCACACCGGAGCTGACGCCCACTCCGCCGCCAGTGGTTGAGACTGCGCCCGTGACGCCGGTTCCGCCTCAGCCCACGGCGCCACCACCAGCCGCTGTAGTCAATGGCGTTGCATTCATGGATCAGAGTGGCACCGGCGTTGTGAGCACTCTGGGCGATGTCCTCAACGTGCGTGGTGGTCCCGCCCGCACGGCGCCGCTGGTCGGTACGTTGCCCAAGGGAAGTCGCGTTACCATCACCGGCGTGGCGCCCGGCTGGTATCGCATCAGCTTCCGCGACACTACGGCCTACGTCAGCGCTGACTTCATCACGCGCGAACCGTAGGCACGCGCGCTCATCCCATCTTCCCTACGAAGGTGTCTTTCCGGCACCGGCGCGCATCTACGGATTGTGTCAGGACAGTCGAATTCGGGCTGCGGTGTACATTGAGACCGGCGGTCGGGCAACCCTATGGGAGAACAGTCTGGCGGAAATATTCTGCCGCAATGCCGCAGTGGCAATGGAGAACTTGCGACTTCATGAACGTCAGGTTGCGCTGCTGCACGCCGTCGAGCGGTTTGTTCCCAATCGGATGCTTGGCTTGCTGGGGAGCACAGATGTCACCCAAGTGCGTGTTGGGGAACATGTCCAGCGCGAGATGACGGTCCTATTTGCGGATCTGCGCGGCTCTTGCGATGATCGAGCGGACGCGGAGCCTTGCCTCATCCTATCCAGATCTTCCTGCTACTCCTCAGCTCGGTGTGGGGGGCAAGGTGGATCAGGACTCGGAATGCACATCGTTCACAACCTGACGACGGAGCTGTTGCGCGGCAGCATTTCTGTCCAGAGCAAGCCCGGCGAAGGAACGCAGATCACACTCTGCTTCCCGATTGGGAAGGACCCGACCCTACTTGGGAACGCGATATAAGCTGTTGATGTCGGTGAAATACACGTCGCCACCTGAGATCGACAGATGGCCCGTGCTGTAACCACTGCCATCGACCAGGGCCGGCTCTCCGCCCGCCTTGGGGACCTTCACGAGTGCATCGTCATTGAGGCTGGCGGCCCGGAAGTAGTAGACGTGGGAATCCGATAGTGCCAGGCGAGCGGTCGGATTGGCTTGCGGCGCGATCGTCTCGGGAGTGCCGCCCTGCTTGGGCAGGCGAGCGATGGCGTACTTGCCGGACGTGCCGATCCCTTGGAAGAAATACAGGTGGCTGCTGTCTCCGACGAGGCGATCGACGTTGTGATCGGGCGAGGCGGGCAGCAGGCACTCCGCTTTGCCTCCGCTTTTGCCCACGCGCCAAATGCCGCTGTTGCTGCGGAAATACACGGAGTCGCGATCCACGACGAGCTGGTCTACTCCGGTCTGCCCTTCGACCAGCAGCTCTGGGGAGCCTCCGGACTTAGCGACCCGCAGCACCGCGCCCCCGGCGGCTTGCGGCAGGAAGGTCGCGTAGTACAGGTGGGTGTCATCGATGGCCAGGTGGATGGGCCGCGTGGTCTCCACCACGGGGACGGCCAGCCCACCAATCCTACTGACCCGCAGGATCACGTTGCCTGATTCCGATGAGAAGTAGACGTACCTGTCGTCTAGCTGAAGCTCCCCGGACAAGATCTGGGGAACGCGAACCAGGGTCTCGACCACTCCCGTCGTCGCTGAAATCCGCAGTACGGCGTTATCGGCCTTGGCAAAACCACCGGTCACGACGAAGGCATAGTCGCCATCCACGAGCACGCCCCGCGGGTGATCGAGCGGAGAAGCCAAGCGACGGGCTCGCGCCCAGCCCACTTTCTCTGTACCACCGCCTGGTCCTTGCGCCGCATTGTCACCGGACTTGGCCGAGGAAGACTGCGTCGGATCTTTCGATCGTGCCCACAGAAGCGATCCAACCCCGACTGCCCCAACCGCCAGGCCAACCCACAGCTTGCGTAGTGACATCTAAACTCCTCGCGACAGTCTACAAGAACTGTGGCGTTTCCTGACACACCAAGTGGCGCAGTGATGTCGATAACCTCATCAGGATCGCGGGATCGTGAAAAGCTCGCTACCGGACGATCCACTCAGTCTGTAGTTCATGTCAGGAGTTCACCATGTCTGAGTACGAAGCGACGCCATACGATGGCCATCATACCCAAGGGGATTCCGAGAACTCCTGGCGGACCAATGCTGCCGAGAGATTCGTAGGCTATGGGAACTGGGCGGGCCCCGGCAATCGCATGGATCATGAGGAAGCCGATTACATCGCTCAGCAACGTAGACTAAACCCAAACTACGACCCCTATGTGGACCCGCACATGCTCAACAACCCCCGCTATCAAGCGGTGGACGGCATGGATGCGGCGGCCCAGGTCCACGACCACGGGTACTACAAGCACCTTGGTGCGGACGCCGGCACGGCGGACATGTTCACCTGGGATGGACTGCACCGCACGCGGGAGGACGATCGCACCCTGGTAAACTCCACCCGCGCTGAGATGGCCGCCAACGGGGGTCGTTATTCCCAGGATGCGCGGGGTTTTGCCAATGGCCTGCAAGGATTTTTTGGCGCCCGCGTCATGGGTCAAGACGCTGTGGACTGGGCGGGGAACAAGGCGGGCGAAGCGTCGCAAGGCGTCTCGAACTTTGTCAATGGCGCTCGCAACTGGAACTCGCTGGGTGATGCGGCGAGCGGGATTGGGCAGGGAATCCGTGGCGCTGGGAGCTGGCTTGCCAATACTGGACAGGAAGCCTGGCAAGGGGTCTCGGGAGCGGCCCGGAACATCAGCGGCCTGGGCTGGCAAGGCGCCTTGGGTGCCATTGGTGGCTTTGCCAACGTCGCTGGAGCTGGCGCGCTTCACCTGGGCAACCAAGCATTGCAAGGGGCGGGCAACCTCGCAGGTCAGGCCTGGGATGGCGCCCGATCTATCGGTGGTGCCGCCGTCAATGGCATCTCGAATGCTGCCAGCACTGCCGGTCGAGCGATTTCAAACGGCGCCTCGGCTGTCGGCGGAGCTGTGGCAAACGGCGCCCGAGCGGTCGGTGGAGCTGTGGCAAACGGCGCCCGAGCGGTCGGTGGTGCCGTATCGAGCGGAGCCAGCGCCGTCGCTGGTGGCGCACGCCGCATGTGGAACTGGATGACCGGCTAACCTGCGTTCAGCAGCGCAGCCGTAGCGACTCTCGGGTTCGCTCGTGGACCGCGGGGCTCTCGAAGCCCTTCGCGGTCGAGTACGCCCAAGTCTTCTCAATATAGTGCTCCGCTTGGGGGGTCTTGCAGACCGTGTCTCCGTGATCGACCTCGACCGTTCCGATGCGCTTGGCCGCAGCGATCGCGGCTTGGCGCAGGTCGGCGCTGCGGCAGCCGATCAAGATTACAGCCATGTTCATGGCCTCACGCTCGGAGTTGCCGGCTCCGTGGATCGCTTTTTCGATCACCTCAAGTTGGGAATGAAACCACGGGTCCGGAGTCGTTTGATCGCGCTGAGCCAAGTGCCCCAGGAGGCGCCAGCCCGTCGTGCGTGCAGTGCCGTCCTTGGCTGCGAGCCATTCCTTCAGTTTGGCGGCAGCATGCGGACCCTCTGCCGCCAGCATTGCCACGTAGTCGCCACACATTCGCGTCGATGAGGCGTCGTGCATCCAGTGGTCCAGGTCGGACGGAGACAGCTGGGCCGGGTCGGCGATCTTCACCGCCAGGTTGCGGGCATCGAAGTTGCCGGTATTCCAGAGCGCGACCGCCAGCTCGTGATCGACGCCAATCCGCTTGAGCATCGTCTTGAGAGTGGCAAAGCTGACTCCGAACATCGGCTCGGTGGCTCCGTGCCGGGCGTAGGTCTTGCGTGTCTGGGCAGAGCCGGCCTGCTCCAGCTCGTGCATCGTTTCTGCAAACGTCATCCGCGCTTTGGGGGTCTTCGTTGCCCGCTTCGCCTTCGGGGCCCCAGGCTTTTCTGCTTTTTCCGTCTCGTTGGTCAGCATGGTCGGCGAGCCTATCGCACGCAGCCAGGCCACTCAAGCGATGTCGGAGCGGGCTGAGACAGACTGGGATCTGCCAGGTCTACGCGCGGCGCTCTGCTGGACTTGGTGGCGGCGGTCTCCCGATAGTCCTCTGCCTGCAGCGCATGGAGTTGCAGATAGCGTCTTACCGAATGACGATCGCAGCAGAGAATCTCCGCGAGTCGGGAGACGTTGCCCTTTTCAGCGATCACCAACCGCAGGAGCTGTTCCTTGGACGGCACCCCGTGAGACGCGCTCTCCTCTCGTCGCTTGCGGACGGACTTGGCCGGCCTTTCGTGAGGAGTCCAGTTCGGTTCATCGGAGTCAGCCTGATTCTCAAGCCGCTCAATCTGCGCACAGACGTTGACGGTAGAGTGCTCGATCCGCAGCTGTTGCGAGACGTTCAGGAGCTGTCTTACGTTGAGCGGCCAGTCATGCGAAAGCAGTGCGCAGACAAACTCCGCAGTCAGTAGATCGCTGGCCTCTGGATAGAAATGGAGCAGCAGCGGCACGATGTCCTCTTTGCGACTCCGCAGGGGGGGGATCTCGATCTGAAACTGGGCGATGCGACCAAACAACTCCTTCCGAAAGTCGCTCCGCTGTCCTTCCTGCCAGAGCGGCTGGTTGGTGGCGGCGATCAGCCGGAAGTCGCTGGCAATCGATCTCTCTGCTCCGACCGGAACCACTTCTCTCTCGGCCAGCGCCCGAAACAGCTGCGGCTGGAGCTTCGGGTCCATATCACCAATCTCATCGAGAAACAGCGAGCCAGTGTCCGCAGCGCGAAAGCAGCCGAGCCGATCGTTGGCGCCCGTGAACGCATGGCGGGTGTTGCCAAAAAACTCGGACGGCGCCAGTGACTCCGGAATCGCTGCACAGTTGACTGCCACAAAGGGTCCTTTGTGCCGCGGACTCAGCAGGTGAATGGCTTTTGCCACCACTTCCTTGCCGGTGCCGGTCTCCCCCCGCAGGAGAATCGAGACGCGATCTTCCTTGGCGGCGCGGGCGATGTTGTACCGCAGCGCTCGAATGGCCAATGACACTCCGATCAGCGAAGGGATTTTGTGATCGTCGGGTCTCACCGGCTCGAAACGAATCATGCAGATCGTATTGCCGAACCGAAGGATGCTGCCGTCCTCCAGCGGATGATCGACTTCGTTCTTATGAACGGATTGGCCATTGAGCACACTACCGTTCTTGCTGAGATCGCGGAGGTACAGGGCACTGTCGCCGGATCCGACTCCGATCTTGGCGTGGAGCTTCGACATTCCGTCATCGAGTGGGAATGCGATCACTCCCTCTGCCGGGATCCGACCGATCTGCGTCTCTCCCTTGAGGAGAGGAAACAGCATTCTTCCTTGATATCCCGGCGAGAAAATGACGCGAAGCTGCGGAGCTCCGGGGCGCTCAGCTCGTCCTGGGATGACCTTAGGGATCGTCTTCGTTTGGTTGTCTTGCATGGTTTCACTCTTTCGCATCGAGAGGACAGCGGCCCATGAGCAGCCCTGGGCACGTACATCGCTGAACACGGAAGAATCGGCGCGCTGTGACGAGAAACCGCAGGCGTTGGGCTGGCATGCCGGCTGCTTTAGCGAAGCCTGAGGATGAAAATGGCTGAGCAAGCAATCGTGAAACATCCATTTGTACAGTCCGCGCTGCGGTACCTTCCGCTGATCTTTATCGGACTGTGGTCGGTATTTCTGACTGGCATTCCTGCCAATTTGCACAATAGCGATCACCTGGAGCGCGCGAGCTGGCTGCTCGCGGGTGGACCGACGCTACAGCTTAGGTTGGAGGAGCCCGCCAAGACGCATCGACCCAAAAAATTCGAGGTCAGTGTCAGATTGAACGGCAGCGATCCGTACCTAACACTGTTCGCAGTTCCAACTGAGTTGAGCGGCACGCTTGCGTTTGCGGTGCCACCGGAGCTGCTCAAAAAGGCGCTCAAAGTTGAAGTGAAGGTCGCGGGTCTGGACGAAAACGGTTGCATTATCGAAGGTGGAGCACAGCAGGTAGAGCGGCCACGGTCTCGGACTACTTCGCTAGGGGAGCAGGAGATTCGAGTCGTGATGCACGCACTGCCGCAGGCTCTTTGCATGCAGTAGAAGGCAGTCATGGACGGACCGAGCAAAATCGAAGCGGACAGAATCGAAGCGGACAGAATCGAAGCGGACAATCGCGGTTGGTTCCGTGAGGAGCGCGCTTCGTTGTCCGGCCTTGGGATTGGGAACTATCGTGTGGAAGCGAAGATCGGTGAAGGTGGAATGGGAGCCGTCCATGTCGCCGTTCATCGGGTGACACAGCGTCGCATTGCGGTGAAGTTCCTGCGTCCAGAGTCTGCTTCGGACGGCGAGTCCGCCGCTACGCGAACGCGGCGCTTCCACGATGAGGCCAGAGCGCTCGCCGAGGTTCGTCATCCCAACTTGGTCGAGTACTTAGACTCTGGAGATCTGCCAGATGGGCAAGTCTACATCATGATGGAGCTGCTCGATGGCAGCACCCTGCGCGAGTTCATCGTCAGCCAAGGAGGAAAGCTGGCGCCAGACTTGGCCAAGGATTTCATCCACCAGATTGCCTCCGCGCTGGCGAAGATTCACGAAAGAGAAATTGTCCATCGCGACCTCAATCCACGCAACCTGATGGTCCTGTCTGATCCCAGCACACGCCTTGGTTGGCGCATCAAGATATTAGACTTTGGACTTGCCAAATTTCTCAACCAGAACGAATCTCTGACGAGAACACACTCTCAGATGGGGACGCTCCGCTACATGTCTCCGGAGCAGTGTGAATCAGCCAAGAGTGTCGATGAGAGCACCGATCTCTACTCGCTCGGACTTATCTTCTTTGAAATGCTCACCGGGGAGTCTCCCTATCCAGTCGTCGATGGGAGCACCACCAAGTGGCTGGATGCCCATATTCGCTGTTCGCCTCGCTCGCTGCGTTCACTGTGGCCAGAAGCTCCCGCGATCTTGGTTCGTCTCGTTGACGAGATGATGGATAAGCATCCGGAGTATCGTCCGCGGGCACAAGAGATCGTGGCCTACTTCGAGACTGGGGTTCGCATTCCGGAGCGGCGCAGCCTGCTGCATTCCAACCATGTCTTGGGCTTCCTATTCACGAGCGCCATGGTTCCTTCGCTGCCCAGCATTAGCTTTACCTTGCTGCACAAGCCGCCACCGCGTAGCGCGACGCTGACTCAGCCAGAGATTGCCGATGGGGCGGCTAACGCTCCGGACGGGATGGCGTTGATTCCTCCCCTCCGGCTCTTTATGGGAGCGTCTTCGGATGAAATGCGGCGGGCCCAGCAGGAGTGCAGCTCGCGCAACGGGCCGTGGAACTGCGACTGGGAGTTGATTGTGCGTGAGCGCACTCGTCAGCTGGTCTCTGTACGTCCGTTCTATATCGACCGCACGGAAGTGACCAATGCGCAGTTCGTACGAGTGATAAACAGCATGAAGCAGGAGCTGGATCTGAAGCTGGTCGATGGCTACCTTCCTCGCCAGATCTCGATCGTGGATAGCGATGGCCAGCGGCACGTGATGTTTGATCGCTGGTACCAGGGTGGTCGGGGCAGTGGGCTGGAGGTTCGTCGTGGTGTGCTCTCTGTTCGCCCAGGTTTTGAAAACTCCCCAGTGGTTCAGGTGACGTATGAGGCCGCTCGCCGAGTCTGTCAAAAGCGGGGTGGCGACCTACCCACCGAGGTGCAGTGGGAAGCCGCAGCGCGGGGGACCGATGGACGCCGCTATCCGTGGGGAGACTTCAATCCTCAGTGTGACGGTGTCATCTTCGACCGTGTGCCGGGAGGTCGGTGTGAACGGGGAGGACCCATGCAGCCAGTGCCGGTTGGAACGGCGGAGCAGGATGTCTCTCCGTACGGAATCCATGACATGGCCGGCAACGTCATGGAGTGGGTTCGTGATCCGTTTGTGAGTCTGTACCCGCGCTGTATCAGCTGCATCGATCCCACCTACCCGAGCAATGGGAAAGAGCGGGCAGAACATTCGGCCTTCTCCATTCGGGGCGGGAGCTACTTTCACAGCTCGGAAGTTGGTCGTGTCACCAGTCGCTCGATGGCGATTGGCAATGAGATGTCACAAAACCTCGGCTTCAGGTGCGCAATCCCTGCGACTCTGGTGGCAGAGGAGTGAGCCCCTCCGCTACCGCAAGCGCTGGGCACCAAGCGCGGCGGCTGATCCCATTGCACGTACACTTGATCAATACATCGCCCTCAGGATATGGTCCGGCGATGAAACCGAAGGAACCAGCGGGCGATTCGGGCGCACCAAAACCGCCTAGGGAACCGCCCCAGGAGCCGCCTCCCCAGGTAGATCGCGAGCTCATTGAGCTGGTGCGGAAGGCGCTGGTCCTCCCAAGTGGCGAAGGCAAGTCGCGGACTCTCCTGTGTGAGCGAGTCCTGCCACTGTTTCACAGCATCGCTGCCAAGCTCTGCTATCGCTTCCGCGGTCTGACTCGCGAGACGATTCGCCAAGAGGCACTCGATATCATCCAGCATGTCTGCTGGGCGTTCTTGGAAGATCTCAATCAAGCACAGGGTGTGGTGGCGCGCTGGCGACCGGAGCAGGGACCGCTCGAGGCCTGGCTTCGTCCGTTTGCAACGTGTCGTGCGCTCGATCACTTGCGCAAGCGGAATCGGCCCCTCAGTCAGCTGCTCCATCCAGAGTCACTACAGAGTGCACTCGAAGGAGATCTGCACGCTCTGCACGCTGGAATGACAGGCGCAAGCATGCAGATCGAGCAGCGCGAGGCACTGGAGAAGCTGTGTCAGCTCATTGTGAGTGACCCCGAGCTTGGACCCGACACACTCACATTGCTGGAGCGCTTGTTCTGGCACGAGGAAGATCGGGAGCTGCTGGCGGCAAGCTTGGGCCTCAAGCGCAATACGCTCGACGTGAGACTGAAGCGGATTCGCGAGCACCTTTCCAAACTGGGACAACAGCTGGGTCTGTCTTTCGGTTCCTCGCGGGACGGTGACAAACAGAAACGAAAATAGATGGCGGGTCAGATGGTCTGGCCCGGCATCGTAAGGGGTTCAGGTGGATAGCTAGATGGATCCGATCAAACTCAAATACATCGTCGAGCGTGCGGCTGTCGATGAGCAGCTGCGTCGGGCAGAGCGGCTCCAGCGCGGCGAGCTGTCCGCTGAAGAGATCGAAGCGATGCGTACCTCCGCTGATCCCGAGGAGCGCGCGCTGTACGAGCTGTTCCGACCGCTGGATGACTTGGAGAAGCGTCGGATTCTCTCTGTGACCAACCCGAGCAGGACAAGACGGACCTGGCTCGCTGTAGCTGGTGGCCTCTGTGCGGCGGCGGCCTGCGCACTGTTGTATGCGGGATCACTGCGCAGTGATCCGGCTCGGGTGGTCGTGACCCCTCAGTCCGCCAAGCTAGAAAATGGTTCACGAGTGCTCGGTCCCGGCGGGGACGAACACACTCCGGTGATCGATCTGGGCGGATGCACAGTCGCAGACCTGCGGCCTATCGAGCGGGACAAGCGGCTGGCCGCCGATGAAAAGCTGCTGGCGTTTTTTCGACAAGGCGACGCCATCATTCCCTGGCCTGCCTCGTTCCGTTTCAACGAAGCCACGGGCAGTTTTAAGGGAACCGAGCACTGCATGCCGATTCCTGTAGAGGGTCTTTCCTCCGGAGTCTCGCAGCTGGTCATCATCCATGGGCGGTCGCTTCCGTCCGAGTCAGCTGCCCTGCGTGCAGTCCGCAGTGGTCGTCCACCGTGGTGGGCGAGCTGGCAGGTTGTTCGTACTGAGGTCGTGCTGCGGCAGCCTCCCAGGTAAGCACTGCTTGGTGAAAAAGTGTTTACAGCACGCTTCTGTGTTCGTGGTCAAACCCGCAGTACCTAAGAAAGAGGTCAATCCGTGTCTGAGCCATCCCTTCGTAACGGCGTAATCCGCAAGCCTGTCGAACCCGAGCATTGCTGTCCGCAGTTGCCCCACTCTGCGCAGCCCAATTCGGATGGCACACGCTGTCCAGAGGATGATTCTGGGAAGGCCGTCCTGCCGCCCCCGCCTCCGCCAGAGAAGACACGCTAAGTACCAACGCATGGGCCGTTGGGTAAAGAAGCGGTTTACACTTCAGCCCTTGCGGGCGGTCGGGGCAATTGCTGCCCTGGCCGCTTGCGTGGGCGTTGGTTTATTGGCGTTACGCGAGCTGCTGCCGTGGGCCAAGTATGAACCAACGCTACATGTTGGCATTTCTGATTGTGTAATTGATTATGTTGCTATTGATGAACCAGTGTGTGAACTTTACGCCGCGAGCGAAGAACAGGTATTGCGCTTGGCCGTCGATGCGCAGGCCGGGGCCATGGTTCAGGTCGAGGGAGAATCAAGCGATCAGCGCCGGGGTTCACGAAGACCGCTGCTGAAACCGACTCCGGTCGATGAGTTCGGTCGCCAGAACTTTGAAGTGCGGATCTCCTCAAACGTGTCTGCGCTGACGATCTCGGCGGTCCATGCCACCAAGGGTTCCTTGATCGGACGAAAGCGTATTGCTCTACGCCGTGTCCCCGCATCGGGTTTTGACAGAGAAGTTCTCGAAAATGCAAGACATTATGAGTCGTTGGCTCAGCGGCAACAGATTCTAAACACTTTGGATGAACGGCTCAGCAAGGTGAAGGATGATGATGCTGAACGACTGAAACTGTATACATATAGCATTGGGCTTCGGCAAAGCTATTGGAAAACTGATCTTAAACGATATGGCTCGTGCTCCGAATCCGATGAGCGCAAGCTGATGTCGATGATCGAGACAGCGATGTCTTTGGCCAAGCACACCAAGCGGATCGCCACCACTGCTCACTTGCTCAGCTTCAAGTTTGCATTTCTCAGACACCGATCCGATGAGCGGACACTGATTCCTGAGCTGGTGAACGCCCTTCCTCTGTTAGAGCCACTGCCTGTCGAGCGGGCTGATCTGCTGAGCCATTTGGGAGAGCTGGCCGCATCATCGAAGGATATGCGCTCAGCCATTGAGTATTTTGCCAAGGCCGTCGAGGTTGCCCAGTGGCTTGGTGAGCCCAAGCTAATCGACAAGAAGCGGAGTCGGCTCTATCGAGCGCAGGCGATCGTTGGACAAGATGTCGTGCTCTCCATGAAGGACGATGAAGAGCGGGCCAGGTCGGACAATGATCGCTGCGAGGGCAGTCGACGTCTCAACAACATGGCCTGGTCGCGGCTAATGGACTGGGAGACTTCTCCGTTCTCGAAGAATCGGAAGGACCCACTGCCACTGCTGCGCGAGGTCATTGCCCGATCTCGGGAGCACGGAGTCTGCCCAGACCGCGGACGGGTGCAAGTGGTCGCGGCATCGTTGGCGCGCCGACTGTCGATTCGTCCCTTGGACGAAGATCCTCGCGAAGCTGCAATGACTGGAAACTGGCGGAAAGAACTTGCCGAGGCGTTCAGACTGGCATCCAGCGGCCTTCTTGATGCGAGCAAACAACTCGACATCAAGCAGGATCTGCTGTTTGCGCAGGCGCGGCTGGCGGTGGTTGATGGGGATCTGAAGACAGCGGGACAGCTCTTTGAACAGCTTATCCTGCTCACGAGCAAGAGTGGTTCGGTCGAGTCACAGTGGGAGGCCGTTTGTGGAGCCGCAAGGGCGCAGCTGCTTGTGGCACAGACCAAGTCGCTCCCGAGGTCCGCGCGGCTCGACCAGAAGCGGGCGTTTTTGCGGGCTTGCACGGAGGTGCTGGAACAGAGTCCCGAACACTTCCGACTCACGGACCATGCGCGAGCAGTGGATGCACGGCGCAACGTGGTAAATCGCGCCCTGTCCGTGCTGCTGCGACAGGACAACCAGGCTCCTTTGCCGACCATTGTGGAGACACTGCGCCGGGTTCATCGCTTGTCCGTTGCTCCGCATCGCTCGCCGCGCGGCAGTGCCATGTCCGAACAGCTCGGCCAACAGCTCAAGACGTATCTGCAAGATCGTCTGGAGTTCGAGGTCGAGCGGGCGAAGCGGTGGCCCAACGAATCTGCTGATCCTGCGGATGCGGTGTCGCGGACGAACGCGCGAGAACAGATTTTGACGGCGTATGAATCCCTCGCGAGCGGAATACATGCGCAGCCAGAGCACGCCAACGCATGTCAGACGCTGCCAGCGCTTCCAGAGGATGAGCTCGTCGTGCTCTGTCACGCCAAAGAAGAGAATGTCCAGTGCTATACCTTGCTGGGCGCTCAAACAAAGAGCGTGAGCGTACCGCGGGAAGCGGAAGAGAAAGACCTGGCCGCCAAGATCTTTGGACCGTGGCGCACCGCGCTGCCGCCGCTTGGCACCGAGCCTCCGCGGAACCATCCCGTGCGTCGCGTGCGGGTGCTAGGCACGGGAGGTCTCGTCCATGGTGATATCGCCCACTGGCCGCTCGATGGTGCGCCGCTGATTGCGCGTTTGCCGGTGTACGAGAGCTTGGATATCATGCCTGTTCCCCAGCAGGAACCTGGTAGATCGGCGCTGTTCGCAGTGCATCCCAAAGGGGACTTGGGAGCCGCGGACGAGACGATTGAGATGGTCGCCAAGAACATGGCTGGGCAGCCGGTGCAGTTCTTCAGCGGCTTTGTGCACAATCCGCCGCTGGTGCAGCTGAACAAGTCTCCGCTGTTTGGTCCGCTCATGACGGCACACCAACAGGCGGGGCTGTTCGCTGTGATTGGTCACTTCGAGCCCGCGTTGTGCAGCACAGATCCGGCTCCGTTTGGGGCGCCTGACAGTCCGTGGCTGCGCGCGCTCTGTCTACCCGGTGGGAACTCGATCTGGCCTACCGACATTCTGCTCGCGGAGCGTGTTCCTCACATCGTACTTCTCCTGGGCTGCTCATCGGGTCGACAAGATACTTCGCTCAGTACGTCTACGGTGACGCTCGCCAGTGCCTATGTGTTGCGCGGCAGTCGTGCGGTGCTAAGTGCAACCCAAGATCTTCCGCAGGCACTCGCCGAGGAGACGCTGTGCTACATGACGCGCAATCCACGGCTCCTCGCCGCGGACTTTGATCTGCCTTCTGCGCTTCAGCAAACGCAGAACGCGCTTTACCAAGGCAAGTCATGCACAAAAAAATACAGCGAGGAAATCGTCCGTAAGCTGCCCTGGCAAGTGCTTCGCGTGACCATGTCCTAGCTGCTCCGCTCATCGGGCTTTGTCTCGCCATCGGACGCAGTCAGATCTGCTCATTCCGTCGCGTAGTAGTAGCCAAATGATTCATCCAGCACAACATGTTGTCACTACTAACCTTCTCTCTGTTCGTCACCTTCTGCTCGCACTCCTGATCTGGATCGTCGGCTTCATGTTTGGAGTCCATAGTGTTGCGCTCGGACTTCCTGAGTTTGTCTTGCGAACGGAACATGGGAGCGTGGGGAGTCTGCTCGTCTTGGGACCGCAGAGTCTGATCTCTGTCGCGCTGGTTCCCAAAGAGGACATCTCCACGCTGCCGCGGCTGTGCGCGTTCTCCTGGGATGGACAGCTGCTTCGGAGCTGGCCAGTTTCCTATGAGCTACGACACGGAGGCACGATCCTTTTGCACAGTGAGGTGAGCGAGCTGCTGAGCACCCGCGCCTCTGTTCCGACCGAGCTGTGGTTTGTAGTAAGTGGTGGCATGCAGCTTTGTCATCCTCTTGCGGCTCGGGCCATGGCTGCACTTGATGCGCCTGTGGAGTCCGTGTTGCGGCGCTCGCTGACCACGCTGCTCGGCATGACGAGAGTTCGCGTTCCGGTCGCCATCGTTTCCGTTCGCTAATTCCCTGTCAGGGGCGGGGCGCTTTGTTACTGGGGGATGCGGATTCCAGGAGGATCTCGGTCAGCTTCTCGCCCATCACTTGAACATTCGGCATGAAGTTCATGGTGATGTGATTACCGGGGACCCGATGGACGGTGCTACCTGGCTGCGACAGCTGCATCCACAGGCGCTCTCCGGCGGACAGATAGGTCTCTACTTGTTCCATCGCCAGAAACAGAGTGAGCTTACAGGCAATCGGACGGGGGCGATAGGCTGCCAGTGCGGCGAGGTTAACGCGCGAGTGGCGGAGGATCTGTTGGGCTTCCGCCATCGAGACGGTCGGAAACAGCTTGTTGGCTTTCTTGGCGCGCTCCAGGAAGTAGGCAATCTGTTCATCGGGAAGGAGCTGCTTGAGGTCATCGAGTCCATCGGAGATGTTGACTGATACCTTCAGCAGATAGGCGAGCACTTCGGAGTCTTCCGGCTCCTGTTTGGGAAGCTTTTCTGGATCGGCGGTGTCGATCAGGAACAGACTCTCGATCTGCTGACCGGCATGCAGCAGGTTCTGGGCGATCTCGTACGCCAGCGCACCGCCAAAGGAAGCCCCCCCAAGCAGATACGGCCCGGTCGGACGGAGCTTGCGGATCTCTGCTGCATAGTACTTGCCCATCGCTTCTATGTTATCGAGCTGCGCAGCCGCATCCTCTGGGAACTCGGCCTGCACGCCGTACACTTCGTGCGGAGTGTTGGTGGCAAGTGCCAGCGCCAGGTAGTTGTAGACATGACCGCCAGCCGGATGAACCAAGAACAGAGGCTGGTTGGGATCGCCTTCCTTGATGCGAACCAGACAGCGCGGCAGCGACGCTCTGGGGGCCTGGATTTCCGGAGAAGACGCCTTGGCGCGTGCGATGGTCTCGGCCAGACCCGCGATGGTTGGACTCTCCAGCAAGGTGTGTGGTGATAGCTCGACTCCGAGCGTTTCCCGCAAGCGCGCGGTTAGCTGTACCGCGAGCAGAGAGTCGCCCCCGATATCGAAAAAGTTGTCATGAATACCAAGGAGCTTGATGCGGAAGAACTTCTCCCAGATGCCGCAAATGGTTCCTTCCAGCTCGTTGCGGGGCGGGACATAGGCCGCTCCGGTCGACCGACGTGACTGCTCCTCACCAGGCTGCTGCGATGGAATTCCTTCCAGCTCGGGTAGCTCCTCCTCACCGCTGGCATGCAAGCGGGAGTCCAAACTGCGCATCGACACCACGACTTGCGCAGCGTTGCCAGAGAGCACTCTGCGAAACACATCGAGTCCTTCTGCGGAGAGGAGTCCTTCACTGAGTGCCGGACGCTGCGGTTCCTGATCTCCCATCATGACAGATAGTGGCATCAGCATCTCAACAGATGCATCGGCGGCGCGCATGGGAAGGTTGATGACTACTTTTCCGACGTGCTTGGCGCGGGCGAGCAGATCCATCGCTTCATCGAGTCTGCGCAGAGAGAATGCTTGCACAGGAAGCGGACGGAATACCCCTTCCTTTACGAGCTGCAAGATCTCACCGAACATCTGCTGATATCCGGGGGTGCCAGGATAGAGGTTGACGACAAACATCCCGGCTCCCTTTTCGAGAAGACCAAGGGGAATCGGCGTGTTGGCCAGGACATCGCGGCGACCGATCTCCATGAATCGTCCAAAGGGCGCGAGCACTGACAGACTCCTCGGGATAAACTCTCCGGCCAGCGAGTTGAGGACCACATCAACCCCACTGCCTCCGGTTTCCTCCATCAGCTGATCGGCAAACATGAGCGAGCGGGAATCGTAGACGTGCTTGATTCCGAGCTGGGTCAAAAACTCGCGCTTGCGCGGACTGCCTGCGGTCGCAAAAATCTCAGCACCGATCCACTGTGCAACCGCCACCGCAGCCAGGCCGACGCCGCCGGTGGCCGCGTGGATGAGTACAGACTCGTTGGCAGTGAGCCGGCCCAGGCGGTGCAGTGCATAGTACGCGGTCAGGTAGGCGATTCCTAAGCTGGCCGCTTGTTCCCAAGAGAGGTGGGCCGGCTTGGGAAACACCGAGGAAGCTTGCACTGTCACAAGCGAGCTAAGACATGGTCCTTCGGTTGCAATCACCTCCATGCCGATGCTCAGTCCGACGACATCGGGACCGACTTCCGTGATTACGCCCGCGCACTCCAGTCCGAACGAAATTCCATATGGAGGAACCGGCAGCACGCCCAGTGCTTGCAGGACTTCCTTGAAGTTGAGCGCAACCGAGTGGACTTGGATCTCCACCTCGCCGTAGCTGGGGGGACGACGGGGTTGTGGTTTCACGCCGAGCGTCTCGAACACCCCCGGTTTGTCGAGCGTCACACTGAAGTTGATCCAGTCCGAAAACGGTCCGTGTGGTCCATTCTGTGGGAGTTTCATGGCGTCACCTTCACTAGTACGTAGTCTTCGATCTCCATGAGGACGACGCCGTTTGTGTCCATGATCGTAAGCTGGATATGCAGTCGCTCGCGACCCCCTTCACTGTGCTGCTCGAAGGCGGCGTAGGAGTACAGGCAGCTCTGAAGGGGGCGGAGTACGCGGATGCGACGATAGCCAAACGGCAGGAAGTGCGCCGTGCTTCGCGACGCCACAAAGCCAGTTGCGGAGTCGAGGAGCGCCGGGTGAAGCATGAAGACATCGAGATCAGTTGCGAACGTATCGGGATGTTGGATGAGCGCGAGACCACGGCTGCGCCCGAAGCGCGCTTGCAGCAGGTTGTTCCAGCGCGGTCCAAACTCCATCGGTCGGTGCTGGGCGACGCTGGCTTGCTCGGTCAAGTTGTGTAGCTGCGGAGCCTCACGGACAAAGCGCTCGATGTCGTGACGCACCGGGGGCGCCTGGGCCATCGTACCGATCCTGCCGCTGGCATGGATCTGCCAGCCTCGCTCAGGAGAGCCTCTGCCTTCGATGGTGAACTCACACTCGTCCCCTTGGCCGGTGGCGCGCAGGATGGTGCGTACTTCCGGGTCACAGTCATCGGCCACAGACATCGGCGAACGGAATGCCACATCGCGCAGCTCGACCGGCTGAACCGAGGCCAGATGGGACTCGTACGCCGACCGTGCCAGCTCCAGATACGCAGTGCCTGGCAGAGTCTGTCGTCCAGCCACGCGGTGCTCTGAGAGGACCCATCGCTTCTGATCGGACAGGCGCGCAGAGTAAATCGCCGAGCCACGCTCATCTACCATGAAGCGATCGAAGAGAGGGTGCGCCAGCTCGCGATACTGGGATACCGAAGCATTCTGTTGGGAGGGCGCTTGCTCATCGACGCGGCCACGGGCTCGCGCAGCTTCGACGGCCATACCCACTTCACGCCAGGCATCCCAGTTGATCGATACGGTCAGTCCGCGACTCTTCTGCGAGCGGTGATGGGCAAAGGCATCGAGAAATGCATTGGCCGCACAGTAGTCCGCCTGTCCAAATCCACCGACGACGGAATTTAGCGACGAGCAGAGCACGAAGAAGTCGAGATCGCGCTGCTGGAAGAGACGCTCTAGTACCAGCGTTCCGGTAACCTTGGGGGCCAGTACGGAGTATGCCGCATCATAGGTACGCCGCTGAATGACGCCGCCACTGGGAATCCCAGCTGCGTGAATGACACCACGGATCGGACCGAAGCGGGCCACCGCGCTGCTCACCGCCAGCTGCATGGCCTCGAGATCGGTGACGTCAGCGCGAACCACCATCACCTCTGCTCCCAGCCGCTGGAGGTTGTCGAGCTGCCTAAGCCGCTGCAGATGCGCTTGTTCTTTGAGCTCGCCGGACTCCTTTCCGTCTTGCAGCGACCACATCCCAGAGCCTTGGGCTGGGCGCTGGGAGCTGGAGCTACCTGGCCTCACCCTCCGCTTGCGCTGCTCGTCGGTAGCGGCGGGTCCTTCCTGTGGAGCGGCCATTCCGGTTCGACTGATCAAGACCAGCTTGGCCTTGCAGCTGCGCGCCAGATATTCTGCCAAAATCATTCCGATGCCACCGAGTCCGCCCGTGATCAGATAGGTGCCACCTTGACGGAGCCGCACCAGCTCTCCGGTTGGTTTGGGAATCCGCAAGGGACGGTACTGCAGGACGTAGCGAAGGAGTCCTCGGTACGCGACGCTGGCTTCACCCTGCGTGGCGCTTAGCTCGGCCATGATGCTGTCGGCTAGCAGCTCCTGCTCGCTGTGCTTGAGTGCAGAGAGCGCAAGGTCGATGTGCCGGCAGGTCATGTTTCGATATTCCTGCGGAATCACCTTGCAGGGGCCAGTCACCAGGGCGCGATCGGGACGGACATGTTGATCGTCACTATGAACTTTGTACGCTGCGCTGGTGATGACATCGAGCCGCAGTGGCTCGGACTGAACATGCGTACCAAGCGCGCGGGTCAGCTTCACCAGACTGAAATAGGACAGCGTCTGAGCTGCCGTGATGTCTTGCAGTGACACCGTTTCTTCGTCGCTGCCAATGTTCCACATATGAACGATCCGGCGGGGACTCCTGCCGATCCGTGACAGCTCTTCCAGGAGCCGCAGATAGGACTCCGCATTGCCGGGCGCGATCGTGTATTCATCGAGGTGATCGTGCGCAAACTCGCTGCCATAGCGGACCAGGGTGACGGCTTGACCTTTGTGGCGGAGTCGCCGGGCGATGCTCTGACACAGCGGGTGTGCGGTGACAAACAAGAGCCAGTTCGGTTGATCCGTGAGCGGCGATGAGAGCTGCGGCTCGGTCTGACGCCAGGTGGGCACATACAGAGACGAATCAACTTCGCTGCCTTTGCTCTGGATCTCGATTCGCGGCTTGGAGCGACTCACAACCTCGACGGGGGTGGTCACTGGATCGATCCAGAAGTGCTCCCGCTCGAACGGATAGGTAGGCAGCGGAATCCGCTTGCGCCGCTCGTTTCTGTAGAGCGCATTCCATCCCACCGCGCAGCCGGCCAGCCACAGCTTGCCCATTGCGGTGAGCATGCTGTTGGTCTCGGTCTGGGTTCCTTCCGGACCGCGCAGCGAAGACACAATCACACGCTTGGCGGTCGGATCAGGATGCTGCTTGGCCAAGATTCCCAGCGTCGATCCGGGACCAATCTCCAACAAGACTCGATCGGGCTCTTGGAGCAGAAACTCCAGACCCGGAGAGAAGCGTACTTCGCGGCGAATCTGCTCCGCATAGTAGGCAGGATCGGTGGCTTCCTGCGCCGTGATCCACTTTCCGGTGACGTTCGAGACATAGCGCTGCTGCGGTGGATTGAGCTTGATCTTGCGGACTCGCGCCAAAAACGGTTCGAGCATCGGATCCATCATCGCCGAGTGAAAGGCGTGCGAGGTCTGCAACCGTCGACCGCGCAGCTTGGCTTCACTGAGTCGCTTCTCCATCGCATCAATGCCGGACACCGGACCAGCGACCACGCAGTGGGAAGGTCCGTTGATCGCCGAGAGTGACAGATCCGGGGTGAGCATCGCCCGCACCTGCGCTTCCGGAAGTGGCACTGCCAGCATCGCACCCGGTGGCATGCTCTGCATCAGCGCACCACGCTGCGCGACCAGCGTGGCAGCATCGCGCAGTGACATCACCCCGGCCAGACAAGCCGCGACAAGCTCTCCCAGCGAGTGTCCGATCATGGCCGCGGGAGTAACTCCTAGCTCCATCCACAGCTTGGCCAGGGCATACTCGACGGTGAACAGAGCGGGCTGGGTGATGGCGGTCTGCACCAGCTTCTGCTCGGCGCGCGCTTTGTCTGCTTCCGAAGGAAACAAGATCGTTCGCAGATCCAGATTCAGCTCGCTCCGGAAATACTCGCAGCAGAGATCGAAGGGAACGCGGAACAGCGGCTCGCGGGCATGCAGCTCACGGCACATGCCGACGTACTGCGAGCCTTGTCCGGCAAACATAAACACCACGCTCGGTGCGCGCGATGGTGCTTCTGCGGACAGCACCCGCTTCGGATCTTGGCTGCGCAGGGCTTCGACTGCGTCCTTGAGATCGGTACAGAGCACCATTCGCCGATGTGGCATGGAGCGCCGTCCCAGCTTCAGGGTATAGGCCACGTCTGCCAAGGGCAGCTCGGTGCGTACGTCCAGATGTGCAGCCAGTTGTTTGGACTGAGTCTCCAGCGCCGCCTGACTTCGCGCCGAAAGCAGGAGCAGCTGCCACGGCCTTCCAGCGTCGGTCGCCTCGACCTTAGGGGGTTCCTCCACGATGACATGCGAGTTGGTGCCACCGATTCCGAACGAAGAAACTCCGGCACGCCGCGGATGCTCGCTCTTGGGAAAGGAACGCAACGAAGTGTTCACAAAGAAAGGACTGCTTGCGAAGTCGATCTCTGGATTGGGAGTCTCGAAAAACAGACTCGGCGGAATCAGTCCGCTCTGCACCGACTTCGCTGCCTTGATAAGTCCGGCGATTCCGGCGGCAGTCTCCAAGTGACCGAGGTTCGACTTGACGGAGCCGAGCGCGCAGAAGCCACGGCGGTTGGTGGTGGTTCGGAAGGCCTGGCTGAGTGCCGCCACTTCGATCGGATCACCGACGGGAGTTCCGGTGCCGTGTGCCTCGACCATGGCAATGCTGTTGGCTTCGACGTCTGCCATCTCGAGCGCTTGGGTGATGCAGTCTGCTTGGCCGCGTACGCTGGGAGCGGTGTAACCAACCTTGTCCGCACCATCGTTGTTGATGGCCCAGCCGCGAATTACGGCAACGATTGGATCGCGATCGCGGATCGCTTCATCCAGGCGCTTGAGCAGCACCACGCCCACTCCGCTGCTGGTCAGCGTTCCTTTCGCATTGGCATCAAAGGCGCGGCAGTGTCCATCGGGGGAAACCACCAGTCCTGGTGTGTACAGATAGCCGGCTTTTTGTGGGGTGGTGATCGCAACTCCTCCGGCCAGCGCGAGATCGCACTGGTAGTCGGTGAGGCTCTGACACGCTGTTGCCACTGCTACCAGAGAGGTCGAGCACGCAGTCTGGATGGTCACTGCGGGGCCGCGCAGGTTCAGCTTGTAGGCCGTGCGGGTGGTGAGTCCGTCCTTGTCATTGGCAATGTGCAGGCCGTAGTCACCGATGTTTTCGCGCAGCTCCGCGTTGCCGATGAGATTCTGGAACAGATAGGTATTCCCAGAGACACTCCCAGCAAAGACACCGACGGAATCTGTGCCGCTTCCTGGCGCGTATCCAGCGCTCTCCATGGCCTCCCAACAGCACTCCAAAAAGAAGCGCTGCTGGGGATCGAGGATCTCCGCATCGCGCCGGCTGTATCCGAAAAAGCGCGCATCGAAGCGATCGATCTCGGGCAGCATTCCGCGGGCCCGAACATAGTTGGGATTGTTGACCAGCTTGGGCGGGATTCCGACCTCCAGAAGCTCTTCGGCGGAAAAGAAAGAGATGCCTTCCTTTCCATCGCGGACTAGCTCCCAGAACTGCTCAATGTTGGCGGCTCCAGGAAACCGTCCAGCGATTCCAATGATGGCGATACCACTGTCCTGCGACTCACTGCTCATCGCGCTTTTTCCTCCCCTGGGCTCGCTGTCGTAGTTGCGCTGCCGCTTCCTTACGAAGCCGTCCACGCTCCTGGCTGCGCGCCAAGTCCTGCTGCTCTCCTTGGACATCCCCGCTTAGGAATGCCGTGAGTGTGCCGACGGTGGGATACTGGAACAGAGTCAGTAGGGAGACGTCTCTTCCCAGCACTTCCCGTAGCCGTGCATGCACCTGCGCCATCTTGAGAGAGTGACCTCCCAAGTCGAAAAAGTTGTCATGCAGACCGACCCGCGCGACCTGTAAAGCCTCTCCCCAGATCTGCGAAATCTGCTGTTCCAACTCGGTCCTTGGAGCGACAAAGTCCGTTGAGTTTTGCTGGCGCACCACGCTCCGCTCGGCCAGCGCGCGAACATCGATCTTTCCATTCTGGGTTCGCGGCAACACCTCGATCGGAATCAGGCCGCTCGGAATCATGAAGTCCGGAAGCAGGGTCTCCAGATGGGCGCGGAGTCCGGTACTGGTGACCCGCTGCGCCTGGGCCGGAATCCGATCTCCTTCAAACAGTTTTTCGTAAAACGGCGAGCTGCGGTACCCCGGCCCGATGTGCGAGCTTAGGAACTCAAAAGGAGTCTCTGTTCCGTCCGGGTGCTGCACGGTTCCGCGCAGCCGAAAGTCCGGATTCCTACCATTTGCACAGAGCGTGCGTGCGATCTGCGCAGTGATCACGGTTCCGGCACGGACCTCGATTCCCATTCCGAACGCAGGCAAAAACACCGGCAGCCAGCAGTGGGGATGATCCAGGATGTCGATCACTTCCTCGCCCGCCGTATACAGTCGCAGCCACGCCAGCAGTCCGTGGAGCTTGGCATCGCGATCGATGACCAGGCGGATGGGATGCGAGGTCTCAAGCGGAATCTGCTGCTGGTAGTCGAGATCCTCCAAGACATCCAAGTTGGAGATCAAATCTCGACGAGAAACCCCGCGCAGACAGACCCGCAGATCGTAGCGCTGGCCGACCTGGTCGAAGATCTTGCGTACATAGAACGCAGTCTGTTCGGTGAACATCGGCTGCTGCATCAGCGACTCTGGAATCGTCACTGCGGCAAGCTGCGTGACACTCCGTTCGGGAATCATGCGACCGCCGGGAACCAGCAGTCGGTGCGCGTCGTTGATGATGTATGCGGAGGCTTCCGAGCCACCGATCGCGCCGACAATCTCAGAAATACAGACCTCCGCGGGCTCGGGCAGATTGACGGTGGTGGCATCGCCATGCAGCACGATGATTCGTTCGGACAGACCCAGGGCCGCCACCCGCGCCGTGGCTTTGTGAAAGGAGTCTGCCAGCAGCTCGATGGCGTAGACCTTGCGGGCTCCTGCCTGGATCGCGAGGCGAGACAGAATCGCTTCCGGACCAGTGCCAATGTCGACGACGATCTTGCCCACAACATGCTGCTGCATCGCCCGCAGATAGCTCTGGTTGCGACGCTCGTCGTGGGTCATTGAGCCGTAGAGCAGCTCGTCGTAGACAAAGTGCTCGGCAACCGATGGCCACAGCTCCAGCGCCGAACCGGGGTCGCTACTCTGTGCATGGGTCGGAACGTAGTACGCGACCAGCTCGCTGCTGCCGTCAGTTTGCTTCTTGGCGACCACCGCTGCGTCGGCGATTCCGGGATAGCGGCGCAGCGCTGACTCGACCTCGCCCGGTTCGATCCGGAAGCCGCGGATCTTGACCTGATGATCGATGCGACCGAGGTACTCCAGCCGACCATCGGGACGAAAGCGACCGAGATCGCCGGTGCGATAGAGGCGAGGCTCCGGGCTGCCGTCTGCCGTCGCAAAAGGACTTGTCACAAAGCGCTCGGCGGTCTGCTCGGGTCGATTCAGATATCCACGGGCGACGGCGACTCCGCCCAGACAGATCTCACCAGGAATCCCGAGCGGCACCGGCTGGAGCGAGCCGTCGAGCACATGAACCTGGGTATTGGCCAGCGCGGCCCCAATCGGCGGTGGATCGTCCTGCTCAAGAGCCTCGCTGATGGTTGCGCAGATGGTCGCTTCCGTCGGTCCGTAGGCGTTGTAAATCCTTCGTTCGGCAGTCCGCCACTTGTCCGCCAGCGACTTCGGCAAGGGCTCGCCGGCCAGAATCAGGACCTTCAGATCGGGCAGCGGATCGAGAGGCACCACCGACAACACCGATGGCGTGATGGTCATCGTATCGACGCGCTCGCTCCGCAGCAGCGCAAGCAGCCCCGGACCCGGCACCAGGCGTTCTCGTGGCGCTAGCACCGTCACTCCGCCGTTGAGGAGCGCCATGAACAGCTCGCTAATCGTTGCATCGAAGCTGAGGCTGGCGAACTGAAGCACCCGACTGCCCGGCGGCAGGCCAAAGCGAGCAATCTGGGCGGTGATGACGGCGCACAGACCGCGATGTTCGATGAGCACGGCCTTGGGCTGTCCCGTCGAGCCCGAGGTATAGATGACGTACGCCAGGCTGCGGGCGGTTGCGGCGAGGGGCGGTCGCGTACTCGGCTGCGTCGTCAGGTCGACCTCGTCGAGCAGCACGGTCTTGCGGCGCGGCATCGGCAGCTTGCCGAGCTGGGCGGACTCCGAGAGCAGCAGCCCCAGACCCGCGTCACTGCACAACAGCCCGAGCCGCTCTTTGGGATAGGCCGGATCGAGGATCAGGAACGCGCCGCCCGCCTTGAGAATCCCGAGCAGACTGCTGAGCAGCCGCGGGGAGCGCTCGACGCAGATGCCGACGATCTCCTCGGGCAAGAGGCCGTCGCTGCGCAGTGCCTGGGCGATGCGGTTTGCGGCCTCGTCGAGTTCGCGATAGCTAAGCTGCTGTCCTTCGTATGAGACGGCGACGGCGTCGGGGGTTCGATCGACCTGCTGCTCGAACAGCTGGTGGACGCATACCCCATCGGGAAACGGCGCCGTCGGGCAGCTCATGGCCAGCAGCGCGGTCTGTTCGCTGGCGGTCAGAAACGGCAGCTCGGTGATCGGCAGCTCGGGGTCTTGGGCAATCCCGGCGAGCAGCTGTAGGTAGTGGCCGGCCATGCGCTCGATCGTCGCTGGCTCGAACAGCTCGCTGCGGTAACCGAGGCGTCCCACCAGCCCTTGCGACACCTCGACCAGCTCAAGGCTGAGATCGAACTTGGCCGCGTCCAGCTCGACGTCGAGCGAGGTCATCGCCCAGTCGACCCCGAGGTCCGGCGCCTTCGGATCGAGGATGAAGCCGACCCGGAACAGCGGCGTCTCGCCGGGGCGTCGCTCGGGATTGCAGGCCTCGACCACTCGCTCGAACGGCAGATCCTGGTTGTCGAACGCGCTTAGCGTCACTTCGCGGACTCGTCGCAGCAGCTCGCGGAACGATGGCTTTTCGTCCATCTTGGTGCGCAGCACCAGCGTGTTGGGGAAGAAGCCGAGCAGCGGTGCCAGCTCCGGTCGCTGACGGCCCGCGGTGACGATGCCGATCACGACTTCCGGCTGCTCAATGTAGCGATAAAAGAGCGTCTTGAGCGCCGTCAGCAGGGTGATAAACAGCGTCGCTCCCTCGCTGTGGGAGAGCCGCCGCAGCTTGTTGGTCAGCGCGAGCGGCACCGACAGAAGCTGCCGACCGCCGCGGAACGTCGGCTGCGCGGGCGGCGTGTGATCTTGGGGAAGCTGGAGCTTTGGCAGCGCCGTCAGCTGCTGGGTCCAGTACGCGAGCTGCTTTTCGAGCAGCTCACTCGACAGCCAGCGCCTCTGCCACAGCGTGTAGTCGACGTACTGAATTGGCAGCGGCGGCAGCGGCGACGGCTCCCCGGCGCAAAATGCCCGATAGAGCTTGGCCAGCTCGACGTTGAAGACGCCGTAGATCGACAGTCCGTCGGCCACGATGTGGTGAAAGGTCAGAAACAGCCGGGCGTCGTCGTCGTCGACAATCACCAGGACAAAGCGCACCAGCGGCCCGGTCGTCAGGTCGAAGGGGCGATGCGCTTCCTCGGTGCAGCGACGCATAAACTCGGCTTCGCGCTGGCCGTGGGGCAGGGCGCGTAGATCGGCAATCGGCAGCGGCAGCAGCGACGCGGGATGGATAATCTGGACTGGCTCGCCGTCGACGACCTGGAAGCTGGTGCGCCAGACCTCGTGCCGGGCGACGATCTCGCTGAGCGCCTTGGCCAGCGCTTCGGCGTTGACGCTGCCCCGGAAGCGGACCGTGACCGGCTCGTTGTACGACGGAGCGTCGGGGAGCAGCTGCCCAAGAAACCACAGCCGCAGCTGCGCAAACGACAGGGGCACCGACGGCGGACGCGGCTCGGCGACGATGCTCGGGATGGTCAGGCCGCCGCGACCGGGACGCAGCGACTCCAGGTGGCGCGACAGTCCAGCGACGGTGGGACTCTCGAACAGCGCGCGCATCGGTAGCTCGACGTGAAACACCTCGCGGAGCCGGAAGATCGCGCGGGTGACCAGCAGCGAGTGACCACCCAGCTCGAAGAAGCTGTCATGGACCCCGACGCGCTCGACGCCCAGGGTCTCGGCAAAGATCGCCGCCAGCTGCTCCTCGATATAGGTCCGGGGCGCGGCATACTGGCTGCGCACGCTCTTTTCAGCCTCGGGAGGGGGCAGGGCACGGCGGTCGATCTTGCCGTTTGGCGTCAGCGGGAACTGCGCCAGCACGACGAAGTGGGCCGGCACCATGTACGACGGCAGCTTGCTCTCGACGAAGCTGCGGATGCGGGCGGGCAGCTCGCTGTCAGTTGGGCCGCCTTTGGCGACGATGTAGGCGAGCAGTCGCTTGTCGCCTTGGCGGGCCTCGGTGAGCAGGACCAGCGCGGCGCCGACCTCGGGGTGCCCGGTGAGCGCCTCTTCGATTTCGCCCAGCTCGATGCGGAAGCCGCGGATCTTGATCTGGTGGTCGATTCGTCCCAGATATTCGAGGGTTCCGTCAGGACGGTAGCGCACCCAGTCGCCCGAGCGATAGAGCCGGTCGCCGGACTCGCCGAGTGGGTCGGCAATGAAGCGCTCGGCGGTCAGCTGCGGTCGGTTCAGATAGCCACGTGCGACGCCGCCGCCACCGACGAGCAGCTCACCGGCAATGCCGATCGGCACCGGCTGGAGCCGCCGATCGAGGACCCGCAGCCGCAGATCGGGAATCGGCACGCCAATCACACTGCCGGGCCGCTCACAGTCGACGCGACGGACGTGATGGTAGGTCACATGGACCGTCGTCTCGGTGATGCCGTACATGTTGATGAGGACGGGCCGGTCTTCGCCGTGGCGGTCGATAAACGGACGCAGCGCACCCAGGTCGAGCGCCTCGCCGCCAAAGACGACCACCCGCAGGGCCAGCGGTGTTGTGGCGAGGTCGGGCAGAATCTGTTCGACGGCAATTAGCTGATAAAACGCCGACGGGGTCTGGTTGAGCACCGTGACTTTCTCGTCGCTCAGCAGCCGATAGAACGACTCCGGCGAGCGGCTGACCCAGTACGGCACGACGACCAAGCGACCGCCGTAGAGCAGCGCGCCCCACAGCTCCCAGACGGAAAAGTCGAACGCGAAGGAGTGGAACAGACACCACACGTCGCGCTCGCTGAAGTCAAACCAGGGCTGGGTGGCGGAAAACAGCCGCACCACGTTGCGATGGCTGACCTGTACTCCCTTGGGATTTCCCGTCGAGCCGGAGGTGTAGATGATGTACGCCAGCTGGTCTGCTGAGACGGGCGGCAGTGGCGTGGCGGGCGCAGTGTCACTGGAAGTGTTACCCGCGTCCGGCCCCGCGTGGGCGTCCAGCGGCACCACCGCCCCGGCATACGAGCTGGGCAGCACCCGCCGGACTTTGTCTTGGGCGACGACGACCTTGACCTGCGCGTCTTCGAGGAGGAAGCGGATGCGATCGCTTGGATAGACCGGATCGAGCGGCAGATAGGCGCCACCCGCCTTGAGGATGCCGAGGATTCCGACCACCAGCTCGAGCGAGCGCTCTGCGCACAGGCCGAGCGGCTGGTCGGCTGCCACGCCCAGAACGCGAAGTCGCGCCGCCAGTCGATCCGCCGCTTGGTTGAGCTGGGCGTAGCTCAGGCTGTCACGCTCGCAGACCACCGCCACTGCGTCGGGACTGCGCGCCACCTGCTCGGCAAACAGCTCGTGTAGGCACTTGTGGACTTGCTGCTGCGGCGCCTTGCCACTCCACGACTCGATCAGCGCTCGCTCGTCGGCAGGCAAGAGCGGCGCCTCGGCGATCGGTCGGTCCGGCTCCTCGACGAGCGTCGACAACAGCGTCAGCAGATGCTGGGCCCAGCGCTGGATGGTCGACTCGGCGAACAGGTCGGTGCTGTACTCGAGAAAACCGTGCAGTCCGTCGCTGCGGCGCTCGACTTGCAGCGACAGATCGCACATCGCGGTGCCGTTGTGGGCCGTGAACCGACTGACCGACCACTGCGGCGGCAGCTCGGCGCTCGGCGGATCAAGCAGACACATCACCTGAAACAGCGGCTGCTGACCGAGGCTGCGCTCGGGACGAAGCGCCTCGACGAGCTTCTGGAACGGCAGGCTGCTGTGCTCAATCGACGACAGCACCGTCTCGCGGACCCGTCGCAGCAGCTCGCGGTACGACGGCACAGAAGTCAGATCGACCCGCAGCACGACGGTGTTCACGAATGGCCCAATCAGCTCGTGCAGCTCGGGCTGCTGCTGCGTCGAGACCACGCCGGCAATCGGCAGATCCTCCTGCCCGGTATAGCGATGCAGGAGCGCCGACAGACCCGCGACGAGCGCCATGTACAGCGTCGCTCCCTCACGCTGCGCCAGGGCGGCCAAGCGCTCGGTCAGCGGCAGCTCGATGCGGATGGGCAGACGGGCCCCGCGGAAGCTCCCCAGCGGCGGACGGACCTGATCGGTTGGCAGCTGGAGCACCGGCAGCTCGGCGAGCTGACGACGCCAGTATTGCAGGTGTGGCGCCAGCGCCTCGGGCGCAAGCTGAGTCTGTTCCCAGGCCGCAAAGTCGGCGTACTGGAGCGTGGGCAGCGGCAGCGGCGGACCACCGCGCTGTGCATGCTCATACAGCGCCGCCAGCTCAGGCAGGAGCACGCCGGCCAGCGACACTCCGTCGAAGATCGCGTGATGAAAGACCAATAGCAGCCGGTGCTCGTCGGGGGATAGCCGGACCAGCTGCGCCCGTAGCAGCGGTAGCGTCTGGAGATCGAAAGACTGCCGCGCTGCCTCGTCGTGGAGCCGCTGGACCACCTGGCCCTGCTCCAACGGGGCCAGCTGGCTCAGATCCACGAGCGGGAGCGCCACCGTCGCGTGGTCATGGATGCGCTGACACGGCTGACCCTCATGCAGCCCAAAGCTCGTGCGCAGGATCTCGTGCCGCTCGACGAGTGCGTTGAGCGCAGCAGCCAGCGCCTCGACGTGGAGCGGGCCCGTGATCGTCAGAGCGTACGGCTCGTTGTACAGAGGTGTTGCGGCGTGCAGCAGACTGGTCAGCCAGATCTGCTCCTGCGACGACGACAGCGGCAACGGTCGGCTGCGATCGGCGCGAGCGATGGCGACGCGGCTCGCTTGGGCAGCCTCGCGAACGTGAGCCGCCAGGGTTCGCACCGTCCGCCGCGCAAACAGCACCCGCACCGGCAGATGGATGCCCAGCTGCGTGGCGATTCGGGCCACCACCTGGGCCGCGCGCAGCGAGTGACCGCCCAGCTCGAAGAAGTCATCGGTCGCCCCGACCTCATCAAGGCGCAGCACCGCCGCAAAGATCGTCAAAAGCTGAGTCTCCAGCTCGTCCTGCGGCGGCTCACACGGTCCCAGCAGCGGTCGGGCGGTCCCCGGTCGAGGCAGCTTGGCGCGATCGATCTTGCCGTGCGAGGTCAGCGGCAGCGCCGGCAGGACGACCATTGCCGACGGAACCATAAACTCGGGGAGCCCGGTTTGGACAAAGCTGCGCAGACTCGCCAGCGCCAGCGAGCTTCCCGGTTGCAGCACGACATAGGCGCACAGCCGCCGGTCGCCGGGCTCATCCTCGCGGACGATCACCACTGCTTGCGACACCGACGGATGACGGAGCAGCGCCGTCTCGACTTCGCCCAGCTCGATGCGGAAGCCGCGCAGCTTCACTTGGTGGTCGATGCGACCGAGAAACTCGATCTGTCCGTCGGGACGAAAGCGCGCCAGATCGCCGGTGCGATAGATTCGCGAGCCCGGCTGCGGGTCAAATGGGTCGGGCAGGAACTTTTCACGGGTCAGCTCGGGGCGGTGCAGATAGCCTTTGGCGACGGCTAAACCGCCCAGACACAGCTCACCCTCCTCGCCGATGGCCACCGGCTGCTGCGCCTCATCGAGAATGTAGGCTCGGGTATTGGGCAGTGGCCTGCCGATTGGCACCGCGGAATCGCTCACATCCTCGGGCAGAACGCGCGCCAGCGTCACACAGACCGAGCCTTCCGTCGGCCCGTAAGCATTCCAGAACGCTCGACCAGGGGCAAAGCGACGCACCAGCTGGGCCGTACACGCTTCACCGGCGCTCAGCAGCACGCGCAGCGCCGGCAGCTCGACCGGGGGCAGCGACGCCAGCACCGATGGCTGGAGCGTCGCCACCGTCACGGCTTCGCGCTGGAGCAGCTGCGCCAGCGACTCCCCGAGCAAAAGCTCATCTTGCGGAACCAAGAGCAGACACGCGCCCGCGCCGAGCGCCATCAGCATCTCGAGAATCGACGTATCAAATCCGAACGCGGCAAACTGGAGCAGCCGGTCGCTTGGGCGGACTCCACATAGGTCGATGTGAGCCCGAGCGGTGTTGTAGGTACCGCGATGAGGAACCTCGACTCCTTTGGGAATTCCCGTCGAGCCCGAGGTGTAAATCACATACGCAACTTCCTCGGCAGCAATCGGCAGGTCGAGGTTTTCCGGACTCTCTTGGGACAGCTCTGCGCCCAGCTTCTCGAGAAGCAGAGTCCGATTCCCAAACGACGGGAGCGTGTCTAGGAGTCGCTCCTGAGTCACAAGGAGTGTCGGCTCCGCGTCGGACAGCATGAACGCCATCCGCTGCTTCGGATACGCCGGCGAGACGGGAACATAGGCACAGCCCGCCTTCATCACGCCGAGAATCGCGACCACCATTTCGATCGAGCGATGCAGACACAGTGCGATCCGCTGTCCAGTCTGCGCGCCGTTCCGTCGCAAGATCCGCGCGAACTGATTGGCGCGGACGTTGAGCGTTTGGTAATCGAGCTGCTCGTCTCCGCAGCTCACTGCGGTCGAGCTTGGGAACTGCGTGACCTGCTCTTCATACAGCTGATGCAGACAGCGATCCCTCGGATAGTCTGCCGTCGCAGAGTTCCACTGATAGAGGACCTTTTCGCGCATCTTATGATCGAGCCCGACCCTGTGCATCCGGATTCCCCCCTCACACTGAGCGGCGCGTCACCAGCCCGTGCTGCGCCCTGTGCTTCAATATTCTAGACCAAGACTGCTCAGGAGAAAGGTTCGATTTGGGAGATTTCTGCCCAGGTGGAAACTGTATAAATTTGCAATCCTTATTGTGTATAAATTGCTCTAAATGGTGGTTGCTATTGTGATTGGTGTGTTCATGAATTGAAGCTGTTTTGTAACACGCTATGTGTCAGTATATGGCCTGGCTATATTCATATTTATCAAGGGGTGGTACGGTCTTCTCATGCGAAAATATGGCTGTTTTCCATGGCTTGTCTGGTGCGACTTGATCGTTCATTCTGGCCGAAAATCGTGTGTTGAGACGAGGCGATTTCTGTTATATATTGATAAATAGTATGGTGCATTGTGACAGAGTCTTTTTGACAAACTCCCATACATGTCGGCTGTTCTTAGTGCCTGAAACGATGCACAGTACCAACTGCGTGGAGGTAGTTTATTGTCGCCGCTGTGACGAATGTGATCAAACGCACATAGCTGTGAAATTGGCGACGCATCCTTCGCTTTTCGGTTGACTTTGTCCGCCCCTCTTTCGGCTCCCAAACCCGGTCTACTAAGAAACCAACAGTTTGAGCAAGAGCGTGGGAGCGACCGGCGGCAGTCCCGGCATGAAATGCGGGGGGAGAGCTTCTTTCGGACCGATTGCGGGACGGAAAAAGTCTCGCAGGGAAGCGGGACCCCACTCGAAACGTGCGGGTTTCGGAGTAGACGGGGTTTGGTACGGTCAAGCGCTGCCTGGGATGGCGGCAAAGGTGAGCAGCTGCCGGACTCCCAGGTCGGGACCAGAGTCCCCTACAGTGGTATTTCTGCCGTCGAGGATCTGATTTCAGGTCACGCACCAGAGCGCGCTGATATCCTTTCATGACAAACACAATCTGACGGAGGCTTCGATGATCCTTGTTGTTGGTGCGAGCGGTACGATTGGTCGAGTCGTGGTGACGCAGCTCCTGGCCAAGGGCGCCACCGTGCGGGCGATGTCTCGTGATCTGGATAAGACCCGGAGTCTGCCTGGCTTCGCGGGAGCCGAGGTGGTCCTCGGAGATCCTGCCGATCCAGCGAGTCTCGGGGCAGCCTTCGCAGGGGTAGACAAGGTACTCCTAATCCCGCCGAGCGGACCAGCTTGGAATCAGGGAGAGAAGAATCTTATCGAGGCTGCGCGAGCTGCGAACGTAAAGTACATCGTCAAGATCTCGGCCGTAGGCGCAGAGCCTTCGCAGCCATCGATGTCGCTGTCGTTTCACTCCCAAGGGGAGGCGCTACTCAAGGAGTCCGGAATTCCGTTCACCGTGCTGCGGGCGAATTCCTTCATGCAGAACTTCCTGATCTTCTACGCAGCGAGCATCCGTTCAGATGCTGCGATCTATCAATGTACGGGGGACGTTCCCACCGCGCTTGTCGACACCCGTGACATTGCAGAGGTGGCGGTCGTGTTGCTCACAGAGTCTCTGCCGCAGTACGTTGGCCAGCTCTTAGAGCTGACCGGACCGGAGGCGCTGTCCTATTCCCAAGCCGCCGCGAAGATTGGCGCCGCGACGAGTCGGGCGGTCCGCTATGTCGACATTCCGCCTGTGGCCTATCGCCAAGCCCTGATGGGCTTCGGACTTCCAGACTGGGCCGCCGACGAGGTTGTCAACATTTACGGATACGGCTACTACCGAGAGGGCCACGGCGCGCGCCTGACCTCGACAGTGAGCGACGTCCTGGGTCGCGCTCCCCGTTCCTTTGACAGCTTTGTCCTAGATCATGTGATCCATTTCACACCGTAGCGCTGCGCGTGCGCCTTCCCGTCCCCTCCGGATTCCCGAAAAATCCCATTTTCGCCGACCCCCTTTACTCGCTAACATAGTTTCTATTGTGGTCCGCCTGGCGGGCACGGAGCGTGTGTGGTGAAAGAGCTGGCGTCGGGAAGTATTTTTATTAACCGCTTCCAGATCGAGCGACGAGCCCAGACGGGCGGCATGGGGCACATCTACCGTGCCCGCGATCTTCATCAGGGTCGCATGGTCGCTCTGAAGCTCATGCGACAAGAAGCAGACGCTGCCGTGGTCGAGCGCTTCATGCAGGAAGCGCGCACGCTGTCGGAGCTTCACCATCCCGGAATCGTGCAGTACATTGCGCACGGACTGAGCGCAGAGGGCGTTCCCTTCCTCGCCATGGAGTGGCTGGAAGGCGAGGACCTGTCGAATCGGCTTTCGCGCGAGCCGCTGTCGGTGGAAGAGGTGATGACCCTCCTTCACAACGTGACCGACGCGCTCTCTGTCGCGCATGAGTCCAACGTCTTTCACCGCGATCTGAAGCCGAGCAACTTGTTTCTGCGGGATCGCGCGGTCGAAGGCGTGACGCTCATCGACTTCGGTTTGGCGCGCCGTACGCTCGGTGGCAGAAACCTGACCCAAACGGGAATGGTGGTTGGCACTCCGGAGTACATGGCGCCGGAGCAGGCGCGTGGCGATCGACAGATTGGCCCGAGCGCGGACATCTTCAGCCTCGGCTGCGTGCTGTTTGAGTGTCTGACCGGTGATCCGCCGTTCGTCCACGAGCACATCGCTGCGGTGCTGGCCAAGATCTTGTTTGAGGAGCCGCCGCCGCTCAGTCGCGCCCGACCCGATCTGCCGCCCGCCCTGTGCGATCTGGTTGCGCGCATGCTCGCCAAGAGTCCGCTCGCCCGTATCCCCAATGCTACCGCGCTCATGGCAGAGCTGGCGCAGCTCGGGAAGGTGAAGGGGACGCCGCAGCCGCGTCGTGCCTCGTCGAGCGGTGGTACGAGGCAGCCGCTCGCCGACGGGGAACAGATCCTGGTGAGCGTGGTGATCGCCCAGAGCAACCAGCTGCCGCTCGACCCGCGTATGACGATCGATTCCTCATCGGTGGAGTCTCACCGGCTGCGCTCGATGTCGATTCGCGATGAGCTGGCGCAGATCGGCATTGCCGTCGACTGCATGGCCGACGGATCGGTGATCGCAACGCTGTCTCGGCAGGGAGCACCGACGGAGCAGGCGATTCAGGCCGTGCGCTGCGCGCTGATCATCCAGGAGCGTTATCCCGATGCCTTGGTTGGTTTGGCGACGGGCCGAGCGGTGCTGGAACAGGGGAGCGTCTTTGGCGAGGTCCTCAGTCGTCTGGGCACGATGATCGAGACCGCCCGGCGGCTGCCGTCTCTGCCGTCGGGAATGGTGATTCTCGACGAAACCACCGGTCGCTTGGTCCACGAACACTTTTCCGTCGCGCAGATTGCGCCAGGGCTGTCCTCTGTGTCGCGCTCCGCCGCTGCGCCAGTGGATAACTCGCGCGTCCTGCTCGGAAAACCCACGCAGTGTGTGGGCCGCGAGCGCGAGCTGGGCCTGCTCGAGTCCTCCTTTGGCAGCTGCACCGACAACGAATCAGCGACGGCAATCTTGGTAACGGCTTCGGCTGGCGTCGGCAAGTCCCGGCTGCGCCATGAGTTCCTGCGGCGAATCCAGGCCTCTCACGGAGACTACATCCTGCTGAGTGGCCGAGGCGATCCGATGAGCGTCGGCACTTCTTACGGTCTGCTCGCTCAAGCGCTGCGCCGCTTCCTAGAAATGAGCGGGGCCGAAGATCCCAAACAGGTCCAGGAAAAGTTCGCTGCTGCGGTGGCCAAGCACTCCCACGGCGAGGACTCCCAGCTCACCGCTGCGTTCCTTGGCGAGCTGTGCGGAGTCCCGTTTGCCGATAGCGTGGTGCTGCGCGCGGCGCGACTCGATCCTCGCGTCATGGCGGACCAGATTGCGCAGGCTTTTGTCACCTTCTTGCGCTGGCTCTCGCAGGATCAGACGGTGCTGCTGCTCCTGGAAGACTTGCAGTGGGGAGACTCGCCGACCTGCAAGCTGGTCGATAGCGCGCTGCGTGAGCTGGCCGACCGTCCGGTGATGGTGCTCGCGCTGGCGCGACCCGAAATCGAGGATCTGTTTCCAAAGCTGTGGGCCGAGCGCGCCCGACAGGACATCCGACTTGGACCGCTGCCCAAGAAAGCGTGCGAGCGACTGATTCAACAGGTGCTCGGCAACAAGGTCTCACCGTCGATCTCTTCCCGCATTATCGAGCAGTCCGCCGGCAACGCGCTGTTTCTGGAAGAGCTGGTCCGCGCGGTCTCTGAAGGAAAAGGAGAGGAGCTTCCCGACACGGTCTTTGCCATGTTGCATGCGCGATTGATGCGGATGCCGACCGAGGCGCGACGTGTGCTGCGAGCCGCGAGTGTGTTCGGAGAGACCTTCTGGAATGGCGGTGTGAACAGGCTCATCGGTCGGGAGCGCACGACCGACCAGCTTACCGACTGGCTCCAGATCCTAACGGAGTCCGAGATCATTGCCCGTCATCGCGAGAGTCGCTTTCCCGGTGAACTGGAGTACAGCTTCCGCCACGGTCTGATGCGCGAAGCCGCCTACGAGATGCTCCCGTCGGAAGATCGCAAGGCCGCCCACTTCCTGGCCGGCAGCTTTCTAGAGTCTGTCGGGGAGCGCGATGCGGTGGTGCTGGCTGAGCACTTCGAGCGCAGCGGTGATCTGTCGCGCGCCATGGGCCACTTCCAGTACGCCGCAGAGAGTGCATTCAAGGCCAACAACCTGGAAGGAGTCCTGAGCTGCGCCGAGCGTGGTCTGGCTTGTGGTGCCGAGGGAGAAGCGCGTGGCGCGTTCATGTCCCTCCAGTCGAGTGCGTGGTTTTGGCGCAATGCACTCGACAAGGCCCTCACCGCTGGTTGTGATGCGATCAAGCTGCTCACCGAGGGCTCTCTGCACTGGCTGCGCGCGGTCTCTGTTGCCACCGCTTGCGCTGCTGCTCTCGGCAAACGAGACGTGGTGTCAGAGCTATCCCTGCTGTTCGGTTCGATCGTGCCTGAGGGCGACATCATCGGCAGCTACGTCGAGTCGAACACCATCCTGCTTGCAATGTTGGGAATGATCGGCGATCGCGAGATGGCCGCGATGTATCTCTCCCACGTCGAGCGGACTGGCGCAGGCTTGGCGGAACACGATGCGTACATCCGCGCCTGGATGAACTACGGCAAGGGTCGTCACTACCATGCCCTGATGCCAGCTCCGGCCACTGCCGTCGAGTGTTTCCGCGTTTCCACTGCGGCCTTCCGGGAGATTGGCGATCGTCGAATGACTGCGGTGGCGCTCGGCGATCTCGGCTTTGCGCTGGCTCGACTGGGACGCTCTGCCGAAGCAGAGGAGTGCTACCGAGAAGCACTGCAAATTGCGCTTCGTCTCGACGAGCCGATTACCACGGTATGGGGGCAGATGTTCCTGTCGATGCTCCTTGCAGAGAGAGAGGACGCCGTGTCCCGGCTCGAAGCGGAGAAGCTGGCAAACAGCGTGCTGCACAGCATCGGCGAGCAGTCGTATTACGCAGCGTTTGCCCTGGTTGCCCTGGCCGGCTGTGCATTCGCCGTCGGAGACGTGGTCAAGGCAGAAGACCTGGCGAATCGAGCGCTGACGATCTTGCGACCTCTGCGCAGCAGTGCGCCGCTCGGTTTTCTGTCGCTGGGACGGGTCCTCCTATTCTCGGGGCGGGTTTCCGAAGCGGTCACTTTGCTCGAAGAAGGAATCGCCCTCATCGACTCTCAGAACGGCACGGGTGGCAGTGAGATACCGCTGCGCCTGCTGTGGGTGACCGCACTCCAGGCCGCTGGTGACACAGCGCGCGCAACGCAAGCGGCAGCCGATCTGCTGCGTCAGATTGCCCTGCGCGAAGCAGACCTCAGCATTCCTGAGCCGCGAGCGTCCTTCCTCGCGCGGCACTCCTCCGACAACGTCCGCCGCAATCTGTTCTAAATCCAGTTCGCTCTCTGGCAAGCCTTGCTGGCAAAGTTTGCCGGTCGGTAAGTTTGGTCGGTGCAGACAACGTCTCCTCCCTCGTGATCTGCGCGATCTCACCGTCGCTGGGCTTTGGTGCGACCGGCTTCGGCACGGCCTTCGCAGTGGTCGATGCTTGTCACTGCGCAAGCACTCCGAGCGAACCAGGAAAGGGCATCTACCATGGCCAAGCGAGCTGCAAACCTCTGTGCGAAGTCCGCGGTTACGGAATCCCTGCGCGTCTCGGCGGCGACGCTTGGCCTGCTCCTCTGGCTCGCTCCCTCCTTCGTCAGTGCGCAAGAGCTATCGACTCCTTCTGACTCCCATTCCGGTACCTGTCAACGCCAATGAGACACTTCGCGTCAGAGTTTACTGACTGACTTGTTTGGGTTGATTGATCCAGACCTCCGTCGGTAATTTGGGAGCAGTGGGAGTGCCTCGGACGAAGCG
>Ga0154020_10000800_pt1 | contig 38789 bp, 25 predicted proteins | sample Klosneuvirus_201_FD_109709 | JGI IMG/M metagenome (GOLD analysis project Ga0154020, IMG submission 109709) | Active sludge microbial communities from wastewater, Klosterneuburg, Austria - Klosneuvirus_20160825_MG | ecosystem: Engineered > WWTP > Aerobic digester > Activated sludge | place... | reverse complement strand
TTTGTGCTGGCGTGGCCGGAGTATGCGGCGATCACGCCACGATAAGAAGAATCGACCGCGGATTAGACGGATCAGGCGGATTTTCACGGATTGCTTTTGATCCGCGCAAATCCGTTCAATCCGTCAAATCCGTGGTCTATGAAAGGGGTATCCCGTCATCCTCAATCTGCCAAAGCCAGACGGGCAATGTAGCCCGAACGGGTTTCACCCACAGCAAGTGCGGCGGCGTCGAGGCGCGCCAGTACACGTCGTGGCAATGTGATATTGACCCGCTCGATGGTGTCGTCCAGGCGCGCCGGATCTACACTGACGATGGCCCACACCCACTCCGTTAGTTCGGAATGCTGTGTGCGCAGTGAATCGATGGCAGAAGGCTGCGGGATTGGCTCATTTCCATCAATTGCTGCGTCAATCCACGCCAGGATGGCTTCCTCCGCATTGTGCAACGCCTCGTCTAGCGTATCACCCGCCGAGAAACAACCCGGCAAATCGGGAATGATCACGCCAAAGGCGTGCTGCTCATCGCCCAGTTCGATTGCCACTGGATAGCGCATAGTTCACTCCAGTCTCGCTTGTTTCCGAATCGCCTTGACCAGCCCTTTACCGAGATCTTTCTTTGGATGCGGCACGACGATGATTCCAGGCAATTCAGGATGCTTAAAAATGTGATGCGAGCCATGGACCCGATCAAGCACCCATCCCGCTACTTTCAGTTCGCGTATCAGCTCGTTGCTGGTCATTATGTGTATTATACACACGCATTCTGCGAAAACAAAAAGTCGCTTCGGCGTAGTGATTCTATCTGTGCACAGTCGCGGTGAGAAGAGTAGACCACGGAATTAACGGATCAGGCGGATTTTCACGGATTGCTTTTGATCCGCGCAAATCCGTTCAATCCGTCAAATCCGTGGGCTATCTTTGCCGGTTCACCACAAAGTCTCGTCTCTGCGGAGATTTCTACTGCAAGGTCTCCAGCATCGGCACGAGTTTGTATTTGCGGGTGTGGGCGTCGAGCAGGCCGGTCAGGTAGGGCTGCCACTCGGCCAGGCGGTTGTGCTGCGCGTAGATGTCACGCGCCCGGCGCAGCCAGTCGATAGCACCCTGGTAGTACTTGGACTTGCCCTCGTTCATAATGCGCTCGGCGTGGCGTTTGCATTGCTGAATGCCCCAGTCGGGATAATCAGCGCGGGTTGCTTCGACCACGCGATCCAGGTCGGGACTATAGCCACTTCGGCTTACTTCAGCCATTGCCTCGACCAGCATCTGCTCGTACAGATAAATATCGACCGCATGAAAGGAGCGCGCTTGCTTCAGGCTGTCCAGCAGTTCTTGTTTGACCGCAGGCCAGGCCGCGCCGGCGACACGCTCGGCGCTCTTGTAGTCGGCCAGCAGATGATCGCCTTGGCGGAAAGCAACCGTCGCCGCACGCAGCGCCAGCGCGTGATCGCCCTCTTTGCTTGCCAGCGGCGTGATCCAGCGCGCCAGTGCGGCCATCTCATAGGGATAGGTCAAATCAAGCCCGCTTGCTGCAACCGCCAATGCCTCGCGCCGATAGTTTTTTGCAGCCAGCGCCTGGGCGACAGCGAGCACTTCGGACGGCGCGCCGAGGTAAGCAATTGCTTCAGAGACAGCAAGCTCGATCTCTTCCATTTCTATTAGTTTCAGCAGGTAAAGTACGAGTTCGCCTTCGGCCTGCGCCAAATTCAGGTACTCTGACAGGCGTCCCTGGCGCTCCAGGATGCGCAGCCGTACGCACGCCAATTCGTCGGCGCAATCGGGTCTTTCCCCTTCCCAGGCGCCCTGCTCGGTGATATTCCCTTGCATGGCAGCGACCAGCGGCGCATACTCCCACCAGGTTTCGAGCGCGGTGTCGCTGATCGACAGCCGCATCGTCGCGTCCGCCCAGTCGTCGATGCGTGCGCGCCATGCCTGCCGTTCCGCGTCCGCCAGCGGCTGGCTGAGCAGGCTTTCGGCCAGCAACGCATCGATCTCAGTGGACGCTTCTGCCAGCACCTCCTCGTTCGCCTCGAAGATCTACTCCTCCAGATCGGTGAGACACTCGCTCCACTCCTCGATCACGTTGGTCAACAGGGTGGTCGCACCGGTGGCATCGCCGGCCGCCAGCAGCGCTTCCGCCATGGTCAGCGCCGAGTCCACAATCGCACCGGCGTCGATGGCAAGTTCATCATATTCATCGTAAAACCTCCCGCCGTATCCACCGCCCCGAGTCGACGCGGCCTTGCGGAAGTCGCGACGTAGATCGCGTCGGATGGCGACAAGGTCGACCGGCGCCGGAGCAGCGAGAACCGTGCCAGCCGCGGAAGCTGTTGGCAACACGCGACGCAGCACCTGCACCGCACGTTCGATCGCATCGGCGAAATCGGCTTGTTCGGCGCCCACGGTCACGAGGAGCTGGCGCAGTTGCGCCTCCGTCAGTCCGGCCAGCAGCGTCGCCAGGTCGGCGCGCACAGCGACCGCCGCCGGGGTTTTCAACACGCTGAGCAAGACGGCGACAATATGCTTGCAGTAGCCGCCGGCGCCAACGGGACAGGTGCAGCCGGCGCTGAGGATAGCATCATCTTCGTCGAGCGTAACCGTGACCGTATAGGGCTCAAACTCGCTTCCCTGCACCTCACCGGTGATCAGGTTGCCGCGACGGTTGATGGCAAGCACAGCGCCATCGCGAAAATAACGTTCGCCACGACTGTAGGATTGGCCGAAGGCGCCGGCCCGGATGTCGGCTTCAGTGAACGGTGACAGAAGTTCTCCTGGTTACGTATCATCTGGAGGCATTTACAACCTTATAGGACAACTCTTCAAGCAGCAGTATTCAACATCATTCGACCCCTACTCACGAAATTCGTCCTTCCGGCGTTCGACCAAAAGGCGCTCCACCAGCCGCTCGCCGCGGCCCGATCCTCCCAGAACAGCGATGGGATATGCAGGTACGACCCCTTACAGCAATTCAGCAAGGAATTTGTCCCCAGCCGCCTGCAGATCGCCGTCAAGATCGAAGGCCAGCGCGCGCACGGTGGTTGCCCCTACTTTGTAAAGATTGGCACGAGACAAGCCGCGCGGGTACACAAGAATCTCTTCGTCGGTCCCCATCGACTCGGCATAGGCCACGATCTGGGCGATGTCGTCCGTGGCAGCCTGCTCAGGCGCCTTGTACTTGGTGTCGAGCACCCACACCTGGTCGCCGTGGCGAATGACCAGATCGATGACAAACTTCGTCTCGCTGCCCGCTGCGTCGACAAAGGCGTCGAGCAGTGCAAACGAGTCGCGCCCGTCCAGCGTGCTGCCAGCGGACCACCGCCGCTGCGACAAGGCGTCGGCGCTCTGAGGCCCGACATGGCAAGTTCATGCGTTTGTATAGCGATTTCCGCTCCTGAACTGATAGACAAAATGCAGAAGATTCTGGCTCAACCGGAATTGATGGGGTCGGGTCTTGCGTGCCGGGGACGGGCTGAACGTTGTCTGCTCAACTGAAGCACCGCAAGCCCGTCCCCGGCACGTAACCACACGAGATCCGCTTGACCCAAGATTCTTTGTGCTCTTCCCAGTGGCCGCACCAAAGCTCCAAGATTGACAGAGTGCTAGCGCAGCAGCGGGCTGGCCTCGCCCCAGCCGGTGACGGTCAGCGTCTCGCGAGCGCGCGAGGCGGCGACATGCAGCAGGCAACGCTCGCGCAGCAGATCCGCCTCCGTCACCGCTGCGGCCGGCGGCATGACACCCGCCCGCATCCCCACGATAAAGAGATGCTCAAACTCCAGCCCCTTAACGCGATGCATCGTCGCCAGCCGCACGCCGGAGCCGATATAGTCCGGCGTCTCCGCTTCGAGCAGCAGGTACGGAATCCCCGCCGCGCGCAGCGCCGGCAGGAGCTCGTCGCGCAGTTGCGAGTGCGTGCGCGCCACGATGCAGATGCGGTCGAACTCGGTCGCCTCGCCCAAGACGCGAATCTCGTCGAGCACAAAGGCCAGCTCCGCCGCCAGCGTCGCAAAGCGGCGCACCGTAGGCGGCAGCCCACTCAGGATCGAGTGATAGCCGGTCAGGTCGTCGCGGCCGCCGTCGAGGTCGTCGATGGCCGCGCCATCCAGCACCCCGGTCGCCCAGCAGCGAATCTCCTCGGTCGTGCGGTAGTTGATGCGCAGCTTGGCCGCACGCCCGCGAATCTCGATCCCGCACTGCGCCATGACCACCGGCTGCCCGTAGATACGCTGGTGCGCGTCGCCCACAAAGAAGAGATCGTTGGCGCCTGCGGGAACCATGACGCGCAGCAGACGCAACTCAGCCGGGTCGAGATCCTGGCTTTCGTCGACGAGGATCGCCCGGTAGGGCAGCTTCACGGGTCGCTCCGCCAGCAGCCTGGTCGCGCGATGGATCACGTCCGGCCACTCCATGCGGCCCAGCCGATCCAGTTCGGCGCGGTAGGCGGCGAAGATCGCCCACAACTCGGCGCGCTGGCTGCGGTTGAGCGGCGCACCCTGTCCCTGGCGCGAGGCGCGCAAATAGTCCGCGCGCTGCTCGATGCCCTGCGCCTGCACGACCGCCGCCCACTCGTGCTGCACGAAGGCTTCGTCCCATGCGCTGCCTGTCTGCTCCATCACATTGCGCCAGCACTGACGCCGCGCCTCTTCCTCCACAATCGTCACCGGTTCCCCGTGCCGGCGCAGCAGCGCCACCGCCCATGCGTGCAGGTTGGTGACCTCGATGCGCGCCATCTCCGCACCGCAGAGATTCTCCAGATTCTGGCGGATATTGGCTGCCAGGTTGCGGGTGAAGTTGTGAAGAGGATGCGGTCGTCGGGCGCGGTGAAGACGGTGCGGGCCAGGTGGCGCGCCCGGTGCATGGCGACCACCGTCTTGCCCGTGCCTGCGCCGCCCAACACACGCGCCGGCCCGTTGAAGTGGCGCTCGACCAGCCGCGCCTGGCTGGGATGCAGGAAGATGCGCCACTTGGCGAGCGGCGCATCGAGGATCTCGTCCAGTTCCTCGGTGCTTTCGATCAAGTGGAAGCGCCGCCGGCTGTCGGGGTGCGCAAGCGCGACGGCGACATCTACCGTCGCCGCCTCCGGCTCGACCAGTGCGCCAGCATGAAGCAGCGCTTCGTCGATCGAACAGCCCAGGCTGGCGATGTAGAAGAGCGCTTCGTACGCCTCCGCCGGCAAAAACGGGCGCAGCCGCTCCAGTTCGTCCTCATCATGCAGCGCACGCACCGACGGCAGCAGCATCTCCGGCACGCCGGCGCGCAGCAGATCGGCATCTTTGAAAGTCTCGAAGAGCGCGTAGGCCGCCAGCGCTTTGACGGGCGGCGCCTCCGCCGCGCGCCGATTGGCGGCTTCGACCCTCTGCAGATCGAGCATTTGCAGTGCGCCCGTTGCCGGATGCACCGGAAAGACCTTGTTTCTGGCCCAATCCATTGCTTCATCGTGATGGTCCACCCACACCAGCACATAGCCGGCGGCTTCCTCCGGGTGCAGCACGACCGCGCGATAGGTGAGGTCGATGCGCACCGTACGCACGCGCTCGTCACGCGTGTCGTGGATCGGTTCGTAGTGGATGCTGGCTGCGGTCGGGTCGTTGCGAAACTTGATCAGAAATTCGCGCACTTTCTTGCGCGGCGTGAGCGGCAGCTTGTCAAACGCTTCGAGAAAGCTGTCGGCCATGTACAACTGGGGGGAAAGCGTCATCGGGGCGTCTCCTGTGATGAATGCCAGAGCACAAGCAGCGATCTGGTGGCCTGCAGCGGTTCTTCGGCGAGCAGCGTGCGCCAGCCCTGCGCGCCCGCCTGCAGCAGATCGGACTCCTGGCCGGGCAGAAAGAGCGCGATCCGCCGATCCGGCCACGCCAACTCTGCCGTGGCAACGACGCGCCCGCCGCGGCCAACAAGGTCATAGCCGACCTCCGGCGTGGGCAGCCCATCGGCCCGGCACGCGTGAAGCAGCGCCGCGCAGGCCGGATCGGCCAGATCGTGCGCAGCAGCCCAGGCGTCGTCATCGCCCACCGGCGTGACCGGCGCGGCCAGCCCCTGATCGACCTCGGCGCCGACCTCGACTACACTGCACGCGCCGCGATCATCAAGCAGGCAGAGTAGCCCGCGCGGCCGCACGCCCAGCAGCGCAGTGACCGCGGCCAGATAACGCTCGACCTGCGCGGGATAGTCGCTCTCTGCCAACAACTGTTGGCGGGCGCGTGCGTCGCGCAGGCGGTCGCTCTTGAAATCGACCAGCGTCCAGCGCCCGTCGCGGCAGAAGAGCAGGTCGATCTGGCCGAAAGCAGGCGCGCTGTCGTTATCTGCTGCGCCGAGTACATAGGGCAGCTCATGCCGGCGCACATCCGCGGCCTCGATTTCGGCGTAGAGCGGATGGCGGCGCAGGTTGTCGAGCAGTCGGCGCGTGCGGCGCACTGCGTCGTCGAGTCGCGCCGCATCGAGCAAGCCGTAGCCACCCGCCTGCGCCCGGCACCAGGCGGCAAAGTGCAGGTCGGTGGGAAAGCGCCACGCCGCAATCGCGTCATGCACGAGCTTGCCGACCACCCACCCTGGCGCCCAGCGCTGCGCCTGCCGCGGAACCACGCGCCAGACGCGCGGCGGCGTCTCATCGCCTGCGGCCGCTTTCACGACCGAGGGCAGCGGGTCGAGCAGTCGCGGCGTGGCGGCTGTGGCGGGTGCTTCGACCTCGGCCAGCGTTTCGGCGCTCACGCTGGCGCGGTATTGCGCGGCGTAGAGCGCCCCGCCGATCGTCGCGGCGCCGGATGGCGCGCCCGCTGGCGTCAAGTGCAGCGGCCACGCGCCGTCGCCCTCCATGTCGCAACCCTGCGGCAGCCCCACCAATCCGGCGCCGGTGCAGAGCTGGCCCAGCCAGCCGTCAATGCTCAGTTCGCCGCTCTTTTTGACCGCACGGATGTGGCCGGAAAGCAGCAGGCGATCCTGGGCGCGCGTGGCGGCGACATAGAGCAGGCGTTCGCTTTCGGCGGCTTCCTTGCGCTGGGCGCGGCGCTGCGCCAGCTTCCAGACCAGCGGCGCGCCCTCCTCGCCGGCATAGTTGACGACCACCCCCAGTTCAGGGTCAAGCAGTACGGCGGCAGCGCGACCACTCGCGCTGACCGCGGCGTCGCCGATCACGACAATCGGGAACTCCAGCCCTTTGGCCTGATGCACCGACATGATCTGCACGGCGCCGTGGCTGTCGGCGCGCGCCTCGCCCTCGCGCGTGCCGCTCTTGCGCAGACCGCGCACAAGCTCCAGGAACGCGCCGGTGCTGACCGACGCGCTGCGCTGGGCGTCGAGCAGGAGCTTGCTCACATTGCGCGCGCCGCGGCCATCGCCCGCCGCCAGCAGGATCGCCCGGTAGCCGGTGCGGTCGATAAAGTGCTTGAGCTGGTCGGCCACGGTGATGCGGCCGACCAGCCGGTTGAGATCCTCGATCAGCGCGGCCGCGGCGCGACAGGCTTCGTCCGGCGCGCTGCGGAGGGCGCGCCAGAGCGCACCAGGGGCAGTGTCATCAAGCGCAGCATCACCAGACGCCCCATCACCGGGCAGGCGCAGGTGGTGCAGCAGCGTGTCGGACAGGCCGATGGCGGGCGAACGCAGCAGCCCATAGAGCGCCAGGTCGTCGGTGGGATCGGCCAACGCTTGCAGCGCGTTGAGCAGATCGCGCACCTCCGGCCGGTCGAGAAAGCCGCGGCCGGCAACCGTTTCGTAGGGGATGCGGGCGCGCTCGAAGGCATCTTCGTAGGCGGCAAAGCCACGCGCGGTGCGGCAGAGCACGGCGACATTCTCCCACGCCGGCGACGCTCCGGAGACGCCGATCAACGCACGCAGCCGCATCGCCAGCCCATCCGCCGCTCGCTCGAGGCTGCCATCACCTTTGGCGCCGATGGCAAGATGAAATTCGATAAAGGGCGGCGGCAGCGCGGCTGGATCGGTAGGGCGGACGGCGTGCAGCGCGGCGAATGGCTCGCGCCAGGGTTCGCTGGCGTCGGCCGCGTCGCCCAGGACGCCGGCCAGCAGCGGGTTGAGCGCATCGAGCAGCGCGGCGTGGCTGCGGTAAGAGCGTTGCATGTCGCAGCGCAGGCCATGCTGCTCGATGGCGGCGCGCTCCTGGCGGAAGACCTCGACGTCGGCGCCGCGGAAGCGGTAGATCGACTGCTTGGCATCGCCGACGATGAAGAGCCGCCCGCGACCGGCGTTGAGCAGCCGCACCAGGTCGCGCTGGCGTCCATTGGTATCCTGAAACTCGTCGACGAGCAGCGCGTGCGCCTCCTCCTGCCAGCGCGCACAGACCTCGGCATTGGTGCGCAGCAGATCGAGCGTGCACGCCTCCAAATCGTCGAAGTCGAGCGCGTGACGCTCCTCCTTGCGTGCGTGATAGCGGGCGAGCGCGTTGTGGAAGAGGCGCTCGATCTGGGGCATAAGCTCGGCCAGCAGGGCATCCAGCGCCGGGTCGACGCCCTCCACCAGCGGCTTGATCTGGGCGTCGTAGGCGTCGCGCACGTCCCTGGTCAGCGTCTTGATATCGACGCCCGGCCAATTTGCAGCGCGGCCGCGATTGCCGGGCACGGCCGCACGCAGACGCGGCAACGTTGCGATCACCTGCGCCGCATCGCCGGCTGCCAGGCTGTACTGCACCGTACGCCATGCGTCCGCAAAGTCGGCCAGCGCCGGCGCCAGTGGATCACCGGCTGCCAGCGCTACAGCCAGAGCGCCGTCCGCCTCCAGGTGCAGAATCTCGGCGGCGTCGGCGGTCAGCGACTCATCGGCCAGCGCTTCGCTGAGGGCGGCGTTGGCGTGTGTCGACCACTGCTCCCAGCCACATTGCGCGCAGAGCGACTCGGCGTTCAGACGGTCGGCGAGCAGCGCGTCGAGCAGCGCCGCCAGCTCATCGGCCGTGAAGTGGGCAAAGAGCACGGTGGCGGCCGCGTCGGCGGCGGCCCAGGCGAGCGCTTCGGCCAGCGCCTCGGTGCGCAGTTGCAGCATCGCCGCCTCTTCCAGCACGGCAAAATCGGGGTCGATGGCCGCTTCGGCCGGATGCGCGCGCAGAATCTCGCTGCACAGGCCATGAATCGTGCCAATGCGCGCGGCGTCGAGGTCGGCGTAGATCGCCTGCCAGCGGGCGCGTTCTATCGTCTCCAGCCCGGGCTGCGCTAGATAATTGGCGATCTCCTGGCGCAGCCGGTTGCGCATCTCGCGCGCGGCCTTGACGGTGAAGGTGACGGCCAGGATGCCACGCGCCGGCGCGCCCTGCGCCAGCAGGTGCAGGATGCGCGCCACCAGCGTGCGCGTCTTACCCGCACCGGCGCCGGCCACCAGCACCACATCGCGATCGGTCGTGGCGACGGCCGGCATCTGGTCGTCGCTGGGCGGCGTTTGGAGAACGATCGGGTGTAAAGGACGCATGTGTGCTGATTCCGCTGGCAAATCAAGCGGCCTACTTGAGCGCAAAGACTTTTTTCAGCGCCTCATCAATACTTGCCAAACTCTTGGCGTCAAGCTGGCCGCGCACCTTGATCAAGCGCTGGTGATGGTCGACCGGACGCGTTTGCAGGCAGTCGGCAATCGACCGTTTTGTCAAACCATTTTGTGAGTCGGGAACAATCGGAACGTTCGTGATGATGGCTGCTTTCTTCTCGCTCCATGCCGTAAGCGGAACGACTTGAATCACCGGCAGTCTGGCGTTATAGGCGTCATTGGTCACAATCACGCAGGGACGTACCTTACCAGTTTCCGATCCCTGCACGGGATCAAGGTTGACATCGATCACCATGCCGCGCATAAGCGCACTCATTCCGGCCAGCCTTGAATTGCACTTTCGGTCAGTTCGCGCAGATCGGCCTCTTCTTCATAGACAGTGGCATAGAGTTCGGCCGATTCACGTAATTCCTTGCGTTCGATCTCCTCTTTGAGCTTCAGGAGCGCGGTCTGCACCATCGAACTCTTGTCCTTGAATCCATACGCGGCATAGCTGGCGACGAACTCGCTCAACCCCGGCGTCAAACTAAACTTTGCCTGTTGCATATCCCCTCCTTGCGACCCTGACTTAGCCCCAAATCTACGACCCTATTTTAGGCCATCATCTTCATCAGCGTCAACCACATCAATCTTTTGGTCTATACCGCCAGCAGAACGCGACCGCCGGGCAGTAATCCGGGCAGCCGCTGCCGGGCGGGCGCGGCGTGAAATGGCCTTGCCGTGCGCCGGCCACGGCAGCATCGGCATGTCGCGTGGCAAGGTCGATGGCTGCACCCGCACCCACGGCGCCAGTGTCCGGATGCTCAAAAGTTGCCAGCGACCACCGGCTGGGCTGCGCCTTGGGCACGAACCAGTAGAAGCCATCGCTGACAGTTCCCAGGGCCAGCGCCTGCTGCGCGGCCAGCGCGTAGAGCGCCAGTTGCAGCCGCTTGCCGTCGATCAACGCTTTGGCCGTGTCGAGATCGCCCACGCCGCTCTTGTAGTCGATGATGCGCAGCGTGCCATCCGGCCTCCGGTCGATGCGGTCGATGATGCCGCTGATCGTGTACGGCTCACCATCCAACGACAGCTCCAGCAGCGCGTCGCGGCCAAAGGTCGCCTCCAGCGCAATCGGCGCGCCGTCGTAGTCAGCCAGTGCAACCAGCGACCGCGCCACGTCGGACTCGATCTCGACGCGCGTCTGCTGCCACCAGGCTGTGACGCGGAAGCCATCACGCGCCGGTGCTTCCGCGAAGACGCGCTGGGCAACGGCGGGCAGCGCAGCCAATCGTGCTTCCGTGCTGGCCGTCGCGCCCGTCTCGCGATAAAGCTGCTCGAGAATCCGGTGATAGAGTGTGCCGCGCTGGGCAAGATTCAGCCCTTCTTCCGCTTCCTGGCGCGCCTCCAGGCCGAGCACATGGGCGACGTAGTACCAGTGCGGGCAGGCGCGGTAGTGTTCCAGCCGCGTGGGCGTCCAGCGGCGCAGGTGCGGGCGCAGCGCGGCCAGCGCGGCGGGATCGTTGCCCAGTAAGCCGTCGAAGGGGCTGGCGCCGGCAAAGGATGCACGCTGGCGAACGATCGCGGCGCCGTGCTGCACGCGCTGCCACAGGCCGGGCTGCTGTGCGGCCAGCCATGCCTGCGCAGCCGGATCACGCAGCGCACGCTCCAGCACTTCGGCCAGCGACGCCGCGCTCGCCAATCCTGGCCGGTATTCGCCCGGCACACTTTCGGGCGCGCAGTTACTCCGTTGCACCACTTCCTGCCAGTAGGGCGAAGGCTCCCAGGCTGCGCCGCCCTCCGCCAGACGTGGGCGGGTAAGCAGCAGCCATTCCCGCGCGCGGGCAACCGTCAGATAGAAGTACTCGCGTTCGAAGCTGCGCGTCGAAGATGCAACGGGCAGTCCCGCGGCTTGCAGATCCGCCCGGTCGCGGTCGCGCAGAAAGGCATCCTCGCGCCGGCGCTGTGGCATCTCACCCTCGGCCATGCCCAGCAGCGCCACCCCACGATAAGCGACGCCGCGCACATCAAGCATGTCCGCCGCCAGGATGGCGCGGCCACGGTCGAGCGGCGGCGCATAGGCGGCCGCATCGACCGCGGCCGTCAACTCGTTTACAAAGCGCGCATGGGTCAGCGGCGCGTCCGCAGCGCCAAGTGACGCCATTGCCTCCTCAGCCCATACCAGCCCACGCAGCACCTCCTTGAAGGCGCGCAGCGCGGCAATGTCGCGGCGGCGCAACGCCGCGAGCTGCCCGCCGGCGGCTTCACTCTGCGCGGCGCCGTGGATCGACGCGATCATTTCGAGGCTGAAGCCGCTGGCCGGTGCGCCGTCTTCGTGCGCGGGTAGCTCCTCATCGGCGCCGATCAGCGTTTCGAGCCAGGCCACAAAGTCGCGCAGGCTGGCCGCCGCCGGCGGGGTCAGGGCAGCGACAAAGCGCTCGAAGCGCGCGGCGAGATTGACAGCGGCATCATCGTCAGCCACCGATGGCGCGTCCGCGCGGTCGTCGGTGGCGGCGGCGTGCGGGCGCTGTACGGCAAGCAGGGCAAAGGCCTCGCGCCACTGCGCCAGCCCGCGCATCACCTGGAAACGGCGCGCCAGCGCATCGAGCCGGTCGGCGTCGCCGGGCAGCAGATCGGGCGCCGCGTCGCCGGCGCGCCAGGTGAAGTAGGGCGAGCGCCACGTTTCGACCAGCGCACGCCGCGGCAGGCGATAGCCTGCGCTCGGCGCGTCGGGCAGAAAGAGCGCCAGCAGATCGAGCAGCGCGGCGATGGCCGGGTTCTGGCGCAGCGGCAGCTTGGCGGCAAAGTGCACCGGCAGCCCGAACTCGGCGGCGGTCTGAGCGACGAGGTCGCGATAAGGCGTCAGACTGCGCGCCAGCAGTGCCAGCTCGTCGGGCCGGCAGCCGTCGACGACGATGCGCGCCTTGAGCCAGCGCAGCGCAGCGCGCACCTCGCCGGCGCGATCGGCCGCGGCCAACAGCGTGAGCAAGGACGCGGGCACAGCCTCGTCGCGGCCAGCAGAGAGGCCCTCGGTCACAGTTCCGTCGTGGCCGGCAAAGAGGCTCTCGGCCACAGCCTCGCCGCGGCCAGCAGAGAGGCCCTCGGTCACAGTTCCGTCGCGGCCGGCAAAGAGGCTCTCGGCCACAGCCTCGCCGTGGCCGGCAAAGAGGCTCTCGGCCACAGCCTCGCCGTGGCCGGCAAAGAGGCTCTCGGCCAGCGCGCGCAGCGGATGGGCGCTGGGGACGGCGGACGCAGGCAGCGGCAGCGGCAGCGGCGCCGTCCCCAGCGCGGCCGCCACTTGGGCAACGGTGTCGCCGAAGAGGCGGTAGGGCGAAGCTGTCTGGACGCCGCTGGGCTGGGTGAGCAGGACGGTCAGATCGTCGGTGCGCCGAGCCAGCGCGGCGAGCGTGGCGCACTGAACCACGGTAAAGCTGTCAAAGCCATCGACGATGAGCGGCGACCATGCAGGCAGCACCGCATCGATTGCCAGCGCATCGATTGCCAGCGTATCGGTCGCCAGCGCATCGAGCGCCAGCCAGCCGAGGCCGACGCGGTCGGTCCAGCCGCTGGCGGCGAGCAGCGTCGCGTAGTGCGTGTAGATGGCGGCCAGCTCGCGCAGGCGCGGGGGCGCGTCGAGCGCAGCCAGCGTGCCGGCAAAGGCGTCAGACCGGATGTTAGCGCCCTTCAGTTCGACGATCAGTCGCTCCAGCGCGGCGAGGAAGCCGGGCCGTGCGGCCAGCCCGCGGTAGAAGTCGATCGCGCCCGTCGCGACCAGGGCATCGACGGTCACGCGCAGCAGGCGGTGACGCACGGCGCCGTTCAACTCGGTGTAGACGCTGCCGGCGTGCTGGAGAATGGCAGCGAAGAACTCGTCAAAGGTGATTGTCGCCACACCCAACGCGCCGCCAGCCGCGGCCAGGCGGCCGCGCAACGACTGCGCCTGCAGCGGCGTGGCGACAATCACCAGCGGTGTATGGCGCAACTCGGCCGCGGCGGCGCGCACGCGTTCGACAACCCAGGCGCTCTTGCCGGCGGCAGCCGGCGCAGTATAGAGGTGTGTAGGCATGGGCGGGTTCCCCTGCACAGTGAATCACGTAAGTTTGAAAGCGTTATCAATAAGCCAGCAGCCAGAAACCGAGTTTTTTGGGAAAACTCGGTTTCTCTGCACCGTACCAACCAGCGGCTGATTTGCGCCCTTCTGTACTAACTTTCTCTGTGAACCTCTGCCTCTCCGCGTCTCTGCGTCAGCAGTCTCCGCTACTCGGCCGGCGCTTCCCCAGCGACGACCTCGCCAGCGATCTCCGCCCAGACGGCATTGGTGGTGGCGTCGTAGCGGAAGGTGACGGTGGCGGGGCTGTCGAGCACAAGCGGGATGTTGGGACCGTTCAACTCGCCGCCGAGGCCGTAGTTGACATCCCACGCGCCGTCGATGGCGGCTTTGAACTCGTACTCGCCCGTCTCCAGGTTGCCGATTAACGCCCAGATGCCGCCTTCCTCGCCCGTCGCCTGCACCGCGGCGTCGTCCGGCGCCCAGTCCGCGCCGCCCAGCGCCGCGCCGATCGTGCCGGGGAAGGAGACAGATTCGGGCGCCGCCGCGGGCAGGTCGCCGCCGTCGGTATCAGTCGTGGGCTCGTCGCTGCCGGCTGCCGGTTCGGCGCCAGCGACGACGACGCCATCGACGGTGGCCCAGACCGCGTTGCTGGCGCGGTCATAGTGGAAGGTCACCTCGGCGTCGGCGTCGAGCGTCAGCGAAAGATTGGCGCCGCCCTGCTCACCGTCGATGCCGTAGTTTTCGTCCCACGCGCCGTTGATTGCGGCCTTGAATTCGTAGCTGCCCGCGGGCAGGCTGCCGGTGAGCGTCCACACACCGTCGCCCTGGTCAGTCGCCTGCACCGCGGCGCCGTCCGGCGCCCAGTCCGCACCGCCCAGGGCCGCGCCGATCGTGCCGGGGAAGGAGACGGCTTCGGGCGCGGGGCGTTCGACCACGCCGCCCTCGGCCGGCGCGTTGATCACCTCCAGCGGCGGCTGTTCGGCGCGACGGCTTTGCAATGCTGCGTCCATGTCCGCAAAACGCTCGGCAAAGTCGGCGGCCACTTCTGCGGCCAGGAAGACTGCGGCGGAACGCGCCGGCACAGTGAACTCACCTGTCGCTGCGTCGTAGGCAGCGTCAGCGTAACGTTTGTTCTCGGCAAATTGCGGGTGCAGCGCCAGCCCCATCTCCGCCAGCGTCGCATCGGTGAAGATAACTGAGTCTGGCTGAGCGTTGAAGAGCACGACGGCCAGCTCATTGGCGGCGTCGACGTCATCCCCGCCTTCGCCGATGTCGGCGATGCTCATGACGATCAGACCGGGAATGGCATCGGGGCCAGTGTTGTGGAAATGGAGCATCCGCATGATCTGGTCGTCGGTGCGCAGACGGAAGAGCGGGGAACTGGTGCGAATCTGCAGGAAATCGACGAAGTTGGCAACCGTGGCCTGGATCAGCGCCTCATCAGGCTTGAGGTCGGCGTTGGCGAGCAGCGGCTGCATGATCGACCAGTCGTTTTCGTTCTTCTCGGCGACGGGCAGGCCGCGGCCAAAGCCGTTGTTCTGGTAGGTGAAATCGAGGAAGTTGAACCAGTCGCCCGAATTGTAGGAGTCGCGATCGAAGCTCTTGGAGCGCAGCAGCTCGGTGCCGGCCTGCTGGAAGGGCACGCCCTGGCTGAGCAGCACGATGGCGTGGCCAAGCTGCGCCATCTGCGCGCGTGCCTCAATGGTGGCGCCGGCGGGCGCGGCAAGCTGCACCACGTCGAAGAGCGTCTGGTTGTCGTGCTTGTCGGCGTAGACAATGTTCTCCTGCGGGTCCATGGTATAGCCGGCGGGCGCGCCGTTGTAGTCGATCTCGGCACCCTGGAGCGCATAGCCGCGATGGTCGAGCAGCAGATACGCCTTGAGGTTGCCAGCCAGCCCGACCTTGACCCAGTCCGTCAGCAATCCGAGGCGTGCGGCGGCGTTCTCCTCGCCGCCCCAGTCATAGTCGTTAGGATCGACGCTCAGCCCAGAAATGAAACCCTGGCGCTTGAGATCTTCGCCGCTGTCAAAGGGGCCGACCCCGCGCACCGCGTCGCGCAGGCGGTCGTTGAAGGTTCCGATGCCGGTTCCGCCCAAATTGCGCTGCGTGGCGTTCGCACCGCGCGCGTTGTTGGCGACTTCGCCAAAGTCCCAGCCCTCGCCGTAGACGTAGATGCTGGCGCCGTCCACCCCGTCATCCTCCAGGGTCAGGCCGTCAAGCATGGCGCGCACGGCGAGCATGTCGTCGACCATGTGGTGGCCCATCAGGTCGAAGCGGAAGGCGTCGATCTTGTATGCGGTCGCCCACACCTTGAGCGCGTCGAGCATCAGCCTGCGCATCATGGCGTGCTCGGTGGCGGTGTTCTGGCAGCAGGTCGAGGTCTCGACGATGCCGTCGGCGTTGAGGCGGTGATAGTAGCCAGGCACAATGCGGTCAAGCACAGATTTTTCACTTTGGCCGGCGGCGTTGGTGTGGTTGAAGACGACATCGGCCACCACGCGCAGCCCCAGCGCGTTGAGCGCCTGCACCATCTGCCGGTACTCCAGCACGCGCGCCGCGCCGTCGGGATCGGTGGCGTAGGCGCCTTCGGGCACGAAGTAGTGGAAGGGATCATAGCCCCAGTTGTAGGGGTCGGTCGCCGTCGTTGCAGCGATGAGCGCCTGCTGCTCCTCAGAATCGGGCGGCAGCGCGGCCAGCGCGGCGGGGTCTGGCGTCTCCCAGTTCGCCTTGTCCTCGTCGATGGTGGCGATGTCAAAGGTGGGCAGCAGGTGCAGGTGGGTTAGGCCAGCGTCGGCCAGCGTTTGCAGGTGCTGCATGCCCGCCGTGTCCGGATCGGTGAAGGCCAGGTAGCCGCCGCGATGCTCAGCGGGCACGCTCTCATCAAGCGCGCTGAAGTCGCGCAGGTGTAGCTCCCAAACGGTGATGTCTTCGGGCGCGGCCAGTTCAGGCTTGACCAGCTCATCCCAGCCCGCCGGCTTGAGCGCAGGATCGGACAGATCGACGATCTGGCTGCGTGTGCTGTTCTGTGAGAGGCTCAGTGCATAAGGGTCGGTGACCAGATTTTTCTCCACCGCGCCGGTGGCGGGTACGAGCACCGTCACCTCGTAGAGATAGAATTTGTTCGCCCATTCCGGCGTACCTGCAGCCGTCCACACGCCGTTCGCATTTTTCAGCGTAATGGTTTCGGCAGGCATGTCAGCCGTGCTGTCGTCAAAGAGCAGCAGCCGCACGCGCTTGGCCGTCGGCGCCCAGAGGCGCAGCGTGGGCGCATCCTCCTCCCAGGTGACGCCGAGCGGGCCGTCGTAGGTGTAGAGTTCGTCGATCACGCCGGGGAGTTGCACGCCGGTGGCGTCGAGCAGCGCGCCGCCGGCGTCGGTCACCTGGACGGCAAGCTGGCTCTTGAGCAGCGCCGGCACGCTGTTGAGCTTTTCTTCCGGCAGGGTGAGCGCCAGGTAGCCCTCCAGGTGCGGGAACTTCGCCAGCACCGCCTCCGGCAGCCCGGCAGCATCGACCGCCAGCGGCATCTGCGTGACGCCGCCGCCCATCACGCCATCGACGGTGAGCTGCATGCCGCCGCTGGACGCGTCAAAGAGTTCGAAGACCGCGTCTTCCGGCAGATTGCCCGCCGGGTAGGCGAGGGTGTCGCGCGTCACCCAGTGGGCGCGCAACTTGGACAGGTCGCCGTTGGGGCGGGCGTTGGGGTCGGGCTGCTCGGTGTAGAGCAGCAGATCGCCGGAAATGATCCACGCTTCAGTGAACTGAGTCAGGTCGAGGAACATGTCGGGGCCGGGGTCCTTCTCCTCGCCCTGGTGGACAATCAAGCCCAGCCGCTCGGCGTCGGCTTTAATTGGGACTTCCCAGAAGACGCCAAAGTCATCCTGGCCGGCGGGTTCGAGCGGGCTGCCCCACTCCACGGTGATGGCCGCGCCCTCCCAGGCGTGCAGCCCCCAGCCGGCATACTCGCCATCGGCGCGGAAATAGTGGATGGTGGCAATGTCCTGCGCCAGCGCGAGCGGCGCGGCGGGCAGCAGAAATGAGAGAACCAGGGTCAGGGCAATGAGCAGGCGTGCGGTTCGGTGCTTGACTTGCATGCAAGTGCTCCTTGGATTGATGAAATAGTTTGGGTGTACGAACGGTGTTTGCAGTCCCTACCGGGGTCAACTGCCTTTCTCACATTGTACATTGGATTGTTACTTTTGAACCATCGGCGATTGTGTACGGGTTGGTCTGGAATGTTGGCAAGAAGGGCCCTGCCACCGGTCAAGGGGCTTGGGTGAGCAGCGGTAAGCTATAACTGTGCTGACCCAAGATTACAAAAAACTATTGACAATCATTTTCACAAATGCTATGATTGTGAAAATTAGTTTCACAACCCAGGCATTTCTTCACCTATGGACAATCAAACCAACCACGAGCGTGGCACGCTGGCGGCTATTTCAGACGCGCTGCCAAAGCTAAAGGGATCAGCTCAAAAGGCCGCGCAATACATCGTCAACTCGCCGCGCGAGACGATCAACCTGACCATTACCGAACTGGGCGTGCGCGCAGGCGTAAGCGAGGCAAGCATCGTCCGTTTTGCTCAGTCGTTGGGTTACTCCGGCTTTCACGCGCTCAAGATTGGCCTAGCCGAAGACCTGGTCTCGCCCATGTTGCTCGTCCACGAAGACCTGACGCCGGACGACGGGCCAGCCAGTGCTGTGCAGAAAGCGATGACCGCGGGGATGCGTTCCTTGGAGGATACCGTGCGCATCCTCCAGATGCCCGTACTGGAAGCTGTCGTGCAAGCATTGTGCAGCGCCCAAACTATTGAACTTTTTGCCTCAGGCAATTCGATCCCGCTGGCGATGGATCTCAATTTCCGCCTGACGAAGATTGGACTGCACAGCCGCTTCTCGATTGACCCGACCGTGCAAGAGATGTATGCCAGCCTGACCTCGCCCGCAGATGTCGCGGTGGGCATCTCGCACACAGGTAGTTCCAAAGACACTGTCTATGCTCTGGAACTGGCAAAACAACGGGGAGCGCGCACGATCTGCATTACCAATCATTCCGACTCGCCGTTGACTCGCTACGGCGATCTTTGTTTGTTCACATCCACGCGGGTCAGCCACTTTCGCGAGGAAGAGATGGCCTCCAACCTCGCAACGTTAGCATTGACCGAGGCGCTCTATGTCGGCATCTGTGTACAACGTTCCGACGCTTCGGTCCAGGCTGTCACCAAAACGATGCGTGCGACCCGACATCGTAAGTACTGAGGTTGGAGATCAGAGAAAGAGTGGAGAGGAGGTGATGACTGCTGGCCGTAGCGGATGCAACATAGAACAAAAACGGAGGAATGTTGCCATGCGCGTTTTGTACAGATGTAGCCCCCTAGTCGTCCCATTCACAGTTCATATAAAGGAGAGGAAGCAAGCATGAACAAGCGAATTATCAATCTGTTTCTGACGGTGGCAATGCTGGCTGCCATGCTGGCCGGTTGTGCCCCAGCCGTCATGCCGGAAGCGCCGGCTGCCGCGCCTGCTGGCGATACTGGTGGCGAAACCGTTACGCTTGAGTTTACGCAGTGGTGGGAGCCTGAGCTGCCAGAAGGCGCCTTCCGTGCCTTGATGGATGAGTTTGAAGCCCAGAACCCCGGCATCAAGGTTGAGCTGGTCAGCGGCCCCTATTCCACCACCAAGGAACAGGTGGTTGCCGGTGCAGCAGCAGGAACAATGTCGGATGTTGTGGGTCTGGACGGCGCCTGGGTCAGTGACTTTGTCAAGCAAGGCTCGCTCGCCAGCCTGACCGATCTGATGACACAAGCTGGCTTTGATGACAGCGAACTGGCCGCGCAGATTCAACTGGACGGCGCGACCTACATGATTCCGGTCGTCAACTTTGTCTATCCCGTGTTCGTCAATCTGGACCTGATGGCGGCAGCGGGTGTAGCCAATCCTCCCACCACGCGGAGCGAGTTTGCCGATGCAGCCGCAAAGCTGACGGATGGCGCCAATAACGTCTCTGGCTGGGTGCTGCCGTTGTCCCTGGAACAGCCCAACGGTATTCAGAATGATGTGATGTCCTGGGTGTGGGCTTCGGGTGGCAGCATGATGAAGGACGGTCAGCCGGACCTGACCAATGATGCCGTGCGCAGCGCCATGGAATACATCAAGGGCTTGTATGATGCAGGCGTCATTGCGCCCGGCGCCTTCGCACTGCGCGAACAGGACAAGGTTGAAGAGTTCGCCAACGGTCGCGTCGCCATGATGATCAGCAGCCTGGCGCACATCAACATGCTGCGAGAGCGCAGTCCGGACCTGAACTTTGCGATCACGGCATTGCCGGCAGAGGATGGTTACACCGGCAAGCGTGGTCTGCCCTATGCCTCGTGGGGCATCGGTGTTGCGGCCAACAGCCCGCACCCGGCCGAAGCCTGGAAGCTGGTCCAGTTCCTGATGAGTGCAGAGACCAACACCAATCTGTCGTCGATTGCCAATGCATTCCCGGGCAACGTCAATTCCACGCCTGATTTTGTTCAGACCGATGAACTGTTTGCCGCGGCCTTCGAAGTCTTCCAGACTGGCTATCTTGCCAACGAATTCACCGGCCTCCCGGTTGCCGAAGAGTTGATGCGCCTGTTCGACGAGCAATTCCAGCTCTACCTGGATGGCAGCCAGACGCTGGATGAGGCCCTCAACAATGCTCAGGAAGCCTGGATGACAAAGTTCTAGCCACACGTTTCCGCTGAAAGCAGTTCGATTGTTGTGACGCGGAGGGTGCAAGGCAGCACTGCCTTGCACCCTCCGGCTAACTCGCTGAGATATTGACCGATGCAACGAATTACGAAAAAGCTTGTTCCCTTTGGCTATTTGTTGCCCACGCTACTGTTATTGGCGATTTTGTCGCTCCTCCCGATCGCGATGGTCTTTTCTTATTCCTTGATGGATAACGTCATCATGAATAAGAATCCGGTCTTTGTGGGGATTTCAAATTATGTAGACCTCATCACGGACAGCGCTTTTCAGCAGGCTATCTTTAATACGCTGTACTTTACGGTCATGAGCGTTGTCTTTCACCTGATTCTTGGGTTGTCCTTTGCCACCCTCTTAAATACGAAACTGCTTGGCCCATTCACCAAGGCTCTTTTCCGTGTGGTCTATGTATTACCGTGGGTGTTCACTGCCACGATCATCGCCATCCTTTGGCGGCTGATGCTCAATCCAAACGGGGTGATCAATTACATCCTGCTTTCGATGGGTCTCGTCGACACAAAAATTGAATGGTTGAGTTCCCGGCAGTTGGCATTGCAGACCGTTACATTCATCAACATCTGGGCGGGTTATCCCTTCTATATGGTCAGCCTCCTCGCCGGTCTACAGGGGATTCCCGGCGAACTCTATGAGGCCGGCACCATCGACGGCGCCAATGGCCGCCAACTTTTCCGCTACATCACGCTCCCGCAACTGAAGCCGATTATCATCAGCCTGGCCATGCTGGATTTTATCTGGACCATGCATCAGTTCACCCTAATCTGGATGACCACCGGCGGTGGGCCTATCCGCGCGACGGAGATGTTGAGTACGTTTACCTATAAGGCGGCCTTTAGCTCCTACGAGTTTTCGCGAGCGTCGGCAAGTGCATTCATCATTTTGGTCTTGTCGATGATTGTGGCCCTGTTCTATGTGAGGCAACAGAAAGCCAGCGATGAATAATGTGATTCCGAAATCGGCCAGGACTACGATTTCAAAGGGATTGGTGATCATTGCGCTGTTGGCTGGCGCCGTCTATGCCGGCTTTCCGGTGCTTTGGATGCTCTCCTCCTCGCTGAAGTCGAATACGGAAATCTTTGCGTATCCGCCGCGCCTTGTTGCAGAATCATTTTCCTTTAGCGCCTACTTGTCCGTGCTCACCAGCTCGGAAAAGCTGCGCTACTTTTTCAATAGTTATCTGGTGGCCCTGTTGGTCACGCTGTTTACCTTGATTGTGGGAAGCCTGGCGGGCTATAGTTTTAGCAGATACCAGTTCATCTTCAAAAGACCATTGAATATGATCATCATCGGTGTACAGGCGGTGCCGCCGATCACGCTGTTGATCCCGTACTTCGGTCTGATTGTTGCGCTCAGGTTGTTCAACACCTATGCCGCTTTGGTGCTCACCTACATGGTCTTCACACTTCCCTACGCCATCATCATGATGACGGGTTATTTTAATACCCTGCCCAAGGAATTGGATGAGGCCGTGATGATGGATGGCGGGAGTCGTTTTGTTGCGCTGTGGAGAGTGCTGATACCGATTTCCTTACCTGGTCTGGTCGCTACCGGCATCTACACCTTCATGCAGGCGTGGAACGAATTCCTGTTTGCGCTCACCTTGACGAAAACGACCGATATGCGCACAGTTCCTGTTGGGATTGCCTTGCTGATGGGTCAGCATTCCTATGAATGGAATGAAATGATGGCGATGAGTGTGCTTGGCTGTTTACCGGTCTTGATCCTCTACCTGTTTTTTCAACGTTACTTCATTGCAGGTATGACTGCAGGATCCGTCAAAGGGTAAGCGCGTCTTTTTATCATTTTTTCGGCTCAACCGGGATTCATGTGGTCGGGTCTTACGTGCCGGGGACGGGCTGATCGTTGTCTGCTCGACCGAAGCACCGCAAGCCCGTCCCCGGCACGTAACCACACGAGATCGGGTTGACCCATTTTTTCTTAGTGTTCGCTTGACTTGATTCGTTACAAATTATGGAGGAAGTACAATGTTATTGAATATGAAAGACCTGTTGGCAGTTGCCCATGCAAACTATTTTGCGGTGCCGGCTTTTAATATCAGCAGCAATATGCTCCTACGGGGTGCGATCGAAGCTTCTGAAGAAAAGCAATCTCCGGTTATCCTTGCGATTCACCCGGACGAGTTGAGTTTTGTTCGTCCGTCCTTTGTGGCCGCCGCGGTTGCGGAAGCGAACAAGGCATCTGTGCCTGTCTGTATCCATTTGGACCATGGCTCATCTTTAGGACAGATCATGGAGGCCATCCAGTGCGGGTTCACCTCCGTCATGATCGATGCATCCTTATTCCCACTCGAACAAAATATTGAGATTTCCAAGCAGATCGTGGCGCTTGCCCATTCGGTCAATGTTTCCGTCGAAGGCGAGTTGGGCACGATTGGCACAACCGGGCCTGAGGCGGAAGCCGGTTCAGACGTAATCATCTATACCGATCCCGATGATGTTGTCACCTTCGTTGAGGCAACCGGTGTGGATACGTTGGCCGTTGCGATTGGCACGTCGCATGGGATCTATCCGAAAGACAGAAAGCCCGAGTTGAAGCTCGACCTGCTGAAGGAGATTGCCTCTCGGGTAAACATCCCCCTGGTGCTGCATGGCGGTTCGGCCAACCCTGACGACGAGATTGCTGCGGCCGTCAAGCTGGGCATCAACAAGATCAATATCTCCAGCGATATCAAGGATGCTTTTTACCAGAAATGCCGTGAAGTCCTGGCAGACCCCCATCTTCGCGAGCCAAACTCGATCTACCCACCGTGCATCGAAGCAATGAAAAAGGTATGCCATCATAAAATTGACCTCTTCAATGCAACCGGGAAGGCTGCACTTTATCAGTATGGTAGTGTGGAAGCACGCTAGGCGCGGCCCGCCTGCCAAGGACAGGGTTCGGTAATCGAACGCATACGAATCATGAGCTCGCTTTATGAAACAGTTTGTTAGAAAACTGTTGCCGATAAAGCGAGCTTTTCATGCCAGCAGAAATGTGAAGAAGAGCCATGCAAGCAAACATCGCCTTGGGCCTGGGCAATAACATCGACTATGAGATCGTCTGGAATTCGAAGGTCATTGAAGCGCTGATCACCCGCTACGCCATCCGCGCTGACGAGTTGTCTGCTGACGGCGTAATCACGAGCGAACGTGACCTGGTGATCTCGATCCTGAGCTTCCTGAAATCCGGGACAGGCGGTGAACGCTGGGTCTCCTCGCCGGCTGTCATTGAGCAATTTGCGCAGCATTTCGCAATGAACGTCACGCTCGGCGGGACGTCGGTGCGCGCCGCTATTGCCATGCGCAAACTAGGCTATACCTCGGCGCTGCATCTGGTCACCATCAATGAGCATGTGCGCAGACTCATCCCACAAGATAGCCCCTATGTTTGTAGCAATCCAAAAGAGAGTGCGTATCCACACTTGATTGTGCAATTTGGCAATACCACTTGCGTGTGCGCCGGCGACATCGAACTTTATACCAGCCGAGCCAATCGGATTATCTATCATCATGATAACGACAATATCGTCATGCGGCTCAATGAAGACTTTGCCAACCTGATCGCAGACGCACCGATCTTTCTGATTTCAGGCTTTAACGCGATGCAGAGCAAGGAGCTCCTGACCTACCGACTGGAAACTCTTTTGAGAATCATGGAGAAACTCCCCAAAGATGCGCTGGTCTATTATGAAGACGCGGGGTTTTATGATGCAAGCTTTAGCGCATTGATTCACGCGACGTTGGCAAAGAAGATCACGATCTTTAGCCTCAATGAAGACGAACTACAAGCCCATCTGGGGAAAAAACTGGATCTGCTCGATGCCTTGCAGGTCAAGGACGCGCTGGCGGATTTACAAACCCAGGTCCGTGTCCCTATCATCGTCGTCCATTCCATGCATTGGGCGCTTGCCTATGGCCAAGGGGCAGGACGGGTTGCCAAGGCGCTCAAAGGCGGCGTTACCATGGCCACGACGCGCTTCCGTTATGGCGATAATTTCACGGTAGAAAATTACAAAGAGATCGAAGGTCTTGCGCCGAATCCGGCAGGCGCCCGATTTGCTGATGCAATCCAAGCGCTGCTCTCCGAAAAAGTGTGCTGTGTGCCAGTCGCACAGGTCGAACAGTCGAATGCCACCACGATCGGTCTGGGCGATGCGTTCGTTGGCGGTTTCCTGCCTGCACTGCTTCCTTAACCTATCGCCCTTGACGCCATTGCCACCTGCGGAGTAATCACCCCCGTGGGTTCCTCCCGTCAGCCGCCGCCGGCCTATCGTCCGTGGCCATGAACTGCTGTCCCCCGTCTACGACCGACTTATCCGTTGCCGCGGTTCCTCAACCACTTCTTGCGCCTGCCAAAATGGCTGCGGTATCCTGTGCGCACCGCGCTGCCAATCCTGCCTCGATGCGGGCGCGTTCAATTTCGCGCGCCAATTCCGCCACCATCGGCGTCAAAATGAAACCGCCGTCCAGGTCAACGATCCGGAAGGTTTCCCCTTTCTCGATCCCATGTTTTTCGCGCAGTGCGTTCAGCAAGGTGAACACACCCCGTTTATGCACCTGAACGATGGCTTCCCTGCCGAAATCCTCCAAACCGATTTTCTGTCTGTGCGGATTTTCTGATTACAGCACGCCGCGCACCCTGCAAAATGACGTGTGCGGCGCGCGCCTTCTGCGCGCTCTATGATAGACTGCCCTCTATGATGAGCGTTGATGTCACACAAAAGGGTCATGCTCGCGACAGCCGCCAGCGCGGCCTGGCCGGCGGGCTATTCGTTGCCCTCGGCCTGCTCTGGCTGTTGCTGACGATCGCGTGGCGGACGTGCCCCGGCTGCGGCGCCACGCCCGCCACGGTCACCGCGTTGACGCCCGGCACCGTGGCTGCGGCGGATAGCCCGCTTTTCGCCTACTCCCCCGGCTGGCAGGTGAGTGAGGCCGGCGCCGACCCGGCCGAGCCGGATGATTCCCTGCGCGAGCCGGCGGGCGTCATTACCTTCACCTACACCGGCGACGCGCTCTGGCTGCTGCTGGCGCCGGGCGACTTTTGGGCCTATCTCTACGCCAGCGTGGACGGCGCACCGGCCAACCGGTTGGCCGCCATCGCAGACAACCTCGACAGCCAGGGCGCGGCAGCCGGCTACACGACGCTGCTGGCGCCCGAATTGGCCGGGCAAGCCGCGGAAACACGGCAGCGTTGGGTCGAAGTGCAGCGCGCCGCCACCTTCCAGGAAGCTGGCAGCGCGCTGGAAGGTGAGCACACCGTCCGCTTGGAATTCTGGCGCGGCTGGGGGCAGACGCCGCTGCGTGCGGTCGCCGTCGATCCGCCATCGTCTGTACTCTTCGCGGCAAACGGGCGGCGCGCGTTGCTCGATGCGCCGGCATGGCCAGGGCTTCTTCTGCTGCTGGCCGGGCTTTGGCTCGTAGGATGGTCGCTGGCCGTTGCAACCAGCCGTCAAAGTGTGCGTGCGCCGCGACCGGCATCCGTAGCGCTGCCTTTCTTTCGCCGCCTCGTAGAAACCTCCGAGCATCCCGCGGCATGGATCATGCTGGCTGCCGGCGCTGCGCTGGTGATCGCAGGGACGCTGGGGCTGTGGTGGCCGGTGACGATCGCCGGCGTAGCGCTGATTGGTATGGCAGGGCTGCTGCGACCGGCGCTCTGGTTGGCGGCGCTGCTCTTTGCCCTGCCGGCCGCGTACGCGATCTCGCTGCCGCTGCTGCCGGGGCGAGCGCTTGGCATCATCGATGTCGGCCTGGCGGGCGGCGTAGCGGTGCTCGTGGGGCGTCGCGTGCTGCTCTGGCTGGCGGGCGTCGAACCTTTCACCGCGCAGAAGGCAGTCGCGCGCGTCCAGCAGGTGACCTTGCTCTTGCTGGCGCTGGTCGTGGCATGGGCGCTGGCCGCCAGCGTCGATGTGCGCTACCCGGCGCTGGCGCTGCGCGAGTGGCGCACGGTCTTTCTCAACGCGCTGATCTTCGCCCTGCTGCTGATTGCGCTCCTGCGCAGGTCGCAGCAGCCGGCGCGCGAGCGCTGGCTGCTGGTGGCCGGCTGGACCGCGGGCGCCAGCGCCGTTTCGCTGATCGGGCTGTGGGGCTTTGCCACCGGCAGCGGCTTTGTCTCCGCGGCCGAAGGCGTGCGCCGCGTGCAGGCGCTCTACGATTCGGCCAACAACCTGGCGCTCTATCTGGACCGCACGGTTCCGGTCACGCTGGCGCTGGTGCTGCTGCTGCCTGCGCGCCGCCAGCGCGTGCTGTGGGCAATGCTGGCCGCGCCGCAGGCGCTGGCCTGGCTGCTCACCTTCAGCAAGGGGACGCTGCTGCTCGCCGCGCCCGCCGCGCTGCTGGTGCTGGGCGTGGGCGGCTTCTGGCTGCTGCGCCGGCAGGGGCGTCCGGTGGCGCCGCTCGTGCTGCTCGCTGCGCTGGCGCTGATCGGCGCGGGGGTGCTGGCGCCCTTTCTCGGCGCGGAGCGCTTCCAGCGGCTGCTGGATTTCGAGCAGGGCACCGGCTTCTTGCGCGTGCAACTGTGGCGCAGCGCCTGGCAGATGGCGCTCGATCACCCGCTGCTGGGCGTGGGGCCGGATCAATTTCTCTATCATTACCGCAGCGGTTACTTGCTGCCAACCGCGTGGCAGGAGCCGAATCTTAATCACCCGCACAACGTGCTGCTGGACTGGTGGACGCGGCTGGGGCTGCCCGGTCTGGTGCTGGGGATGGGCTGGCTGGGCGCCGGCGTCTTTGGCCTCTGGCGCTGGCTGCAAAGCAGCGTCTTGCAGCCACACGAAGCCGCGCTGGCGCTCGGCTGTCTGGCCGCGGCCGCGGCTGGACTCGCCCACGGGCTGATCGACGTCAGCTACGCGCTGCCGGAATTGATGCTCGTCTGGGTGCTGATCTTTCACCTCGGTATAGAGGCAGAGATGGAACGCGGATGACGCGGATCGGGCGGATTTAAGCGGATTTTTCTGATCCGTGTAAATCCGCCCGATCCGCGTCATCCGCGTCTTATTCTTCCCTTTCGCCCTCCAAAAAAGCGATCTGCGCCGCGTTCAGCTTCACGTCGGCGGCGCGACAGCTATCTTCCACCTGGGCGAGTGTGCGACAGCCGATGATCGGGATCGCCGGGAAAGGCTGGCCGCGCAGATAGCCGAGCACGATGGCGGTGATCGACAGGCCGCTCTCCGCGGCCAACGTTTGTACGCGCGCAAAGCGGCGCCGATTCTGCGGCGTGTCGTAGAGGCGGCGGCTGGCGTCATTCAGGCCGGCCAGCCGGTCATCAGCAAGGCGCTGAAAAAAGCCGTTAGCCTGCGACGCGTAAGGGATGACAGGCAGCACGGTGCGCCGGTGCCAGGCTTGGAGCGACGCATCCATCGCCACCATGGTTGGATCGGGCAGCGCGTGCTGTTCGACCGCGGCCAGGCTCCACAGCATCTGGTTGGCGACAAAGCCGGGCCAGCCGCGCCGTTGCGCATATGCCTGGGCCGCGGCAACGCGCTCGGTGCGCCAGTTCGAGCAGCCATAAGCGCGGATTTTGCCCGCCTGCATCTGCGCCTGCAACGCGTCGATGATCTCCTCGACCGGACGCTTTGGATCGTCACGATGCAGCCAGTAGAGGTCGATAGCCTCCACTTGCAAGCTCCGCAGGCTCTGCTCCAGGTCGGCGACGATCGCTTGGGACGACAGGCGCGACCGGTGCATCGTGGCGAGATCGGGATGCGCGCCTTTGGTCGCCACGAGAATCTGCGCGCGCAAGTTGCGTACACGCAGCCAGCGCCCGATCGTCCTCTCGCTGACGCTGCGCTCGCCGGGCAACCAGTCGGCATAAACCTTCGCTGTGTCGATAAAGTTGCCGCCCGCATCGACAAAGGCGTCGAGCAGCGCAAAGGACGCCTGCTCATCCAGCGTACTGCCCAGCGGGCCTCCCCCCAGGCAGAGCACCGACGCTTTGAGAGCCGCCGTGGACAGTTCAACCATTTGCATAGTAATTTCCGATCATAAGTTGATAGATCAACAACGCATTGTTGACTCACCACGTCGGGCTAGTAGCCCGACCTACGCAGCTACGCAGCTTTTCTATGCTGGCGCCGACGGCAGTTGCAAGGCAACACGTGTGCCGCGCCCCACTTCGCTTTCCACGATAATCTGGCCGTTGTGCAACTCGACGAGTTGCTTGACGATTGCCATGCCCAACCCACTGCCGGAGATGCTCTTTACATTGACGCCACGCTGAAACGGCTCGAAAATGTGCGCCAGGTCAGTTGGCTCGATGCCGATGCCATGGTCTTCGACGCACAAAAGCGCACAGCCGTCGACAGGTGCGATAGTAATCTCTACAGGCGCATCAGACAGCGTGTATTTGTAGGCATTGGCGACAAGGTTGCTGACGATGCGATATACGTAGAGCGCGTCCCCTTTCACCCAAATCTGGAGCGCAGCGCTGTCCAGCCGGATGGGCGGCCCATCAGGCATCGCCGCTTGTACTTGCAACATCACTTCGCGGCAGATATTTGCGAGATCGAGCCGCTCCGACCGGAAAACAATCGTGCCAGCCTGAAGCTGTGACAATTCAAGCAGCCGTCGAATGATCTCATTCAACCCGGTCGCCTGTGCTTGAATGATCTGCAGCCGGTGCTCGCACGTTTCAGGCGACAGGCGCTGCCAGGTCTCCAACAGCATCTCGATGTTCGCCAATATCACACTAAGAGGGGCGCGGAACTCATGCGAGGCCATCGCAACAAAACGCGACTTGAGCGCGTTAAGCTCTTTTTCGCTTGCCAACGCCTGGCGCAGCATTTCCTCCGCCTGTTTGCGTTCGGTGATATCAAGCACAATCCCTTGCACACGTTGGGCCAGGCGCGAGGCGCCGACCAATTCGGCGCGCACGAGCGTATGTCGCAGCGCCCTATCTTGGGGATGGATAAAGCTGATTTCGACCTCAACCGGCTCATGCATCTGCTCGAATTGCTGCGTTAGGGCAATCAGCCGTTCGCGCTGGTCGGGCTGTAAAGTGGCGGCAATTGCCGCCACACCAGGCGCGCCCTGCACAGGATCGAAGCCGCTGATGCGAAAGAGTTCCTCGGACCAGGTTGACTGCTGCATGGCCGGATCGGACACCCAACTGCCTACATGAGCGATGCGCTGTGCGCTGCGCAGTAAAGCCTCCTGGTCCTCCAGCGCCGCTTTGGCCTGCTCCAATTCCGCCGTCCGTGCATAGACGAGTTGGGCAAGCACGTCGCTTTGGTAGGCGTTGCTGACAGCCAGCGCCGCGTAGCGGGCAAATAATTCCACGCGCGCCATGTCGTTTGCATCGAAACGCCCCGGTGCACTGCTGTCGATCGCAATCAGGCCAACTACTTGATCCTGGATGATGATCGGCGCCCCAATGCTGGCGCGAATCCACTCACTGCCAGCAACCATAAACCAGTTGGGGTCTTGCTGCGTATCGACGACAAGGTAGGGCTGTTTGGTCTCCAGCACCTCGCGGAAATGGGAATTTTCCGTCGGGATGAGGGCAGTCTTGAGCGGCAATAGTGACGCTGCTGGAAAGCCGCGGACATACGCAATTCGCGCCTGGTTTTGTTCGAACAGCAGGATCGTGGCGCCTTCGTAGGGGACGACGCTGGCCACTGAGTCGAGGATCTGCTCCATAATGGCGTCGGCGCTGGGAGAGCTGGTAAGGGCAACCAGGCTTTCGCGCAACGCGCCGGCCAGAGCAAGCTCCTTCGCTTTCCATGCGGCCGGGCGCGGCTGCTCTTGCTCTGTCCCCCTGCGGGGCTGAACTGGTGGCGCAGCTTCTGCTGAATTGCCTGCCGACGGTGCTTTGGGATCCATAAACGGGGCTGGTGCTTCCAGAGAAAATCGACGCTGCTCGCTGCCAAAGAAGTATGCCATCTGCTGTGTATTTTGGGAAATAGTTGAAAATCGCAGTTATCCCACACGCAGAGCGGCGGCTTTGAATACAGAGCAGTACGACAAGTTGCCTGACAGTCCACCAATCATCCACGCTACAACATGCACCATCTGGGTTTCTGGCAGAAACCCAGATGGTGCATGTCTTACTTTATGCCCGCCACACCCTCAGCACGGCGACCTGGCGCGGTGCAAGCTCGACGGCGATTTTGCCTTGCGCCACCGTCAATGCTTCCACCGGCGCGCCGAAGAGATCGCACCGCGCCGCGCCGGCGATTTGCATCAGCCCGGCGCCGAGGGTTGCGGTCTGCGGGTTGTCGCTGGCGTTGAGCAGCCGCACCACGATGTGGTCATCGACCGGCTGCACGTGCAGGGTCAGCACCGGCGGCTGCGGCAAAACCAGCAGCGAGCCGGTTGCAGGCCACGGCGTCTGCGGCGTTGGTTCGCCAAGATGCTGGAGCAACAGCGCGTCGTGGGCCGCCTCCAAGCCAAAGCGGTGCGCCTGCGCTTCGTCAAAGGCACCGGCATAGGGCTGCACGCGATAGCGCGCCGTCACCAGCCCCGGTTGCTGCGCCCGGAAGTTGGTTTCCCAGTAGGTGTTGGTCACCCAACCGAGCAGCATGGCGCGCTCCAACGCAAAGCCTGCCTGGTTGTGTCCGAAGTGAAAATCGCCAAGCTGCACCATCGGGTTGTCGGGCGTGGCAATGGTGACGCCAAGCTGCCCATTGTTGAAGTCGACCCAGTTTTGCACGGTGAAGTAATCGTAGCAGACGCCCGGAATCTGCTCCTTGCCGGGAACGATCGCCTGACCGCCCAGGTCGAACCGCGCCGTTGCATCAAGCAGGTGGAAGGGATAGAGCAGGTAGGTGGCCTCCGGGTGGACGGTTGCACCCATGCGCCATTGCGCACGGAATTCCACCCACTGCGCGCCATCGGGGAGAAAGGTGCTTTGCACCAGCGCGCCCGCGATGCCCGGCGCTTCCAGCACCTGCATGACCTCGATCCCGGTCGGCAAGCGGAAGACATGGTGCGCCAGCACCTTGGCCGGCGTCCGGCGCCGCGCACGCCAGCCAGGTTTCCAGCCGCGCGCGCGTTCGATCTGCTCGGAGTCCCATTTCATCTGAAAAAGGCGATGCCGCGGCCACGGGTGATCGAGATCGGCCACCTCTTCGTGGACAAACGTATTGAGTGAATAACCGGCGCTGTCGTCGACCCATTCGTGATGCAGGCGCTTGTCGTGCCAGCGGAGGACGCCGCCGGTCTCCGTGTCGAACGTCAGGCAATGATGCTGATTCTCGACCGTAGCATCCTCACTGGCGTTGTCGCCCAACGTGTAAGTGCGCAGGTGGCTGCGCGGCACGACGGTGTAGCCAAAGGCCGGCACAGAGGTCGGCGGCAACAGGTTGTGCTCCGCCTCCAGGTCAACGGCCGTGGCTGCGTTGGCGATCTGCACACGCCGCACGTGCGGCGCGCGATCCTGGAAGTGGCGTCCGGCCGTCGTGTCGTCGGCCGTGCCGCGCGGGGTGAGCACCCAGTTCGCCACCTCGCCGCTGACTGTGCGTTCCCACGGCAGCGGGTTGACGACGACGATGTCGTCCGGCGCGGCGCGTTCCACCTGCCGCGCCAGCGCGGCGAGCGCATCACGCTGGAGCAGCAGGCTCAGGCTGCGCGCCTGATAAGCAAAGTGCGCCTTATGATGCCATTGGCTAACCGTGTCGTCGGCGTCTGGACGCGAGACCGCAATGTCGGCGCCCCACGTGTGCTCGTCCCAGAAGATCAAGTTGTCCCACGCGGCCTGGCGGTAGCGCGCCAGCGAGCGGTCGAGCCACGGATCGAGATTGGCGCCTTGCGCCTCGCCCCCCACCCCTGCGATGGCAAGCGCATCCGCCGTGCGCAACCGCGTGCGGCTCTGCCGGTTGATCGTCTGCTCGCGCGCGCTGCTGCCACAGCCAAAGTTCCAGAAGTCAGTCCAGTCGCCCCGATAGGTCGGCAGGCTGCCGGCGTGCTCCTTGACGGCCGCCCACCATTGGCGCGGGGTCGCCAGCTTGATGTGCGGCCCTTTACCCGATGCGTTCCACTGCTCGATCCAGGCGACGAAGCCGTTGAAGGCCGAGCCGTTGTCGCCAAAGGGATGGTAGCTCTGCACCATGACCACGGGCAGCGGATAGTCGATCGCGTCCAGTCGCTGTGCGACGCGCGGCCACCAGATGTTCTCAAATTCTTCCAAGCTGCGACCGATGCCATAGCGCCAGCCCTGGTCGTAGGGCCAGCCACTGTAGGCAAGGATGGCACGACCGCTGGGACCTTGCCAGTAAAAGGGATTGGGCCGGGCCAGCGGCGCGCCGCCAAAATGGGTGTTGATCGCCATCGTAAAGCCTTCGATGCCGGCGTCGAGCAGGAGATCGACCAGCGGCCAACTCTCGCCGTTGACGTCGCAATTCATGGCCGAGGTGATGGTGAAGCCATAGTCGCGGCGCAGCCGGCCCGCCAGTTGCAGGCTTTCGATCAATTCGTCGGCGTCGAGCAGCGGCGTGAGATTGGCAAACATGCCGGTCACCTCGATGCGGCCGGCGCGCTCCATCGCCAGGAAGCGCTCCACGTCACGCGAGGACGCGTGTTGCAGCCAGCGCTCGAGCACATAGGTGTTCTCCACGGTCCAGCGAAACGCGGCGTCGCTTTCGCGGTCCGCATCGCGCTCGGCCAGCACCAGCGCCTCGCTGAGAAAGCGTTCGTGCATGTCAAAGACAATCGGCTGGTCGTGCGTATAGCCGATGTCAGTATGGCTATGATGGATCAGGTAAAGGGTATCAATGTGCGTCATGAACACTCCAGAGCAAATTGGCAAGATGATGATAGATGATGGAAGCAAGCAGTGGTAAAAGCCGATAAATATTGATAAACAGACCCGGCTGAAGCTGGAATCTTATTTCAGAGGATAACAAATGTCAAAGAGAATCCTGAGTTGCCGCCTGTGATAAAGCAATGGTCTAGCTGCGCACCGATTTTTGACAAAGGCGCAGATGGTTGTTATCGTTGTCTATCTAATTAAATCCATTCCTTTCCAGGAGCGAATTTATGGACAGCCGGCATCCTCGACTTGAATTGAAGCCCGCGCCTCCCCAGAGGGGTGACGGTCGGGCGGATTAACCCGGTGGTTCCCTGGAAAGATGCGCTGATGATGAAGGCGCACAGGTATGGAGCAACAAGTCGTGGGGAGCGCTATTGCCCACGACTTTTCTTTTGCCAGGAAGCACTCTGGGCGCACAGGCGTCGCGTCTGCAAATTTAAGGCGGACGGGACGTCCGCGAGCCGGGTGAGTTGTCGAATTGAGGAGTTTTGATTATGACCGGAAAATTGGCGGTCTATCGGCGGCTGTTCTCCTATCTTCGGCCGTACAAAACGCAAGTCTCTGTCACCTATCTGGCCATGCTGGGGGCGACGCTGCTCAACCTGTTTGTGCCTCAGGTGATCAAGCAGACGATCGACCAGGGGTTGGAGCAAAAGGACCCCTGGGTGCTGTTCGGCGCGTCGGCGCTGATCCTGGGCATTGCGCTCGTGCGCGTGGCGGCTGGCTTTGTCCAGCGCTACTGGGGTGAATGGTTGACTCACCGCACCGCCTACGATCTGCGCGATGACTATTACATCGCCTTGCAGCGGCTGCCTTTCAGCTTCTACGACCGCTCGCACACAGGCGATTTGATGAGCCGCGCCACCGGCGACATCGCTGAGACCGAGCGCTTTGCAGGCATCGGCCTGCTCGAATTGACCAGCGTGATCCTGCTGATCGCCGGCGTCGTCGCGTCGATGTTCTGGCAGAACTGGCAGTTGGCGCTGTTGGCGCTGGGGCCGGTGCTGGCATTGGTGGGGCTGGGGCTGCGCTTTGGCATGGTGGTGCGCCCCATGTTCCAGCGCATCCAGGAGCAGCTCGGCATGCTTTCCACGGTGATGCAGGAAAGCATGACCGGCATCGGCGTCGTCAAGGCGTTTGCGCGCGAGCCGCATGAATTCGCCAAGTTTGACGACATCAGCGATGAATGGTTCCGCCGTCGCATGGGCGTCATCCGCACTTGGGGCGACTACTGGCCGCTCTTCACCTTTGTGCTGGCCGTCGGCGTCTTTCTCATGCTTTGGTTTGGCGGCGCCATGGTCATCGACGGCGCGATCAGTGTGGGCACGCTTTTTGCCATGATCTCCTATCTGCTGATGCTCAACGGGCCGGCGCAGCAACTGGGCAACCTCGTCAACCTGGCCGCGACCGCCAGCGCCAGCGCCAGCCGCGTCTTTGAGATCATCGACACACCCATTGAGATCGAGGATGCGCCGGACGCGGTCGCGCTGCCGCAGATCGAGGGGCGCGTCACCCTGGAGCATGTCTCCTTTGCCTACCAAAGCAGCGACCGCGTCCTGCACGACATCCATTTCGAGGCGCCGCCCGGCAAGACGATTGCGCTGGTTGGCCCGACCGGTTCGGGCAAGTCCACGGTGGTTTCGCTGCTGCCGCGTTTCTACGACCCATCGGGCGGGCGCGTGCTGATCGACGGCATCGACGTGCGCACCATCCAACTGCAAAGCTTGCGCAGCCATATCGGCATGGTGCTGCAAGAGCCATTTCTCTTCAGCACGACCATCCGTGAGAACATTGCCTACGGCATCGAAAACGTTGCGGACGACGAAGTGATTACGGCGGCCAAAGCGGCCAATGCCCACGACTTCATCATGCGCTTTCCTGACGGCTACGCCACGCACGTGGGCGAGCGCGGGGTGACGCTCAGCGGCGGGCAGCGGCAGCGCGTCGCCATTGCGCGCGCGCTGCTCTACAACCCCAAGGTGCTCATCCTCGACGACTCCACCAGCAGCGTCGATACCCAGACCGAGCACTTGATCCAGGAGGCGCTGGCGACGCTGATGCGCAACCGCACCACGTTTATCATTGCGCAGCGCATGGTGACGCTCAAAAACGCCGATTGTATCTATGTACTCGACGGCGGTCGCATCGCCCAGCACGGGACGCACGAGGAACTGCTGCGCGAAGACGGCCTCTATCGCACGATCTACGACCTCCAGTTGAAGGCACAGGAAGAATACATGCGCGAGGCTGTGAGATAGTTTGGGCTTTTGCAAAGGGTGACAGTCACTTTTGGAAGTGACTGTCACCCTTTAGACAGCACCACAAGGAGACAACAGCAATGGCCTATTCGACATTCAACTGGAAGCGCCCCCAGGATACGCCGGAAGCACGGCGGCGGCGCGAGGCGAAAATCGAACGGTTGCTCTACGGCGGCGACGATGACGTGCTGGGCAAAGCCTACGATAGCCGGCTGCTGGCGCGACTTTTCGGCTATGTACGTCCCTACCGGCGTCAGCTTGTGTGGGCGGTGCTCTTCATGGCGGTCTCGACGGCGCTTTCCGTGAGTGGGCCGTGGATCATCGGGCGTGCGGTCGATGGCATTGCGACCGGCGATCGTGACGCGCTCCACCAGTGGGCGCTGATCTTTGCCGTTGTCGCCATCGCCGAGTGGTTGACAGGCCGGCGTCGCGTCCACATCATGGCCTTTGTCGGCACGCGCGTCATCACCGATCTGCGCGCCGAGCTGTTCCGGCATCTGCACAGCTTGTCGATGAGCTTCCACAACAACATGAGCGTCGGCCGGCTGATGAGCCGGCTGATCGGCGATGTCGGCGTGTTGCAGGAATTTATCACGTGGTCGATCACCGGCCTGACCCGCTCCACCTTCAACCTGCTCGGCATCTCGGTGGTGATGCTGCTGATGGAATGGCGGCTGGCGCTCGTCACCTTTGCGCTCGTGCCCGTGATGATGCTGCTGACGAACTACTGGCGCAAGCACGTGCGCGACGTCTACCGCGCCACGCGGCAGCGGCTCTCCATTATCAACGGCTATCTCAACGAGTCGATCGCCGGCATCCGCGTGGCGCGCAGCTTCAACCGGGAGCGGCGCAACTTCTGGCACTTCGACGACCTCAACCGTTCCTTTTTCGACGCCAACGTTCACGCCGCCAAACTGTCGGCCATCTTTTTCCCCGGCGTCGATTTTCTCGGCTCGCTGTCGACCGCGCTGGTCGTCGGCGTGGGTGGCTGGCTGGTGATGGGCGATGCGTTGAGCGCCGGCGTGCTCGTCTCCTTCGTGCTTTACGTCGAGCGCTTCTTCGACCCCATCCGCGAGCTGGCGCAGCGCTACAACACGTTTCAGGCGACGATGGCCTCCAGCGAGCGCGTCTTTTCCTTGCTCGACACCGCCCCCGACCTGGCCGATGCGCCGGATGCCGTGGACATTGGCCCGATGAGCGGGCGCGTCGATTTCGAACAGGTCGCGTTTCGCTATAAGGACAACGAGCCGGTGCTGGAAAATGTATCGATCCACGCCGAGCCTGGCCAGCGCATTGCACTCGTCGGCGAAACCGGCGCGGGCAAAAGCACCGTGATTCGCCTCCTGGCGCGCTTCTTCGACGTGACCGGCGGCGCGGTGATGATCGACGGCTGCGATGTGCGGCGCGTCACGCTCGCCAGCATGCGCTCGCAAATGGGCATCGTCTTGCAGGATCCGTTTCTCTTCAGCGGCACACTGGTGGACAACATCCGCTATGGACGCTTAAGCGCCACGGACGAGGAAGTAATTGCCGCAGCGAAAGCTGTGGGCGCACACGACTTTATCAGGACGCTGCCTGAAGGATACAATACGCATGTCGAGGAAAACGGCGGCAACTTCAGCGCGGGTCAACGTCAGATTCTCTCCTTTGCGCGCGCGCTGCTCGCCGACCCGCGCATCCTGATCCTGGATGAGGCGACGAGCAGCGTCGACACCGCCACGGAACAGATCATCCAGCGTGCGATGGATACGTTGATGGCCGGGCGCACCAGCTTTGTGATCGCGCATCGGCTGAGCACCATCGTCAACGCCGACCAGATCATCGTGATGGATCGCGGGCGCGTCGTCGAACGGGGCAGCCATCAAGCGTTGCTGGAGAAACAAGGAGTTTACTACAACCTGTACACGATGCAGTGGCAGCAGCACGACGATGAGCCGGCGTAATCACGATGTCGGTTGAAGCTTTGGGCGCAACTAAAGTCTTGATTATCGCCGACGACCCGCTGGCGCGCGCTGGGCTGGCCGCGTTGCTGGCCACCGCGCCACACGTCGCCGTGGCAGGACAGAGCAGCAGCGAAGCAGACTTGGCCGTCATGCTCAGCGCCTTTCTGCCCGATGTCGTGCTCTGGGATCTCGGCTGGATGCCGGAAGACCCACTTGCGACATTGGGCAAGTTTGTCGAAGCGCACGCCACGCCGGTGGTGGCGTTGCTGGCCGTGGACGCGCTGGCCGGCGCCGTGCAGTCAGCGGGTGCGCGCGGGTTGTTGACGCGCACCAGTGACGCCGGCCCAATGGCGGCGGCCTTGCACGCGGTGGTGCAAGGGCTGCTGGTCTTCGACGAAACCTTGTTGGCGACGCCAGCCTTTACACATGCTCCCAACGACCTGATCGAGCCGCTTTCCGCTCGCGAGCTGGAAGTGCTGCGCCATCTGGCCGAAGGTTTGTCGAACAAAGAGATCGCCCGCGCGCTGGCGATCAGCGAGAACACTATCAAGTTCCACGTCAATGCCATCCTCGGCAAGCTCGGCGCGCAGAGCCGGACTGAGGCGGTGGTGAGGGCAACGCGAGCAGGGTTGATTCTGTTGTGAGACAGGGAGAGGGGGAGACAAGGAGAAGTTCTGTCAATCTCTCAATCTCCAATCTCCTAATCTCTACCGGAAACCATTATGAACAACATTCACGCAATTCTCTTCGACCTTGACGGCGTGATCGTCGACTCTGAGGCCATGCATAACGACGCTGTGGCCGCGGCGGTGGCCGCGCATGGCGTGAGCTTGCCCGCTGCGCTCTTTGACGAATTCATGGGCATCCCCGACGAGGTGCTGCTTGAGCACATCAACCGCGTGCACCTCGGCGGCCGCTTTACCGTAGCCGCGCTGCTGGCCGAGAAGCAGGTCGCCTATCTTGCCGTAGCGGACCGGTTGCAGGCGATTCCGGGCGCGCTGGCGTTTATCCGCACCGCGCGCCCGCACTTTCGAGCCTTTGGCCTGGCGACATCGTCACTGCGCAGCAATCAACAACTGGCTTTTGATCGCTTCGATCTGCACCGCTATTTCGATGTAGTGGTGACGGCGGAGGATGTCACGCGCACCAAGCCCGACCCGGCGCCTTACCAGCAGGCGGCGGCGCGGTTAGGGTTACCGCCTGAAGCCTGTGTGGTGATCGAGGATTCCGTCAACGGCATCTTGTCCGGTAAGGGCGCCGGTTGCCAGGTGCTCGGTCTGACGACCACCTACCCGGCTGCACAATTGGCCGCGGCCGGCGCTGACACGGTGTGCACGTCCTTTGCGGAGATCGACGACTGGCTGGCCGCACGGCAAGCGCGCGCCCAACCTGGCCTGGCTGTGCTATAATCGCGCCTGCAAGGGCAGTTAGGCGCAAGGGAGCAGACGATGGAAAGACTAAAATTCACTTACTGGAAACAATACCTTCGCCAGTCTATGGTTGAGTGATAAGAGCTTGAGTCGAGTGAATTGCGCCCATGCTGGCAACATAGTGAAGGATGGCAGCAATAATATTCGGATTGGGTGGTTCGGGAAGCAAT